>Ga0209518_1000776_pt1 | contig 39496 bp, 58 predicted proteins | sample RifGroB1_FD_183993 | JGI IMG/M metagenome (GOLD analysis project Ga0209518, IMG submission 183993) | Groundwater microbial communities from Rifle, Colorado, USA - Groundwater B1 (SPAdes) (version 2) | ecosystem: Environmental > Aquatic > Deep subsurface > Groundwater | place: Rifle, Colorado...
GCTCCGAATCGGCGCGATCTAGCGCTAGGGTGCGGCGTCGCAACATAGGCAATTCGGACTGACCATGCTAGCAATTAAAGTCGATATCCGCGGCCTGGACGCTGTGCAAAAGAACCTGGCGCGGATCTCGGACGAGCTAAAACGCGGGCAGGCGATTGGCGCGGCGCTCAACAAGACGGCGCAACAGGCGAAGGCCGAGGTCAATCGGGCGATCGTCGAGCGCTACGCAATCAAAGCTAGCGAGGTGCGCAATTCGGTGTACCTGCGCAGCGCCCGAGCGAAGACAAACCAGCTCGAGGCGGTGATCGAGATTTTCGGCAGCCCGACGAAGCGCGGCCGGTCGATGAACGTGGTCCGCTTTCTCGCCGCGGTCCAAGCCGCCGGCCGCGCCGTAAAGACCCGGGGCGCGAGGGTAAACAAAAAGGCGCTCGCTGCCCTAGGTGGGCAACTCGGGTTCCGGTTTTTGCGGTCTGGTGGTATGAAAAAGATCGCAGGCGCGTTCCTGGGCAACAAGGGTCGCACCGTGTTTCAACGCATCGGACCTGGCCGGCTGCCGATCGAGCCGGTGCAGATGATTGGCGTGTCGCAGATGTTCAGTTCGCGCGCGATCCGCAGCCGGGTGATGGCGAAAATTCATGCCGACCTGCCGGTGCAGGTGCGCCGCGCCGTCAACATGGTTCTGGCGAGATCGAGGTGATCGAGACCCGGACCGCCTTCGCCCGGCGAATTGGCGTACACAAATCGCAGATCACCCGAGCGGCGCAAGCTGGCCGGCTGGTGCTGACCGCGGATGGGCGGGTGAACGTCGAGGCCTCGATCGAGCGCTGGCATGCTACGAAGGGCGGCAGGGACGACGTAGCGGCCCGCCACGCCGCGAACCGGGGCGGGGCGGTACTCGGGCAGGTGTTGGTTGGAAACGCGCCCAGCGGCCCGGATATCGCAACGTCGCAACCGCTGCAACCGGGGGCGCAACCGGACGACGGCGAATCTGGCGGGCGCATCCGCTTAAAAGCGATGGCGATCCACTTCGCGAACCAGTCGATCAAACTGGAAATGGCGCTCCAGCGCGGCCTGCGCTACCCGCTGGCCGCGGTCGGGCGCGAGGCGCAGGCTCTCGGTTCGACATTCCGCGCAGCCATGGAGCGGATCATCGACCAGACTGCGCCGCGGCTGGCCATCATGGCGACTGATCTGGAGCGCCGGCGCCTGCTCGATGCCGAACTTGCCCGCCTGCGCTGGATGCTGAAATCCGAACTGCCGCTGGCGCTGCGCCGCATGCGCGCCGCCGGCGCAGCCAAACCCAAGGAACAGCATGAAAATTGAAACCCTCGCCATCGAGCGCCTGATTCCCTACGCGCGCAACAGCCGGTTTCAATCCGCGCCCGACGAATTCGTCGGGCGATACCGGATGGTGCGTATATATGCGCACAGCCTTTGATGGTTTCAATCCGCGCCCGACGAATTCGTCGGGCGATACCATGCCAACCCTCGCCGACCTCCAGACCGAACGCGAGACGCTGCGTGCCGCCCAGGCAAAGCAGGATTTCGAGGCGGCGCACGCGGCCACGTGTAGACAGACCGACCTGGTAGCGGCGGGAGCGGCAGTGCGCGCGGTGCTGCTCGATGCGATCGACGGCGCGGCGCAGCGCCTGCTCGATGCGATCGCGGGCGAACACGACGAGACGCGCGTGCACTACCTGATGAGCGAGACAGTGCATGAGATGCTCGCCAGCGTGGGCGAGGCGGCGGTGGCGGCGGCGGGCGCGCTGCCGCTGGTGGGGGAGCGCGTCAAGCGCGGGGTAAAACCGCGCGATCTGTTGACCGTATCGCAGTGGGCTGACCGGCACCGCGAGCTAAAAAGCGGCACCAACGCGCCCGGGCGCTGGCATACCACGCTCACGCCATACCTCGCGGAGATCATGGATGCACTGAGCGAGCATTCGCCGGTGCGCCAGGTGACTTTTATGAAATCCTCCGGCGTGGGCGGCACCGAGGCGGGCTACAACTGGATCGGCTACGTTATGTACCACCTGCAGAAGGACCTCCTGGTGGTGGTGCCGACGCTCGAATTGCGCGACCGGTCATTCAATCCGCGCCTGAACAAGATGATCGATGAATCCGCGGACCTCGCCGGGCTGGTCACGACATCGATGCGCAATCGATCCAACCGCGGCGACCTACTCGAATACGGCGCACGGGCTCGAATCATCAAGGCAGGCGCGAATTCGCCCGACAGTTTGCGCTCAGACCACCTGCCGTATGTAATGTGTGACGAGGTCGACGCCTTTCCTTGGGATGTGGGCGGCGAAGGCGACCCGATGACGCTGATCGAAAACCGCCAGCGCACCTACTCGCGCGCGAAAACCTACCTCGTCTCGACGCCCACCATCGCGGGCCTGTCGCGCATCGACATGCAATACAACCGCTCCGACCGGCGCCGCTACCATGTGCCCTGCCCGCACTGCGGCGAGTTCCAGCCGCTCGAATTCGGCGGGCGCGACAAGTCCTACGGCCTGAAATTCCGCACCGCGCCGAAAACCGACGTCGACACCGGCGACGGCGCGATCGACCAGGTCACCGCCGCCTGGTATCTGTGCCGCGCGTGCGCCGCCGAGATCGACGAGGGCAACAAGACCGATATGCTTGCGCGCGGGCGCTGGCTCGCCGAACGCCCGCACATCCGCCACCACCGCGGGTACCATTTGAATGCATTGTATGCGCCCGTCGGCCTGGGTCTGAATTGGCGCGCGGTGGCGCAGAAGTGGTTGAACAGCCAGGGCGACACCGCCGAGCTCAAGGGCTTCATCAACACTTACCTCGGCCAGGTGTGGAAAGAGCAGGGCGAGTCGATCGAGGGCCTGTCGCTGATCTCGCGCCTGGAGGACTACGCGGCGGACCTCGCCGGCCTCGCGGTGCTCCTGGTCACCGCCGGCGCCGACGTGCAGAAAGACCGCATTGAGGTGTCCATCGTCGGCTGGGGCGTGGGCGAGGAGGCCTGGCTCGCCGACCACATCATCCTCGATGGGGATACCGCGCAGCCCGATGTGTGGGACGACCTGCACGATGCCCTCACGGCCGCGGCTGTGCACATCGCCGCGATCGATGCCGGATTTAACACGAGCATGGTCTATGCGTTTTGCGAATCACGCCGCTGGGCCATCGCTGTCAAGGGCGTCGAAGGCCTGCACCGACCACTGATCGAGGACGACCGCAAGCGCAAGCAGCGCCTGCGCACGCGGCGCAAAAAAGGCCAGCCGATCGAGCCGCTCGGCGTCGACCAGGGCAAGGCGCTCATTTACTCGCGCGCCAAGCTCACTACGCCGGGGCCGGGCTATATCCATTTCCGCCGCGACCCGGCATTCGACGACGAGTATTTCGCTCAGCTCGCCGCCGAAAAGCTGGTGACCAAGTTTCGCGGGACGCGCCCATTCCAACAATGGGTACAGACGCGTGCGCGCAACGAGGCCCTGGATTGTCTGGTGTACGCGCTCGCCGCGCGGCGGCTCATCAAGCCCGGCGGGGGCGGCATTTCGCTCGCCGCGCGCACCATAACGCAGTCGAGCAAAAACGCGGGCATATCGCTCGCGGGATGGAAACGCGGTCCCACGATAGGGCCAGGATGAGAGACGATTTAATCCGCGATATTCTTGCGCGGGTGATGGCGCTCGACGAACGTTTCACGCAGGCGCAGGCGCTGCAGATAGAACAGCAAATCCGCCACGACTGGGGTGGAGAGCGCGTGTTCATCGCTAAACGAAAGCCCGACCCGAAAAAAGGCGCGCGCCACGACGACGAGGTCAAGCACGCCGCGATCGAGGCGGTGGAAAACGGCGTCTCAGTACACGACGCGGCGCGTGAGCACGGGATTTCGCGTCGTCGAATATATCAGTTGCTTAAGCATTAGCGAGGAAAATCGCGCTGTGCAACTGCCTTAATTTGGTGCGGCGAACGCGTTAACGTGTCGGCGCATCGCTACCACAGGAGTCCAGCAGATGGCCGGCATTACCCTCGCGCAAGCCGAAACCCAGCTTGCTGCATACCTCGCCGCCGAAACCGCCGTTCTATCAGGGCAGTCATACGAAATCGCAGGGCGCAGCCTGCGCCGCGCAGACCTGGACGCGATCCGCCTCGGTATCGCGATCTGGGACGCGCGCGTGAAAACGCTCACGCGCGCCGCCGAAGGCCGCACCCGTGCCCGCATCATGGTCCCGGGCGGCTAGACCGTGAAGCGCCTGCCCGTCATCACCCCGACCCTGCTCGACCGTGCAATCGCCGCGGTGGCGCCGCGCATGGCCGTCAAGCGCCTGCAGGCGCGCACCATGCTCGCGCTCGCCGGAGGTTACACCGGCGCGCGCATGGACCGGGCGAGCCTGTCTGGTTTCCGTCCGTGGGCGGGTGGCCCAGAATCGGATATTATCGGCGACCTGCCAGCGCTGCGCGCGCGCTCGCGCGATTTGGTGCGCAACGTGGCCATCGCCGCGGGGGCGATCGGCACGCAGGTGTCACACGTGGTCGGCACAGGCCTATCAGCCTCGCCTTGCCCGGATGCTGCGTTCCTTGGTATGGACGAAACTGCCTCGGAGGCTTGGCGGATTGCCACGCAGCGCGAGTGGAAATTGTGGGCGGAGTCGCCCGATTGCGACGCGGCGCGGCAGGTAAATTTCTACGGGCTGCAGCGGCTTGCATTTCGCAGCGCGCTCGAATCGGGCGACGTGTTTGTGCTCACGCCGAATCTGCGCAGACCGAACCGCCCCTATCAGCTCACGCTGCAGGTGATCGAGGCAGATCGCGTGTGCAATCCGAATAACAAATCAGATTCCGATACGATCGTCGCTGGAGTCGAACGCGCCAGTGTGGGCGGCGAGGCGATAGCGTGTCATATCGTCGATCGGCATCCGGGCGAGTTACGGAAACGCGGATTGATCTGGACGCGCTACGCCTATACCGGCAACGCGAGTGGGCGGCGCAACGTGTTGCATCTATTCGAGCCGACACGGCCCGGCCAGGTGCGCGGCGTGCCATCGCTCGCACCAATCATCGAACCGCTGAAACAACTCGGGCGCTACACCGACGCCGAGTTGCAGGCAGCGGTAACCTCGGGGTTGTTTTCCGTGTTCATAAAAATGGACCCCGAAGCGTTCACCGAGCTGTTCAGCGCCGATGCGCAAGAAACGATCGTCAATCAGGCCAAGGATTGGACCAAAATTATGGAATCAGGCAAGGCGATCAACTTGCTGCCGGGCGAATCGATCGAATCGGCCAACCCCGGACGACCCAACGCCGCGTTCGACCCGTTCATGCAATCGATCCTGCAGCAGATCGGCATGGCGCTCGAAATCCCATATGAAGTGCTAACCATGCACTTTTCATCCAGCTACAGCGCCGCGCGCGCGGCGCTCTTGTCGGCGTGGCGGTTCTTCCGATCGCGACGCGATTGGCTAGCGACCTACCTGTGCCAGCCGGTATATGAGCTGTGGCTGGAAGAGGCGGTATCGATCGGCCGCATCGCGGCGCCCGGCTTTTTCGCAGACCCCGCGGTGCGCGCCGCCTGGTGCGCGGTACAGTGGACTGGCGACGGCCCGGGCTCGATCGATCCGGTGAAAGAAATCGCCGCGGCAAAGCAGCGCATCGACGAAGGAATTTCAACACGCGAGGTCGAGTCCATCCTCTACGACGGCGTGGACTGGGCGACTAAACACCGTCAGCGCGTAAAGGAAGAAGCCGCCCGCAAGGCGGGCGGGCTCGATGTGGCGGTATCTGGTCCTGCGTCCGCCGACAGCGCGAATCCGGATGCAGGGGTGCAACTGCCTTAACTTCGCCGAAACATCCCGTTACTCTACCCCCCCATGAAAATTCTCGACATTCTCAACTCACCCTGGGCGATCCAGCCCGAAAAGTTGCTGGAGATCCAGGCGCTCTACGCGACGCATCTGCGCGGCGAGAAAATCGATATCAAGGCGATCGAGGCCCAGCTCGGCCAGCCGCTCGCGAACGAACGCAACAGTTACACGGTGATAGACGGTGTGGCCGTGCTGCCTATTTTAGGCGTGATTGCACGGCGCATGAATATATTCATGCAGATCTCTGGTGGGACATCGATCGAGCTGATGAAGCGCGACTTCAATGCGGCATTGAACGATCCATCCGCGCACGCGATCGTGCAACACATCAGTTCGCCCGGTGGATCGATCGAGGGCATCCAGCAATACGCCGCAATGGTGTACGCGGCACGCGGGAAGAAACGCATCGTCACGCTCGGTGACGATAACATGGGCAGCGCCGCGATGTGGATCGGCGCCGCGGCGCAGGAGCGTTATGTCGCGGACGAAACCACTATTATCGGCTCGCTCGGCATCATCATGAATCATACGGATGTGAGCAAGCAGGAGGAAAAACTCGGCATCAAAACGACGCCGATCTACTCGGGAAAATACAAAGGCGTCGCCTCCGAATACGGCCCGCTGACTGCGGAAGGGGAAGCGCACATGAAAGCGCTGACCGATCATGTCTATTCGGTTATGATCAATGATCTCGCCATGTTTTACGGGATCAAACCCGAGACCGTTTTGAAGAACATGGCGGAGGCGCAATTATTCCTCGGCCAGAATGCAGTCGATTCCGGGCTGGTGAGCGGTGTTTTCACACTCGATGAACTGATTGCAAAACTCAATGCGGGCACCAAGCCCGCGCAACGCTTCAGTCTCGCGGCCGGTGTCGCCGCGCAGGCGGATGCTCTTGTTCAATCCGATTCTAAAGGAACCCAAAAAATGATCACTCGAGAATTTCTGAACGCCAACCATGCGGACCTGGTCGAAGCGATTCGTCTTGAAGGCTATCAGCGCGGCAACGCGGAGGGCCGGCTCGCCGGCGCCGACGCCGAACGCGCGCGAATCCTGGCGGTCGAAGGCCAGCTCATCACCGGCCACGAAGCGCTGATCGCAGGACTCAAGTTCGACGGCAAGACCACCGGCCCGGAGGCCGCGGTCGCAGTGCTCGCCGCCGAGAAAACCCTGCGCGGCACCGCGCTCGCGAAGCTGCGCGCCGATGCGCCAGACCCGGCCACCGCGCCGGCGGCGCCTGCCGGCGCACAGGTGAAAAAAGAACCGAAAGCTGATTCGGCCGAGGCGTTCGATGCCGCGATCGAGAAAAGTGTTTCAGTCGGCCTGTCGCGCGGCAAGGCGATTGTCAAGGCGGCACGGGATTTTCCTGCCGCGCATGCGGCCTGGATCGACCTGCGCAACGCGGCCTAACGTAGCGCGATCACCCCTCAACCATATCGACGATAAAGGAATCCTACCATGATGAACAATGGCAGCCGCGCGTTCACCGCCGGCGAAGCATTGCTGGAAAAACGCCGGGTCAAAATCAAGTCCGGCACCACCACCACGCCGCCGGAGGTCGAATACGCCGACGCGGGTGAGCAGCATATCGGCATCACCGCGGCCGACGCCGCGATCGCCACCATCGTGACGATCAACTTGCGCACCCTGCCGGGCAGCGCGGAGGGTGTCGCGTCCGAAGCGCTGTCAAAGGGCGCCACATTGTACGGCGCCGCAGACGGCAAGATCGCCGACACCAGTTCCGGTAGCGCAATCGGCGTCGCGCTGGAAGCGGCCACCGCGGACGGGGACGTGATCGAATGGGTGCAGTTCGCGGTGCTTTCCACCACCGCGGCGACGGTTTCAATCGCGGATACCGGCGCCTTCACCGCGCAGACCGACGTCGAAGCGGCGGTTGCCGAACTCTATCAGCATCTGTTCACGACGCAGGCGTTCCTTCCGATCCCGCTATTCGGTCTGCGACGCATGTCATCCGGCGCGTTGCCGAGCTACGTGCAGGAAATCGATGTACCGCTGGCCTCACTTCGCGAAGTTACGACCAACGATATACCGAGCGGCGGCGGCATTCTGGCCACCGACACGACCCCGGCGCTCGAATTCGCCAACGCCGACACCGACTCGCAGATTCGTCTGCTCTGGGCAGCGAGCAATAGCGATGCCGTAACGTTTCAACTCAAGTTGCCCGACGGCATCGACGAGGCCGCGGCAATCACGCTCAAGATTCGGGGCGAGATGGGTGGCGCGACCGATACGCCGACCGTCGCGGTGGAATCGTTCTTCAACGAGGGCGACACCAAGGTCGCGGACGCGAGCGCCGCATTCACCAATGCGGTGGGCACTTTCTCCACCACCATCGCCGCGGCGGACATTCCGTCTGGCGCAAAAACGCTGAGCGTGGAACTCACCCCCGGCGCGCACACGACCGACACGCTGATCATCTACGCGATCTCGCTCGATGTCACGCTGATCAATTCCGGCCAGGGAGCCGGCTTGCTCGGCGCGGACTCCACGCCTGCGCTCAACACCGCCAACGGCGACACAGACGGCTCGTTCGAGCTGACCTGGGCGGCCTCCGATACGACCGCGGTCGGTTTCCAGCTTCCGCTGCCGCCGGATCTCGATGACACGGCGGACGTGGTGATCCATCTGCGGGCCAAGATGAGCGGCGCCACCGACACCCCGGTGATCTCTGCGGACTCCTACTTCAACGAAGCCGACACGAAGGTCGAGGACGATAGCACCGCATGCGGGTCGGCGTTTGCCGAGGAGACCATCACCATCGGCGCTGCGGATGTGCCCTCTGGTGCGCAAACGCTGAGCGTAGAACTGACCCCGGGTGCTCACACCACGGACACGCTCAAGGTCTCGGCGATCTGGCTGGAATACACGCGGGCGCTGCTGACGGCCTAATCATTTAATCGACTAATTATCTAAGGAGTCATCATGCCCCGTCCGACTAGTGCCACAACCGTCCAGCGCCCCGACCTCGGCGCGCTGGCTTACGAGTATATGATCGATGCGCCGAACCGCGGGTTCATCGGCATGGCCATTTTGCCGGTGTTTGAAGTGCCGGACAAAACCGCCGACTATCCGTTGATCCCGATCGAATCGCTGATCAAAGATCAGGACACGCGCCGCGGCGCCAACGGCGATTACCAGCGCGGCGACTGGAAATTCGAGACCGGAACCTACAACTGCGAGGAGTTCGGCTGGGAGGAACCGGTCGACGACGTCGAAGCGGCATTGTACAGGCGCTTTTTTGATGCGGAGGAGGTCTCCACCGAGATCGCCGTCGATCGCATCATGCGCGGCCACGAGCGGCGCACCGCTGCTTTGGTGTTCGCTTCCGCGGATGCGAACATCTCGATCGAATGGTCCACGGCGGCCACCGCGGTGCCGCGCACCAATATCGAGGCGGGGAAGGCCGCGATGCGCGCCGCCTCGGGACTGCTGCCCAATGCGCTCGTGATGGGCTACACCGCGTTTCGCAACGCCCTGAACACCGCGGAGGTGAAGGACGCGCTCAAGTACACCAACCCGATCGAACTGGGCGGGGACGAGGTGCAGCGGCGCGTCCTGGCGCAGTATTTCGGCGTCGGCGAAATCCTGGTCGGCGGCTCGCAGTACGATAGCGCGAAGAAAGGGCAGAGCTTCACCCTGGCTGACATCTGGGACGACGAGTACGTCGCGCTGATTCGCAAGTCCGACGGCGGCATGCGGCTGAAAGAGCCAGTGTACGGGCGCACTTTCTTGTGGATGAACGATGCGCCGCAGGAAGTCGTGGTCGAGACCTACCGCGAAGAAGCGCGGCGCGCGACCATCGTGCGCGCCCGTCAGCACGTGGACGAGGCGGTGATCTTCGCCGGCGCGAAATACGTGCTGGGCAACATCACCGCATAACCGCGGCGATTCACGGCGCCATGGCCTTCACCGAAACCGCCACCGACTTCATAAACGACGATACGCCCGGCTACGTCCTGGCCACGGTCGGCGGGGTCGAGGTCGGTGCGCTCTTCGATAACGACGCGCAGGCGCTCGGGATCGGGTTTTCCGGGATGGAGGCGCGCAAGCCCAGCATCATGTGCGCGTCCGCGGATGTATCCACGGCCGTGCATGGCACCACTGTCGTGATCGACGGCGACAACTACACCGTTGGCAACGTCTATCCCGACGGCCAGGGTATGACCACGCTGGAGCTGAAAACCGCATGAGCAAATTTGACGACATCGTCGACGATGTGATTGCGCTATTGGAGGTAGTGCCCGCAGTTGCATCAGGAAATATCTTCGCCGAAAAGCCGCGACTGATTGCAGAATCGATTGATTTGTCCGTAGTGGTGCGCATCCGGTCGAGCGCACCGGAGCGCGGCCCCATGGGCGCGGTGACCTGGAGCAGCACGCTCGCCATCGACATCAACTCGCGCGGGGACCGGCCAGCAAAGCTCGCGAGCGCGACGGTGCTCGCGATCTACAATCGCATCATGGATGATCCGACGCTCGCCGGCACTGTGATCGATTGCGAGCCCGGGCCGATCGATTGGGATTTCGACAACGCCGACACCGATCTGTGCGCGATGACCCTGCTGTGGAATGTGCAGCATCGCACGACCGAGACCCTGACATAGGAACGCGAGCATGGCCAACCAGATCATCAAGGATGCGCGCCTGTGGATTGGCGGCTACAACCTCTCCGGCGACGTTAACCGGCTGGCGATGGACCTCTCCGCGGAGCTGCTCGACAACACTACGCTCGAAGACAGCGCGCGCTCGCGCCTGTCCGGTTTGCTGGTCTCTGCGGTGCAGTGCGATGGTTTCTGGGACGCCGGCGCCGGCGAGCCGGATGACGTGGTGGATGGATATTTTGCGCTCGCTGACGTGCCGGTGTCGGTGTGTCCGATCGCAGCGGCAGCCGCCGGCAGTCGCGCGTTCACGTTTCGCGCCGCGATCGGAGACTACCAGCGCGGTGCGTCGGTCGGGGACATGTTCAAATTCACCGCCGGCGCCGAGGGCTCTGGCGGCGTCCCCCTGGTGCGCGGCCTCGTGCTCAATAACGCGGCGCAGACCGCAACCGGAGCCGGGACGGCATACCAGCTCGGCGCGCTGTCGGCGGCGCAGAGCTTGTACGCAAGCCTGCATGTGCTCGCGGTCTCTGGCACTGTCACCCCAACGCTGACCTGCAAAATCCAGTCCGACGACAACGAGGCGATGACATCGGCGACTGACCGCATTACGTTCGCCGCCGCAACCGCGATCGGCTATGAGTGGGCCTCCGTCGCTGGCGCGGTCACCGACGACTGGTGGCGCGCGTACTTTACCATCTCGGGCACCGACCCGAGTTTTCTGTTCGCGCTGGTCGCGGGCATCCGCTAGGAGATAGAAATGGCAAACATCGTGCTCAAAGACGCCTACGTCATGATCAACGCGGTCGATCTCTCGGACCACGTCAAATCGGTCACGCTCAACTACAAGGCCGAGTTGCTCGACGACACCGCGATGGGCGACAGCGGGCGTTCGCGCATCGCTGGCCTGCTCGATTGGGACGCGGACATCGAGTTTTATCAGGATTACGCGGCCAGCAATGTGGATGCAACATTGTTTCCGCTGGTCGGCGCGGCAGCGTTCGCGGTGAAAATTCAGGGTGTGTCCGGTACCATCAGCGCGACCAATCCGCAATACCAGGGCAACGGCGTGCTGGAGAGCTACCAGCCGGTGGGCGGCAGCGTTGGCGATAATGCGATGACGCCGTGCAAGATTATGGGCGGCGACGGTTCGGTGCTCGTGCGGGATGTGACGCCGTAATGTTGACACGCGAGCAAATCCTAAGCGCACCCGACCTGCGCACCGAAACGGTCAACGTCCCCGAGTGGGACGGAGCCGTTGTCGTCCGCACAATGACCGCGGCAGAGCGCGACGAGTACGAGCAAAGCATGGTCGCCTCGCGCGGGCCCGACGAAAGCGCAAACCTGCGCAACGTGCGCGCGCGCCTCGTGGCCATGACTGCGGTGGACGAGGCCGGCAAGCGGCTGTTTATGGATGCCGATATCGCGGCGCTCGGCGCGAAATCAGCGAGCGCGGTAAACCGCGTGTTCCAGGTCGCCTCCCGTCTCAACGCGCTCACCGAGTCCGACGTCGAGGGCCTCGCAAAAAACTCCGCAGCCGGCCCCAGCGCAGATTCGCCTTCCAATTAGCGCGCGAGCTGAGGGTCGGCAGCGTAGCGCAAATGCTCGGCAGCATGTCGAGCGTGGAATTGTCCGAATGGATGGCATTTTTTATGCTCGAACGCGAAGACCACGAAGCCGCGCGCACTGACGCCGAGTTGAGCCGCGGCGCCGCTGAGGGCCTGAAAAAGCGCATCGCGCGCCAGCGGGGCCGATAATGCCTAACGCGAACGAAGTGCGTATTCGCATATCGGCCGATGCCGAACGGCTGAAACGCGACATGAGCCAGGCGCGCCGCGTATTCGATACCGGCGTGAACGGGATGCAGAGCGCCCTGGGCGCCCTCGGCGTGGGCTTCGGCGCCGTCCAGACGGTGCGCTTTTTCAAGGGGATTATCGACGGCGCGGACGAGATGCGCAAGCTCGCGCAGAAAACCAACATGGCGGTCGAACAGGTCGCGGGCTGGACACACGCGCTCGATCTCGCGGGCGTGAGCCAGGAGGCATTGCAGAAAGCGGCGAAGACCCTTGGCACGCAGATGCTCGATGCCTCGACGGGATTAGCCGAGGCGAAACGCAATTTTGCCGCGCTCGACATCGACATCAAGAAAAATGACGGGTCGCTCAAATCCGTGAATGACGTGCTGCTCGAAGTTGCGGATCGGTACGCCAATGCGACCGACAAGACCGCGGCTGCAGCGCTGATGAACAAGGTGCTGGGCAGGTCCGCGCTCAATCTGATACCCGCGTTCAAGGACGGACGCACGGCGCTGGAGGCGATGATCGCCGAAGGCCAGGCGCTCAATCCGATCACGGAAGAATCCGCGCGCCAGGCCGAACAGTTCAACGACAATTTGCAGCGCCTGTCGAAAACGATAAAAAAGGAATTCATCGTCGCCATGAATACGGCGCTGCCGGCGATGTCGGCCATCAGCGAGAACCTGGTGCGCTCCACCCGCGAGGGCAGTACGTTTTGGGGCGTCATGAACGAAGGCGCGAAATTGTACCTCGCGACGATGGGGACGCTCTTCCCGATCCTCGAAGGCGTGACGCAGAAAGGGTTCAACGCCCTCGCCGCGAAGAGCGGGACGATTCTGCGTCCGGGCGAAGTTGCCGGCAAGATCGGTGGCCTGCCTGCTGCTGGTGGAAAGCCGTTCACGCCGAAGATCACCGATGCGACCGATGCCGCTGCCGCTGCCGCGAAGCTAGCGGCCGAAATGAAGAAGCTGCGTGCTGACGATATTCAAGGCTGGATCAAGCACGCAGATGCAGTGTTTGCAAACGCCGACGAAGAAAATCTCGCTCTTGCAGAAATCTCAGCGGCGTATTGGGCGAACGAGGAACGACTGCGGCAGGCGGATGTGGCCGGCTGGATCGCCAGCATCGATGCGCAAAAAACAGCATATGAGGATGAGTTACGCGCAATTGCTGAAATCAACGCGAGCGCGACCGACGAAATGACAGAGTTCTGGAAAGCGGCCGCGCAAAGCATGCAGCACTCGATGAGCGGGCTGTTCTTCGACGTGATGCAGGGGAATCTTTCCGATCTTAGCAGCAGCTTCAAGCGCACGATTGATCGCATGGTCGCTGATGTGCTGGCCGCAAAAGCCGCTACGGCGCTGTTCGGTCCCGAGTTCGGCAAGGGCGGCGACATCGGCGGGTTGATAGGAAAGGGCATTGGTTGGTTAAGCGGATCATTCGGTGGAGGAGGGCTAGCTGGTATCGACGCGATGGCGATGCCTGCGCTGGCTACTGGGACGCCATTCGTTCCGCGCGACATGCCCGCTTTTCTGCATCGAGGGGAGGCAGTGATCCCGGCGGCGGAAAACAAAGTGCGCGGCATGAGCGTCACCAATGTTTTCCACGTCACTGGACCCACTGACACGCGCAGTCAGGCACAGATCGCCGCAGCGGCCGGGCTGGGCGTGCAAAGAGCGCTCGCGAGAAATACGTAATGCCATTCGTCGAGACGCCGCGCTTTCCAGACGCAATCGCAAGAGGTACCCAATTTGGGCCGGCATACTCGACCGCACTTGCCCGCAATATCGGCGGGCATGAGGTCAGAAATAAAAACTGGTCGATGCCGCTATATCGCGGCGACGTATCGCACGGCGCGAAGACGCAGGCACTTATCGATGATCTGCTCGCGTTCTTTCACCACACCGCCGGGATGTACAACGGATTCCGGTTTAAGGATTTCGCCGATTTCGAGGCGGCCGGTGCGGAAGGGACGCTGACGGTGATCGTCGCCGACACGACGTGGCAACTCTACAAAACCTACACCTATGGCGCGATCACCGCGACGCGCAAGATCCAGAAGCCGGTAACCGGAGTGGCGTTCGCCGGCGGCGGCACCTACGAGCTCGACACCGCGACGGGCATCGTCACGCGCACCGCGGGCGCGAATCCTACGAGTTGGACCGGAGAATTCGATACGCCAGTCCGGTTCAATCTGGATGAATTTTTGCCGATTGGCATGACGGCAGCGGTGTATAACCTGCCTGCAATTCCCATCATTGAAATCAGAATCTAGCCGTGAAAACGCTACCAACTAATCTAGCTGCGCATGTCGCGACTAAGCTCACAACACTGGCGACCGCGCTGAAAGTCACGCGCGAGGATGGCACTGTATTTGGTTTCACGACGCATGACGTTGATGATGTTGTTTCGAGCGTGACCTACTCGGCCAATCCAGGTCTCGACGTGACCGACATTGTGATCGCCGCGAACGCCGCGGTGGGTAACATGGAATTGACTACCCTGCACGACGGCTCGGTATTTACGACCGCGGACCTGCTCAACGGTCTTTGGGATAACGCGGCGTTCAGCATTTTCCGCTACAACTGGGCGAGCCTCGCCGACGGTATCGATACGCTGCTCGTCGGCACGTTTGGCGAGGCGACGCTGCAACGGAACAGCGTCGTAATTGAGCTGCGCGACCTTCGGCAGTATTTGCAGCAGCCTGTCGGCGCCGCCTCGTCGAAGACCTGCCGAGCGCGTCTGGGTGACGCAAAGTGCGGCAAAAGTCTCGCCGCATTCACCTATACCGGCGCCGTGACCGAGGTGACAGATAACCAAGTCTTCAAAGATGTTTACCGCTCCGACGCGGGTGAACCGGCGACATGGTTCGACGAGGGCGTGCTCACCTGGACCAGCGGCGCAAATAACGGCGTGTCGGTCAAGATCAAATCCTACGTCGTAGATTGGTTCACGCTCGCGCTGCCGATGCGCGGCACAATCACCGTAGGTGATACGTACTCCGCGATCGCGGGATGCCGAAAACGCCTGGCGGAGGATTGCGATGCGAAATTCGACAACGTGCTCAATTTCCAGGGTGAGCCGCATCGCCAGGGCATCAACGACGTGATGAAGGAGGCGTAGGTGCGTAATGCGATGCGCATCAGTCATCTCACCCGAGCGGATGTCGTGGCCGCCGCGAGGGGATGGATCGGCACTCCGTTCCATCACCTTGAGCGCCGCAAAGGCATCGGCGTGGACTGCGCGGGACTGATCGTCGGCGTATGCCGCGAGTTGGGCCTGGTGCCGGCGGAATTTGATGTGCCTGCGTACACGCCGACACCGGACGGCTACACCATGCGCGCGAGTTGTGCGCAGTATATGGTGCCGATTGCGCGAGCCGCGATGCAACCAGGCGACGCGATTTTGCTCGTGACTGATTTGCACCCGCAGCATTTGGGGATTCTCGCGGACTATGCACACGGTGGTCTGTCGATCATTCACGCGGCAAACAGCGCACATCCGCCGCGGGTGATCGAGACGCGGCTGATGTTCTCGCGTGCGCTGCGGTTTGTTGCCGCCTATTCGCTGCTGGAGATTAACTGATGGCCGTCCTAGCGCTTGCGGTCGCCGGTGCTTGGCTTGCACCCGCAGGCTACGCCGCGGTCGGCTGGGCGGTCGGCTCGGCGATCGGCTCCATGCTCCAAGACCCGACCAAGGTCCAAGGCGCACAGCAGTCGCTGATGGACTTGCGTGTCAGCGGCAGCGAATACGGCCAGCCTATTCCCTACGTGCGCGGCGCCGCCGCGATCGCGGGACAAATGTGGTGGAATACCGATCGGCGTCCGACGACCACGACGACTACCACATCGAGCGGTGGCAAGGGTGGCGGCGGCGTGGAAACGAGCACATCCACGACCACCTACGACATGGATTGTCTGATTGGGCTGACCGACAACGAGATCATCGGCATCCGCCGCATCTGGTGGGGCGGTGATCTGATTTATACCGCTGCAGATGATGCTGATGCGGAGAGTCTGGCCGCGAGCGTGGATAGCGAACGCTGGACCCGGCTCACGATCTATACCGGCGCATCGGATCAGTTGCCCGATCCGACCTACGAGGCAGCGGTAGGCACCGCAAACGCGCCAGCTTATCGCGGGCGCAGTTACGTGTTCATCGAATCGCTGAAGCTCGGCCAAAGCGGGCAGGTGCCGAATCTGGTGTTCGAGGTGGTCGTCGACGGTGATTTTGTGCTTCGCCCCATATGGTTGATCGGCGATACCACCGCATCCTACGAACCGCGTGATCCAGCGTACAGCAATCCGTTGGGTTCGTTGGCTGCGGGGCCGACGGAATTTATCGCGGCAACGCAAGAGATACAGCAGGAAACCCCGTCGTTTCGCCTGCTCGTTTCGCCTGACGGCATCGCGTGGACAGCCCGCGATATCGGCAGCGCGCACATCCGCATCTATTCGCTGTGCTACGGCGGTGGCCAGTACGTCGCGATGGCCTACAATTGGTCAGCAGGCATCGTCGGCGCATTGCGCTCTTCTGATGGCCTCACGTGGAATTGGTCATCCACCGGGATCGTGCAGGCCGCTGGCTGGACGATTGTCATTTACGGCGGCGGTCAGTACGTCGCAATGTTGGGTTTCTCCGGTTCAGGCGGTTACCGGGCGATGACATCACCCGACGGCATCACATGGACCAAGCGCGCGACACCGGCGCCGGATTCGTGGAACTGGTTGGGCATCGCCTACGGGGCTGGGATATATGTGGCCGTCTCCATCAACGGGATGATGACCTCCCCTGATGGAATCACGTGGACCACACAGGGACCGTTGGCAAATGCTGTTACGTATGCCGCGGGACTGTTTGTGGCTGTCAGAAATGCGACGTGCTATTCGTCGGCCGATGGGATCAATTGGACGCAGAGAACCACACCGGACAAACAGTGGACCGCGATCACCTACGGCGGCGGATTATTCGTGGCGGTCGCGAACGGCGGCACTGCGGCGGGCAGTCGATCGATGTCGTCGCCCGACGGTATTACGTGGACCGCGGTCGAAACGCCTGCGGATAACGAATGGCATGAAATCGTATATGCCAACGATTTATTCGTCGCGACCGCGCTGACTGGTTCGGGGAACCGCGCGATGGCCGCAACGATTGATGCGACGACGATGTCGATTGCGCCGCCAGCCGTCTCCACTGTCGTCTCCGATTTGTGCGTGCGCGCCGGTCTCACTACAGGACAGATCGACGTAACCGATCTCGCGAGCATCACGCGCACGGTTGCTTGCTTGCCAATTTCGCAGATCGCGCCCGCACGGCAAGCGCTTGAGCTGCTCATGAGTGCGTACTTTTTTGAAATAACGATCTCGGACAAACTGTATTTTCGCCCGCGCGGTGCAGCCTCAGTCGCATCAATTCCGTATCTCGACCTGGGCGCAACAATGGGGGATGAGCAGCCTGAGCCGCTCGCGCTGCATCGTGCGAACAACCTGGAGTTACCCGCGCAGATCGCGCTGACGTATATCAACGTCGATGAGGACTACCAGACAGACACGCAGTATTCGGACCGGATGGTTTCCGCGATGGCTGGCACTGTTGAGGCGTTACAGATGGCGCTGGGGCTCACGCCGTCGGAGGCGAAGGCGATTGCGGACACGATGATGCTCGATCAAGTGGCGGGAGCAACGTCAACCACGATTGCGTTGCTCGGAGATTATTGTCGCCTGGAACCGACCGATACCGTAACGGTCACCGATGCCGACGGCGTCGAGATTAGTCTGCGCCTGGTGAAAAAAACCGATAGCTATCCGCTGCTCACGTTCGATGCGGTTCTAGACGATGTGTCGGTACTTACATCAACAGGAGTCACGAGCACGGATTACACACCTAGCACCGCAGTCGCGCCGGCCGTGAATACGGAAATGGAATTGATGGATATTCCGATCCTGCAAGATGCGGACAACAATGCGGGTTTCTACGTCGCGACGAAGGGCGATGGCACGACGTACCCAGGCTCGGCCGTTTTCAGCAGCGCAGACGATATCGAGTACACGCGCAAAGCGACGATCGAGGAAAGCGCGGTCTTCGGAACATGCACTTCTACGCTAGGCAATTGGACTGGTACCAGAGTGGTCGACGAGACGAATACCGTGACCGTGAACGTAGGCGATGGCACGCTAGAGAGCAGCACGCGCGCGGCGATCTTGAATAGCCTCAGTACAAACGCGATGCTGATAGGCAGTGAGTTGATCCAGTTCATAACCGCGACGCTGGTATCAACTGGCATCTACACGCTCTCCGGACTGCTGCGCGGATGTCGCGGTACGGAATGGGCGATGACCGGGCACGCGGCGTCCGAGCGCTGCGTGCTGCTACGCGCGGCGGGCTTGCGCCGCGTCGCGATGGCGAATAACGAGCTGGGGCTCGCCCGCTATTACAAGGGCGTGACGATCGGGCGGGCGGTGAGCACCGCGACGGCGGAACAATTCACCGACAACGCCGTCGGCCTCAAACCGTTTGCGCCAATCGATTTGCGCGCCGCGCGCGACACATCGAACAACATCACATTCACCTGGCAGCGGCGCACGCGGCTCAGTACGCGCATGATTGGCACGCTCGGAATAAGCGTTCCGCTGGGCGAGGACTCGGAAGCCTACGAAATCGATATCTACTCCGATGGGACTTATACAACCGTGCTGCGCACGATCACGGCGACGAGCGAGACCGCAAGCTACACCGCCGCTGAACAGACGACGGACGGGCTCACACCGGGTGACACCGTGTACTGCCACGCCTATCAACTAAGCGCCCAAATCGGGCGCGGCTACTCATTGGAGCAGGCGGCATGAACCTACAGACTATCAATGCTTCGGCCTCGCCCGAGGTGCAGATCAATGAAAATTTCGAGACGCTCGATTTCGCGAGCGTCTATGGCAAACGCCCAGCGGCGACAAGCGGCCTCACCTGGGGCTATTACGGCGGCCGCTGGAGCGGTTTTGCGATCACCGCGGACGTGCTGACGCTCACTGGCGCGAGCACGAATTACCTCTCCGTATTGCGCTCCTCGGGAGTAATCAGCACCAGCACGGCGACAACGAACTGGGATAACACGACGCTCTATGCCCGCGTGTATAAGCTCACCACGGCGGGCGGTGCCGTGACCGCGGTGGAAGATCATCGCGCTGGTGCATATGGCGTATTTACGAGCGGTGATGGCGACGTTGTTGGCCCAGCGTCAGCGACTGCTGATGATTTGGCGCGCTTCGACGGTACGACCGGAAAATTAATCAAAGCCGGCATCGCGCTGAGCACGAGCACGACGCTCGCCGAAGATAGCGACGCTGTCGTCGCTACCCAAAAAGCAGTCAAAGCCTACGCCGATGCGCTGATCTCGACCGCGGATGCGATGGTGTACAAAGGTGCGACAGACTGCTCGACAAATCCCAATTACCCTGCGGCGGATGCCGGGCACACGTATCGCGTGAGCGTGGCGGGCAAGATCGGCGGCGCGAGCGGCAAGGTTGTCGAAGTCGGCGATTGGTTTATTTGTAATACCGATTCGACCGCGGGCGGGGCTGAGGCCGCTGTCGGGACGTACTGGAATGTGATCCAGACGAACCTGGATGGCGCGGTGATCGGTCCCGCGAGTGCGACGGGAGATGCGGTCGTGTTGTTCGACGGCACGACCGGCAAATTGATCAAGGGTGGGGGTGCGCTAGGCACCGCCGCATTCGCCGCCACCGGCGATTTTGCGACCGCCGCACAGGGTGCGCTTGCCGATACCGCGTTACAGGCAGCGGCCATTGGTGTTTCTGTGCAGGCGTGGGATGCGCAGCTCGACAGTTTGTCGGCGGCAACGGCCAACGGCGTATCGCTCATTACGGCCGCTAATTACGCCGCGATGCGAGCGCTGCTCGATCTTGAGGCAGGGACTGATTTTTATTCGATCGCTGCTGCTGACTCGGCATTTGCCACTGCCGCGCAGGGGGCACTAGCGGACACGGCATTACAGACTGCTGTGGACGGCACGCCTGCATCAGATCATACAGCGAGCGGGCCGCAGACCAATACATTCGCGGCGGGCGCATCGATCACCGTGATGGACCTGGTGTATCTCGGGGCGGCCGGGAAATGGTTAGCCACTGATGCGAGTGCAGCGGCAACCGGATCGGGGCTGCTCGCGATCTCACTGGAAACGAAGGCCGATACCGAGGCAATGAATGTTGCGCTGCCAGGTACGTTTGTGCGCGATGATACCTGGGCATGGACCGTTGGCGCGCCGCTGTATATGTCTGAGACCGCAGCGGCGATCACCGAGACGCAGCCGACAACCACGGACGCGGTGATTCGCGTGGTTGGTTTTGCGGTGACAGCGGACGTGATGTATTTCAATCCGTCACCGGATTACATCACTCATGTGTAGTAGACAGATAGCGGCGCTGGCGGCGCTCCTGTTGCTGTTCGCTTGCTCGCGCACCGACGAGGGCGCGATCAAGGTGCAGTGGGTGGAGTTAGACGATGTGTCGGTCGAGTGCAAGGACGGTCCGTGGGTGGTCGCCGGGTGCTATAGGTGGAATGGGGATACGTGCTACGTGTTCACGGGTAAGCCAAAGTCGGAGACCGACAAGGCGGTGCACATGGCGCTGGGGCACGAGGTCCGTCATTGCTTTCGGGGCGAGTTTCACGCGAGGCTGAGTTACTGAGATGGCAAATAAATATTGGGTCGGCGGAGCGGGCACGCTAGACGGCGCTACGACTACACACATTTCAGACTCGGATGGTGGTGCTGGAGGGGCAGCATATCCGGCTACCACGGATGATTTTTATGTGACCGCTTCATCGGGTACATTCCCGTTTACTTTGACGTTAAGCGTAAGTCCGACGTTTGCTTCATTCAACGCTGCTGCGAGTAGCGCTATCGCCCGCCTTTTGCTCGCATCTTCTGTTGTAGGTACACAGCGCACTATCACCGCAGCCGCAGTCAGCCTGACCGATGTGGACTTCACCGACATCACGGGCGCGGGGGCTGCCGCGCCGTTCACCGGCACGCGCCTCGGTAACGCAGCAGGGAACTCGGGCATCACCTTTACCACTGCGGCTGACAAGTTCTACGTCGGCAACACCGCGAACTGGAACGGCACGGTCTGGGCGTTGACGAGTGGCGGGGCAGCCGGGGCTGATAATTTCCCGCTGCCGCAGGATACGGCATATCTCGACGCCAATTCATTTTCGGCCAACGGACAGACGCTTACCATCAACGGCGCGTTTCGGCTTCCGTCTATCGTTGCCTCGGGCACAGACCAGACGTACACGATAGCGACGGGCACCAATGCGCCGACGCTGTACGGCTCGGCCTACACCCTCGACTCCAACGCGACGGTTTCAGGCACCGGAGCGCTCACCTTCAGCGGTCGCAACACGCAGACGATTACGAGCGCAGGGAAGTCGTGGACGCAGCCGTTCACGATTAATTCCATTGGCGGGACGGTAATGCTTGGAGATGCGCTAACGCTGCCGAGTACGCTGACATTTACCCAGACGAATGGAACATTGAACCTCAATGGGCAGATACTAAGTATTGGCTATATGGTGCGTAACAGCGCAGCAGATGTTGCGCCGATGGTTGGCAATGGCGGGGCGATTACCATTACCGGCATGAATGCAACTGTCTGGAGTGGGGGGAGAAATCCATCTGATGAGATTAATGTAACCTTGACAGGAAACGGATCAAACGTGGCGACGTTCGGCGGTTTAATTAATTCGAATATTAACATGGCGTTTACTGCGGGGGCAATCACTTTTTCTAATGGGGGTGTCGGAAATCTTGACTTCACTGGTGCAATAAGTTGGGCAAATCCGAATTTCGGCTTGACGATATATGGCAGTCTTATCTTTCCTGCTGGGTTTACTCTGACGGCGGGCACTGGACTTGTGACAATGGCCGCGACGAGTGGGACACAAGTACTCACTACCAACGGGGTGATTTATGATCGGCCTTTCACCATCAACGCCCCCGGCGCGACAGTACAACTCGCGGATAATCTCACACTCGGCAGCACGAGGACGCTCACTCACACGGCAGGAACGATTGACCTAGCGGGGCAGACTCTAAGCACTGGCCGACTGGCAACATCAGGTAGTACAGCGAGAACGCTTACCGACTCCGTTGGCGCAGGCAAGATCGCCACGACAGACACGACAGCGGCAACAGTGTTTGATGCGACGACGGTAACGAATCTGACTATTGACCGCACGAACCCTTGGAGCATAGAGATAGGCGGGGACACGACGAATATTCGCACGATGAACCTCGGTGCCGGAAAAACGTGGCCCGCTATCAGTTTCACGAACACGACGGCTAGTGGTGAGCTTGACCTGGTTTCCAGCGGCGTGGCGACAGTAATCAAGAGCCTCACCGTGAGTACACCGCCGCAGACAATCAAACGGACTGCTGGGACAACGATTACAGTTGAGGATGAGAATGGATTCCCGAGCGGGACGGCAGGCAATCTCGTTACCGTCGGCAGTATCACTGCGGCGACGCATACCTGGACGAAATCCGGTGGTGGGCTGGTATCGCGAGACTATTTGTCGATCAGTAGATCAACTGCGACACCTGCTGATACGTGGTACGCCGGTGCGAATTCAACGGACGGGCTAAACAATTCTGGGTGGACGTTCGCAGCGCCGCCGACAACGGATGTGAAAACATTCAACGGAGTTATCTACGCTTCGGTGAAAACAGTTAATGGTCTGGCAATCGCAAGCGTGAAAACGCGAAACGGATTGGCGTAACGCGAAAGGAACGCGACATGGAACTACAAGAGCTATTCAACGCAGCCATCGCAATAATTCTCCTGTTGAGCGGGATTCTTCTAAAGTCGATCTACGACGCCATCAAGGACCTCCGGCGCTCGGACGGCGAAATCCACGAGAGGATTAACGCGATACCCAATATCTATAGGCGGCGGGAAGATTCAATCTCATTCGAGAGCAGAATTGAAGCAGCCCTAGTTCGGATCGAGGCGAAACTCGATAGCAAGGCGGACAAGTGAAAATCGCCTTGATCATCCTATTGCTCACCGGCTGCGTTAATGCGCCCGAGCGCGCGCTGTCTCCGGAGCAGGATGCCGCAATCGGAAAGTATTGCGCAGCGGTCGAGTGCGTAGTCGTGCCGGCGCCTATCATGCGGCAGATGCTCGAAGCGTTGAAAGGACGCGCGCTATGACTTACATCGAGATAGTAACGGCGCAGTTGCGCGTTGATGAGGGTGTGCGCGCAAAGCCATACCGCGACACCGTGGGAAAGTTGACCATCGGCGTAGGGCGCAACCTCGACGACGTCGGACTGCGCCCGGATGAAATCGACTACCTGCTGGCAAATGATGTGCGCGTAGCAAAGGATACCGCTGAGACCCTATTCGCCAATTTCCACGCATTGTCCGACGAGCGCAAAGCCGTATTGATCAATATGGCTCTCAACCTCGGGCAGACGCGCCTGGCCAAGTTTGCCCGATTCCGTGCCGCCGTCACCACGGGAAACTTCGCGCTTGCCGCGATCGAAATGCTAGACTCGGCGTGGGCGGTGCAGGTCGGCGATCGCGCCAATCGGCTTGCTGAAAAAATGAAGGGGTGAGATATGAATCCACTATTGCTAGGCCCATTATTTGATTTGGGCAAATCCCTGATCGAGCGCATTTTTCCGGACAAGATCGCCCAGGCCGCTGAGCGCGCGCAGGCTGAAATGGCCTTGGCTACTCTCGCTCAGGATGGAAAACTCAGAGAGTTGGGTATCCAAATGTCCGCTATCGTGGCTGAGGCGCAATCTGCCGACCCGTGGACATCGAGGGCAAGGCCTTCGTTTTTGTACGTCATCTACATCATGATTTTGCTGGGCGTGCCTATGGGCGTCCTTAGCGCGTTCCGGCCCGAGTTGGCTACCCTGATAGCTTCTGGCTTGCAACAGTGGCTTGCTGCCATCCCGGATAGCCTCTGGGCGCTGTTCGGCGCGGGGTATCTCGGCTACAGCGGCGCCAGAATGTGGGAAAAGGGTAAAGGCGTAGCAAAGTGATACATTCACGAGCGGCAGAAGCGGCGCTAATCGTTTCCGCCTAGCCGTGCGCACTTCTTACATTGCGTTGACCCCGGCCTGGGCGCTACCGCGAACCCTGGATTAATCTCCAGTCCGCAGGGAGTCGTGAACAGCGCTGACGTGTCCGTCGTGCGCGGCATCAGATGCGACACCCATTTGATGCTTGGGTGTTGCGTGCTTATCGGGACACGCCATGCCAGTTTTTTCATAGGTCCCCCGCCTCTTGGTGAGCCTGTTCCTGATACATTTCTTCCTCTTGCTGGCGCTCGTACTCGCGGTTGCGCTGTCTCTGTTCCTCGCGCCGCTGTTCGACCATTTCTTCCTCGCGCCGTTCTTCCTCGCGCCGTTCTTCCTGCCTACGTTCGTTCTCTCGTTGCAAGCGGTCGAACTCATTTGCGTAAGCGCGTTGATCGTCGCGTCCATAACGGTCGTACATATCTCTGTCTTTTCTGCCTCGCCACGCGAAGTCGTGTTCAGCCTGCTTTTTGGCGTCAACTTCACTAAAATAACTCATTTCTCCTCCTTTCCGTCAGTCGGCGGTGCCGGTAGGTCCCGCAGATGTGGCCACCAGTGCGAGCCTGGCTTCAAGTTGCAAAATCTTTCCAACCGCCTTGATCTGCCAGGCTTCGAGTTCCTTCACTCTGGATTCTGCAGCTTCTGCGCGGAGCCGTTCCCGATCCCGCTGGGCTACAGTAGTTTCCACATCATATTTTGCCTCGCGACGACCTAATATCCTATCGCTCTTGTCAGTCATGACAGTTCCTGCGATCGCGCCTGCACGACTTTTCCCTGAGTGGACTTCATCGTCACTTCCGGATCTCGCAGTGCTTTTCCGATTTCTTCTACGGCCCCAGAATTAAATCGACGCAGCACAGACACGGGCCACGCATCCGGTCCGTCGGGCTCGGAGTCCGCACAGAGTTCGGCCACTCTCCGTCCGCAACAATCCAGTCGGCCATTGGTGTATCCGGTCCACTGCACCCGGAAAACCTCTCCGAGATTATCTATGTCTCCGCAGTGCGGACACGGACGGGCTACCCAAACCAAATCCCCTACGGAGATGGGAATGTTCATAATGCCGCCATCACCCACCAGCCCAAATCCTCGGCGCTCGCCTCATCTGGACCGTCGTAGCACATCAGCAGCATGGCATCATCTGCAATACGTTCTGCGCGCGCAGAATCCTCGTCCGGCACGTTCGGCAACCAAAACGCCAGGGCGCGTTGCAGGGCAGTGATGTACTCATTCTTACATCCTTCGTCAATTGCGCGACCTTCCTGCGCAAGAAGTATTCTTGGAATTGGTGTTTTGCTCATGATCAGACTCCTTTAGCAAACTACCTCACTTTTTTTTGACACTCGCAGTTGCCTCCTCATACGCTTCCTGTATCCGCGCCACGGCCGCATCCCGCAGCGCATCGTCCACGATCATGCTCGCGCAGTCGCCGGCCGCTTTGAATTTCCGCAGGCCGATGAATTTGTCCACGTCCGCTATGATCTCCGCATCGTTGGGTCCAGCGTCGCCACCCGCGCCGGGTTCCGCAGAGAGGACGGAAGATGCCGGGGCGGGCGACGGGCTGGACTTCGGGGCGCCGGATGCCCATGCAGATAGGCGCTTTCCGGTTTCGACTGTGATAGGTTCGCCGTCCTTGAAAACTTGGCGCAGAACGTCGCGGGTGTATTTCGTTCCGTGGAATGCGTGTTCGCGGTCAATCCAGCCGTGGACAAACATTTCGTACAGAATATCCTCAGACTGTTTCGGGGACAGGTCGGTTGACCGTACCCACTCACCGACCTTCGGCGGCTTTCCTTGCGCGCCGGCCGCTTTCCATCGTTCAACGTGCGCCGGCTTGATTTCCTCCATCGTGTACTTTGCCCTCATGCACACGATCACCAGCGGGATAGGTGTCTGCGTCAAGCGTAGCATGAATTCGCGGGCATGTTGCATTTTCGGCTGTTGCCAAACGAGCGGCCCTTTCTTGCCATCGGCCTGATTCTGCGCAGCCATACCGAGTACGCCATTGACGCCTTCCCATTCGTGGCTGGCGCTGTCCACGATCAGTACTTTAGCGCCGGACTTTTCAGCCGCAGCAATCGCATCGCCGTATTCTTTCGGGGAAAAGCTGGCGCGCATAGAAATTACGGAATACCCGCCAACGACAGGATCATCTGCCCAGGCTTCGCCTCGCCCTGATTCCGTTTCGATCATGCACACGTCGGCCATACTCCCGGCGTACCCTTTGGCAAGCAACAGGCTGGAATGCGTCTTGCCGCAGCCTGATTCGGAGTACAGGCCGATAAGCGGTTTTGCCTCGGACGTGATGGCCTTGCGCAGCGTGTAGGTCATACGTTCCTCCAGTTTTTTCCTGTAGTAATATTGCAGATCATTTGCCTTGTCACGCCGAAATCTGGTGCAATTTGTTTCAGTTGCTCGCCAGCCTTTCTGCGCTCTCGAATGATTGCAATATCAGCCTCGGATAGTTTCGCCATTGGATGCTTTGACCCTGATAAATCTGCGCGCCGCCCTTTGTCCATGCAGTCATGAACATTGTCCGCATCTGTTCCAAGGAAAAGGTGTAGCGGATTTACGCAAGCGCGCACGTCGCACCTATGGCACGCGCACATTCCGTCTGGTATAGGGCCGTTGGCAAATTCCCATGACAAACGATGCGCTACTACCGTGCGATTTCGTTCAATGCGCACGCGCCCATATCCATTGCTGAAAGTGCATCCGGTCCACAACCAACAACCGTCAGTCTTTTCGACGTGGCGGAAAAAGTTTTCGCGGACGGCGGGCCTGAATGTGAAGCTCATGCCGGCGCCTTGAGGTAAGGTCCAATCGCCTTGCAGACTGCCTTGAATTCATCCCGTTTGCCATAGACGCGGACGAACACTGCCAGCATTTCATAGCCGTCATTCAGTTCGTTGGCGAGCCTGCGCTTCTCGCGCTCGGCCGCTTCCGCCGCATCGCGCTTGGCACGTTCCTCGGTTTCCTTCACGCGCGCCGCGGCCAGTTCGCGGGCTTCGGCTTCCATGCGTTCCTTGCGCGCGGCTTCCTCCACCACCCGGCGCTCTGCGTCCACCTTTTCCTGCGCCTCGCGCACGCGCTGCGCTTCGGCTGCCTGCTCGGCGCGAATCTTGGCGGCTTGCTCGTCGAGCAGGCGCTGCGCTTCCCGGCGCTCGGCCTGGATGCGCGCCTCTTCCGCGTCGCGCCGGGCCTTCGCCTCGGCTTCGATCCGGTCGCGCTCTGCCTGCGCCTTGCGGTCGGCTTCCTCGCGTGCAATCCTGGCGGCGTGTTCCTCGGCCTCGATCTTCTCGCGCGCCGCGCGCTGCTCCGCTTCGATCTTGCGGCGGGCTTCGGCGTCGGCCGCTTCCTGCGCGCGCTGGCGGGCGAGCAGTTCCTGCTGCTGGCGCTCGATTTCCGCGCGCTGCGCCGCCATCACTTTCGCCTCGGCATCCTTGCGAGTCTGTTCCTCGGCGGCGATGCGCGCGACTTCTGCTTCCGCTGCGGCTTTCGCCTCGGCAATCTTCCGGCGCTCATCCGCCTTGATCTGGTCGTCAATCGGGATTTCCAGCGCCTCGATTGCCTCCCGGATACGCTTCGCCTCGCTGTCGATTTCCTGCGTGCGCTTGAGGGCAGGCGCTTTGATTTCGACGCGCACCTTTTCCAGGTCCAGCCTGTACTTGCGAAGTTCGGCGCGGCCCTTGATCGCCGTGGCCATCCCTTCCTTGGTTGTTACGTCGAACAGAACGCCTTCATAGCGTTGGCGCAGTTCGGCAAGCGCCGCAGCGAAAGGGCTGTATTCCTCGATAGCGGTAAGCGGTTTTTCAGCTACTTGCGTGTTCATTCTGGTTCCTTTTTTACATAGTCGTTTGCTTCCGCCCATGCGGAAAGTTGTGTGTCGTCAAACACATCTTGCGGTTCCATTTCCTCTTGAATCCACGCAACGATTTGATCAAGCATTGCTCTCCCGAAACTGTTGTCTTGCGTAGAAGTGGTGCTCATTCTTTGTTCTCCTTTGACCATCCAATGCGTTCAATGTCGTACTCGTTTCCGAGTGCCTGTTCCTCGCGTTCCTGCCAAGCGGCATCTTCCCAGGGAGGAATCTCCGGGTAGCAGACGCGCGTTGGGTAAGCGGGCCAACGTCCCGTATCCATGCACTGCCGCCATAGCGCCAGGCCGTGCTCGATCTTGCGCGCGCCCAGATCCGCAGCGTGCGGGTCAAGCCCGACGAGCGAGCACAGGAACGGTGCTTCCTGCTCCTGCACAAGCCAAATGTACGCAGGGACCTCGCCGCACAGCGCCTTGACGCCGCGCAGGTAGAAAGCGGCTGACGTGTAGTACCCCATTCTGATCATCTGCGTGCGGCCCCACAGATCAGGCTCCGCGCTCGTTCCGCCGGTCTTATAGTCCACGATCAGCTTGCGGTCCGCGGTGATGCGGTCAGGCCGTATTCGGCACTTTGTCGGCCCATCCTGCCAGATCATCGTTACCTCGGACTCGCCGCCTTCCGGCTGGAACGCCTGCCAGATAGCAGGCTCGGTCGCTTTCAGCGATTCGATAAATTCCCAGGCCATGCTCACCATGTCCTTGATCGTGCCGTAGTCGTCCAGCAGGATTGGAATTTTCCCTTGCTCGCGCGCCAGGTCACGCGCATCCTTGATGCTCTTATTCGTCCATCCTTTCGGGATGGCGCCGGTTCTCTCTGCCGGGTGATCGTTCGGGTCGATGACCTCGATACCGTCCTCGCTGCCTTCCAACAGGATGCCGTGCGCAATCGTTCCGGCGTCCATCGCCTTCGACGTGTCGCGCTCGCGCTCGATGTTCATCCAGCTTTCGTACCACGCCGCTTTCGGGCAGCGCGTGATAATCGTTTTCAGCAGGGACGCGCTCACCGCAGGCAGGGCGAGATACGCTTCCATTGGCAATGCGGAAATGATGCCGGGTGCAGGCTCTTTCAGGTCGATCATGTTTTATCCCTCGTAGTTATCGGCAGGCGGTTTATTCAGCAACACGTTGAGAATGGGTGCAGGGGAAGAGTTCATAATAGGTAGTGGATGAACGTAGCGCACGCCACGATATACGGTGAATTGGCGCGGTATGCCAAACTCCAGGAAGTACCCTCGATAATCGGTATCTTTGAAGCGCATCACGCGGCCCCAAGCAGCCAAAGCCAATGCGCGCCCCAGCCGAGGCAGAATCCGGCCAGCGCCATCAGCGCGTAGCCTATCCTTGCGTTGTCTCGATCGCGCTCCTTGTGCCTGGCGAGCAGGGCCAGCACGTCGGCCTGAGAGTAGTTCATGTCGCCGCCTTGATCTTCCTGACTTTCGCGTCACGTTCGGCCTCTGCCGCGTTATCGGCGGCGAGCTTGAGATCGGCCACGCGTTTGCGCTCGCGTGCCCATGTTTTGCGCACATCGGTGGAGTGGTAAGACACGTGCCGGAATTGCTCATCGTTCAGCAGCTTTCCCATCACATCCCCTGGATAGCGTTTGGTTTGTATTCGGCATTCTGCACCAGCGATGCCGGGATACTATGTACATTATTTGCGCCTGTCTATTCAGAAAAATTAATCAAACCATTAACACAAGGAATGACCGAGCGCCAAAAATTGTGCTTTACTTCGCGCCATATGATGATTGAAGTAAAGATCGGGCGAAACGCATGGCGGCGCGCAGAGGCTACAATAGATGAACACGGCTGGGCGCGCGTGTGGCTGACGTGGCCATTCGGGATGAGACTGTTCAAGACGTGGCGACCAATCACAACCTTGAAGGGGGCGAAGTGAATCCGGTTGTCATCGGCAACGCGACTTTATACTGCGCTGATTGCATGGACGTGCTACCTACGCTGCAGAAGGTGGATGCGGTGATTACTGACCCGCCGTATGGGATTCTTGCTGATACCGGCTCTGCGGCAACGCGACGTAGCGGTAGAAACCAGGACGATGGGCGCATGGCTTGGGATATTACTCCTAGCGGTGACGCTATCACGCTTATGCGCTCTAAAGCGGATAGGCAGATGATTTGGGGCGGCGTGCATCTTGAATTGCCACCAACATTTGGCTACCTGATTTGGGATAAACAGATTGACGGCCTTAACTTCGGGGAGTGTGAATTTTGCTGGACGAATTGGCGTTTCGCGCCCCGCATTTTCCGCTATCGTGCCGTTGGCGTTGACGGCGGCAAGATCCACCCAACACAAAAGCCTGAGGCACTAATGCGGTGGTGCATCAAGCACGCCGATATGCCGGAGTCGATCCTCGACCCCTTCATGGGCAGCGGCACCACTGGCGTTGCGTGCATGAACCTTGGGCGCAAGTTTATCGGCATTGAAATTTGCGAGAAATACTTTAATATAGCGGTAGAACGAATTACCAATCCACAACGACAAAGGCCGCTGTTCCCAGACGAGCCGCAGCCCAAGCCGGAGCAGGCAAGGATGGACTTGTGAACGCGCCAAAGCTCCACCACCGCGCCAAGCTCCCCGTCGAGGTCGTGAAGGCGATGCGGGCCGAGTATCTAGCCTATGTCCGCGGATATGGCTGGCTGGCGAAAAAGTACGACTGCGGCGTCTCGACAGCGCGCGACATTTGCACGTACCGGACGAGGATGGCGGCATGATCACGCCCTATCACTCCACCTACAATCAATCCCGCCGCCGGCCGGATCAGCCCATGCGCGTCTGCCCGATGTGCCGGCGCCAGTTCATCCCGCGCTGGAACCAGCACCTAGTGCATTGCAGCCAGGCGTGCGCTGGGCTTGCAAAACAGCGCGGAAAGGCGCTTGACAACGGGCGCTAGCGGGCGCATTGTGTAGTTTCTGGCCGTGATGGGCCAACGGAGGTTTTTTAGCTTGAATCCTTCCACCACCACCGCACCGCAAAGCCTCCCGGCGCTAACTTCGGCCGTCCATCACCTTTGCGTGAATAGCGGTGGTGCTGCAAGGATTCATTGATGGATACCGAACAACGTCGCAAGGCCATGCTGAAACGCTCAAAACAGGCGTGGGAGCGATACGAGCAACTCAAGGCTGCCTGGGTATTGGACCACCCGGAGGCGACGCCAGACGCCTATTCTGAGGCCATGCGAGCGATTGCCGAAAGGCTGGGGATGTAGCCTTGAATTTCTACAAACACCACCTCGGGGACTACGACGGCGCCACGGCGCACCTAAGTTGGACCGAAGATATCGCGTACACGCGATTACTCCGTTCATACTACCGAAGGGAGAAGGGATTTTCAGATACAGCAGAAGCTTGCCGACTTATCCGCGCCAATTCGAAAAATGAACGCGACGCGACAAAGGCCGTTCTTGCGGAGTTTTTCCACGAAGAAACAGACGGTTGGCATAATAAGCGAGCCGACCAGGAAATAGCGGCATACCAAGCGCAGGCGAGCACGAACAAGCGCATAGCCCGTGAACGCTACCAGCACGAATCGTGTACGAATCGTGAACGAATCGTGAACGAACCGACCACGCTCACAGTAGAAAAGCGTGCACCTAACCAGAACCAGAACCAAGAACCAAGTAAACCAAAGTCAAAAGCGTTTGCGCCGCAGGCGGCGCTGCTCGATGTTGATCCTCAGATTGTTTCCGATTGGCTTAAGGTGCGAAAAGAGAAAAAAGCCGCGCCCACAGAAACCGGGATCAAGGCGATGCGGATGGAGGCAGCAAAGGCGGGGTTATCAATGCAGGAGGTCTTGACGCTCTGCTGTAAAAACGGCTGGGCCGGATTTAAGGCTTCCTGGGATTGGAAAGACGCGGCGCCGATAAAATTGACATCCTCGGAGTTCGGCGCATGATCATTCCTCACAGCCAAATCCGCGCCCAGACCCGCGAGATTTACGATGCCGGCGGACTACCGAAAGGCCAAAAAACCGGCTGGCCTTCCGTGGACGCGCTCTACACCGTCGGCATGCACCAATTCACCATGATCACCGGGACGCCCTCGAGCGGAAAATCAGAATGGCTCGACGCGCTCATGGTGAACCTCGCCAAGGCGGAGGAATGGCGATTTTTCATTTACTCACCGGAGAATCAGCCGCTCGCGCTGCATCACTCAAAGATCATCGAAAAGTATTCTGGCAGGCCGTTTAATCCTGGGCCGACGCCCCGCATAGAACCGGACGAATTTGAAGAGGCCGAGGATTGGATGGAAGGAAAATTCCACTTCTGCAAACCTGATCGCCCGGAAATGGAATCGATATTGGTTGAGGCGATCAACCGCATTTGCCGCCCAGGGGCAGGCTATAAAACCGGCGTTGTCATCGATCCGTGGAATTACCTCGAACATCACCGGCCAGCGTTTCAGTCTGAAACCGAATACGTGAGCGATTGCCTGAGCCGTGTTATTGAGCGTGTGCGGGAGTATCCTGTACACCTGTGGCTTGTGGCGCATCCCAACAAACAGATCCAGCGCAAGGACGGCACCTATGCCGTGCCGACCCCGAGAGACATTTCCGGAAGCGCGCATTTTTGGAACAAATCAGACAACTGCATTACCGTGTGGCGCAGCAAGGAGGAACACGACCGAGAGGTCCAAATTCACGTGCAAAAAATCAGATGGAAACACATGGGAAAAATGGGTATCGCGAAACTGGATTACGATTTGGTCACCGGGCGTTACCGCGAGCAATTGAAAGCAGCGAATTATTACGAAAAGAGGGAAGCATGATCTGCGAAACCTGCGCGCTATCTCGCCCGAGCGGCGAAACGCGCTTTGATCTACCTGCGCCGTGGCTGTATTGTGCGCTACTGAAATCGTGGGAGTATCGCTCGCCGTTTATGCCGTGCAAATTTTCGCCGTCGCGATACGAGGAAAAAAAGGAGGTGAAGAAGTGAAACTCACCCCCCTCGAGCGCGCGGCAATGCGAGTCTGGCGTGCGCGCAATGCGTCCGGAATCAGCGAGCGATTTTTTGCCGTTGACGCTACGTGCAACTGCGCTAGGTGCAGTTCGGTGCGCGCGCTCAAGCGGGCGTGCGAGGATCATGCTGCGATGAAGAGGAGGGCGAAATGATGGAAACTGAACCGCTGTTTCCAGAGATTGCAATTCAGAATGTCTCCGGCGAAATTCTTCCGCCGCGACCGAATGCGTGTGGCGAACCATTTTCGTTACTCGCGTACTGGCCGCGTGGCGGGTATTGGAAAATACACTACCCACTAGGTTTTTTTTCAGCGACGGACGCTAGGATTCGCAAATATGCAGAGGATTTGCAGGCGAAAGGATGGACACATATTCACATCATGCGCCTGCCATCACTCGGGCCGTGGGCGGAAAAATGACCTACGCCCGCCGCCGCGACGCGAACCAAGGCGAGATCGAGTCCGCATTTCGCCAGTTGCTTGGCGATCACGTTACCGATTCGAGCGCATGGGCTGGGGGCGCCGGCGATTTATTTCTAAGTTTCGGCGGCGAATTCAGGGACGCATTCTGCTGTTTCGCGGAGATCAAGATCGACGACAAGGCGACGTACACCGCGCACCAGATCAGATTCCGCAATCGACATCCGGGCACGACGCGAAGGATTGAGACCGTGGATGAGGCGATAGAATACGCGAGGTGGATCAGGGCGAAGGTGAAGAAGTTGGCAGTTTAACCATAGGAGACAATCATGCAAAAAGCGACAGTCGAAAATATCGTTGAAAGGGTTGGAGAACAGTTGGGGCGTGACGGTGGGCAGACAGTCATCAACATATCGAGCGAAGGCATTTCCGCAATCGGAAAAGGTATGCACTTGACCGAGATTCGCAACGCGATACCGCAGCTCGAGGCCGCGTGCAATCGCGCGATCGAAGTGAACGACGAATTTACCCATCTGTGCAAGCTGATCGCGCTAAAAGGCGGAACCGATCCGGGCGTGTTGAAAACGTTCATCACCGCGCGATGCAATGATCGTGTGATGAAAACCGAGGCAAAGGCCGAGCAGCTTCAAATTCTATTTTCTGAAATCAGCGACTAGGGTGACGATGTTGCAGCGCGGAGATCGGGTTCGGCTATTGCCAGCCGGGCAGCGGACTGTGACGAAACGACTCCGTGATCGCACCGGAACGGTGGAAGGATTTGCTCGTAATCGCCAATGCGTGTGGGTGAGGTGGGACGGGCGGCGGACCGCGGAATCGTGGCACATGGATTTTATCGCGAGGATGAGAAAATGAAGAACCACGGCAAAGGCCGGAGCATCAACATTACCAGCGAATTCGCCACGCACGTGAATCGCTGGAAAACGGAACTATCGGCTACCCCGACCAAGGTGCCGAACACGTTCGAGCCGCTCAAATCTTGGCCGGCTGTGCCACATCCCAGGCAGGCCGAGCTTGATCAGTTTCGCCAGACGCCGAGCAGGCCGGTAGACTGACCACCCCTACCCTGCCGAGCCGGTCCCCTCCTCCTCCTCCGGTGTTGACGCAGGGTAGTTTGCCCCGAACCGTTTAGTCGCTCGGGGCTTTTTTATTGACAGGCTTTGTTGGCGGGTAGTAATGCAGGGGGGAGCCGGCAAGCGCGGCAAAATCGTCTGCTAATTCGCGCGCCACCCTGCCGCCTAGGTGCCATACGAGGATTCATGGTTTCCTCCCCCACGTTGGATTACCCACGGGTTTTCCTGGCGCCACGACAAATGCCTCTGGGAGCAGCCAAATACCGCCCAGAAGCTGTGCGCCTGGGATCCTGCCAGTAGCGCACAGGGTCCGCAGGCGGCGCGCTCCTAGGCCTGGTTTCGCGGCCTGGGTGGTGGTGATTAGGTCGGTGGTCATGATTGCCCCTTGGCGAGTGCGGCGCGGGCTTGCGCCATCATTGGCGAGTCGCTAGGATTTGCTTGCTGATCCCGGATGCGCTCGAAATGCGACAAGCATCGCCGCAGAGCTGCCACCAGTTCCGCATTGCTGGCGCGCAGACGGTCAATCTCGCGCCCGTTCGATGTCGCCTGCGCCATGAGCGCGCTATTCAGGTCTGCAACCGTTTTGCGCAGTCTGTCGATCTCAACTGCGAGCAGCGGCAATCGCTGAATGGCGTACTCGCCGATGGCCGGCGATATGCGGCGGTCTATTGTGGTCATGATGTACTCCTGTTGCGCCCGTCGGCGCGTTGATTGCGATATCCGGCAGCGCGTCCGCTGCCTGCCGTCCCCGCCTGAGTGTCCACGTCGCCAGGCGGTCACGGTCAGCCCTGGCCTACCACGTCTGGGGATTGCGATCCTCCCCACTCGGCGCACTCTCGCCCGGGTGGACTACCTGCCACCGATCAGGTGCCCGATACACGCCTCGGAGCCGGGCGACCCGGATTAACGGGCGTGTTTCGGCGCCGGCTGGCGCGCGGGATACCCGCCGCCAGCCCGACTACGCGCAGGGGCCGGCGGCGTGTTGCGTGCTACCGCAAGCGCTGCTGCACGCTGTGCCCTGGGTAGTGTCCAGAGTGGTGACCACTGAGCCATTATTCGGCCTCCTGGTTATCACCAGTCGGCCCGACTGGCAGGGACTGCACGCAATACCGGCGCAGGATCGCGCCGGCGGAATCCATTTCAGCGGGCGTCAGATCGCGCCCGCGCTGCTCGGGCTGTAGCCCCGGCAGGTCGATGCTCGTAACAGTGCCCGCCTCCGCGGCTAGCGCCAGAGGCAGCACGCCGATCACGTCGCGCCCGCGGACTAGATCGGGCGTAGCGTGCGCCACGACCTCGCCCGTGATGCCGCGCGCGGCGAGCCAGGCCACGACGCCTGGATGCCGGCTGATGATCAGCCAGGTCATCGCGATTCCCGGGTGGCTCGCCGCGTCTCGTTGTCCAGCACCCCGAAAAAGCGCTCGACGGCGTCGGTCGCGATGGCGCGCTGGCGATTGACTATCGCCATGTGGGCGACGCAGTCGATCAACGCATCCGGGGGCAGCCCACGGTACGATACGGCAATCGCCGCGTGGCATCCGCGCAGGGTGCGTAGCAGTTGTTGCTCACCGACTCTCATTTCGACCCCTCCTGTATCAGCCGGCGCAGTTCGGCGCGCTCGGCAGTGTTGAGCGGCTGGACGCCGCTGGTTCCGAGCCGCACGATTTCCTCGCGCGACTCGTCGAAATCTCCTGCGCATACGTACTCGGCGCAGGCAGACAGGGTGTCGCCTGCGCTGGTGGCCTGGCACTGGTCGTCCCAGACCACGAACGGGCCCGACCGGATGTTGACCGATCTGGGCGTCGGCCGGGCGAGGCCGACGGCGACCAGTTGACCGGTCGAGTCCGGCCGGAAAACGGTGCATGGAGCGGCTTTCATTTTAACCCCCCTCAGGCTTTCAGTTGCGAGTGGCCGACTCGCTGCGGTATTCCGAGGCCCACCCGCTAGGATGGGCAGGGGAATCAGAGATCGAAATCCTCTACTATTCTTACCCCCTGAGCATTCAGAGGTTTAGACGCGAATCTAGCGTGATCCGCGCTAAAAATCTGAATGGATGTCACGCCTGCGCCATGGCGTGACACCTGCCCCGTACACCCTGAGTACTCCCTGCGGTGCAGGGCGGCCGCCAGGATCTGGCGCGGGCTGCGATTCGGATTGCTCATGTTTTACTCCTCAGTTTGCCGGTCATCCCGCCGGCGGTCGGGTATTCCGAGGCCCCCGCGCGAGCAGGGGCAGGGGAATCTACTCCTCGACGTCGGCGAATGTTACTCTGGCATATTCCTGCCACACGCCGTCAACGAGGTGTGACAAAATGGCCGTGCCTGAGATGCACGGCGCCATGAAGGCCGCGCGTGCAGCCTCATCCGCCGTGCGATACTCGCGGATCATTCCATCCGCGATGTTGTCAGTAATCCTGTACTCCATGGAGTTCTCCTATTCTAGCTAGGCGCCGGTCGGCCCGCCGGCAGTCGGGTAACTCTGGCGGCTCGCCCTGAGTCTGTCAGGGCAGCGCTCCGATCGCTCGGACGGCTCTCGCCTGAGCCGCCATTCCGAGGCCCCCGCGCGAGCAGGGGCAGGGGAATTAAAATCTCCGAATTTTTTTGCCGGAAATCCTAACAAACTCCCCCCTCGCGTCGCGATAGACGGCGCGAATTAATCCGTCTAAGCACATCCGCATTCCAATGTACATTTCCATGATTTCATCTCCTCGTTCGCCGGTCGGCCCGCCGGCAGTCGGGTAACTCTGGCGGCTCGCCCTGAGTCTGTCAGGGCAGCGCTCCGATCGCTCGGACGGCTCTCGCCTGAGCCGCCATTCCGAGGCCCCCGCGCGAGCAGGGGCAGGGGAATCAATCCCACAGGGGCGAGTTTCCCTGCGGGGCTTTGATGCCCCGCGCAAACCGATAATTGTCCAGTAGATTGTCCAGTAGATACTGGACATTCGGTTCGTGCCCGTGCCCGTGCCGGACTAACGCCGCCGTCAGCGCGGCGTGGATGTCGTTCTCCCGATAGTGGCTGACCATCGGGTCGCGCTGCGCTACGTCCAGCGCGGTGATTAGGTCCATGATTTGATTGCTCATGTTTTACTCCTCGTTCGCCGGTCAGCCCGCCGGCGGTCGGGTATCTACCTAAGCGCCGCGGCGACTGAGCCACGGCGGGAAATCAGTTCGCGCGCTTCGGCGCGCGGCAGAACCCGACGCGCGGTCGTGCGCACATGCGCAGCGATCGCTACCGGATCGGCATCGTGGTTGAGATACTCGGCCACCGCGCGGGCGAATGCCGGGACTGACCGGGCACCGCGCGCGCTGTTGCAGCGGTGACACGCGCAGACCAGATTGGTCGGCGCGTTCATTCCGCCGCTGACATGCGGCGTCAGGTGGTCCAGCGTGAGCTTGGCGCCATCCTCCACGGTCGCGCCGCACCATACGCACGCGAGTCCGTCGCGGAGGTAAATTGCCAGGCGGGTTGACTGGCGGCACCAGTTCATCCCGGTCCAAGCGGCTTGGCGGAGGTTTTTTTTCGTGTTCATGAGTACAATATAGTCCGATGGCGGAGCAAATACAAAATGAACGTTTCTATGCCGGTATAAGAATAGTTTATGATGCGCTTGACAACGAGGAATCGAGGGGCGCAGAATCTCGGCCGTAGTTCCGCGATGTACCCAGAGTGCCAGGCCGTGCTGCTACACGGTCCGGCCTCCCCTTAGCAGAGGGCACGTGAATAAAATAACTGCGATGAATATTAACTCCCCATCAGAATTGGCGGGGCAGTCGCGCGAGCGTCAACTGGGGCGGAAAAAGAAGATTCTGAATCGGGCAGAGCGCAGAAAGCTATTCGACGCAAGGCTTGCGATAGCAAGGGCAAACCCGGCGAGCAACTTGCTGGTTAAACAGCTTCCACCTGGTCCAGAGTGGACGGCGAAAAAGAAGAAGCAAAAAGCTTATCAAAAGCGGATTCAAAAAGCGCAGCTTGATCAGGCTAATCACCGTATCAAGTACCTCGAAAGCCAAGTTGCCAATATCCTCAAGACCCGCGACAAGGCGGACTTCTACAATTCCCCAGGATGGCAGAAAACTCGCTACGAGGCGCTTAAACGCCATAACGGTCGCTGTGAATTGTGCGGCGCATCTAAGGCCACCGGGGCCGTTATACAAGTTGACCACATCAAGCCGCGTTCTATTTTCCCGGAGATTGAGCTTGATCCGAATAACCTACAGGTGCTGTGCCGACCGTGCAACATGGGCAAGAGCAACAGGGATTCAATCGACTGGCGAAAGCCAGAGTTACAAGTCGTTCGCGGGGTTTGACATACCGCGCCGAACTCCAGCTTGTGGAGTGGCCGCATCGAAGTCTTTGAAGCGCTAAATACGGACGACGTTGGGAGTTAGCCAAAGCGCAACGGCCCATCAAGCTAATCTCTCTAAGTTGATGGGGGTAAGGGGGACCATGTTCCAACTAAGATTCTGCCGCCCCTACGCTACGCGGCCCTTCTGCTTGACACACATGCGCATACACGGATATGCTCAACCACACCAATGAGCATAGCCACCCATGCGCATACTCGCATACTCGCATACTCGCATACTCGCATACTCGCATACTCGCATACGCTCAGCGCGCCTACCAGACAATGCACGACGCATGCGTGGCGACGCATATGTGTCTATGCGCACTCATACACATGCGTCTATGCGCAGATGAGCGATCAACGTGAACGAGATAAACTACTCGACAGACCGCCGGCCGCGGGTCCTCCCACGGGACTTTTGCCTGAGGCTCCGAATCGG
>Ga0209518_1000780_pt1 | contig 39411 bp, 38 predicted proteins | sample RifGroB1_FD_183993 | JGI IMG/M metagenome (GOLD analysis project Ga0209518, IMG submission 183993) | Groundwater microbial communities from Rifle, Colorado, USA - Groundwater B1 (SPAdes) (version 2) | ecosystem: Environmental > Aquatic > Deep subsurface > Groundwater | place: Rifle, Colorado...
CCAATGGACGACTTCCTGTATGACGACGCGTAGGCCACACTTATTGAATCACGGATATTTGTCCACTCCCGAACTTCCCATGATTCCACCCTCCGCCTTCAATATCGGCTTCGGATCGAATATGAATTTCGAGCACTTTTAAACAATCTGGGCCCGGTCCATTTGTGACCAAGACGTACCTAACCCACATGCGGTCCTTGGGTAATACGTCGGCCAAGAGACGCGGCTTAGCAGACACACACATGTGTTGAGGAAGAGTAACCAGTCGAATGTCTGGCGATCCACCTTCCCGAACATGTACAGAATATTTCTCGTTCTCGTGCCAAAAGACACGGATAACATTATTGATCTGGCGCTCTTCGATTATTCGCTCGCGACATCCAAAAACTGATACAATTACCATCACAATCACGAAAACGGCAACGATGAATGTATTGCGCATAGCATTCCCCCTTGCTAAAGCACTACTCAATTGACCTTGGTATATTATAGCACGATCGGTTAGTTCTGTAAAGCAGAGAAAGCAGCCAAATCAGTAACTGCCCTAAATGACATTTTGCGACAAAGAATGTAGAATTGATGCATGACGAATGACATTAGAAAGGCGAATATCCAGTATTTGGAGTATCTGGAGATTGAGAAAAACAGAGCACCCAAGACGCTTGAAAATTATGGACGGTATTTAAATAGATTTATTGGATTCGCCAAAATCAAGAATGTCGAAGACATGAGTGAGGAGACTATACGTCAGTATCGGCTTTATTTAAACCGCCTGCATGACCACGAAGGACAACCGCTTAAAAAAGTTACTCAGAACTATCACATTATCGCCTTACGCAATTTTCTGAAATACATGGCTAAGCGCGGCATCAAATGCGTCTCGGCTGAAAAGATTGAACTGGGGAAACAAGAAGATAGAGAGGTGACTTTCCTTGAAAGAAATGAGCTCAATAGGCTGCTTGAAGCGCCAGAAGGTCAATCTTTAGTGGCAATGCGCGATCGAGCTATCTTACACACACTCTTTAGTACCGGCATGCGTGTTTCAGAATTATGCTCTCTTAATCGAGACGAGATAGATACCAAGAGAGGGGAGCTGTCAGTCATGGGTAAGGGATCGAAAATAAGATTGGTTTTTCTTTCATCCGAGGCTAAAGAAAGTTTACAAATATATTTAGATAAAAGATCAGATGTCGATGAGGCTTTATTTATTAGAATTCCCAAAACTGGAAATTATTCTAAAGAATCTGATTTAAGATTAACGCCACGCACTATCCAAAGAATCGTAAAAAAATATGCCATTAAAGCTGGCATTATGGGCAAAAGCGTTAGCCCTCATAAATTGCGCCATAGCTTTGCCACCGACCTTCTTCGTAATGGTGCCGATATACGATCGGTTCAGTCACTATTGGGCCATTCATCCGTCACGACTACGCAGATTTACACTCACGTGACCGACAAACAACTCAAAGAAGTCCATAGCCGTTTTCATAACAAGGAATAATAAAAAAGCTCCGACTGAACGGAGCCTTCATAGTACCAAAACTAGATATCTTCAGTACGTTTTTGTAAAACACTTTTGTCGAATGGGTCTACAAGTTCACCTTGAAGCGTAATTCTGACTGGAATCGGCCAGTCTTTCCTCACATTAAGAATTCCAGCTCTAGCTTTTTCAAAGTGACGATGGAGATCAGTCTCTTGGCGACCTCTGACATTGAATACGAGAGTAACTGCATCAGGACTCGTATAGACAGGTTCTAAGCTATATGTCTTCATTAGGCCTCGTAATTGCCGATCGACTGCAAGAATTCTATTACCAGTTTCGCCAACGAATTTTGTTGCCGCTGGAGTGGCCTCATACAGGGCACTGACGGCTTCTAAAATCTGACCTAAATCAGATCCATCTGTAAACCTACCCCTGCTACACCGATTGACCCAGGCATGTCCGAGTATATCCGTATACAGGCCCGGATGTTTACGCATCGTATATACAAGACGACCCATCGGGAATCTATAATCCGTGATTTTTCTTATGGCATTATTAATAGAATCTCTCTCTTGACCATAGAACGTAATGCTTTCATCAATCTTATACAGAGCGATAAAAAACTCGTCAGCGAGTTCATTGGTCTCCGCATATTTCCATCCACCAAGGATAGTCTCAAAAATTGATGCTTGGGTCTTCTGGAGAGTGGGGTGTCTGCTAGGTTGTTCATCTTTGTATCTAGGAGCTCCAAGCTTAAACTTGGGTATAGCGGAATATAACTCAAGGGCTAGGGAGGCTTGTCTACAAGCTATTCTAATTTCTGCTTCTTTTTTAGCAGATTCTTTCTCGTTATAATTAGCCGATTTAGCCAGTTTATAATTGGCCTCATCGTGTTCCTTAATAGCTTGCATTAGCCAGGTAAACCATTGAAGGCTCGACTCATCGTCATGATGCACGCAAGCTTCTTTAAAAGCTCCAATTGAAATCTCCACGCGATCAGCGGGAGAAGCTTGCCCCAAGATTTCCAGCGCTAGCCAAGATTTCTCCCCTCTAATGAGATCCAGCAACGTGCCCTTGCTATCTTTCTCGTTATCGCTCATTCCACACCTCCTCGACCGCAGTCGAGATGACAGCTACCCCGCAGGGTAGTTTCTGATTATGCCCGCGGGCTACCAGAAAGGTTGTAAAACAACAGCAATATTTTTATACGCCCTTGTGCAATAAAAAACAAGCCCACCGGGGCAAGTAATATTGATCTGTCTGTCCGCTGACGGGTAGAGATGCTTTTTTAGCAGAAAAAGACAACGTACTTTAAAAAGTCTTATTCTTGACTTAGTTATGCTTGATAACGGCTATTCCTTAAAAACTATATCGCCTTCTTCGGCTTTATCTATGACTTTAATGCCGACGGCATCGCCCTTTTTCGCATTATTTACCTGGGCATGCTCAACTTGCATCGAGTCCACTACCTGACCGAAGCCCGAGCCGTTTTTATGCTCAATTTTGATTTGATCACCCACAGATAGCGAATCGGATAGCTCAATAATAGCTACCTCAATTTTGCCATAATAATGAGTGATTTTGCCGACCTGTTTCATGCAATTAATTATAACTAATCTTAAATAACAAAACCAGCCTTTAGCTGGTTTTGTTATTTAGTACAATATTTTTAGATTAATTCAAACGCATTTCGCTGCCTACGGTGGCGAGGAATCTCTTCCACGAAAATCCCGAAAGGCAATGAATACGCATCACTGACAATTTTAAATTATCCTTTGGTAGCATTAAAAAAACAAAATCAGTTTTTTGAAATTTTGATCTATAAAGGACCTATTCTCTGAGTGTTGTGTTTTTTTACTTTATTTATGACAAATCCGATAAATAATCCAATTAAACTAAATGCGACGATTGGGGCGATAAACAGAATAATTTTAAAACCAATCATAGAGTCAATAAATCCTGGAATCCAGCTGAGCAATAGAACAGGAATAATCCATAGACAAAATTCAAACATTGCGATTAAAAGTTGCAATGAATTATCACATCCACTTGGTCCACCAGGAGAAGTGTAGCAATTAGTTATATTGCTATAAATTACAAAAATTATCCCGATACATAGACCGAGAAGCAACCCTTTTTTAGTTATTGACATATTTTATTATTTAAAGATTAGTTTTATTTCAAAAAATCGACCAAATTTTTTTGTATAATTTCATATGCTTAAAAGTTTTTCTTCTCCCAAAATTGAATATTCATTAATCGTAGAGTGAAACAATGCGAACTGAAACTCTTTGACTTTTCCTGCGTGGTGCCCGGGGTGGGACTCGAACCCACAAGGCTTTCGCCACACGATTTTAAGTCGTGCGTGTATACCATTCCACCACCCGGGCTAAATGAAGCTACAGGAGGATTATATATTCATTTTGCATTATTTTCAATTCTGCTAATATCTAGGCATGGGTATATTTTATACAAGAAAAGGTGACAGTGGCTTCAGTCATATTGGCAAAATCAAAATTAATAAACTTGATTGCAATATCGAAGCTCTTGGTCAGCTGGATGAGCTTAATTGTCTCGTTGGAATTTTGAAGTCTAACAATGTCCGTCTTGAGCTAAGAAAGACTTTACATGAAGTCCAAGAAAACCTTTTTATTATCCAGGCCATCGTAGCTTACAAAATGCTACGTGAGAAAAGAGTGCCTCCTCAAATAGGGGAGAGCAAAATAAAATCAATCGAGACTTTAATTGATGAAATTGAAGCAAGCCTAAGGGTTGAGAAAAAATTTGTAATTCCTGGTACGAATAAGATATCGGCTGAGCTTGATTACATACGAGCTAAATCTAGGACCGTCGAGAGATCTATATTAGCTGTGAAAATAAAAAACAAACTTGTTGGCTCTTACCTAAATCGATTATCAAGCCTATTTTTTGCCTTAGCCAGGCAAGCAGGACAAAAGCCAAACAAGAAAGAAGAGAATCCGAAATACAAATAAGCAGGGGTGCGAGATTTTATAGGGGCTTTCGCAGCGCGACGACGCGAGAACGAGGAAAATTTCAGCAGAAATTATTCCGTACTCTCAGAAAGTCTTACTCCTGCTTATTATTCCCAAGATCGGAGGCCTGGGGCGGAATTGAACCGCCGTATAGAGATTTTGCAGATCTCTGCCTTACCACTTGGCTACCAGGCCCTAAATTACATTCTTAATATCTTCTTCCTCGTATATATCTAATATATCACCCTCCTTGATTTCAGGCATATCCTTCGCATTCGCAAAGTCCAATCTAAGTCCTGCATTTAGGCCGTCAGTAACTTCTGTGACATCTTCCTTGTCATGCTGTAGTTGTCCGATCCGACAGGACGCCATGACATCTTCGCCTTTCATAATATCGCATTTAGTACCCCTCACTGCTTTGCCCGAAATTACTTTACCACCGACAATCATGGACTTGGATTCCGTTTTAAAGATTGCTAAAACTTTTAGCTTGCCCACAATATTCTTTTTTACCTGAGCATCCATCAATTTGGCCATTTCTTCACGTACATATTCTACTAGATCATAGATAACATCGAAAGTTGCTATTTTGATTCCATCTCTTTCTGCTAATTTCTCAGAAGACTTATCGGCACCTACCCTGAAACCAATGACCTGAGCCCTCCCGGCGATAGCAGTCTTCACATCGCTTTCCCCGATATTACCTATATCGTAACCGATTACATTATAGGCAACCTCTTCGGATTTAATTTGCCCTATAACACTCTCAATAGCTTCAAGAGAGCTGGAAACATCGGTCTTAAATACTATATTTAGAACTTTCTTACCATCGTGATCTTCTTTTGGTTTTACTAAAAATAGCAGTAACTCTTTTATATTCACATTGGCAGCGGCCATATCACTTGCCTGATTTTTATCCTTGGCATATTTAAAGCTTCTTCCAATCTGAGGAGCCACCTGCCAGCCCATGATTACCACTGGCTGTGAAGGTTCTGCTGATTCAATCGCCTTGCCTCTGAAATTTTCCATGGATTTGATTTTACCAACAACCGTCCCAACAACTATCCAGTCTCCTATTTTAAGAATCCCTTTTTGGATAAGAGCGGTGGCCACATAGCCACGCCTTTTATCCAAATGAGATTCGATTATCACGCCTTCAGCAGGGGATAGCTTGTCTTCTTTTAACTCCTCAACCTCGGCAACAAGTAAAATCATGTCCAGAAGACTATCAATATTTTTATTTTCTTTTGCCGAAACTTCAACGACAGGAACCTTACCACCCCAATCCTCCGAAAGGACCTCCTCTGTCGCCAGATCCTGTCGAACTCTTTGACTATTTGCAGAATCTTTATCTGTCTTATTAATAGCGACTATAAATGGTATATTGGCTTCCTTGATTATTTTAATCGCTTCTTTAGTTTGTGGTTTTACTCCTTCATCGGCAGCAACTACGAGAACGGCAATATCTGCAACCTTTGTTCCTCTTGCACGAATTGCGCCAAAAGCTTCATGGCCAGGAGTATCTAAGAATGTTATTGACTTTCCATTAAATTCTGCCTGGTAGGCACCAATATGCTGGGTTATGCCCCCAGATTCACCTTCGGCAACATTGGTCTTTCTGATCGTGTCTAAGAGCTTAGTTTTACCATGATCAACATGTCCCAAAATGACCACGACTGGTGGCCTGACTGCTAGATTAATTGTTGGCTCTGTATTTGACATATTGACCGTTTCCTAGTTTATCATGATAAGTATGGTCGGTCAAAAACAGATTCCGAATTTTGGCGGAGACGGGAGGACACTCCTTCGCCTCTCGACGAGTCGTCACTCGCCTTGGGCTAGGCACCGCCTCACGGTCGCGCCTGGTGGCGCGACATCGCTCCGGCGTTCGAATCCTCCCAATCCTACAGATAGATTGAATGGATCTGCCATTAAGGCAGATCCATTCAATATGCGGAGACGGGAGGATTCGAACCTCCGGACCGGTTTAACCCGATCACCTCTTTAGCAAAGAGGCACATTAGACCACTCTGACACGTCTCCAATTTACACCAAATTTTATCACAGGCATCAACCTCTGGCAATTACCAAACCGATCACTTCTTTAGCGCCACCGCCCTTGAGCGCTCGTGCACAAGCGTTAAGCGTAGTGCCAGTTGTCGAGACGTCATCTACTACTATTACCCTGTGTCCAGTTACCGATATGTTATCGTTCAATGATATTGTATCCTGGATATTTCTGATTCTTTTTTCACGATTTTCTATCTCGACTTGAGGTCTTACTAGCCCAGTTCTGGCTAATAATTTGAAATCACAGTTGATTAAAAACCTATCAGCAATATTCTTCGCGATTAATTCGCTTTGATTAAATCCACGCCAGTTATTTCTTTTTCTGCTCAGAGGTACTGCGGTTATAATAGTATCATCGGTAAATATTTGATAATTTCTTTCTCCCGACAGCCACTTAATATATTTATCAGCAAGACTCGAGAGGGGATTGGCCAGTTCTTGGATGAAACTATATTTCAGACATTGGATCGCTTTTTTAACTAACCAATTATCATAATCAGCGACCACGAGCAACTGATCTACTGGATTACCTTCGGAGCAACCCAAACAGGTAAGGCCAAGATTTGTTTTTAACCCGCAGTCTATACATCGAAAATTTTTATTAATCAGCACACCTATTAAACAATGATTGCATACATAGGGTTCACCAACTCGACCACAGCCGATACAGCGCGAAGGGAATACAAGATCCAAAACCCACTCATTAATTTTACCAGCCGAATTCATGATTGTTGCTTTTCGCTTTTGATTATTGTGATATACTTATCTTAATAAAGATTTTGTTGTAAGCAAAACATATGTTCGGATTATTTAAGTCCAATGGCAAACTCGGCATAGATATCGGAACTGCCTCAATTAAGATAATTGAACTTGAGAATAAAAATGGCCATTTTAGTTTGACCAATTATGGACTCTTTGAGCTCAAAGGATCAACAAACGCGGCAGGTGTCGCCGGACAGAACATACTCAGACTTCCAGACGACGAGATCGTATGGGGGATTAAGGAAGTTATAAAAAAGGCAAATATCAAATCTGTGAATGTTATTGCCTCGATTCCATCTTTCTCTACTTTCAGTACGGTTATTCGAATGCCATACTTGTCTGAACAAGACTTAGCTAGGGCCATTCCTTTCGAAGCCAAGAAATACATACCGATACCCCTAGACGAAGTGAATATGGATTGGTCCATTATTGAGGCGGCTCAAAATAAAAACAATCCCGAGAAGCCAATGGTAGATGTATTTCTTGCCGCTGTTCCCAAAGTAGAAACCCTTCGTTATCAAAGAATAATGCAAAACGCAGGATTAGCTTTGAAGGCCATAGAGTTAGAAAACTCGGCGCTGATTAGGGGTTTGATTGGTAATGATCTTAGCCCAATTGTTGTAGTAAATATCGGAGGCAGGAGCACTTCTATCTTAATAGTCAGTAAGGGCTACGAAAGAATTGGTCATAATTATGAGATTGGCGGATTCGAAATAACAAAATCTATTGCCAGATCATTGAATATCAGTCCCGAGAAAGCCGAAGAGCTAAAGAAGAAGATGGGCTTAAATCAAAATGATGATAATATTATCCAACAAGCAATGACGTCGTTAGTTGACATGATGGTTTTCGAAACAAACAAAACAATTGCTAACTATGAGGAGTTTAGCGGACAGAAAGTTACTAAAGTCATGCTAGTTGGCGGTATGGTCAATATGCCGAATTTTTTGAATTATTTCAAACAAAAGCTAAATAGGGAAGTTTTCGCTGGTAATCCCATGGCACGGGTAGTTATTCCCCAAGATCTTAATAAGATCGTAGGGGAGATATCCAGTACGTTCGCCGTTGCCACGGGCCTAGCTATGCGAGAAACATAATAGAATGGATCAGTACGATCAGCAAGCACGACCAGAAAAAGTATCGGTTCCAAATATTCAGACTAATTCCAATCTCATCGCGATACTAGCATATCTAAGTATCCTTGTTTTCATACCATATTTTATTTCAAGCAATAATTCTTTCGTTAGATTTCATGTGAGTCAGGGGATAACGCTGTTTGTTTTTGAGATCTTACTCTATGTTATAAGTGCAATTTTTGGATTTATGATGAGCGGATTGCTGTATATGTTCATCGATTTATTACAATTATTTCTCCTTGTCTTAGCAATTATCGGAGTTATCAATGTTGTAAAAAATAGAACTAATCCATTGCCAATTATTGGTCATATAAACATCTTGCCTTTATAATTTTCAACACTACGACCCGCAATTACGGGTCGTAGTGTTTTGTTGATAACATTATTCATAATTAGCGCTATACTTAATGTGCTCAATTATGCCAAATCAAGGAGGGCTGCAACTTCTGCCCGAAACTAGAAAATCGATATCGGTGACCGTACCTGGAGAGAACAGGGTGTTTTATGTAGGTATCGTTGTTCTTATAGTTTCAGTACTCTTAACCGTTGGACTGTGGTTTCTTCGATCAAAGAAAGTCAATGAATTTTCGGAAATTTCAAATGACCTTAAGACTATTGGTACCCAAATCGACGCAAACATTGAGATAGTCAATAGTGTTGCAACGGTATCACAGCAGATTGGTAACATATCCAAACTTTTGGATGGCCACATATACTGGTCAAGAGCCCTCGGAAGAATGGAAAATTTATTGTCACCTCAAATACAGATAGATTCGCTAAGCGGCAATGTTATATCCGGTGAAATCAGTCTAAAAGCCTTCAGTCCAAGCTACACGATTATCGCCAAGCAAATTGCCTCCTTCATTTCTGATCCATTTATCAAGGATGTCTCTATTGGTGAAATCACTACCCAGACGTCAGGTAGATTAGAATTTTCTATGATGTTAAAAGTTAATAGCTCCGAATTCTTTAAATATAATCAATGAGCCCCACAGCCAAAAATTATCTTGGTACGGCGTTAATCGCCATCGCTATATTTATTTTATATGCTTTTGGCTGGAATTATTTTTTAAATATAAAAACCTACAATATCGCTATCAATGATTCTCGGGCCAATCTAGTCGAGAAAGGGTCTGCTTTGGATAAAATTAAGACATTAAGTGAGCAGTATCAGGTAAAACGTTCTTCTATCCAAAAAATATCAGCCTTAATACCGATAAAAAAGAATACGGCCGAGCTTCTTTCAAGCGTTGAAGAAATCAGTAACGCCACGGGTATCAGAATATCTAAACTATTAATTAGCGACGTCAAAAGTGATGCCACGCACGAATACAATGAGATGCGCATAGATATTACTACCAGCGGAAATTATCAATCATTGGTCACTCTACTTAAGACTTTTGAGCATAACGTCAGGCTTCTAGACGTGGGTCAGCTTGCAGTTTCTCGCGATATTCAAAATCCACAAGTCTTGAATCTCAAACTAGTCACTTCTGCCTATTACCTAAAAGATAATGCAACAAACAACAAATAAACTTATTGCCGGTTTAATTATTCTGCTTGGACTTGCCGTCGGATACCTTTATGATATCTACTTCGTGGAATCTTTTAGCTTAGTCACCCCAGCCTTAAGCCAAAAAGTTAGCCCGGAGAAGCTCCAGAAAATGATTGGCGAAATTAATTGGAAAATTATTGACAGTGATCAATTCAAAAGTCTTGAAGCTTATGGCGAGTCGCCGGTTGATAAGGGCGTTACTGGCAAAAAAGATATCTTTGCTCCGATTTAATAATTACAGGCAATGCCCAATAATAGCCCTCAAACTTTAATTAACGAACTGATTCGCAGTGGCGTACTCACGAAAGATACCGCTGATCAATACGAGTTGCTAGCCGACCAGCAGGGTCGTGATTTTGGACAGATTATAATGGATAAAGGCATCCTGGCGGATGCCGATTTAGTTCAAATTAAATCAAGTCTGTATAAATTGCCCATAATCGCACTAGATAAAATAGATGTTGATAAAAATGCCCTAAAGGAAATCTCGGAAGATACTGTTACTTTTTACAAGATTGTTCCATTCTCGAGAGATGCCAGTACTCTTCGTATAGCTATAATTGATCCGGAAAACGTGGGTGCCCTTGAGGCTATTAAATTTATTGCCAGTAACAAGGATCTAACAATAGAGAAATATCTAATAAGCTACAAGGATTTTAATGCTGTTCTACGAAACTATCGTTCCCTAATCGGTGAGGTAGGGGAGGCCCTCGAAACACTTTCAGAAGAGCTTGAGAACAAAAAAGACAAAGTCGATGAGAGTATGCCTAAGTCTATTGACGAGATTACGGCTGAAGCGCCAGTGACAAAAATTGTTACTGTCATTATTAAGCATGCCGTCGAATCTAGGGCTTCGGATATTCACATTGAGCCTTTTGATGATAGGGTGCGCATAAGATTCAGAATTGATGGTATCTTAATATCTACCCTCACACTTCCCAAGAATCTCCATTCGGCAATTATTACAAGGGTCAAAATTCTATCTGATCTGAAAATTGACGAGACTCGTCTGGCCCAGGACGGAAGATTTGCAATAAATCTCAACAACAAAAAGATCGACTTTCGTGTTTCTACGTTTCCCACGAAGAATGGCGAAAAAATCGTATTACGTATTTTAGATCCGCTATCGGGTAAGATTGATCTGCCTGACCTTGGGCTTGATGGACGGCCATTAGAAGTCATAGAGAAAGCCATGAAAAAACCTTTTGGATCTATTCTCATAACTGGCCCAACTGGTTCTGGTAAATCAACTACTTTGGCTGGCATGTTAAAACGTATGAACAGTGAGGATGTGAATATTGTCACCCTCGAAGATCCTATCGAATATTTCGTAGACGGCGTTAACCAGTCTCAGATACACGAAGAGATCGGCTATACTTTTGCCAGTGGCTTAAGGCACATCCTTAGGCAGGACCCTGACGTAATAATGGTCGGAGAAATCAGAGACAGGGAAACGGCAGCCCTTGCAACTCAAGCTGCCCTAACTGGACATATAGTGCTCTCGACGTTGCATACCAACGATGCTATTGGTGTTATTCCCAGATTGATTGATATGGGCGTTGAAAAATATTTGATACCGCCGACCGTCAATGTCGCTGCCGCCCAAAGATTATTAAGACGCCTTTGCCCGGATTGTAAAACTCAAATTAAAGCCAACATCGGTGAAGAGAAAATTATCAGTGATTCTATCAAATCAATGCCCAAAGAATATTCCGAACTATTATCTAAAAATGGCTATACGATTTATAAGGCAAACGTTGGCAGCGATTGTCGCACTTGTAGCGGTAAAGGTTATAAGGGCCGTATTGGCATATTTGAAATGATGGAAATGACTGTCGAGCTAGAGAAGATAATTTTAGGTACAATTTCTGAGTCAGTCATATTCCAAGAAGCGAGAAGACAAGGCATGATAACTATGTTTCAAGATGGTATTTTAAAGATATTAAAGGGTACAGTTTCACTTGATGAGCTTCTAGAAGTAGCTGAAGCCGGAAGTAACGTTGATTAGATAAAAACATGGATCAAAAACAATATTTAGATTCGTTACTAAAGACTACTGCGCAGAATAATGCGTCAGATTTACACATATCTCCTGGCCATTATCCAACTATTCGTGTTGATGGTCGTCTTATTGCCTTAGTCGATCAAAAAATACTAGATCCAGAAACGGCGAAAGAATTAATCTTTGCCTTACTTGACGATAAAAAAGATCGCTTTCTTTCAGAAAAGGAGTTAGATTTCTCTTATGCCTTGGGAGATATCCGCTTTAGGGTTAATACCTATCAGACTCGAAACGGCTATGCAGCATCTCTTAGGCTAGTACCAAATGAGATTAGAACGATCGAGGAGCTTGAACTACCGCCTATAATTAAAATATTTAGCAAATTATCGCAGGGCTTCATACTTGTTGTAGGCCCTACTGGCCATGGCAAGTCAACAACTTTAGCATCGCTTATCGATTTAATAAATAAGGAGCGCACAGAAAAGATTATTACTATTGAAGACCCAATTGAATATATTTTCACTCCCGATAAGAGCGTCATAGATCAACGTGAAGTTTATCAAGATACATTTTCCTTTCATAAAGCACTCAGGGCAACTTTCAGAGAAAATGTTAATGTAATTATGGTCGGCGAATTACGTGATTACGAGACCATGAGCGCGGCAGTTACGGCAGCCGAGACTGGTCATTTAGTTTTTGCATCACTACATACTAATAGTGCCTCACAGACCATAGAAAGGTTGATCGACTCCTTCCCATCTAATCAACAGCCCCAAATCAGAAGTCAGCTAGCCAGCACCCTTTCTGGAGTAATATCTCAGCGTTTATTGCCCCGTACTAAGGGTGGATTGATACCTGCGGTTGAAGTCATGATTGCAACACCTGCCGTCAGAGCATTGATTAGAGATAGTCGCCCAAAACAACTTGATTTAGTAATCGAGACGGGCCAAGATGTTGGGATGATCAGCCTAGATCGATCCTTAGCTGATCTGGCGCGACGAAAAGAAATTTCTATAGAAAAAGCGGAATTTTACTCATTAAACCCATCCGAATTTAAAAACTTATTATAACTATGGATTTTAAATACAAGGCACAAACTAAGACGGGGGATATGATCGATAGTAAGATTAATGCGCCCAATGAGATGGAGGCAATTAAAGTACTGCAGGCCCGAGGGTATTTAGTACTATCTATTATCCAAGACAAAAAAAGTCTGTTTAATATTGACGTAAACGATTTATTTTCTAAACCCAAAACTAAAGATATTGTTGCATTTACCAGGCAGCTTTCTACATTAATAGATGCTGACATGCCCCTAGCTGCCGGATTGCGCACCCTGGCCAAGCAGTCAGAGAAGCCCGCCCTCAGAAAAGTCATCGCCTCTATCACAGATCAAGTGGAGTCTGGGTCTTCTTTATCAGCTTCTCTTTCCGCTTATCCAGAATTATTCGGATCATTTTATGTAAAACTGGTTCAGTCTGGGGAGATAACCGGGAAGCTGCAAGAGACTCTTTTGTACCTAGCCGACTATCTTGAGCGTGCGCAAGGGATTAGTTCTAAAATCAGAGGCGCTCTAGCTTATCCGGCATTTATTCTTTTTGCACTTTTAATCGTTGGCGGCATTATTGTTGTTTATGTCCTACCCCAGTTATTATCTATATTTAAAGAAGCCGGAGGTACCATGAAATTACCTATTACGACAGTATTCCTGATCTGGTTCACCGATTTTATTAATTCCTATATTGTCCAAATCCTTATAGGCTCTATTATCGCAATATTAGGCATTTGGCGCTACATTAAAACTCCTAAGGGTCATCGATATCTAGATATCTTGAAAGTAAAAATCCCGGGGCTAGGACAAGTTTCTAAAAAACTTTACATTGCCAGAATCGCAGAAAGTCTTTCAACTCTAATTAAATCGGGTATCCCAATTCTTGATGGCATCAAAATAACCGCGGATTTAGTCGGTAATGATATTTATAGAGAAATACTCCTCCAAGCAGAAGAGAATGTTCGCAGCGGAGGTCTTATATCTCAAGTGCTAGAGCAACATGAAGAGATGCCTCCACTTATGACATCTATGGTTGCGATCGGAGAGAAGACTGGAAAATTAGATTTTATGCTTGATCATGTTGCTAAATTTTATAAGACAGAGTCTTATGAAACGATTCAAAACATATCTACGCTTATAGAACCTGTTTTAGTTTTAGTATTAGGTTTTGGCGTGGCGGTCCTGGTCTCGAGCGTACTTTTGCCTATATATAGTATGGTCGGAGCTGGTTAATACTGTTTGTTGATATCTTAGTTGTTGTAATTTCCCCGATAGTTGTATAATGATGACATATAAATAGCTTAATTTCTGGCTTACGCCGATCACTTCCGATATCTTGGAAATGTATCGTTCGTAGCTAGAAAAACAAAAAAGTGTTATTTCTCAAAAAATTGTTTAAGAAGTCAGATCTCTCTAGAGGATTTACGTTGGTCGAGTTACTAGTAGTTATCGCCATTATCGGCATTCTATCAACTTTACTGTTACTACAACTAAATATTGCTCGACAGAAAGCCCGAGACGCTAAAAGAGTTGCAGATATTAACCAAATTCGGTCAGCCATGGAGCTTTATTATGATGATAAAGGCTACTATCCAGCATCAAATTTAAATAGTGCTACTGGACTTCTTGTCCTCACTCCATATTTAACAAGAGTTCCATCTGATCCAGGTAGAACTGTCTGTCTTCTCGGCGACGCTACGACTGGTTATGTCGGGAATAGCGCTCCGGGATCTGATTCAAACCCATGCTATGGCTACGCTTATTATGGTGGAGCTGCCAACGCAACACCGACAAAATTTCAGCTCTGGACAGAACTCGAGCAAAAAGCCGCATCAGCTCTTGGTAATGACCTAGATTTCAATAGTGTTACCGCCGATAGCGCTGGTTGGAGCGGAGCCATGATTGATGGTGCTCAAGAGGCAGCCGACACATGCCTGGCTACAGTTATTGATTGCGTCTACGATGTTGGTCAGCCAAACTAGATATATTGATCCTAAAACCGACCGCTAACAGCGGTCGGTTTTTTAACTCTTTTTTATTAAATCGAATAATTATGTTATTTTTATCGTATGGTATTCATTTTTATCCTCCTATTCGGTTTATGTGTTGGGAGTTTCTTAAGTGTTTTAGTCTCTAGGCTTGATCGGAAATCCGGAATTATCAGTGGGAGATCTGAGTGTCCAAAATGCAATGAGCGTCTAGCCTGGTATGATCTCATACCCGTCATCAGTATTATTTTACTTCGATTCCGTTGCCGTAAGTGTAAGTATAGAATAGCACTTGTATATCCAGCTATCGAGATTTTAACTGGCATAGTTTTTGTAGCTATCTATGTCCAGTTTATCCAGTTTGGATGGTTTCTATTTATTATTAATTTGACAATTGCGTCTCTTTTGATATCGCTTATCTTTTTTGATTATTTATACTTTATCATCCCAGACAAGATTGTTGTCCTAATTTTAGCTCTAACTTTATTCCTAAATATTCTATCCAGAAAAGATGACCTACTGATAACGTTTATAACTGGTTTAATTATAGCCGGAGTATTTGCTATAATGTATTTGGTATCACAGGGTACTTGGATTGGCCTGGGCGATATAAAACTTATTTTTACAATCGGATTTTTACTAGGCTATCCTAATGGTTTTATTGCTATTGTTAGCTCGGTATGGCTTGCTGCTCTTGTCGGATTGGGCTTGTTAATAGCGAAGAAGGCCACGCCCAAGACTGCAATCCCTTTTGGTTCATTTATCTCTATTGTATCTTTAATAATATTAATATATCAAAATGAAATACAAAAAATCGCAAGTCGATATTTCTTCTAGAGAAATGGTCGTAGCTCAAATACTTTTGTTGATCGTTTTAGGTTGTTTAATATTTCTAATCAAATGGTCTCTTAAGGACACTAACTCTGATATGGCCTACCTAGAATTACAGGTAAATAGCCAGCGACGAGCATTTGAGGGTCGAGTCGGAGAAGAAATGACTCTATTGGATGCTCTCTATTTAGCTTCTCGTGCGGGTAATATTGATTTTAAATATACGCCTCAGCCCCAGGCTAATGCCAGTATTCTTCAGTTGTCAGGTATTAATCAAAAAGAATACGAAATATATCTGAATTCTACTAAAATCCCCCTTGACCGACTGAGCACCGAGAGGATAAGAGCAAATGATAATATTATAGTCAAGGCAATTGAAATTAATAACTAGTGGCTCTTAATAAGAAAAAAAGTGAGAGCGGTTTTACTCTAGTCGATATATTGGTTGCGGCCATGATTATGATGCTCATGACTGGGATACTTTTGGCTAATTTCTCGAAAGCGAGAATCAATCTTTCAGAATCTTCGGCTATTATTATTGGTGCCATCCGTAAAGCTGAGACAAAGGCTATTTCAAGTGCGCTTATTAATGGAGCAAGCGGTCCTTATCATCCTTGTGGTTATGGTATTATGCATAATAATGCATCTTCCATATCCATCTTCAGCGGACCTACTGAAGAAAATTGCACTGATAATAAATATGGTCCGGGTTATTCCATATTTGAAACTATAAAATTAGTTGATCCAAGAGTTGAGATAAGAAATATCTCTAGAACCTTTTATGATATATTCTTCAGGCCACCTGATCCAAAAATGTACATAGACGGAACTGCTAATTTCGGAAGCTCTGAGAGAATACTAGTCAGTCGCATCGGAGCTACTTGTGATGATCAAAACTGCCAGACTATTTGTATATATGGAACAGGACGAATAGAGACCTTTCCTAATCTTGTTGAATTATGTCCATAAGAAGCTCACAAAATGGTTTCACTATTATCGAATCTCTAGTCGCTCTAGCCATATTAAGTTTATCTTTAATGCCAATGCTTGTAGTTGTTACCATGTCTTCAAGGATTGCCACCTCAGTTAAAAATAATTTAGTCGCAGCTATGCTAGCTCAAGAAGGGATAGAGGTTGTCCGAGCAATACGCGATACTAATTGGCTCAATGGTCGAGCATTTTATATTGGTCTCAACGAAGATGCAGAGACTGGAACTACGAAAGATGGTTTAGTCCAATATGATACGGCTAACAGTCTGATGCCTTACGATGCTAGTGCCAAACTTTATGTAGATAATAACAGTGGGATATACAGCTACGACAATAATTCTAATTCGTCGCCAACTCTCTTTACTAGAAAGATATCAATCACAAAAATAAGCAATGCCGAGTTGAAGATTATTAGCGAGATTACATGGAATGAGCCACCAAGATCAAAGATTATTAGTGTCGAAGATCATTTATTCGACTGGAAATAAATGAAATATGATCTATTAAAAGACAATCGAGGATTTACTATTGTTGAAGTAATTGCTTCAGTTTTTATATTTTCGGTTATCGTGACTACCATTGGTGGTATTTTTATTAGATCTCTAAGTATTGAGCGTAAGAATTTTTCTGCGCAGAAAGTCCAAGAAAATTCATTGCGTGCACTTGAGATGATGGCAAGAGAAATTAGAATATCTAGAATGGCCACCGCCGATTCAGATTGTCTTGCCTCATCTATATCTCTTATTCGTCCTAGCATAGGCACAGTAGATTACACTCTTATCTCTGGACAGATATTCCGCAAGGAAGGCACCTCCGATGCCGCGGCGATAACTTCAGCTGATATAAATTTTAATAAATTGAATTTTTGTGTTGATGGATCTGCGAGTAATGACAGCAAACCTACGCGCGTAACAATCTTAACCCAAGTTGAGAATGTTAATGGCATAGAAACCTACACACTTAATCTTCAAACAACAATAATATCACGTGATCTAAGTGATGATTTCCAAAATTAAACAAAAAGGATCAATATTAGTCTTTTCAGTCATGATCTTGACTATTCTTTTAACTATCAGTATTACCCTGGCTAAGGTTTTTATTCCAAAAATTCGAGTTGCTACCGAAGCTGTTAATTCGGTTTCTGCTATTTTCGCCGCCGATACTGGTATTGAGTGGTGCCTCTATACTTTTCGCCATGATATCAATTATGCCAAACCAAACATGACAAATAGTGCGATAAATTATTACTCTGTGTATAAAGGTTCTGACCCTATCGAATTATCAATGACGCCTTTTTGTGGCCCTGAGGTAGTCCCAATGCCAAGTTTTAGGTCCGTAGGAACTTACGCCGGAATCAGCCGTTCTATGGAAATCTACAAGAGCGAGAACTAGCTCAAATCAAAAGAGCTTTAAGGAAGGCGCTTTTTTTGTTATAAATAATCGTCATGAATAAAGCTGAAGCCAAGCAAAGGATCAAGGCCCTGACAGATTCTCTGAATTATTATAATTATCTTTATCACGTACTAGATAAGCCGGAGATATCTGACCAGGCTTTTGATGCTCTTAGAAATGAACTGTCTGCTCTGGAAAAAGAATTCCCAGATCTTTTGACCGAAACTTCTCCAACACAAAGAATTGGAGGATCGCCATTGAAGGAATTTATTAGGTTTAGACACATAGAAAGAATGCCATCATTAAATGACTCATTTGATTTTGAAGATGTCAAAGAATGGTCAGATCGCCTAGAAAAAAATATCAAAGACTCCACTCAAGAAGGCTTTTACTGCGAACTCAAAATTGACGGCCTAGCGCTTGAGTTAATTTACAAAAATAGTGCCTTAGTCGTTGGAGCAACAAGAGGCGATGGCATTATTGGAGAGAATGTTACTCAAAATATAAAAACTATTGATGCGATACCACTCAATCTCCTACCTAATAATGAGGTAATAAAAAATCTTGATTTATTCGGATTAGCTCATATCAAAGATAGGGTTTTAGTTGCCTTACATGGTGAGATAATTATCAGAGGCGAAGCCTTTATTGGCAAAACATCATTCCAAAAGATAAACACCCAACAAGCAAAGCTTGGAGAAAAAGGCTATGCTAATCCACGTAATCTTGCAGCTGGATCAATTCGTCAACTAGATCCAAAAATTACAAGATCTAGAAAGCTCGACTCTTATGCTTATGGCATCGTAACTGATTTGGGCCAAATTACTCATGAGGAGGAGCACATCTTATTAAAAGCCTTGGGTTTTAAAATTAATCCCCATAATACCTTTTGCGAAACTATAGAAGATGTCAGAAATTTCAGAGATTATTGGGAAACTCATCGTGATAGATTAGATTATGAGATCGATGGCATTGTAGCTATTTTAAATAATAACCAAGCCTTTAATATGATGGGTTTCACGGGAAAAGCTCCACGAGCAGCCATTGCTTTTAAATTCGCACCAGCTGAATCTCAAACTATAATTCAGGATATCGTCGTACAGGTTGGTCGAACTGGAACTCTTACGCCAGTTGCAATTTTACGACCCACTAAAATTGGTGGCGTAACCGTATCCAGAGCAACTCTTCATAATCTAGACGAAATCTATAGGCTAGATGCGAAAATAGGCGACACAGTTATAGTAGGCAGAGCCGGAGACGTTATTCCAGATATAAAAATGGTTCTCAAGGGTTTACGTAATGGTAAAGAGAAAAAATTTTCTATGCCCAAGGAGTGCCCAGTATGCGATCAGCCTGTTGAAAAAATCCGAGAACAGGTCGCCTATAAATGCATTAACAAAAATTGCCCAGCCATAAAGAGAGAGGGGATATACCATTTCGTCTCTAGACGAGCATTCGATATTGAAGGCGTTGGACCAAAAATAATCGATCAGTTAATGGAAGCAGCACTGATTAAAGATCCGGGAGATTTGTTCTACCTAACAAGAGAGGACTTGTTGAATCTAGATCGTTTTGGTGATAGATCTGCTGAAAATATAATCTCATCCATTCAATCTCGTAAAAGTATCTCTCTGGCTAAATTCATCTATGCCCTAGGAATTGGGCACGTTGGAGAAGAGACAGCAATTGTTTTAGCAAATAAATTCACTAGTATTGATAAATTAAAGAGCATCGACAGTAATGACCTTGAAAAGATTAACGATATAGGCCCTATGGTGGCCAAAAGCATACATACTTGGTTTCAGGATCCTTACAATATAAAACTGCTGGACAAGCTCACCAAGGCTAAAATTTCTACAATTAAAATGGCCACTCCCCAGATTAATAAATCTAGCAATGGCAAGACATTCGTTCTAACTGGTTCGCTCAATACAATATCTCGAGATGAAGCTAAAGATAAAATTAGAAATTTAGGCGGTAAAATTTCTAATTCTGTTTCAAAAATAACTGACTACGTAATTGCCGGATCCAACGCTGGATCTAAGCTTGATAAGGCTACGAAGCTTGGGATAAAGACCATAGGCGAAAAAGAGTTTCTGGAAATGCTCGCGATGTGATAATCTAAATTACGTGGGCGTGACCGAAAAAAGGTACATGGATTGCAATCCATGCTTAGATAGGCTGAGATCCCTATCCGCCCACTCCATCTTTATTAAAATGTTAACTGACAAAGACATTGAGCACATAGCCAAGCTTGCTCGGATAAAAATCTTACCGGAAGAAATTCCCGAGATAGGAGAAAAACTTTCCTCTATTTTTTCGTACATCGAAAAACTAAACAACATCAATACTGACGGCATTCAACCAGTTTTTCAAGCTACTGATATTGTCTCAGCTCTTCGCGATGATAAAAAAGAAGAGATAAATCTAGATAACAACTTAAGCATATCTCTACTAAAACAAGCGCCAGAAATTAAAAATGATTTCGTTAAAGTTGGTTCTGTATTAGGAAGATCGAAAAAATAATGGAATCTCATAACTATACAATCAGAACAACTCTTGAAGGCCTAAAAGCCAGAGAATTTTCTGCGGAAGAAATTTTTAATTATTATACTGAGAAGATTCTTAAAGAAAATCCCCGGCTTAATGCTTATTTGAATGTCCTGCCTTTTAAGAATAATAATCAACGTGGCATTTTAGCAGGTATACCAGCTGCAATAAAAGACAACGTGCTAATTCAAGGATTTAAATGTACCGCGGGATCTAAGATTCTGGAAAATTACATTGCCAGTTATGACGCAACAAGTATCCAAAAACTTAGAGAAGAAGGCGTGACATTTATTGGTAAAACAAATTTGGATGAATTTGCCATGGGTTCATCAACAGAAAGCTCTGCTTATGGGCCAACACGAAATCCAGCTGATCTTTCTTGCGTTCCTGGCGGTAGCTCAGGAGGATCAGCAGCAGCAGTTGCGGCTGATCTGGCTGTTTTTGCACTTGGATCAGATACTGCCGGATCAATAAGACAACCGGCTGGTTTCTGCGGTGTTGTAGGTCTTAAGCCGACATATGGTCGCGTTTCACGTTATGGTCTAATCGCCATGACTTCGTCACTTGATCAGATTGGCCCCATTACAAAAAATATCTATGACTCAGCGTTGTTATTAAATATTTTATCTGGCCATGATAAATATGATTCGACCACTGTTGTTAAAAATATTCCAGACTTTACTAAAAATTTGGGTAAAGATCTTGATAATATAAAGATCGGAGTGCCCAAAGAATTTTTTCGCGAGGGCCTAGATTCTGAAGTAAAGGAGAGCGTAGAAGAGGGGATCGCAATACTTGAACGCCTTGGCTGCGAGATTAAAGAAGTCACACTTCCTCACTCAGAATATTCAATTGCAACATATTACATACTTGCCCCATCGGAAATATCCTCTAATCTCGCACGGTTTGATGGAATACGCTATGGCCTCTCAGACAAAACTGCCACTTCATTGATAGACACCTATATTAACTCGAGAGAATGTGGATTTGGACCTGAAGTAAAGAGAAGAATCATGCTAGGTACATTCGCTCTCTCTTCGGGGTATTATGATGCCTATTATTTAAAGGCCCAAAAAATCAGAACTTTGATAAAGAAAGATTTTAATGAAGCCTTTAAAGAGGTTGATGCAATTGTTGGACCAACGAGTCCTAGTGTTGCCTTTAAGCTTGGCGAGAAATCATCTGATCCGCTATCTATGTATTTATCAGACATTTATACAGTGCCGGTCAATTTAGCAGGATTACCCGGGTTATCAATGCCTGTCACGCCAGGGAAGAAAAGTCATTTACCTATCGGTTTTCATATTATCGGAAAACCTTTTGACGAAGGCACAATTCTTCAGATTGCACATCAATTAGAACAAGAAATTAAAAATGGATAACCCGAATATTTTTGGACAATTACTTACAAGTTTGTTTGATTTCTCAAGGATTGGCCTGGGCGATTTTACCGTAGCTCGAGTATCAGATTTTTACGCATCTATCTTGGATTCATCGATTGTATGGGATGTCAGAGCGCTATCGTTAGCCGTCTCAATAGTTTTGCTCGTAGTGGTTATTTATCTGAATCTTAAACTGGGTAAATTTAAATCTTTAACTACCGGTATTATCCAAGATATACAAGCTCCAACACTAAAATCAGATGATGGCCCCATAAAAGCACGTTGGGAGGAGATATCACGACACGTAGACTCTACAAAGGAGGCCGAGTGGAAATTTGCGATTATTGAAGCTGATAAGTTAATGGATGATACACTAAGAAAGGCTGGATTTCAGGGTACGACAATGGGGGAAAGATTAATGAGCATCCAAGAAGGCCAGCTAGAATCATTGCAGTTAATCTGGGAAGCTCATAAGATAAGGAATAGACTAGCCCATGATTCCAATTACTTCCTACGCCATGCTGAGGCGAAAAAGGCTATTCAGCTTTATGGCCGAGCTTTAGAAGAATTTCGAGTTATATAAATGTACCTAAAACAGCCACCTCCGGTGGCTGTTTTAGGTTTCGAACGAACTAAGGAGTGGGCGCTTGAGGATTCGAACCCCAGGCCTTCTCGGTGTAAACGAGACGCTCTAACCAACTGAGCTAAGCGCCCTTTTTAGCGTATATTTGAAGCTAATTATGGCATAAAAATGCCAATTATCAAATAGTTCGCCATTCTTACGACTCTTTTTTTATATCCGCACCAATATTGATAAGCTTATCAACTATATTCTCATATCCTCGATCAAGTTGCTCTGCATTATTTATAATACTCTCTCCTTTTGCTGTGAGAGCTGCAATTACTAGTGCCATGCCGGCTCGAATATCAGGACTTACTAATTTAGCACCCCTCAGCACAGAGGACCCCATAACTAGAACTCTATGAGGATCACATAACACTAATCTAGCGCCAAGAGATTTTAATTGATCGGTAAAATAAAGACGTGATTCAAACATTTTTTCATGAAATAGATATTGACCCCTTGTCTGTGTTGCTAAGACAATAAATACGCTCATCAAGTCAGATGGAAAACTTGGCCATGGCTGGCTAGATATCTCCTCAATCTGAGGATTCTCTTTACTCTTAATACCCGCGACTCTTATCATTCTATCGTCAAAGCTGACCCTTTTTCCAAATTTATTCATTGTCTCGAATATCTTCTCATATTCGCTAATCTCCTTGATTGGAATCTTTATATTATTAAAAATCGCTGACAATGCTAAAATACTGCCCATCTCCATAAAGTCATCTCCTATGACATGCTCCACTGATTTGAACTGATCTAGTCCTTTGATAGATATATAGTTTGTCCCTAATCCAGTGATCGCGACGCCTGCATCCTGAAGAACTCTACCAAGACCCACGACATGAGGTTCACAGGCCACATTTCTGATAACTGTAATACCTTTCAGCCGACTAGCCAGTAGCATAGCTCCTTCCGTAGCTGTGACGCTGGGTTCAGATAACCATATTTTAATTTCTCGACCGCTATTAAAAACTTTTTGATCGGCAATAATTCTATCTCTGGCTATTTTACATCCAAAAGCTTTAAAAACTTCCAAGTGATGATCGATTTTTCTTAATCCGATCTTGTCACCACCGCTACTTGGAATATTGGCCCTGCCATTCAAGATCAAGAGGGGACTAAGGAATAATAGAGAACCTCGAACCTTAGCGCTAAGATCGCTAGGAATTGCCTTGGCAACATTTCCAATTGTATTAAAGATATGTCTATCTGAGCTTGATTTAATATTAACTCCCAACGATTTCGCGATTGTCATCATTACCTTCACGTCTTCAAGCATTGGCAGATTTCTTAGAATTAGATTGTTGTTAAAAAGAAGAGACGACGCAATCAAAGGAATGGCCTCATTTTTATTACCAGAAAGAGGCCAAGTACCTTTTAATTTTCTACCTCCTTTGATGATTAATCGTGACATATATTGCGTTGAAAAAATATCATGTAAATGATACCATGACAAGGTTAAACTAACATCTTTGCCCTCGTAGCTCAATGGATAGAGCGGCTCCGTCCTAAGGAGAAGATATGGGTTCGATTCCTTTCGAGGGCACACTGATCAATGTCATGAAATTACCAGAAGAAATAATTACGATTATCCATACCCTTGATGATAAGGGCTTTGAGGCGTATGCCGTGGGTGGATGTGTGCGTGACCTACTATTGAATAAAAAACCAAAAGATTGGGATATTACGACTAGTGCTAGACCAGAACAGATTCAGGAAATTTTTCCAGAAAATTTCTATGAAAATACATTTGGCACGGTTACCGTAAAGACAGAGTCGGAGGATGAGACACTTAAACAAATTCAGATAACACCTTACCGCATAGAAGGTAAATATACCGACAAGCGTCATCCAGGCGAGGTTGAGTTTGTAACAAGCCTCAACGATGATCTTTCCAGAAGAGATTTTACTATTAATTCTCTAGCCATAGGTAAAGATAGCACTGTTAAAGATCTTTATGACGGGCAAAAAGATATTAGAAATAAAATCATAAGGACTGTCGGAAAACCCGAGGATAGGTTTAGCGAAGACACACTACGTATTCTTCGTGCTGTGCGATTCGCTACAACTTTAGGATTTCAGATTGACGTTGAGACGACTACCTCTATTAGAAATAATACTGGTTGGCTGGCTGGCATATCGAAAGAAAGAATTCGTGACGAGTTTGTAAAAATAATAAATTCAGACAATGCCTACAATGGCATTTTGCTTCTTGAAGAACTTGGTTTACTTTTACATATTGTGCCAGAGTTAAGAGAAGGAATTAATGTCGGACAAAATCTCCATCATATTTATACAGTCTGGGAACACAATCTTCTGGCACTAAAATATTGCGTTGATAAAAAATATTCCCTAGAAGTACGCCTTGCCGCGCTCTTTCATGACATCGGCAAACCCCAAACAAAAAATGGAGATGGCCATCATTCTACTTTCTATAGTCATGATATTGTAGGAGCCAAGATTACGGCTAAACTCATGGAACGATTGAAGTTTCCCAAAGAGACTATTGAGAAAGTTGCTAAGCTAGTTCGCTATCATTTATTCTATTATAATGTCGGCGAAGTTACTGAATCTTCAGTCAGGAGACTCTTGGCCAATATTGGAATGGAAAATGTGGAGGATTTGATAAAAGTCAGAGAAGCAGACAGGATCGGTTCGGGCGTACCCAAGGCCATGCCATACAAGCTTAGACATTTAAAATACATAATAGACAAGGTTTCCCATGATCCAATTTCTGCCAAGATGCTCAAAATCAATGGCAATGACCTTATGGCTGAGCTTGGTATTGCGCCTGGGCCTAAAGTTGGTTTGATATTGAACACACTATTAGCTGAAGTGCTGGATAAGCCCGAAATCAATAAAAAGGAACTATTAATTGATCGCATCAGAGAACTCGACAAAAAATCACCCGAAGATCTAAAGGAATCACTCAAGAAGATAGATAAAGCTATAGAGATTGAGGAGCAGGAAAGGATGAAGAAGTATTATGTTTAAAATTAGTTAGTATTTTATCGGGCCGGAGTATGTCGGTAGTACGCACGATTCGGGTTCGTGAAGACCGAGTTCAATTCTCGGCGGCCCGACAAATAAATAAATCCTGGGCCTATGGTCTAGTGGTAGAACACGTCATTCGCATTGACGAGACGGCGGTTCGATTCCGCCTAGGTCCACATGACAAGTAAAGAAATACCAAATTTTGGCGCATCTTTTCAAAAAGAAACACTACCAAATAGTGTCAATGTTTTTTTGTTTAAAAGGATCGGAGCACCTATCTCTATAAGTACGCTATTTTTCGCCGGTTCTCGCTTTGATTCTATACCCGGAACTGCTCATTTTGTTGAGCATATGCTCGTAGCGAGCACTAAAAATTATCCCTCGAAAAATTTATTAGCAGAGAAAATTGAGTCAGTTGGTGGGAGCTTCTCTGCCAGCACTAGTAAGAACACCGTACAGATAAATATAGACCTAGCAGAGAAGGAAGACCTACCAGTAGGTATCAACACATTACGCGAGATCGTCTGTCTGCCCACATTTGATGAGTCGGTCTTAGAAACCGAAAGAGGGGCGATATTGGCGGAAATTGAAGATAGTAGGTCTACTCCCATCGGCTATGTTAACTATCTAACAAATAATCTAACATTCCAGCAAACTATACTTTGCAATCCAACAATAGGCGAAAGAGACTCGGTTAAATCAATTACTCAAGACAATCTTATCGAATATTTTGAAACCTATTTCTCGTCAGGAAGAGTTAGTTTTGTAGTAAGTGGCGATATAGAAATGGGGGACATAGTAACCGAAATAACAAATAAGATCCAACTACCAACTTCCGAAAAGTTTACTAGGCCTGAAGACGTAATATTTTACAGAAAGAACGCGATCGATTATGAGATATTCGAGAACAAGAATAGCGACCAGATCGAATTCAAAATTACCTTCCCAGGATGCTCTAGTCTCAAGTTTCCAGATGCCCAAGCTTTGTCTATTATTGGCGCAGCCCTCGGTGGAGGAAGAACTTCAATACTCAGTACAGAGCTAAGATATAAACGAGGCTTAGTTTACAGCGTTGGGTCTTCGGCTAGCTCATCTCTAGACTTCGGCCTTTTCTCGATTAGCGGTGGATGCCCAGGTAAAAACATACGGGAAGTCCTAGATGTTATATCCCAGGAGATTACCAAGATAGTCACGACAGGAATTAGTCAGGAGAAACTTGATTTCATTAAAACCAGAATAAGAAAATCTATAAAACGAGGCCTCCAAACTTCTGGATCTTGGGTCGGAGCACATTCATTTGATTGTCTATTCAATCAAGACTCCCCACGGCTCATTAATGAAGAAATAGAGAATATAGAATCTATAACCCTAGAACAAGCGAATCAAGTCGCGAAAAAATACTTAGCTATTGATAGTTGGTATTTTGCATCTTGCGGCAGGGAAGGCGTTGATAAATTTAGTTTTAAGTATTAATGGCAAAAGATATATTCAAGGGGTTAAATGACCAGCAAATCAGGGCTGTCAAAATAATAGACGGCCCTGTTTTGGTTATATCTGGTCCTGGTTCTGGTAAAACCAAATGTCTAACTCATCGCATTGCCCACCTAATTAAGAATGACGTGCATCCTGAGAATATATTAGCCGTTACCTTCACAAATAAAGCAGCCGAAGAAATGCGTTCTCGTGTTGCTCATATTTTAGACAAAAAATACGATTCGGCAAAAAATAACTATTTTATGCCAGGTATGCCCCTACTTGGGACATTTCACTCTGTCTGTCTGAGAATTCTAAGAAAAGAGATTGAACGTCTGGGCTATGGCTCCAATTTTATAGTTCTAGATAGCGACGAACAGACTTCTTTAGTGAAAAAAATCATGAGCGCTCAAGAAATTGATGTAAAGAAATTTAATCCTCGGGCAATATTGTCTAAAATATCAAAGCTCAAAACAGACCTAACTGGCCCCGAAGATGTTCCTCAGTCAGATTTCTACATGAATCTTGTATCTCGTATCTACAAGACCTACCAGTCGGAATTACGTAGATTGAATGCGGTAGATTTTGACGATTTGATTGTTTTGACCGTCAGGCTGTTTCAGAAACAGCCTGACGTGTTGGAACATTATCAGAACATCTGGCGCTATATCTTAGTCGATGAATATCAAGATACGAGTCACGATCAATATATGCTTCTTAAATTATTATCGAAGAGACATGAAAATCTATTTTGCATAGGTGATGATGCCCAGTCTATATATCAATTTAGGAAGGCCGACATTCGCAATATATTGAATTTTCAAAAAGATTATCCCCAGGCTCAAGTAGTTTTACTTGAACAGAATTATCGATCAACTAAGAATATTCTTGCCGCGGCACAGGAGATAATATCCAACAATCAAGGGCAGATTCAGAAATCACTTTGGACTGACAACGATGGGGGAGAGAAGGTGCTGATTAAAGAGATTTTAAATGAGCGCCGAGAAGCAAGCTTTGTTGTAAATAAATTACGCGAGCTAGGGAGAGAGGCCTACAAATTAAAAGATTGCGCCGTTCTATATCGTACCCATGCCCAATCTCGAGCCATTGAAGAAGCCCTAATCTCAAATGCCGTGCCCTACCAAATCGTCGGTGGTGTAAAATTCTACGCTCGCAAGGAAATCAGAGACATCTTGGCCTATCTAAAAATAATCGCTAATCCTTCTGACGTCTTAAGTTTTGAAAGGCTTATTAATATCCCACCAAGAGGTATTGGCGAGATTGGATTAGATAGAATTCTATCCATGGACCGTGATGATGTGTTTAGGGCTCTAGATAAAGCCATTGAAGACGATAATCTTCCTAAGAAAAAGATAGAATCATTAAAAATATTTAGATTATTATTAATTAAGATCCGCGAAGCGGCCAGACAAGAGAAATTAAGCAAGATAATCCAATTTATAATAGAGAAGACTGATTATGAGAATTATCTAAAGGGGCTAGCAAGTCGAGTCCAGTATGAAAATACTGAAGACCGTATGGAAAATTTAAAAGAACTTTTGACCGTAGCCAAGCGCTACGATAATGACATTGATAAAATATCAGCACTTAGTCATTTCCTTGAGGACATAGCACTCTTGCAAGACACTGATGACCTATTAAAAGCTGAAAATCGTGTAACCCTCATGACCATGCATGCTTCAAAAGGTCTTGAGTACCCCGTGATATTTATGATCGGGCTTGAAGAGGGATTATTTCCACAAAATCGAGCTATTACAAATCCTATCGAGCTTGAAGAGGAACGTCGTCTTTGTTATGTTGCCATTACCAGGGCTAAAGAAAGACTGTTTATTACTCACGCAAGATTTAGAAATATATTTGGCTCACTGGAAGTTAACTTGCCGTCGCGATTTATAGCCGAGCTACCGTCTCATGCTATTAATCATCACGCCGACAATGCTAACTATTATAGTGACGATACTGAAGAAAAAATATTCTATTAGATGAAACTTATACCTAAAAAATCCTTAGGCCAAAACTTTCTTCACGATCCCCAAATTTTGGCAAAAATTATCACATCGGCAAATTTAGATGAGCATGATACTGTTCTCGAAGTCGGCCCAGGTACCGGTACATTAACCAAGTTAATCTATCCTAAGGTTAAAGAGGTAATTGCCGTAGAGAAAGACAGTCGGGCAATAGAAGAATTAAAAAATATGTTTCAAAATTCGAGTGTGAAGATAGTTGAAGATGATATTATGAGATTTAATCCCTTAGATCACGGCTTATTAGTTAATAATTATAAAATAGTCGCCAACATTCCTTACTACATAACTTCTAATTTTTTGAAAATTATTCTCGAGGATTGGCCACAACCAAAACTTATAGTCTTAACAATTCAAGAAGAAGTCGCACAAAGAATAATGGCTAAGCCACCCAAGATGAATATCTTAGCCCTAGCTGTTCAATTTTATTCAAACCCAAGGATTACTGGCCATATTTCAGCTGGCAGTTTTTTCCCGAAACCCAATGTTGATTCGGCAATCATCACACTCCAACCAAAAACACCGCCCTTAGATTTAGATAATGCTAAGAAATATTTTAGTTTGATTAAATCGGCTTTTGCCGAAAAAAGAAAACAATTAGCAAAAGTCCTCGGACAAAAATTAAATATACCAAAAGAAAGGATAGGGGAGATGCTTATCTGTATAGGTATCCGCCAAGATGCGCGTCCAGAGATTCTTTCTCAAGATCAATGGCTAGCTCTCTTGAAGTCTCTTAGATAATGCTATAATCAATACATGCCAATATGTTATAGATATATTTGTATTATTCTCATTGTTACCATACTTTCTTTTTTTTATTCTGGATCTGTCCTAGCGTTTAGCCTTGGAATTCCGTTTGGGGGTAAGGTTCTTACATATACCCCCTGCACATGTGGTTTTGGAACGGCCTTAATCACTGTGGGTACGCCAACGCCTGGAGCTTTTCTATACGTGCCATTTGCTAAGGCCTACAGTTATTATTTTCCTTCAATAGGCCGTTGGATTATTGGCCTGGCATCGTCAACACCAGCACCATGCATGATGGGAGTAGCACCCTATTGCACATCTATAGGCTCTTATAAGCCAATCACCATGTTTGGCACTAGTATGTGACCTAGCTTATACCCAGATACTGCTCACAAAAAATGACTCCTTCTCGAGTCATTTTTATAGACGAGATATGCACAGATATTTTGGCTAAAAATATGGCTTAAAGTGGTATAATTTGGCTAGATGACAGCCAAAGTTAAATTAATTTTTGGCGCTTTGGGCTTGATTGCCCTTGTTTCGGTTTTGCTTCTTTATCAATACTTCCGATCCGACTCCAGGTTCAACATCACTAGGCAGAAGAATCCTACTGACCTTTCTATCTCAAAGGACCAGGATCAAGATGGACTTTCAGATGCCGAAGAAATGATATGGAACACCGACCCCTTTAATCCCGACACTGATGGAGATGGCTTCAAAGATGGCGAAGAGGTTACGTCCGGACATGACCCATCAAAGGCTGGCCCAGAGGACCTGCTTGATTCTACCAATGCAACTGATAATTTGACTGGGCTTGCCCTAGCCGGTTTAGTCGAGGGTTCTCTTAGGCCTGGTAGTTCTGATTATGAAAGATCTTTAAATGATCTCGCTGATAATGTAGCCAGTGGCATTAGATTTGGTAAGCCCAAATTATTCACCCTAACAACAATCATTGATAGCCAGCAAAACTATAAAAACTACTTGCATAATCTTGCTCCTATTTTTAATAAGTTTGCGACAACTTTCGCGGATGAGCTGAATGCTATGCCCAAGAAACTTGAGCTTATGAGTCAATCTGGACTTTCAGATTCAGAGATTATCGGCTACTACTCTGCTAAATCTAAGTCATTTAAGGATATCACTAGTTCTCTTGAAATTATGAAAGTGCCTAAATCGTGGAAAGATATCCATATAGCTTTAATGGAGATGGTTGATAGTCTTTCTGGTGCAAACGACTCTATCTCGAAAGGAGCAAAAGATCCTATTAAGGCTTATGCCGCCTTAAATTATATAGGCAACGAATACGCTAACTTGCAGGCCCTGGTAACCAATATTGATAGGATTATTGCCCAACAAGGCATTGATTCTAATATCTTATTCACTAAAGATTAATGAAGAAAATATTAATCATTATTCTAATCATCGGCTTCGTCTTACCGATAGCCTCCCAGGCAGTGATAGGCGTGGGCACTGGCATAGACGCTAGCGTAGGTACCATTAAATTTGCGTCTTGCACGGTTGGTGGTGTAGTTGCACCATGGCTCTCAAAACAGCTAACGGATCAGCGAGATAAACTTAATGAACAAGCCAAAAAATGGCTAAGCTGGCTACAAAGTAAGATCACAGGTAACCTACCAAGTATACCCATACAAACCATAGTACCGTTACCAGGCGTTATACCAGGTATGAGCAAAGTCCCAGTCCAGGATAGCGATACAAAGAATGCCGTTGATAATGCTAAAAATGGTATTAACTCGAATTTCAACTCTAAGGAATTGTGGGGAGACACTATTGCTAGATGTGGAGCTAGGGAAATCCTGAATAAAATTTCTGGGGATATCGTTAATACCGCTCGCACTAGCGGACGAGATGGAGGTGCGGCCTTTGTTCGTAACTGGAGAAATTTCTTAACTCGTGCTGAATATCGCGGAGAAGATATGTTTCGTGCAATGCTATCTAATACTAATATCTGTAGCTACATGGCCAAAGATGCCAAAAATGCATTTGGTGTAACTAGAACCATTACACTTCCTGGAGTTAATACGAGAAGCGGCAACTTGCGTTCCTATGCTCTCCGCGCCAATTGCACTATGCCTAAAGATTTTGACATAGCTAAGTATCAACAAGATTTTCAAGGTAATGGCGGCTGGGAGGCGTTTAGTCGCTTGCTAGACGGCGCCAATAATCCCTATGGGATGATATTAATGTCCGCGGATGAGATAGCTAGGCAACGAGCTATTGAGCTTGCAGCTGATACTGCTCAAACTGCCGCTAATAATGGCTATGCCGGTATCAGTGGTAAGAATGCCAATGACAGTTGTATGATTAGGGGAATGGCCGGAGCATGTCTCGTCTATAAAGATATAAAAACTCCGGGTAGTTATTTAGCTGCTAATTTAGCGGCTACAGTCCAACAAGAGCTAGCTTGGGTTGGAAGCGTTGATGAAGTTGGAGAATTAATCGCTAATCTGACCGAGATTACGCTTAATAGGCTAACTAATCTTTCGAGCCCGAATGAAGGGAATGCCTACATAGAAGAATCGTTGCCCGCAGAACCCACGCCGACCGTACCTCCATTACCAGAGTGCAGTATTGAAGGAGCATTTCGATATGGAGATGAAATGAATACGGCGATCATCACTCTGATAGGACAGAATCCGGAATTTCTGAACAGCGTACCCGTACTTGGCGGGAATCCGAGACATCCAGAAGAGATAGCCTATCCTCAAACTGATCTCGACAAAACAGCCGATGCCCTTCTAGTGATCATCAAGGGAAATATGACCGATTTTAAGGGTGGTAGACTTTATACGAGTTGTAGTGGATCAGGTAATATCGGTACGGATGCTATTATTATTGGTAAACAAACCAACCAACAAGGCGAAGTCTATGATTTTAAGAGTGGCGCGGCCGAAGAAGAGGGGAAGCCACTCAGGGATGCGCTTCAGACATCGAGTAGCGGTGAGCTAACTGATTGGATACGCTTAGTACCATAATACTTTGAATTTCAAGAAATATTACAAAATCTACTTGCCAGTATTTGCCATCATATTACTTGGCGGTGTTTTTTTCTATGTCAAAGATGTCGTGGCCGCATCTGCTAATCCCCTGGGATGGATCGGCGGTATCGCATTCGATGGAATAAAAAGCATGGCCTTTAGTTTTATTTGGCTAATCTTCTGGATAATAGGCAAGCTATTGGCCGCTCTGATTATAGCCCTAGATACGTTCTCTAGGATCCCAGTATATCCTAAGACTGGCGTGCCTGTGGTTGAAGAAATTTGGAAAATAATGCGCGATATGGCTAATATGGCATTTATAGTAGCTCTAGTTATTGCTGCTTTTGCTACAATCTTTAATACATTCAGCTCATCCATGGCCTTCTTTAAGGGAATGAACTGGCAACAAACATTAGTAAAACTTTTAATCTCGGCTGTTTTGATTAATTTTAGTCTAACGCTAGGCGTACTTGTTCTAGATATCGCCCAAGTACCAACCAATATGCTTCTTAGGTCAATGGGGGATATTGCCGGCAATCTAGGTAATGGTCTAAACCCATCTCAATTTATGGTAGGTAGTATTGGTGACGCTAATGGAGTAGCTAATCTGACTGGAGTTTTCGATAAAGCCGGAGGAGCTCTTGATGCGACTGGCGGGGCTCTTATATCCTTGATATTCGGCATCGTCTTATTGGGATCCTTTCTTGTTTGTATTTTTACGGGTATCGCATTTATTATCTATCGCATTCCTATGATATGGATGCTCCTCATGTTCTCGCCTCTAATTTGGGTCGCTAGAATATTTCCAGGAGGAGAAAAATCATTTAGCGACTGGTGGTCAAAATTAATCGGCTGGGCTTTCTTCTTGCCTTATTACTTTTTCTTTGTCTACCTTGCTCTATATTTACTCGGCAATCAGGATAGGATTATGAAAGCGATCACACTCAATACGAATACCACTGTTTATGGGCCAGACATCTCCGTGCAGTTAATATTTTTCTATGCAATAGTCAATATTATTCTCATGGGTGGAACCAAGATGGCCATTAGTTGGTCTCAATCGACTGGTGCTGCCGGAAAGAAATTCTTCGATTGGACTGACAAGGCAGCTAAACGGTCTATACCAATGTTAGGAAGCGTGGAGTCTATCAAAAAGGCAGGTACACAAAGATTCGAAGAAATCCAGAAAAAAGGTCTACCCGGTCGTTTCAGTATGCTTTACGGTGGTGATGCGGCAATTACACAGAGAGATGCCTATTGGGCAAAAAAGCTAGGAGTATCCGGGGCTGGACCGAAATATCAAAGATTACTAACCGATAAAGCTAGCGAAGAATTTAAGTTAATTGAAGAACAATTTGACCTAGGTAAGCTCAATACCGATCAGGTATATAATCTGGCAAAAAATTCTAAAGCTACCGACGCCAAGGGTCTTGCTTATAGAAAGATGGCGGCAAAAGTTGGAAAGCTTGATAACGCATTATTTATAGAGACCCTAACACAGTTAAAAGACAATCCTGCGGCAATTAAAGATTTTATGAGCTCAGCTAAAGAATCAAAGTTTAGAAATATATCAGCTGACGATATAGCTCGAATGGCTGCCGGTGCCGATGGTGTAACAGAAGATGGCAAAGCATTTGACTATTCAATGCTCAGAGAAAATGGCAACTATGCACCGATGAGGCGGGATTTGTATAAGCACCTCCAATCTGACACGAAAAACTTATCCAAACTTGAAGACGGTCAGATAAAAGAAGCCTTAGCTGTATTTGGAGGAGACACGACTGCCGATGGTTTCGCCTTTATGAAAGATCTAGGCAAGGCTAGGCCCGATTATGGCTATACTTATAAAATAAATACGGATGTGAAGCGCGATGAGGCTATTAAGAAATACAATGATAAGCATGCGGGAGGCTATCAGATACGCCTAGGACAGCCCCTAAGCCAAGATGATGCGAAGCGCTTAAAAACAGACCATTACGTTGGAGCTCTAGGAGAACTAAAAGATATAGCTAATCTGCCTTTTAAAAAGATATGGGACACGGAAGAGTTTCAAGCGGCTATGGTTATTAAATATGCCTCTGGTAGTTCAAAAAGCGCTACAAGCTCTCTTAATAACTTAGAGAATTTATGTCGAGCCGTTACAGACTCTGGTGATAAGATTAGAATCTTGGATTTAATTAGACAAAGAGTAGACGCAAAACGCAACAGTATTGGATCGGCCAATGAATATCCCGATCCAGGGAGAGGGCTAGAAAATCAGATGCCCGGAGGTCAACAAGAAGAAGACGAGCCTGAAGAAGATATGATTGATGATACCGATGCCAACCAAGGAGGGGATACTCCACTCACGGCATCTGGTGTTAGCGCGAGGAACCAAAAGCCACGCATTATAACGGCTGACTTGAATCAAAATAATGTCATTGATTTGAGAGATAAAGAAAAATGAGATTTCAATTGCCACAATTTATAGAGATCGAGACCAAGCTTGTTGGCCCTTTTACGCTGAAACAATTTATCTGGATTGCAGCCGGTGGAGCTATTCTTTACCTTGCTTTCCTTCTTCTTGGTCCAGGTATATGGTTTATCTTGATTGCTATTCTAGTTGGCTCCGGCGCCATAGCGATGGCTTTTGTTAAGATAGACGGTATGCCTCTTTTAAACTATATCATTTATGCGATTACCTTCACTATTAGTCCGAAAAGATATCTCTTCAAAAAAAATAATGATAAAATAGACTTACCTTATTAGTATATATGACCCAAAATAGCACCAAAGATCTAGTCCAGATTTATGACATCAAAGATGATGTTATTATCTTAAAAAATGGCGCCTTACGCTCAGTGCTTAAAGTAAGCGCCATTAATTTTGAATTGCGCTCAGAAGATGAACAAATCGCTATCGTCCAAAATTTTCAAAACTTCATTAATTCCGTAGATTTTCCCATCCAAATTATGATTCGCTCGGTACAATTAGATCTTTCAGATTATGTTAGATCGCTGACTGAGGCCACCGATAATATGAGCAATGAATTATTAAAGATTCAGGCCACGGAATACGCTAAATTTGTCGGTGAGTTGGCTCAATTATCTAATATTATGGCTAAAAGCTTTTACGTTGTTGTGCCATTTTATGCGGTTGAAATCCCGACGAGCAAGGGCATTTTTGACGGCATTAAAGGTATATTCGGCAAATCCAAGCCTGCCATTGATCGCTTCGATGATGCCTATGTTGATAAATATAGAACTCAACTTTTCCAAAGAACAGATTTAGTGCTAGGAAATCTTGTTGGTCTGGGCTTAAGAGCAGAATTATTGCGTGGCAATGATTTAATGAATCTTTTCTACTCTCTATACAATCCGGGTTCACGAACCAGTTTCACAAAAGAAGAAACGATATAATTATATTTATGGCAGATCAAAAAATAAAATTAGATGAGTCTTTTGCACCAGCAGCTTTTAATGTAAACACTAACTACATTCAGGTGGGGGATCGTTTTGCTCGTACAATTTTTCTTGCTACCTATCCGAGATATCTAAACACTAGCTGGTTTTCTCCCATTGTTAATCTGGATAAAATCTTCGATATTTCAATATATATCATTCCAAAAAATACTTCAGCCGTATTAAAAGAACTCCGAGACCAACTGGGCAGGCTGGAAGCCCAAGTTATGGAAGAATCATCGCAGGGCAAGGTTAGGGATCCTCAACTAGAAACTGCTATCCAGGATATCGAAGTATTAAGAGATAAGCTTCAGCAGGGCACAGACAAATTTTTTGAATTAGGCGTCTATATCACTTTCTATGAGAATGATTTAAAAACCCTTGAAGATACGGATAAAAAAATCCGAGGAATGCTTGAGTTCCAACTAGTTTTCCCCAAATCAGCCGTGTTTAGAATGTCTGATGGTTTTCTTTCTACCTTGCCACTAAATGATGATCGCTTAAGCGTCCATACATCTCTTAATACCGAGCCAGTTTCTTCTATATTTCCATTTGTATCTTTTGATTTAACGTCTAGCTCTGGTATTTTATATGGCATTAATACCCACAATAATTCCTTAGTCTTATTTGATCGTTTTGGTCTAGAAAATTCGAATACTGTCGTATTTGGTAAATCCGGCGGAGGTAAAAGCTATACGGTTAAATTAGAGATTCTGCGTAGTCTTATATTTGGGATTCAGGCTATTATTATCGATCCCGATAATGAATATAAGCATCTTACCGAAACTGTTGGTGGCTCGGTAATCCAGGTTTCTATTAACTCTGACCAACATATAAACCCTTTTGATCTACCTATTCCCAAAGAAGACGAATCTGCTGGAGATATGTTCAAATCTCATATTCTAAATTTAACTGGATTGCTTAAGTTAATGCTGGGCGATATTACACCCGAAGAAACTACTATAATCGACGAGGCTCTTAGGCAAACTTATGCCGTTAAGGATATTACTCCGGAATCTGATTTTACCAACCTAGCACCGCCTCTTATGACTGATCTTCAAAGTATCCTTGAGGGTATGCAAGGTGCAGAATCACTAGCAACAAGATTGAGGAGATTCACCCAGGGAACGTTTGCCGGTTTTCTAAATCAGCCAACTAATATATCTCTAGAAAACCAAATTGTTGTTTTTGGAATCCGCGATATGGAAGAAGAATTGAGGCCCATAGCTATGTATGTTGTTTTAAATTTTATTTGGACTGAGATTCGACGTAAAATGCGTAAACGTATATTACTTGTGGACGAAGCTTGGATATTGCTTCGCACAGAGATTGGCGCCTACTTCTTGTCTGCTATAGCTAAGAGAGCGAGAAAATACTATGCCGGGCTAACAACTATCTCTCAAGATATACCAGAATTTTTAGCAACAGATTACGGTAAAAGCATTCTAAATAACTCATCGATTCAGATTCTTATGAAACAATCACCGGCAACCGTCGATTTGATTCAAAAAACTTTTGGCCTGACTGATGCCGAAAAATACTATCTACTTGAGGCTCGTGTCGGCTTTGGTCTATTTTTCCTTGGACAGACACATGTTGGTATAAGGATGGTTTCTTCTTTCGCAGAAGATCAAATTATCACCTCCGACCCTAAACAGATTCTGGAAATAGAAAAAGCGAAAGAGGAGTGGGCTAAGGAACAATAATCGTCATGGACGGAGAAACACAATTAAGAGCTCTTGAGAGAAAAGCGGAAACCGTTGGCTCCCAAGGGGGAGCTCTTTCTGATAAGGAAAGAATAGCGCTTGTTCGCGCCAGAGAGATAGAAAAGAGCGGATATCTTTTTGTCGAAGAACGCTCTAATCCTATTCTCGAAGCAGCATATCAGAGAGCCTTAGCACGTGGCGAAGAATATCGACCTAGCGACCAACCTACCACAGGAGATACCGATCGTACACATCCTGAACCTACCCCTGGTCACGCGAGGACGCAAAGAGATAATATCTCTAATAGCCTAGTAGAGAAAAAACTATCCGCCGCAGAAGAAGAGACCATCACTGAACAGTTGTCTATCGAGCAAGAAGTTAGTAATATTAATAGCCAGATCGCAGAAACATATCAAGAAGGTATATCCTATGGCAAACCCTCTAAATTTAAATATTTTATATTATTCTCTCTGGCCATAATCGTTGATGTTGTCGACTTCGCCGAAATAACCGGTTTTGGGTATTTTATAGCTAAGACAGTTGCTATCATCTGTACAATCCTAATGTACTTGATTTTTTGGTTTACTAATATAAAACAAAAAAAGGCTGCGAACTATCAGCAAGCAGCTCAGAATTTTCTGGAAGATCTTCAAAGGAACGTCGCTCATCTAGAAAGACGCTCAGTGCAAATCGCAAGACTCACTGGTAAACTGTCAAAAAATAGATTTATTAAAAAGCTAAAGCCAGTAAGAGCCCTAAGAAGAGGGACTGCCTCTGCAATTAGGGTAGCTAGGCGCAGTCCAGCAAGTAAATTTTTAGGGGCCGCTATCGCTAACCTTGTCCCTGTGCTTGATCTTATGCCATGGCAAGTTATTGGCGTATGGCTTAGTTACAGAGACGAGAATGAGACCTACAAAGATGCGGCTGCTGTCGCGAACGATTTTCTCACTGAAGCGCCAGCAGAAGCGTAGACTAATACTAACACATGGCCAAGACTAGTTCGATATTTTTTATCATAATACTTATCTCGGCATCAGCATTTTTAGCAGGGTATTATTTTAGCGGAAAAAGTCCCTCTGATACTGACATTCTAGCTAGCAACTTGCTCTCTAAGTTTGAGACGGCTGAGAGCGATAACGAAACTGACAGAATAGCATCTCATCCACAAAATACAAGCCAACCGCTTAACTCAGA
>Ga0209518_1000781_pt1 | contig 39394 bp, 65 predicted proteins | sample RifGroB1_FD_183993 | JGI IMG/M metagenome (GOLD analysis project Ga0209518, IMG submission 183993) | Groundwater microbial communities from Rifle, Colorado, USA - Groundwater B1 (SPAdes) (version 2) | ecosystem: Environmental > Aquatic > Deep subsurface > Groundwater | place: Rifle, Colorado...
GGTCGTCCTTGAGTACTGCCGCTGCTTCTACTTCGGGGAGTAGTTTGGAAGAGGGAGGCTCCTTCGGGAGCCTTCCAGGAAAAGTGAGATTTCACATTTAAGGGAGGTTCAAGTGAAAAATAAATTTACGCCAGGACCTTGGTACCTGTCCATGCACGGTGGCGAGCACAGCCAAGGGATCTACTCCGAGTCTCGCTCCAGAGACATCGCCCTGGTCTACAACGACTGCGACAAAGACGAGGACCAGGCAAATGCAGATTTGCTGGCTTGTGCTCCTGAACTTCTTGAGGCGCTGGAGAGGCTGCTCGAAGAAGTTTGCTACGTCGAAGTTGATACGGGCATAGGACCTCTGCCGGAGAAGTCAGAGGCTTACCTTCATGCGGAACGAATTATCAGAAAAGCCAAGGAGGGCGACCGGTGATCCAAATCCTAACCATCTTCTACTTCGTTACCATAGCAGCTACCGCCTGGGCAATTTGGAAAGTGTTCCAGGATTAGGAGGAGAGGGAAATGAGGCAGCAACGCTGGTACGTGATCGAGGATGGAAAGCTCGTCGTCTACAACCAACCGAGGAAGAGCCAAGCCACTTTCGTCAGCATGACCCGGCTTGAGGATCTGGCTTGGTACAGGAGCAGGTTCGACCTGCAAAGGATTTGGGAGGAATAAATGAAATAGTGCTGAGGCGAACGAGGATCGCCCGTAGAGGCAAAAGACGGTGTAGTGAATGGTAGTAGAGCTTAATTAAAATTTAAACGATTAGAGAGGTGTTTAGTGAGTATGGAGTACCTAACAACAAAAAGTAAATTAGTGCCTAACTCCGCTTGGGCTGACAGACTAGAGGTCACCAAGAAGAAAAATAGGGCGGTAGTCTTAGTCGGGTTAGCCATCAAAGCCGGTACGCTATTAAGAGGGGCCTGCGAAGTTTGTGGGGCAACTGAAAAAAGTAGAAGGTCACCACATAGATTATGACAAACCCTTAGAGGTAGTGTGGTTGTGTAAAAAGCACCACACGGAAGAGCACAAGAAGATTCGAGCGGCACGCGCGGGAGAATATTACTACAATACCAAAATCAATTAATTGAATTCACATATGAATTCAAAAACAGGAGGCTAAATGAACCTCGACATCGACCAACCCAGAATTTTGGTTGAACTCTTGAGGGCTTGCCTGCTCAACTAGGAGAACTAAAAATGAAAAATTTACCGAAAGGTGTATTCACTTTTCTGGATGTTTCAACCGGACACATCACCAGGAAGGACGACCTGATAGTCAAAACGGTTGAGTTCCCGCTGGGAGTCTACGAGTACGACTGTGGCTACTTCATTCACACCGGCTGTGGAATCTTGGAAGATGAGGAGGAGGAACTGCGTGAAGCGGAGATGAGCGAGGCGTTCATCAAGGTCTGGAAGCACGCCAGGGAGTTGGAATGCTGGTTCGTCCGCTTCGACAGCGACGGCACCGAATTCAAAGAATTTGAAACCTTTACCTGGTAAGGAGACCTAAAAATGAAATCTCACATTTCAACGCCGCTGCACTTCGTCATGATAGCCGAGACCATCGTGGACTCCGCGCAGATCCTGACTGATAACATGGAAATCATCGCGGAGGTCCAAGGCAAAACGAACGAGGAAACTAGGGAGATTGCTGCTGGAATTTGCGATGCTGTGAACCACCGCGAGGAAATGTTGGCTGCGCTTGAGCATTCTGCTAGCTCCTTCCACCACCCTGCCTGCAAGTGCAGAGGAGAACGCAGCGCTAATCCAGAGTGCTACTGCACTTGCCACGTTTATAAGGCGCAAGCGGTCCTGACCAAACTGAAAAAGGAGGCATAACATGAAATCCTACGCCGAATTAATCGAGGTAGCCAACATTGAGTTGCCCTTGGCTGCTCACAAAACGGTGGTCTACATCCCCACCGAGGACTATCCCTGGATAGCGACGACCAACCGCACTTTAGTGGGGCGCCCGGAAAATCAGGATTGCGATGAAGCAAGAGCCAAGTTGATTGCTCTGGTCCTGAACAACCACGAGGAACTCGTAGAAGCACTAAAAGCCTGCGCTGAACAAGTCAGGCTCTTCATGGAGCTTCACGACGATGATGAGGACGCTCCGCTGGCCTATGACAAGGCGCAAGCGGTCCTGAGCAAGCTGACCAAATCCTAAGCAATCCGCTATTCACAGCGCCGATTCTCAAGGCGCATAACGGACTCCACAATTTTAAGGGAGTTATCCACAGAGGATGTGGAAAAGGAAAATAAAATGAACATGCTCCTGCATGATGCGCTGGTTACGATTGGCAATGAACTGGGTGTCCCACAAGACAATCCATGGAGGGACGCTTTCTGGACAGGAATCAAGAATGGTTCGGAGCGAGGCCCTGTCTTAGATAGCGGGATGAACTACGAGGACCAAGGCGCCCAAGTCTCCTACGATGTGGGTACCTGGATCGGGGCTGCAATCTGGGCAGCGAAATTGGGTGGTTTGACCCAAGAATAATTGTACACCAAATCAGTAGGGTTTAGTAGAGATTAAATCCTCACTAAACCCTACTCAACTACTAGGGGTATAATCCTATAATCCTTTTTTGCCTCGCGGCGATTTTAAGTGTACCACGCTTTTGGGATTTGTCAAGTGGCAAATTAAATTATTTTTCTCTAATAAATGGAGGTAGGAAAAGTGAAATCTCACATTGTTGGTTCGGGCAACCCCGTAAATGGTTTTCAATTCTATGGACCCTTCGAAGGCCACGAAGCCGCTCTTGATTGGGTAGACCTGAATTTAGATTCCGACTGGTGGATTGTCGAATTGGAGAACCCGGAAGAAGTGGCTGATAGGGACTAATCCTCAAACTCTGGACGCAAGTATAGACTTTTCCTTCCCTGGTGTTACCCAGGAGCACGACCGAAGGGCTTTTCAATCAGCCTTTAAGTCATGCCCCCCCCCCCCCCCCCCCCCCCCCCTTAATAGGTAACCCGCCCTGCACATTTACCCTGTGTAGCTCAGGCGGAGAAAAGTACTAAGTTCACTTGGCTCGTTAAGAGCCACACCGCTCTCTACGGTGTCCTTCCCACCCTCATTTTCTCCTGAGGGTCATTGTGAATTCACAAGCGAATTCAGGCGGGCAAAATACCGCCTTCGGCATGAGGGAGAGCCTGCGCAATGTGGTGTGGAGAGACCCAATGGGTCACCAGGTCGCTGGTCGTAAAGTCATCAACCGTAGCCAGTTCTAGTTTTTTATCGGAGGAGGTACAGCCACCAACCCTGACATACGCTTCCGGCCTTACCTCCTCGCGATTACGGGAGATTCCATTGTGACACATGGACTCACGCTGAACTTCTACGGCTCAGCTAGAACAGATCTGTTGTTCACCTGGAGAGTGCCAGGTTGAAATTTGGTTTGGATTAAATTAGAAGAGATGTTAGAAAGGAGCTTTGAAATGGCTATTAGATAAGTTATTGAAAAGTCTATAAAATATAAAGTATACCACACTTTTGGGATTTGTCAGGCGAAAAAATAATTATAAATTTCTAATAAACATTGGAGGTAGGAAATGAAAGTGGAATCGAAGCACACGAAGGGGCCTTGGGTTCTCGACAGGAGCCACAAGGAGTTTGAGGGCATCACCGTCTGGGACACTGAAGAAGGCCTAATCATCGCTCATGTGGTTCCGGACCAGCACGAAGACGTGGAAGCAAACGCCCTCCTGATCTCCCAGGCTCCTGCTCTCTTGGATGCTCTGAAGGATCTTCACGCCAGGCTTTTGGTCCGATGAGCACCAACGATATTTCGGACCTGCTGGTCATCGCCGAGCAGGCAATCAAAAAAGCTGAGGAGGTATAAAAATGAAAATCGACAAAAGAAATGGCATATACCGTCTGCAAGTTGTTACCGTAAAAATGAGCAGCCGTGATTTCGAACTGCTCGCTGACCTGATCTATGAGGGAGGGACCCTGGTGGCGCAGCAGGAGTATGAGTGGGTAACGCCCCAGTTCGATGAGGATGCAGGTGTGTTTACCGACTACGGGGAAAATAGCGCGGCGAGAACCTGGGCCAACGTCTACTTCACACAGTTACTTCAAAGTGCGCTGCTCCAGTCAGATTTCCCCGACCGCACTGATGAAAATGAAAACCCAGAGGGTGAGGTGATGTTTCTTGCCATTGCCGTCTCCTCTGTTATCCACTTCCTCTCCCGGATGGATGATGCAACACAAAGAAAAATCTGGATGCAGCAGGGTGGCTCCAACTATGATTCTGACGGCCACTATGGGCTTCAGACTCGTGATGCGTATGTACAGGAGTGGGTCGAACGTAGGATGCTGAACTCGAAGCGCCGGAAGGCGATCATCGAGGCGCTTAACGGAGATTTTCCTCGCCCGGTTATCGAGACAGTCACGGCTAACTTAAAGAAACAGGAGGCCTAAAAATGAACGCAACTCAAATCCAAAACATAGAAAACACCTTCACCGAAATCATGGAAAAATTCGACTTCGAAAAAGTCCGAGCCCTGATGCTGATTACCAGGTGGACTTGGGCGGATCAGGGACCCAACGGAGAATCTCAGGTTCCTACGACCGGTGCGATGCGCTCCTCATGCTGCTCCATGTTCTCCAGGCTGAAGGAGATCCTCCAGGCTCCGGATCATCTGGCTTCCAACCGGATGGGCATCGGCGGATTCCAACTCAAGTTCTGGACCTGGGAGGGAGGAGCAATAGAACTCGAATTAACCTTCAACTGGGAATCGGTTTGCTACTCGGTAGCGAGGGATTAATTCTTTATCGGATTAGTCAAGTACTATTCTGGTAAAAGGCTCGCTAATCCCTACCTCAGTAGTAGGGGTATAATCCTATAGTCCATCGGCTAGCGCCGGTTTTAGGATACCACGGTTTCTAAGAGTTTGTCAAGTCTTTTTTTATTATAATTCTTTAATGTTTAGAAATGTGAATTCTCACACTAAAACAGGAGGTTACACAATATGACCCTTGAACAGAAGTATGAAAATCTAAGGTTGGAGTACCGAAGGACCCAGAGGAGGCTGAAGGATTTGCTTTCTGAGGCCGCTGAAGTCTGCGATTCCTACAATGGGCATAGGGCGTGCGACAGGTGGGACGAGGATTCGCTGCCTTCCCGCGAGTGGGTTGATAAGCTGAGGGCGCTAGGGCATAAGGTCGAGCGCCATACGTTCAAAGACAGGAAGCGCCAACGTGTTCGGTGCAAAAACCACACTAAAACCTAAGTAAAACAGGAGGTTATATGAATTGCCCTAAATGTGGAATAGAGATTTATTGGGAAACCGTTAATAAAAACCTGGAGCTTGCTTCGGATTGCTCCTTCATTTCGGCGGATTTGTTCTGTTGGTGTGGCGAGGAGGTCGAGATTCTGTATGTGCTTCACGGGGTCCCGGGTTAACATTTCCCTTGACAAAAATTCAGAAGTGAATTAAAATCCACGTTAATCTAAGAATGGAGGTTCAAAATGAGATTCCAACCAGGAGAAATCGTAGCCACTAGGAGCATCGCTGAGGAGTCCAGTGCAAACCCAGCGTTCTACTTTTTCGCCCACTCATGCACCACTCGGCACATCAACGGAGACTGGGGCGATGCCTGCGCCGAGGACAAGGCTTCGAACGAGACTGCTCTTATAACAGGCGAGCGTCTCTTCTCAGTCTACAAGTCGGAGGAGTTTGGGGTGATTTGGGTAATTACTGAGTGGGATCACAGCGTTACCACGGTTTTAAGACCTGAAGATTATTGATAGGAGACCTCCCCATGAGCCCAGAGCAAGACCGAGCTTTAAGAATGTGCAAGCCTAAAATTAAATACACCCTGCTCTTGACAGCAACCAAGAAAGCGGAGCAATCCTCAACAAAATCCGGAGAGAAGATCGAGCCCTACAAATGTGACATCTGCGGGAGCTACCACATCGGCCACCCGAAGGAGTATGACGTACAAGCGAAGCCAATCAGCGAATTGATCCTGGCTAAAGTTAGAGATCCTCTAGGCAACCATTACATCTTCTCATTAGCCGATTCTGAAGCCCTCAATGGGTCTACAGAGGACATTTATCGGGAAGGTGTACTCGTGGCCTACAAGAAGGGCAAAGACCCCTTCAAAGAGCGAGGAGGCTTCCGCTCGAATCATTGGAAAGTCTTTCAGGCACTCTTCCCTCGCTTCGTCCTAGAAAGTGACACGATGGAATTCCTGGAGGTCATTCAGGCCAAGATGGGCGAAATGGGGATCATCGGAGTAAAGGATTTGGGTGAGCCTGTGATTGCATCGGATCTGCTACCGGAAGAGCCAAAATCTGCTACTGGTGTGAATAAAGAGGTAAGCCCTGAGGAGATGGCCGGTCTTACCTTGGAAGAAATTTTGTCTAAATTCAGGGAGATGTCATCGCCCCACAATGGGATCTCAGGAGATTATTTTAAAGGATTTGTTCACGGAGTTTTGACTAGTGGAATTAAGTAGCGACTTAATCTGTCGCAAGGAGGGAGTAAGATGGATGCACTAGAGCAGGCAAACATATGGCTATCACGGTCGGAGCACCAGCGCCATCATGCCTTAGATTTTCGAGGGGAGGACACCATGATACGCCTCACTCGACTCTGTGAGGATCAGGGGAGGGCGTTTGAGGCCTACAAGATGGGTTACAAGGATGCAGTAATGAACAAGGACGCTTTCGCAGCTAGGGCTTATCGCACCGAGGACGCTTATCAGGAAGCAGTAAGTCGTGCAGAACAAGCAGAAGCCAAGCTCGCATCCGCCAGAAAAGTGATCACGATGTTCGACGTTACTCGCTCGGATGCCTTGACCGCCGGAGAGCGACAGAACATAACCCTCGCCACCATGCCTGCGTTGCTGGACGAAAACAGGAACAACCTCTGCCTGCTGCTGGCAAGGTATGAGCAGGTGGTGGTTGAGGTAGAAGCTGACCTCTCCCAAGCAAGGGAGGAAGTGGAGTACGAGAAGGCCCGGCATAACGAAACGGCTGTAGCTGGTGATGTCTGGATGATTCACGCCGAAGCCGCCGAGCAGCGTGAGAAGGTGCTGAGGGATGCGCTGAAGAAAATTGCCCATGGCGAGTACGAGTTTGTAAAATACCACGCACGTCAAGTTGCAACAGCCACCCTTGCTGCGGTAACAGAGGTGGGGGAATGAGTGAAGATAGGTGTCCGTTCGTGGAAATCAGGGATCATAACCGAATAGTAAATACCCTCCGCGCCAACCTCACCGCCGCGCAGGAGAGGGCGAAGGAGTTGGAGAAGTTGTTGGTTGATACCAAACGAGCACTTGGCATAGAGTGGGACAACAGGGTTAGGCGATATGAATCAGCCTACCTCCAAGGCTTCGAGGATTGTAGGGAGGCGGCGGCAAAGGTAGCGGCAACACACCATGACCATTACATCCAGCAATTTGCAAAAGCAATCCGCACACTGACGGTGCCAGAGAGGGGGAGCCATGAGTCGTAAAAAGAAGGTGTGCAAGTTGTGCGGGGTCAACGAGGCAACCGTACCTGACCGCCAGTTCCAAAATATCGGCCGCGGGGTCAACGATGTTTGCTCTGAATGCCACGGCGCTAGGTTGCACGGGGATATGGCTCACATCTTGGCAGTCACTAGGAAGCGCCGGGAAGAAGCCACCAAGATAGGTTTGCCCAGGGAGGCTCAATAGCATGAACGAGTTCGTAAAGTGGTGGGATGAGCAACGGCCCAAAGGCACCCGACAGGATGGGTTCTCTATCGCAAGCCGCGCGTGGCAGACCGCCTTTGCTATAGGTGAGGCAAGGCGCAAGGAGGAAGTAGATAGGTTGACTGAAGAAAGTCTTACCTGGCAAAATCGGGCCGAAAAGGTTTTGGCTAAATTGTATGAGCATGAAGCGAAGGCGTACAAACTCGGGCAATCAAAAATGCGAGCAAGAGCAGCACAAGAAGCAGACCGCATTCATGGTGAAGCGAGCCTGTGTGGAGATGTTATTGCCTCACTAGAGTTGGAGGAGAAATGAGAGAAACCAAGTTTGAAATAACACCAACCTGTGGCTTCGTCTTGTGCTAGTACGAGACGTTCCCTACTGAACTTACTCTGGATTATGTTGAGCACGGGCGTCCTGACTCGCACGGCTACGGCGACACAGAAACCAGCATCGGGATCACCAAGGAGCAGGTGGGGCAGATCGTGTTGCTCCTGCAAAAATTTATTATGGAGGGGTGAAAATGGAACGAGTCGTGTCGTATCTTCGCGTGTCCACGAGGCAGCAATCTGAGCGCCACGGACTCGACGCTCAGAAGGCCATCATCCAGGATTTTGCTGCTCGAAACAACCTCCAAATCCTGACCGAGTATGTAGAGGTTGAATCCGGCTCCAACAAGGAGCGCCCCGTATTAAAAGAGGCCCTGAACTACTGCGAGTTGACAGGCTGCAGGTTGATCACAGCGAGATTGGATCGTCTTTCGAGGAGCCTCTCGTTTCTCGGGGCGATCCTGGATTCCGGAGTCGAGATCATCATCTGCGATTTCCCAAACGCTTCCAGGTTCGTCCTGAACGTCCTCGGCTGCGTAGCTGAGTACGAGTTGGAGAGGATCAGGGAGAGGACCAAGAATGGCCTGAAAGCGGCTAAGGCCAAGGGAGTTCAATTGGGCAAGGCGTGCCACTTGAACAGGGATGAAATAAAATTTGGGGATGGCAGGATTCAAGGCGCCCTGAGAAACATGAAGAAGGCGGATCATTTTGCTACCAGGGTGAAGCCTGAAATAATTAAACTCCAGCAGCAGGGCATCACCTCCTACACTCAACTAGCCCAAAGCCTGACCGAGGCCGAGATCCTGACTCCCAGAAAGAAGAAGGTCTGGACTTCACAAGGCGTGAAGAATTTGCTGGTTAGGATTGGTGCTGCTTAATTAAGATTTTTTGAGTATACCTTAGCAAAAGGCTGCGGTTTAATCTGGATGTTCCCTAGTGATTCAATTAAGAATTATTTACCATCCCGGCTTAAGTTCGCTGCGGTTAATTTCTACAAAATATAACCACCAGAAATCATTAGTTCTTTGAATCAAAACTAAGAAAATCTACGCGAACTTAATTTTTACCTTGCCTTTTTCTTAGGAAAGTAATACGCTTATGAATAGGTGCTGGGTAACCAGGAACTAGTTGACTTCTCATTGATTTTTAGTAATTTGCATTGTGGCCTTATGACCACAAATTCAATGCCACAGGAGAGAATTTAATGCCCCCACTTGCCCACTTGCCAACCTGCGAAAATTGTCCTCGCCACCTCAACCAACTCCAAGCTGTAGCTGCAATGCTCACGGACGACCACAAGGACTGGCTACAAGCGGCTTTGTGCGATGATCACGAAGATGGCTCTTGCCCGAATGAGCCTTGGAGTGAATAGCATTTGCTGGAAGTAGGACCACAACTGAATATCCAAGCTTCCTGAGGGGCCTCTTAATCGAGGCCTTTATATTTCTAGTTGAAATTCACAAGTGAATTTTTATCTTGACTTGTTGTTAGAGATGGTATATACTCATATCTGAATTAAAAATCATTTTAAACGGGAGCAAAATTATGTCGGTAATCTACACCCTTATTGGAGCAATCACAGCAATCATCGGCTACCACATCCACCAGAGCGTCTTCTTCGCAATCGTGGATTTCTTGTTCTGGGGCATCGTCTGGATCAAATGGTTGATCTTCCACGAAGTCACACTGAGCATCATCAAGTCCGCTTTAGCTTGGTTCTTCGTCTAAAAAAATTCACATCTGAATTAAAGGAGGTGATTTAAAAGTGATGGTTAAGCACTGCATCGCTCTCGATGAGGACACTACCAGAAGACTGGATGCGCTCGTCAGGCTAGGCACAGGGAAATCCAACAAATCCCTGATCCTCAGAGAGTTGATCAACAAAGAATATGTTTTGAGAAAAGGAGCAGCGAATGAGGCTTAAAATCCGGGTGGCTCACCTGGCCCAGATCGGAGTTCTGCTGGTGATTTTAACTGCAGCAGCAACGGCGGTCGCAACCAAGGCGCTCTTGGATGTTAGGAAGGTGGATCAAAAAGCCCAAGTTTTGGTTGAAGGGAGGAAGCACGAAGTTGATGCTTCAACCCAGCGACTGACGCTGTGGTACATGGAGAAGAACGAAAGGCTTTGGCCTGAGATTGCTGAGTACCAGGCAGTAGCTACCATCAAAGCCGCAAGAGAGCAGCACTTGGACCTGAGTTTGTTAGTCGGGACAATCACTGCCGAATCTGAGGGGTACCCATTTGCTAGAAGCAGGACCGGCGCAAAAGGATCGGGGCAAGTGGATTTCAAAGCCCACGCCGACAGGTTCCCCTTGGTGACGAAGGAGTCTGAAAAGTATGATCCCGAGGTTAACATCAGGTGCTCTGCTGAACTTTTAAAAGAGTACACGATGAAGTATGGGGTCCGGAACGGCCTGCAGGTCTACAACTTAGGCACTGGGTCATTTGAGAGAGGTAGGCGAAATCCGAAGTATTCGCGAAAAGTGTTGAAATTGGCTAGGGAATATCGACATTTTTAAATGAAATTCATATCTGAATTTAAAAGGAGATCAAATGCTCATCGACATTAAAAAGTTCGCTGTTGAGATCGAAGAAGTTTTGGTTGCTGGAAACTGCCACTGGGAGATCAAGATGTACGCCCCAGGGATGCTGGAAGAAATCCGGCGCTCCTTCAGCCACAGTTCTACAATCCTAACTGGGCAGCGGATTCTGATGCACCACTTCGGAGAAATCTTGGCAGCACGATTCAAGAAGTGGATCGACATGAACTACGAAATTGGCTCGGATGATCGTGAGTGGAGTTCTGCCCCGGTAGGTGATTCCTACCAGTGCCACTTAGAGCAGCTTGGGTCAGCAGGCTACACTGGCGGGAGGGTATCTGCGTGAGACTTATAAAGCCCTCAGTAGAAATTCTCTCCTCCACCCCGGACGCCTTGAAGCTGATCGAACTCGCAGGCAGGACCTGCTACAAGTCCGAGGACAAGATCACCGAGGACTCCGCTGAGAAGTTCGTAGCGATGATCCTGAAGAGAGGCCATGAATCCGTACTGGAGCACGCAGGAGCTTCGGTTCGGTTTATTTGTGATCGTGGTGTTAGCCTTGAAATTGTGAGGCACAGGATCGCTAGCTTCAGCCAGGAGAGCACGAGGTACTGCGACTACGAAGGTGGTGAGATTTGCTTTGTGATCCCGCCGTGGGTCGCTGTGGCACCAGGTAATTACGCCCACGAGGACGACCCAGCATCAGAGGTTGGGGATGGTCAGTGGGTACGGTCCATGATCTGCAGTGAGCAACGCTACAAAGCTCTTCGGGAATGTGGATGGCGACCCGAGCAAGCCCGTTCGGTCCTCCCCAACTCCTTAAAGACCGAGTTGGTGATGACCGCGAACCTAAGAGAGTGGCGCCTGTTCTTTAAACTCAGGACTGCTAAGGCAGCACATCCGCAAATGAGGGAGGTCTCAACTCCGCTTCTCAGGTTGATGCAAGAGAGGTTCCCTGGATGCTTCGACGACATCGAGGTGGCCGAGTAATACTTTTCGAACCTCCTTGTTTTGAAAATCTGAATGAAACCACTTGACACCTCCGAAGCAGATGTGTATTCTTAATCACAAATGGATACCAAATGGAGATAGCATGACTCTCAACCCTGATCGTGCGGAGCAGTTCCAGAAGTTGGTCAGGGAGAGAATCAAGGGCATTTCTCCTGCATTTGCGGCCTTATTTCTGCTAGTAGCCGAAAACGAGGGCATTACAATCTCAGAACTTAAGGACCTTTCTAAAATTGGCAGAGGCACCCTAACCAAGATGCTTCGGTTGCTGGGTCCTGCCTACATAGGCTCAAATGGGATAGGAAAGGCCATAAAAATGGGATTCGGGTTGATTCACCTGCGGATCAGCATGGGCAACCGCCGGGAGCGCGTAGTGGTTCTATCCGTCAAGGGTAAAAAGATTTTCAAGGAGCTGATGGCAAAAGCATCAGCCTAAAAATTTTTAAGTTAGGCAATTCACAATCGAATGTAAATTCTAATTTGACTTGCTCGACTTAAAAATACCAAATAAACAAGGAGGTAAACGAAATGGCTGGATTAACTAAGGGTCTCATGAAATTCAAGAAGTCGCAGCATGTGCTGGAGCAAATTTTCGCTGAACTTCCGCTGCAGCACGTCATGCTGCTCTTAGCGATAGCTGAGGAGGATGGGATCACCCAGCCGAAAATAGCGGACAAACTTGGGTGGCCTCAAGGTACCGTTTCTCGAAACGTGAAAAAACTTTCGGTCTACCTGGTGGAATCCGAAGTCGGAACCAAGAGGAAAGCGGGTTACGAGTTGGTCGAGCAGCGCCCCGACACCTTCGACCGAAAGGCGAACGCGGTTTACCTGACTGCTAAAGGGAAGAAAGTGCTGAAGGAGATCTCGGATATTATTGAGGGTTGATTGGAAGGGAGCGGTTCTTTGTGAGCCGCTTCCTTTTGGAGTAGGAATTCAGAAGTGAATAGAAATGGAGGAGCCAAAAATGGCAATAAAATTTGAAAAGATCCAACCCGGAATGGTCAAGCAGCAGCAAAAGGAATGGGGAGAATTTTTTCTTTGGAGGCGTAGGCGATGACATCACTAATCAGCACCAAAATAGTTGAAGCTTTTAACCGAGCAGATTTGTTGATGGCAATGAACTCAGGCAGCGAGTTCGGGCGTTATCTAGAACTCAAAAAGGACCTTCTCAAGGACGACTTCCGGGAAGACCTTTTACCTTAATAAATTCATATCTGAATTTAAATGGAGGTTTGAATGCCGGTTTATTTAATTTGCTTGCTAATAATCATCGGGATGACCCCGGTTGGTCTGCTGCTCCGCTATGCAGCGGAAAAGACACTCGGGCGCGGGTTTAACTGGATGCAAGAAGGCAAGGAGGCGATGCTCCTAGTTTGGAAGAAGAATGCTTTTCTATGGCTGCTTCTGGCTCTTGAGGGCACCATCTCAAACTTTGCGCTCCTGGGTTTCATTGTAGGAATCCCGCTTTATTTTTGGAAGGGGATCTGATCATGCCTATGGTCGACCCACACAAAATCATCTTCCCCCTCTGTGGCATCACCTACGCTGACTGCGTGAGTGTCTCTGGGATGAACCACAGGAGGGCTGCAAAGAAGCTTGGCATTGCAGAGGACCACTTTCAGAAGACCATCAAAAAGATTGGAGCTTCCCATTTGTACCCAGACGTCAGACCCCGACCAAGGTGTGTCTCCAAAGAGGACGTCATTCAAGTGGCTTCGGAAAAATTCACTAGACGGGACGCTGCCCACATTTTAGGAATTAGTTATGGTTATTTACGAGACCTGATCCAAGAATGGGATTTAGGTGGGCATTTCATCAGCGGAAACGAAGCTAGAAGCGTATCTCGGAAAGGCTACTGCAGCCACAATTTGGTTCAATCAATGAGGTAAAGGAGGAACAAAATGGCTTTCATAACAACAGTTTACTGCCACACCTGCCACGAATCGAAACAAGAAGTGCTCGACCGAGACAATCCACACCAATGTGGGGCCTGCGCCTCTGCTGAGAAGAGCAAGGCAGGGCGCGAGTGGAAAGCAGGGCGGGAAGGTCTTAGCTTGGAAGAACGGATTCGTGAACTGGAGAATTTCATGTACCACCACGGCGAGCATTATCGGCCTTTGGTGTTTGGTTAGGGAGGAAAAATGAACGTAGAAGATTGGATCAACCAGCACACGATTTTCGAATGTGTTGCAGGCAGTCAAGCATACGGCCTCTCGACCCCAACATCCGACCAAGATTTCCGAGGGTTCTGTATCCCGCCCATCGAGTATTTCTATGGCCCGGTGAAGTTCGAGCAGAAGGATGGTTCCTGGGAAGACGGAGCGGATCGAGCGATCTGGAACATCACCAAGGGCGTCGAGATGATGCTGAACGGGAATCCGAATCTTACCGAGCTTTTATTTATGCCCGAAGATTGCATCGTGAAAAATTCGATCTGGTGGCAGAGGATTCAGGAACTTAGAGGTTGCTTCCTGAGTAAACGTATAAAATCCAGCTATTTAGGCTACTGCGACAGCCAGTGGAAGCGGATGGCTCAGGACTTCCAGAGCCCCTACAAGCCGAAGTACGCGAGCCACCTGATCCGGCTTCTGTGCCAGGGCATAGAGCTTCTGGAAATAGGCACCTTGACCGTCAAGATGGTTGGTGCCGACCAAGAGTTTTGCATGGACACCAAGCTCGGAAAGAAGTCGAACGAGGAGATCCTCGACTGCGCCAACTTCCTGATGGGCGAACTGAAAAATGCAGCCGAGAAAACAGACTTGCCCCCAGAGCCTGATCGCAAGAAGGTTTATGCTGAACTTCATGAGATGTTGTCGGATTTTTATATGGTGGGTTACAGAGGAGCAGGGCATGTCGATTCTTGGTATGCGGGAACACCAACACCGAGGAGATAAAAGTGAATTTTCAAATGAATATCCCGGACGAAGTGAGGCACGTCTTGACCACGCTTCAGGGAAATGGGCACTCCGCTGAGTTGATTGGCGGTTGTGTCAGAGATGCCTTACTTGGAAGGGAACCCAGAGACTACGACATCGCGACTTCAGCTATCCCTGACTCTGTGATCCAGGCGTTCCTGAGCACGGAAGCAAAAGTCTACCCGACTGGCATCCAGCACGGGACCGTCACCGTGGTCCATAAAGGGGTTCCGGTCGAGGTTACGACTTATCGGACTGAGGGCGGTTACTCAGATTCGAGAAGGCCTGATTCGGTGGCGTTTAGTTCAAATCTTTTTGACGACGTTTGGCGCCGGGACTTCACCATCAACGCGATTGCGTGGGATGGTGAGAAGCTGGTGGATCACGTAGGTGGGGCAGGAGCCCTTGACCAGAAGCTGATTCAAGCAGTGGGTCACGCAGGAGCACGCTTCAGGGAGGACCCACTGCGAATGCTGAGGGCTATTCGGCTTGCCTGCCAACTTGGATTTGAGATCGAGCGTCTGACCTTCGGGACTATCCAAGGTGGGGCGGAGTGGATTCAAAAAATCTCCGCCGAACGAATCCAGGCTGAACTCAATAAGATTCTGCTCTCAAATCAGGCTGCACGAGGGACTCAGCTTCTTCAGGATTCGGGACTGCTTCAGGAGATCCTGCCTGAAATTGCGAGATTAAGTGGCTTCGATCAGAAAAATAGAAGGCACGACAAGTGCGTGCTCGATCACACGCTGCGGGTCGTTGAGGCGGTTGCTCCTTCAATTGAACTGAGGCTGGCCGCTCTCCTGCACGACGTAGGCAAGCCGGATACTTTCACGGTAGGTGAGGACGGAGTTGGTCACGCCTACAGCCATCACTTGAGAGGGATGGATCTGACAGAGGAAATTCTGACTCGACTCAGGTACCCGAACGCCGTCACGGAGAAGGTCAAGGTCCTGGTTCGCGAGCACATGTCCCGCGTTCCCGGCCTCAGACCTGGCAACGTCAAGCGGTTGATTCGTAGGGTGGGTGAGGAAAATATCGAAGACCTCTTCGAACTGATGATAGCAGATGTAGTTGCCCACGCTGCACCTTTTATAGAGGACTTGGAAGAAGTGCTTCGACTTAGGAAGGAGGCGCTGGAGGCTCTCCATGCCAAGGAGCCTTTGAGGGTTCAGGACTTGGCTTTAAGCGGGAAAGATTTGATCGAGATGGGCCTGAAGCCTGGTCCTTTGTTTGGGGAGATTTTGGGGAGACTGCTGGACATGGTAGTTGATGGGCACGAGTTAAACGATCTGGATGTCCTGAAACTCAGGACAAAATTTATTTTGGAGGAACTAGAAAATGAACATACCAATCATCAGGCTTGAAGTAGAAAGCATGAAGTATCAAATCTGCACTGTGCTCTCGGACTATGCAGCACAAATGGATGAGGACATGCGCCAAGCCGTGGAAGATTTTTGTACTCCGGAAAATATTCAGCGGATCGTGAAGACGACTGCGGGTCGAGTCCTGGAACAAACCATCAGGGAAGAAGTGGAGAAATTTTTCCGCTGTGAAGGGGAAGGCCGGAAGGCCATAGCTGCAGCGGTGAAGGAGTCAATCCTGAAGAAGGAGACTTACGGGCCGCTGGACGAAATTTAAGGGGAGTTGGAAAATGACTGATGAAGAAATTGCGAGCAAATTGCGGATTGCAGCGCAGGCATTTAATCAAGCACTGGCTGCTGCTAGAACAGCCAAGCTGAAGGTGGAGTTCTCGGTTATGAGTGATTTGGATGCGGAGTACGAATTCAAGTCTGACGCATATCTAGAGATCAACAACATCACCAAGGTGACCACCTACTGATGCCCATCCTGATAAGAAATCTAGCCCGAGTTGAACTTCAGGACTCCTATAAATTAGAAGTCCTGAGGATGTACAGCCACGAAAATCGAAACGGGGAGGTGATCCAGAATTATATTTATCGGGACGGAGTTGCTTTCCTTCCTTTAAACTCTACGAAGTTGGGGCTTGTGTCAGTCCTGACCGGGCAGGAACTGGTGGACGAGAGATCAGAAGGGGCTCCCCTGAAGGAGCCCTTTTGTTTGAACCCTGAGTTCAAACTGAGGGAGCATCAGGAGCAAGCAGCACCCGCCCTCCTAACCCACATCAGGAAGAACTTTTATGGAGTCCTGAAGGCGGGCTGCGGAAGCGGAAAAACCATAGTAAATACAATGGCTTGTGGCCACCTCCAGAAAAAGACGCTGATCCTCGTGGACCAAGGCAACCTCGCCGGTCAATGGCAGGAGGCCTTCAAGATGGTCTGGAACAAGGACGCGGTGATCCTGAAGTCGGAGAAGGATCTTGAAGCTGATGTCGTAATTGCGACCTTCCAATTTTTGAATCGAAACCCCGAGATCCTGAAAAAGATGAAGGACCTCTTCGGCTGCTGCGTCTGCGACGAGATGCAGATTTCGGCGGCTGTCACCTACAAAAAGGTCCTCATGTCCCTCAACAACAAGTACAGGATCGGGACCACAGCTACGCTGATGAAGAAGGGATTTTCGAACGAGGTTTTGACTGACTTGATCTCGGATGTCTCGGTGGAGATGAAGGACTCGAATACTCTGACTCCAGAGATTCATTTTTTATCAACCGATGTAGGCTGGTGCTCTAACAACCCGGACGACTTCTCGAAGATCCTGACCGAGCTTTCGCAGAACGACCAGCGAAATTCTTTGATCATCGAGTTAATAAAAAAGGAGGTCTTGCGGGGAAGGCGAGTGCTCTTCGTGGGCGCCCGGATCGAGTCGCTGACCTACCTTCATAGCAAGGTGAGCGAATTTTGTGTGGCTACCCTTTACGTGGGCTCGACCACTTTGAAGCAGGACCAGGCGTTGAAGGACGAGGTGGCTTCGGGTAAAGTGCAGGTCGTTTTTGCTGACAAGAAGCTGGAAAAAGGCTGCGACGTTCCTTCTTTGGATGTCCTGATCCTAGCCAAGCCAGTCAACAACGAAGCCACCGTCACGCAACTCGTGGGTAGAATCGTAAGAGCCCTTCAAGGCAAACCAACCCCAATCGTCTACGATCTCTACGACCGAGGCAGTTTAGCCTGGAGGTTTGCTGGCAACCGATTGAGGTGGTACCGGCAGCTTGGATACAAAATTATTGGCAACCCTGATTTTTCGCTTGACACACCGTTTGGCTCGTGCTAAGTTGAATTCAGATGTGAATTGAAAACTATGAAGTGAATTGGAGGCAGTATGGAAGAAAAAGCGCTGGACGCGCACTACGCTTACGAGTTCAAAGGGATCAGGCTGGACCCCTACCGCATCATGCAGGTCTACAAAAAGATCACCCACCCCGCCCACCAGCACGCCTTCAAGAAGCTGCTTCGGGCTGGCGAATCAGTCAAGCCACTCAAGCAGGACATCCGCGAAGTCATCATGACGCTGGAGCGATGGCTGGAGATGATCGAGGAAGAGGAGGGGGTTGAGAAGCAGGTGAACTTTTCACAGGAATCACTTTTGGATTGGATTACCCGTGATGCAACAAAAGGGGGATGGACTCCTTCACCCGATCAAGTTCTAACAGGCACTGGAGGTCACGTAGGGACAATCCCCAGAGATGGCGGAATGAGACTAGGAACTGAGCTTGGCGGAATCGCCTACTGCTCCGACTTCGGGAGTTACTCGCTGGGCAACTACGACGGGCTCAACCCCCCTGAATCCAACCACGACCTCGGTGCAACGAACCGCTTGAAACCTGTGGAGGATAAGGCTGAGGTGAAGGAAGGTGAAAAAGTCGTTCAGGTAAAGGGCTGTTTCAACACTGGCACCAGAAATTTCAGGGCCTACTAAATGAGTGCTTCGGTTCAACTGGAACTCAACGCGCTCAAGAAGGTGCTTCAAGACAAAAATCCTGAACTTCTAGTCAGGCTCTCTCCAAGGCACTTCGGCAACGAGGAGCTTGCCAAGCTTTTTTCCTTGGTCAAGAGATTCTTCGTGGACACAGGCCAGTTCATTGGCTGGGATGTATTAAGGAGCAACGTAGCTTCCAAATGCTCGACAGCGGACAAGCAGCGGTACCTGATGGCTTTGCTGGACCAGATCCAGGAACGGGACATCAACGGCTTGACCGACGACATGCTCATGACCGAGTTGACGGACCAAGTGAAGATGCGACATTTGCTTCTGGGGCTCCAAGATATCGCCCATGCTGCTGAAGCAAGGGACACGGAGAAGGCCTTCGCGCTTTTTAGCGGGTTGCAAGAGCAGATCCTTCTGACCGGTGATAATGAGATTTTGAATTCCACTTTGCTGAACATGGCGGGAACTGAGGTCGCCTTTAGGTGGCGCACCACCGGAGTCCCAGCTATCGACAGGAGGAACGGGGTTTGCTTAGGCTCCTTGATCCTTTTATGTGGTGGCACCGGGACGGGGAAATCCACGCAAGCCCACTCGATCTCGCTTCACCAGTTCAAGGAGTATCACGAGGGGATTGGTTACTGGACCTACGAGCAAGGCAAAGAGGAGATCATGGGGAGGGTCTGGTCCTACGAATCGGACGTAGACCTAGGCAACATCATCTCCAACGACCTGACCAACGAAGAGCGATTGAAGATTCGGCGGGCGAAGTTGCACCTTCTTTTTCAGCCTATCTCGGAAGAAGTCACATCTGAATTCGTAGCCAAGAGCGTTGAAGACGGCCTGAGCGAAGAGGAGTTCATCCGGCTGGCGAGCGAGACTTTCGAGAAAAAGCCCGAGGATATATTCGTCCTGGATCACGGACCTGACTTTGACGCCCTTATGGTCGAGATGGAGTTGCTGAGGACCGTGAAGGGCGTCCGGATATTCGTCGTGGATTATTTGACTTTGATACCTGGAGGGGCAGCACATCGAGGCTTAGCGTCTTGGGAGCGCTACCTGGAAATGTCGAAGTCACTCAAGTCATTTGCTCGAAGAGGGAAGTGCATCGTCATCACGCCGCTGCAGTTCGACGACAAGGCCGAATCAATTCGATTCAGCACAAACATCATCAACGACGCGGACCTAGCCCTGTTCATGATCCAAGATCAGGAAGATAAGGAACTTGGAACCGTGACCAACAAGTTCGCTAAGTGGCGCAATTACAAGACGATACCAGGAGAGCCTCTAGCGAACTTCAAGCAGCTTCGGGCTTTCGACCGAGCCAAATTTTTAGAAATTAGTTTTTAAAAGGAGGAGGGCCTATCACGATTCACCTGATGCAAGGCGATTGCCTTGAACTGCTTTCGTTGGTCCCAGACAAAAGCGTTGATATGATTTGCGCGGATCTTCCCTACGGAACGACCCAGTGCAAATGGGACACGATAATCCCGCTGGACCGGCTCTGGCAGCACTACGAGCGAGTACTCAAGGATCGAGGAGTGATCGCGCTGCACGCGCAGACTCCTTTCGACAAAGTGCTCGGAGCCAGCAACCTGAGGCTGCTCAAGTACGAATGGATTTGGGAGAAGACTGCGGCTACCGGCCACCTAAATGCGAAGAAAGCGCCAATGAAGGCCCACGAGAACATCCTGATTTTCTACAAGAAGTTGCCAAAATATCACCCGCAGAAGACCACGGGGCATTCTCCAGTCCACTCCTACACCAAGCACACGGACGATGGGGATTGTTATGGGGCTACCCAAGTAGGAATCAGCGGAGGTGGTAGCACCGAACGTTACCCACGCAGCGTCGTAGTTTTTTCTCCAGACAAACAAAAATGTGCGCTGCACCCAACGCAGAAGCCCATTGGCTTGATCGAGTACCTTTTGAGGACGTACACGGATGAGGGCGATCTTGTGTTGGACAACTGTATGGGCTCGGGAACTACAGGGGTTGCTTGCAAGCGATTAGGTCGTGGCTTCATCGGGATGGAGTTGGATGAGAATTATTTTGAAATCGCCAAGAGGCGGATTGAGGAGGAACAAAATGCCTACAGGATACACCGCAGCAATCGCTGATGGAATCAGCTTCAACGAATTTGTAATGGACTGTGCTCGGGCGATGGGCGCCTGCATCACGATGAGGGACGAGCCTAGTGGCACTCCTATCCCCGAGAAGTTCGAGCCCAGCACTTACCACCTGGAGGCAAAGCTGGCAGCAAGCGACCGGCTTGTTGAGTTGGTCCTGATGCCGGACGAAGCAGCCGATGCTAAAGCCTCCGAGGATTACGAGGAGGAACTGAGTCGGTGGTCTGGTCGGATTGAGGAGTTGAAGCAGTTGAGCGAGCGCTACTCCCAGATGCTGATTCAGGTCGTGGGGTGGAAACCTCCTACCCCTGATCATGAAGGCCTCAAGAAATTCATGGAGGACCAGATCCGGCAGAGCATCGGATGGGACTGTGACATTTCGTACTACGTCAAGAATCCTCCTGTGAAGCTGACCGGACTCCAGTGGCGAGCGAAGGCGCGTGAGCAAGCTCAGCGGGATTACGAGTACCACAACAAGAATTATCAGGAGGAAGTGGAAAGGGTCGCTGATCGAAACGAGTGGCTCGCTGCGTTAAGAGGTAGCTTGGTGGAGGCCAAATGAAAATCTACACCGAGCACGTCTGGTGCTGCTACAACTGCCCTAACCACAGGAATGGGTATGGCTCGTCTTATTGTCTTGCAAGCGGGAAGGACATTCACAACACGAATGAGATCTCCTGGCACTGCCCACTACCCGACCTGGAGGAGACCCAATGCAAATGAGATGTCCTCTCCTGAAATGTGGAGGGACCAAGGATGCGACCGTCTGCGTCTACATGTGCAAGACGGGCACGAAGTCGAGATGCCCCGAGTACTCAAGGAAGTACCAGGAACTTCTGAAGTTTCAGCCTGAGGAAAAAATTACGGAGAAGTATGGGGCGCCTGAATTGGTGCTGCCACTATCACTGAGGAAAAAGAGGAAAAGGAGGGTGGGTGAAGCGAATTAAGGAGGACCTTCGAGATTATGTGGTGCCGTTTGGTCTCGCAGGTTACGTCGATGAGTTGCTGGAGTTGTGTCCTACGTGCGAAGGCCGGGGAGAAGTTTACTGCGAGGAGATGGCTGACTACCACCATCGCGAGTACAACCGATGGACCGAGCCATGCACCACCTGCAACTCGACCGGAAGAATCTACAAGCAAACCCTGAGTCTGACAGGATTCAGGCCATTCAAGGAGGCAGGAGATGGAAATTAAAGCTGGAGACAAAGTTAGGATCAAGAGTTGGGAGAAGTTGTTGGTGGAGAACGACGCCTACCTCAGCGATTTCTGCGAGGAGCTTGATCGCGGGCCTGGGTTCGTTGAGGACATGAGGGAGTTCTGTGACAAGGAACTTAATGTAGAGGAAACATGGGACGCTAAAGAGCCCGAGGATGAAGAAGTCTACACTCAATTCTGCGTGGAGGAAACTAGTTGGACCTTCTCCTCCTGGATGGTCGAGGAGGTAATCAGTGAAGTTTAGTTTTTTCTGCCACCATTGTGGATTCTCCGTCCTCTCCAACGACAAATCCGAGATCAAGCTGGCAAAGCAGATGCACAAGGCCAGAGTAATCACCGACCTCCAAGGCTTCAAGCGAGTCATCCCGAAGTGCATCCTGGTAAAAGTAGGTGATTCTGGGACGGTCGCTCGTCCTGGACTGGCTCACATTCTGGAAGCGCGGAGGGGTTATGTTGGGTAAGATCGGGAAATTCGTTAGTGAACTTGGATTCTCGCTGATAGCAGTCTGCCTCCTCTACGGGGTTGCGGGGCTTTGCCTCGGGCTGGACATCTCCCGAGAGGACGCTGTGGCGAACTACTTTGGCAGGGGCTAGTTACAACAAATCCCCAATCGAGCCCCTGGGTTACCTTGGATGGCAACAACATTCAATCTTCAAGCACCACCTCAGAATCCCTCTGCCTTATCTCAAGGTAGTGGTAAAAAATTACCGGGACCTCACTGAGGTCCCAATTTTATTGCCCGGTTTGATCGAGAAAATTGACCAGCATCTTTGGAGCACCATGCAAGAATTAGAGTTTTTCGAGAAGAAGTTGAAAGCCTCCGGAGTCCCGGTCCCATACATCCGGAATAATGAAACACCGGTCGCTGGAGTCAAGACCGTGAACGCCTACGATTTGATTTTATCAGACGTTGGTAAGATCCTTGGAAAGCCGTTGGTCCTCTACTTCCATTCGGGGTTTGAGTCTGCAGCTCTTCAAGCGGCTTCGAACGTGATTAAGGCAGCAATAAAATCCGGAGTCGATGCGAAGATGGTTTCATTCGGGAAGCTCCTGGAGGAAGTCAAAAAGTGGGACCAGAATAATTACGTGGCGACTTCAGCCGACAAAGCGGAATTGCTTTGTCTGTACATGGTTGGCACGGAGTACACCACCGAGTTTAGTCAGTCCGTTCTGAAGATGCTGATCCAGCACCGCAGGACGGAAGGCAAGCCAACGTTAGTTTGTTCACATTTGGAACCTGTGGAGTTCAAAAAGAGGTACTTCGAACTGATAGGGGTTGCTATGAAATGGGAAGATCCTGGGATGATAGTGACGGTCGATGAGTTGGTTAAGTATTTGAAGTCTTAAAACAAATTCAGATGTGAATTAAGGAGGGAGCATGGCATATACCGCAGTAATTTCGAAGCTGGAAAATGTGAGGAAGCACTCGAACGCTGATCGCCTGAACGTGGCTACGTGCCTCGGATATCAGGTCATCGTAGGCATCGATGCCAAGGAAGGCGATGTCGTGGTGCTGTTCCCGGACGACGGGCAGATCTCCGAGGCGCTCGCTAAGGCCAACGATTTGGTTGGCTACATGGACCCGGAGACCGGAGAGAGGAAAGGCGGGTACTTCGATGCGAGCCGTAGGGTTCGCGCTCAGAAGTTTCGCGGTGAAAAGTCGGAGGCTTTCGTGATTGGGCTTCATTCCTTGGCCTTCACCGGATACGACCTGAAGAAGCTGGAAGTTGGAACCAAGTTCGTGGAACTGGGTGGAATCTCGATCTGCAACAAGTTCGTGACCGAGGCGACCCTGAAAGCAGCCGCAGCGAACAAGCCGAAGACGCCCAAGCTCAACGAGTCGTTGAAGAGGATGTTCCCGGAGCACCTCGAAACTGACCAACTGAGGCACGCAAGGCCTGACGAGTTGATGGGCCTGGTAACGCTGACGGCTAAATTACACGGAACCTCAGGAAGGAGCGCAAAGCTCAAGGTCAAAGAAGAGCGCCCGCTGAAATGGCACAAGGAACTTTACTTCGCCTTCGCAGACGCCTTCTTCGGCTACGAGAAGCACCTCTTCAACTTCTTCCTGTCGGACCTGAAGAAGGAGCAACTTCGTGAAAGACCTTCCTACGAAATCTGGAAGTCGGTCTACGGCACCCGGAGGGTCATCAAGGGTGAGGTCCGAGGCGAGGTCAATGAGGTCGATAAGGACTTCCGCGAGAAATGCCACCAGAGGCTTGCACCCCACATCAAGCAGAACGAGGTCTGGTTTTATGAGATCGTTGGATTCGAGGAATCTGGCAGGCCAATCATGAACACTGTCGATTGCTCGAAGATGGGCAAGGAATTCGTGAAGCGCTTTGGTAAGACCATGACCTACAAGTACGGCTGCTTGCCTGCCGAGTGTGAGATCTACGTCTACCGAATTGCCTTGATGTCTGAAGACGGCGGGATGCTGGAGATGCCTTGGGGAGTTGTGAAGGAGCGGTGCAGGAAGGCTGAGGTGAAGCATGTGCCTGAACTTATGTGCAACACCTACCACGAAGGAAGCGATGAGCGCCTGAAGGAGACAGTTGAGCGGTGGACCGAAGAGCGTGACATCGCTGATCCTCTTGACGAGTCTCATGTTCGCGAAGGTGTCTGCGTAAGAGTCGATAATCTCGAAACTGGCGCCATGAAAATCTTCAAGAACAAGACGTTCGTATTCAAATGCCTCGAAGGGATTATCAAGGATTCCGGCGTGGTCGATACCGAGGAAGTCGAAGCGGAGGCCGCATGAACCAAATCAAGCAACTCATGATCCACGCGGTGATGGGTAAGGCATTTCTGAGTTGTGCTGACGCAATCCAAATGGAGAACAAAGGATTCGCTAAGTTCTCCGGGAACCAACACAACGAGTCTTGGGCTTGGAACAAGGAAGCCCTTGGGAAGCTGAGCACCGAGGAATTGGTGGATTTGTATATGAGGGAGGTTTAGCCCTTGGAGATTTTGGATCTGCTCGAAAGTAGGGGCATCGACTACGAAGCTAAAGGGGGCATGGAGATTTCTATCACCTGCCCCCACCAGCACCTGCACGCAGGCGGAATCGACGGGAGGCCCTCATTCCAGATTAACCTGGAGAAGCAGGTGGGCCACTGCTGGTCTTGCGGATTTAAGCTAAATCAGGCGGGGATGCACCGATGGCTCCTCGGTGAAGAACTGGATGAAATGCAGTCGCTTGGGCTTGGGTTAAGAGGGATTTTATCGCGGATGAACAAGACCGAATCCGTTCCGGTGGTTGAGGAGGATCAGTCGGTATTTTTTCCTTCTGGAGAAGTTTGGGACGAAGACGGGTACCGAGGAATCAGCCTGGAGACCTACAGGCGAGTTGGCGCGATACGTTGTAGCCGAGGTCGTTTCCAAGGAAGAATCGTATTTCCCGTCTACTTGCACGGAGAGTTGATTGGGGTGGATGCTAGGGCTCTCGGAGACGAGCAACCCAAATGGCTTCGTAATAAAAATTCTCAAGCGAAGACCAAGTGGCTTGCGAATTTCGACATCATCAAGGTGATGAAGCCTCGGATGATTTTATTAGGCGAAGGCCACTTCCACGCAGTCAACGGGCTGGATAAGGGCTACGCGGCAAGCTGCCTGTTCGGAGTACATAATTGGAGCGCGAGCAAAATCATGCTCCTGCTCTCGTTGGGCGCCGAGGAGATTTGCTTTTTTCCTGATTGCGATAAAGCGGGCTTCCAGGCTGCTCAGAAGATCTGCGCCTCGTTGATGCCTTGGTTCAAGGTCACCTGCGCCGACGCCTCGATCTACTACGGCACAGGCAAGGACATGGGCGACCTGACGCAGGAGGAGATGGACGATGCCGTAGCAAGAAGAGGCACCATCAAGCTCCCCACCTGTCTCCTCGAAAATTGGGAGTTCAAGATCGAGTTCGGAGCCGAGTGCAAAAAATGGAAATGCCCTTTCAACGTGAAGGGGAAATGTGGGAACGAGTTGTACGAACCGGAAATTAGGGAGGCAAAATAAATGCTCGACATCGTAGAAGCAACGGAGGACGCGAGGTATTCCTCGGTGTTACAAGAGGTCATCAACGGGCTTGGAGGTAAGGAAATTCTCAGGCTAACTTATGGCCCTGAAGAGGTTGAAATCGACGTGCTCCTAGAGGATGGGAGGGTTTTTCGCTACGAGTACGACGTAACGGACTGCACCTGGTGGGACAAGATCGAGTTGAGGTTCGTCCACGATGAGATGCTGGAAGATTCGATTTGCTACGCGAGCCTAGAAATCTACGAGAGCAAGATGAAGTACAAGCAGCGGATGAGCCAATTCGGTTGGGAGCCGCAGGCTTACGCCTAAAGGAGACAAAATGAAATGGTGGGAAAATCCTGAGATCAGGAAAATGTACGTGGTTGGTCAGCACATGGCTGGTATCGCGGACGATGGGCAGGTAAATGGTTGGATGCTGGAAGGGCTCTTCGAGACTGAAGAAGAGGCCGTCGAGCATTGCACCGAGGACTACCTTTTCATCGTGCCTATCCCGGTTGGGATGATGACCAGGACCGCAGTACCAGACACGCTGTGGTGGCCTCGCTTGTAGACGAAGGAAGAAGGGCAGGCTCGCCTGGATGAGGCCCGTAGGGATGGCACGTTAGAAATTTAGCTCAACAAATTCACGTAGCGAAGCGAAGTGCGCAAGCACATCTGAATGGGAGGTAGAAATGGCAGGAGGATTTTCTAACGTCTGCGCGGTTTGCAACCAGCCGTTCAAGGAGCAGGACAAGGCGATAGTGAGAGCGCTTGTGGTCGTCACAGGTGGTCACTCGAATCGGAGTAAATGTGGAGAAGTTATTGGCTCGGAAAAAGTTTCAGTGAGATTTCGGGTCGGGAGCAAGAAAGAGTTGGTTCACGCAAGTTGCTGGGAGGATGAAGAGGTTTGATCACACCAAGAAAAGCACCAAATAATAAAATACTGGTCATCTACGACCAGCCGCAGCACCAGGACTGGATCGACAGCGGGGTTATCAACAAGTACGGGCTGAAGGATCTGCTGAAGGGCCTCACCGAAGTTGGGATCGAGTTGGAAGATGTTTCGGTCATCTGCCTGTCGGACTACGCAGACGGAAAAGCAGCGGGATTCAAGGAGAAGGCCGAGTACGTAGACGAGTTCATCGGGTCCTACGCTCCAAACCTCCTGCTCTTCGCTACAGCCAAAGCCTTCGAGCTTTGCATGGGTTCCAAGGGTGCCTCCAAGTTCTACGGCAGGATGATCCAGTGCGAGAAGTACCAGACGAAGGCCCTGACGATCCCACCCTACTCGATGGTCAAGCACAACCCGGACATCGTAGGCACGATCAAGATTTGCCTGGAGTTGGCTAAAAAAGAGATGCAGTTCCCCGAACTGATCGAGGAAGAACGAGAGCCAAGATTTTACACGCTCGTGGACACCATCGAAAAGTTCAGGGCTTTCTACGCCTTCTACAAGGAGAACGTTTTCCGGTACGCACTCGACATTGAGACTTCTGCGCTGCAGTTTAATCAAGGAAAAGTGCTTACGATTCAGTTCTCGCACAAGAAAAATTATGGCTACTGCATCCCGACTCCGGATTACCACGGGAATTGGACAGAGAAAGAATGGGCCGAAATCGTAGCTGGATGCAACGACCTGATTGACGACGATTCCAGAATGAAGATCGGTGCCAACATCTACTTCGACCTGAAGCACCTCGCGTACAAATACGGGACCAAGCTCTGCAAGCACAACGTCTACGACGTTTTAATTGCGAGCTTCCTTTGTGACGAGAACAGGGAATCCCATTCACTGAAGTACTGCGCGGCCACTCTTCTGGATGGCTTCGGGGATTACGATGCACCGCTGGAGCTTTTCAAGTCCAAGTACTGCAAAGAGAACAAGATCAAGAAAACCGACTTCACTTACGATTTGATCCCACTGGAAGTCCTGTTCCCGTATAGCTGCATGGACGTGGATACTTCGATCCAACTAGCAGATTACTTCGACAAGCAGTTGGAGATCGAGGACCAGGTTGAGGTCTTCAAGGACGTGAGCACCTATGCCTACGCACTGGCGAGGATCGAGCAATGCGGGTGGAGGGTGGACCTTCCCGAAGCTGAAAGGTACAAAGCCGAGCTTGAGGAAAGGATTGAGTTGCTGGGCGAGGAACTCAAGACGTTGCCTGAGATCCAGACGGCGGTTGCTCTTCTGTCGAGAGTCCAGCTTGCGAAGGAGAACGCCAAGCGGAAGAACGCGAACACCGAATTGAAGAAGCCTCTGGTTTTCCTCGTGAACAGCGTGAACCACAAGCGGTTCCTCTTCAAGGATGTGCTGAAGTTCCCGCAGATAAAAAAGACGAAGAAGGGGGAATACTCGACTGACAAGGAGAGCTTCCTGGCTTGGGCCGAGCAGTTCCCTGATGTTCAGGCTTTGAGGGTGATCAAGGAGATCGAGGGGCTCAAGAAAATGTTGAGCACCTACGTAATGGCGATTCTGAACAAGTCGGTGAACTCCAGGATTCACTGCTCGTTCCGGGTGACCGGGGCCAAAACCGGAAGAATTTCGGCTACAAATCCATCACTAATGAACGTAGCCATGCACTCCGAGGAAGCACAGAAGCTCAAAAAATGCTTCATTGCGGAGGAGGGAACTTCGCTGGTCGTAGCTGACCTTTCCAACGCCGAGTTGCGGATCACCGCAGCAATCAGCAAGGACCCTGCGATGGTCGAGGGGTTCAAGAATGGCCTCGATCCTCACTCTAATACGGCGAAGGAAGTTTTCAAGCTCGACTGCGAAGTCCACGAGGTCAAGGAGAAGTACAACAATTATCGCCAGATAGCCAAAACCTTAGGATTCGCCGCTTTGTATGGAGCCGCCCCCGCTTTAATAGCGAAGAACGCAGGGATCTCCGTAGAGGAGGCCCAGAAGAACCTCGCGGAGTACTTCACGAAGCACTACGGCATCCGCCAGATGCTGCAGGAAAACGTGATGTTCGCTAGGGAGCACGGCTACGCAGTTGCAGTGTCTGGAAGGAAGCGGCGGGTTCCTCACATCGACTCCGAGGACGAAGGGCTGAGGGCTAGGGCTGAACGCCAAGCCAACAACTTCATCATCCAGTCGGTAGCCAGTGACGGGATGCTCCAGAGCCTGGTCAATATGTGGGCCGAGATCGACGAGCGCGGGTTGCCCTTCAAGATCATCAACGTCATCCACGATTCTTGCGAGATGGAAGTCCCGGACTCGATGATCTCTGAAGCGCACGAGTTCATCGTCAGGCACCTCAGCAGGTGGCCGAAGGGCTTGACCGCAGATTTCCCGATGAAAGCTGACGCTGAAGTAGGTAAGACTTGGGCCGACTTGAAGGAGTTTGACCTTGAGTGGGTCGCTCTAGCGGAGGCTGAGGAAGCAGACGAAGAAGACTCTGACGAAGATGACATGGAGGAGGCCGCTTAAATGACCGAGTTCATCTGTGATTGCTGCGCTGCTCTCTGTGTCTTAGACGTAGACGACGACAATCCCGAGCTTCCAGTCTGTTGCCCCTACACCGGACAAGCGGTGTTCTGGGAGAGGATTATGGAAGAAGGCGGGGAATGCTAAAAGGAGAAAATTTAATTGAAAGAGTTCGAAGTTTTTAAACAAATCCAGGAAACGAGTTCAAGAAACGAGAAGATCGAGATTTTAAAAAGGAACGATTCTCCTAATCTCAGGAAGCTCCTGAGCCTGACTTTCGACCGTTTTAAAACCTACCGCATAAAGCAGATTGAGTTCCCCTCTTCGTATAATGAGGTCCAGCCCGACATCACGCAGGACTTGGAGGAGCTTCTCCTTCTGCTTGCGAAGCATGAAACCGGCTCGACCGCCGCGAAGAACATGGTCAGAAATTTGATGAAAAGATGCACATCCGATGGTGCGTCCTGGGTCGCGAAAATAGTTACTCGGGATCTAAAAGCCGGAATTGACGAGTCCACGATCAACGCCGCGTTCCCCAAACTGATTCCGACGTTCGATGTGATGCTCGCCCAGCCGATCTACAAAGGGGGCAAGACGCCGAAGAATCTTTGGCCTACGCTGAAGTACCCGGTCCTGGTCGAAGAGAAGCTCGACGGGCTCCGCTGTATCGCGGTCTGCAAAGACGAGAAGGTGACGTTTTTTAGTAGGGAAGGTCATGAATTCGACGAGCGTGGCGTGATAGCTGCGGAGATCCTGAAGTTGAGGCCTGGAACGGATTTCGTTCTCGACGGGGAAATTCTCGCGAAGCGATTCAACCCGGACAACAAGACTTTCTTGAAATGCAAGGACGGGAACTGGGTGTACGAAGGAGGCAAAGCATTAATTCGAGCCGAATCAACTACTTCGGATGAGGTCAGGGAGTACCTCGGCTATTACTGCTGGGACCTCCTCACAGTGCCTGAATTTTTCGAGCAGAAGAAGTCGGCGCCTCTTTCAGAAAGAAAGCTCGAACTTGCAGCTCTCTTCGAGCGCCAGGAGCAGCCGTTCAACAACCTGATCCTGCTGCCGAACGCTCTGGCAAATAACGAAGCTGAAGTCAAGGAGCTTTTCCAGCGAGTCAGAACGAAAGGAGGGGAAAGCTATTCAGTTCTGAATTCGAAGGGGAAGGAGGTAGAGTACTCGGTTGGGAAAGGCGAGGGGTGCATGGTGAAACTACTTGATTCTGTGTATGAATTTAGGCGTTCGAACTCCTTATTAAAATTGAAAGAGTTTTATTCAGCAGACCTGCGGGTAGTAGCAGTTTATGAAGGAGAAAGAGGAAGTAAGTATGAAGGAATGCTAGGAGGATTAAGTCTGGAGTCTGATTGTAGGTCAATCAAGACTGACTGTGGCTCGGGATTTGATGACGCTCAGCGCTTTGAGCTTTGGATCGAACACAAGGGAGGTTCTTTAATAGGACAGGTAGTGGAAATTACCTACCAAGAACTAACCGCCGACGGTAGCGCTAGATTTCCAGTTTTTGTCAGAGTCCGTGATGACAAAACCTGCACCAGTTTGGGGTAGGCTGAGATGATATTGGATAAATACGTTGTGTCAAAGTGGCAAGGTCAAAACATGGAGCGCTACAAGGAACTAGGGTATGTGTACACAAAGTACCTAGATCCTGTGCTTGTGCGGACTGAGCATTTAGCAGAAGGTAGTGTTGCCTTAGTTACTGTGCGTTGTGACTCTTGTGGAAGAGTCAAGTGCATAATGTACAAAGATTATGGTCCTAAAGAAGGTGGTCCTTACTATTGTGTTCATTGTACAAGTAGGAAAACTCAAGGTCTTTCTTTACGGGAAGTTCAAGAAGCATTCATTCGATCTGGGTACCTCCCTATGTTCACTTCGTACACTAACGCGGCTGAACTGCTTGATTATTGGTGTCCTACGCATCCGCATCTGTTACAACGAATCAGGTATGGGAACCTGAAGGCCGGACAAGGATGCCCTCTTTGTGGGGCAGCCCGTAGAGGGTTAAAGCGAAGAGGAAGCGGTCACCCGAACTATAAAGGAGGAATAACTCCTTTTACATTAGGGATTCGTAAGTACGTCAGGCCTTGGTCTCTACAGGTTTTTGCTGAGTACGGTAACGCTTGTGTTCTTACTGGTGAGACCCAGCAATTAGAAGTTCACCATGTAAACGGAAGTTTTAGGCAAGTCCTGCAAGAAACCATCGACGAACTTAACATTAACCTACAGAAACAAATTGGTGATTACTCAAAAGAAGCACTAGAGGAAATAGGCAAGGTCCTCCTTGAAAAGCACGTCAATATTAGGGGTGTGCCTCTAGCAAAACGACTTCACAAACTTTTCCACAAGAAATATGGCAAGGTCGGTTTCACCGAGGAAGACTTCAATCAGTTCTGCGAGGACTATCGTAACGGATTATTAGAGGAGGACAATTGACACCGAAACGACTTCTGCTCATCGACCAGATGGGCTGCTTTTTTCACCTGCTTCACCACAGGAGCCAGCACAAGGCCTGGGATTTCATCGGAGATATCAAGCGGCTCATCGTGGACTACAAGATCGACCGCGTGGTCATGTGTGGCGAGGCAGGCAAGTCCCAATATCGCCTCGGGATTTTCCCTGAGTACAAATTGAAGAGGGCAGAGCAGAGAGCCAAGCTGAAGCCGGAGGACATCAAGCGCTACGAGGATTTTCTCAGCGAGGATGTGCCGGATCTTGAGTTGCTCTGCTCGATGGTCGATATCCCGATCATCAAGGCGCCTAAGGTCGAGGGGGATGATCTTCTGGCCTACTTCACTAATCACCTCGATCTCGACGAGTGGAAAATCATCATGATGACCCCGGACGCCGATATGCTCCAGTGCATAAAGCCTGGGGTCGTCGTGGGCTCTTACGGCAAGGACCTCCGCGCTTCACTTGATACCAGAGTCCCTGCGAAGATCTGGCTGAACACGCAGCAATTCCAGGAGATCTACGAGATGCCCCCAGCGAGGTGGTCGCAGGTCAAAGCCCTTGGTGGCTGCTCGTCGGACGCTATCCCGAGCCCTCAAGGAATCGGGGAGACCTTAGCCCTCCGCCTGCTCCAGAAGTATGAGTCGCTGGATAACATCGAGGCGAACCTGGAAACCCTGAGCGTGCCCAGATTAGGCACAAAAGCTCTAAAGTCGCTCCAAGACAATTTCGACATGGTGTGGCGGAACCTGAAGCTTACTGAGTTGAACTACGGGCCTGAGGTTGAACTAGAAGTCTTCGGAGCCCAAGGCCTGGAGATCCTGCAGGCTGCTATCGCTGACTTAAGCCGAGAGAGGGAACCTAAGGTCCACGAATTCAAGGAGTACCTTTTGGAATACGGGAAAATTGGGGTCGCAGAAAAAGCCGACTTCTGGCTCCAGCCCTTCTCAGGGAGGTTCTAGTGGAATCCATCACCCTAACCGACGAGCAAGCTGGCGCCGTCAAAGCGATAAAAACTTGGTACGAGTCAATCGAATCCACGTTTAAAACCACCTTTGTCCTTGGTGGTTATGCAGGCACTGGCAAGACCACGATTGTAAATTTCATAGTCGATGACCTGAAATTAGAAGAGCAAGACATAAAATATGTCGCCTACACAGGCAAAGCGGCGATGGTCCTTAGGAAGAAGGGGCTCCCAGCTACGACGATCCACGGGTTGATCTACCGGCCCCGAATTGACGATCAAGGGAAGGTCACGTTTTGCAGAAGGGCTTTCGTGGAATTGGAAAAGGTCAAGCTGATCATCTGCGACGAATCCTCAATGGTGAGCAGCACGATTAAATACGATCTGGAAAGCTACGGAATTCCAGTACTTTACATCGGAGATCACTTTCAGTTGCCTCCTGTGTCTAAGGATCAGGCGAACCTGATGCTCAACCCGGATTATCGCCTAGAGACGATCCACCGCCAGGCGATGGACAACCCGATTATTCGCCTGGCTCATTCGATCCGGATTGGGGAGGACATCGGGTACGGGAGGCATGGCGATACGTGCTTCGTAATCCCGTGGTTCCGCATTGCTGATGAATTTTTGCTTAGTGCTGATCAGGTCATCTGCGGGTTCAACAATACCCGCAGAAAACTGAACGAGGAAATCAGGGGATTACTCGGATTTAAAGGTGATCTCCCTGCACCCGGCGACAAGCTCATCTGCCTGAAAAATAATAACGAGATGGGACTCGTGAATGGGATGCTCGGGACATGCGGGTCCTACGACTCGATTGGAAAATATCTGGACTTCACGAACGACGATGGAATTCACTACGAGTGCCTGGACATCGACGATCAGGTTTTCTTGGGTGGGCAGGTTTATTACCAGAGGGGAATCGAGCAATTCGACTTCGGCTACGCTTTAACGTGCCACAAATTTCAGGGTTCAGAGGCTCCGAAGATTATGGTCTTTGAGGAGTTGTTCGGGAACGATGAGGAGATGCATCGTCGCTGGAAGTACACCGCGTATACTCGTGCGAGCGAAAAACTTATGATCGTCAAATAAAAGTCAGATGTGAATTTTTATCTTGACTTTTGGGCCGAAGTAGATTATTGTCAGATCTGTGGTTGAGGGGCCTTCTTCGGAGGTCCCTCTTTTTACCAGGAAGAATTCAGAAGTGAATTTTTATCTTGACAATAAGTCAGAAATGAATTAGGATTCAAATATGGATTGAGACAAAACAAAAGGAGGATCAGATGTTCAACGATTTCAAGGTAGCGGTTCAAAAGCAGTTTGATGCGATGAAGCAGCACGAGCTTTTTCGCGCCGAGGTTTCCAAGGATCTTCTCTGGGAGACCTACCTCAGCAACTTCCCGGAAGGCACCAATCCGATCTACAAAGAGCGCACGGAGCACGATTGCACCTGCTGTAGATCCTTTATCAGAGCGGTTGGCGACGTAGTTGCCATCATCGACGGGAAAGTGGTCAGCATCTGGGACGCTCAACCGGGCGGCTTCTATCAGGTCGTATCGGACGCGCTTTCCGCTCTGGTTAAATCCAGCGAAATCAGCAACATCTTCCTCCACCCCGAGTCCGTAGCCGGGGTTGACAAAAACTTCCAGCAGGCAGATTCGGGGGAAATGCTTACCTGGGAGCACTTCTACATCAAGATCCCAACCGACCGAGTTGTCAAAGGGCTTGACATCGGCTCCAGACTGTCCGAGTCCAGGAGCACCAAGGACGTTTTCCTGCGGAGCCTCAAGGAAATCTCGATGGATTCCATCGACACCGTTCTGGAACTGATCGCGCAGAATTCGCTGTACCGGGGCGAGGAGCACAAGTTCGCTGTGGAGAGCTTCTTGAAGCTGAAGAAGGAATTCACCAAGCTTCCGGCTTCGCAGCACGACATTTTCTGCTGGTCGAGGGTGAAGAGCGTTCCCCAGTCCGTCTCCAAGATTCGTGGCACGGTCATCGGGACTTTGCTGGTTGACCTCTCCGAAGGCAAGGACCTGGAGCCGTCTGTGGGTTCATTCGAGGCAAAGGTGGCACCCAGCAACTACAAGCGCCCTAGTGCTCTGATCACCAAGGGCATGATCGAGAAGGCACAGAGGACAATCGAGGAACTCGGTTTAACCTCTGCCCTTCAGCGCAGGTACGCGGTCACCGAGGACATCACCGTGAACAACATCCTGTTCGCGAACCGCGAATCCAAGCAGCGGATGAACGTCTTCGATGAACTGGCTAGCGCGGTTCCCGAGAACATGAAAAGTTTTGACCGAGTTGAAGAAATCGGGATCGCAGAATTCATCTCCAATTTGCTACCGAAGGTGGAGTCGTTGGAGATTCTTCTGGAGAACAAGCACGCAGGGAACATGGTCAGTCTGATCGCTCCTGAAGATGCTGGTACCAAGGGCATGTTCAAGTGGCTGAACAACTTCTCGTGGTCGTACACAGGCGACATGGCGGACTCGATCAAGGAGCGCGTCAAGAAGGCTGGTGGGAAGGTCGATGGGGATCTCTGCTGCAGGCTGGCGTGGAACAACACCGACGACCTCGATTTCCACATGATTGAGCCTGGAGGCCACCGAATCTACTACTCGAATAGGCACCAGATGTCTCCGAATGGTGGGTGTCTCGACCTCGATGCCAACGGAGCAGACGGGATGAGGACAGATCCCGCTGAGAACATCTACTACGCCGACAAACGTAGGATGAGGGAAGGGACTTACACCTTGATGGTCAACCAATACCAGATGAGGAACAGCAACAACTTTGGTTTCGAAGTTGAAGTGGAATTCGACGGAACCACCCACAACTTCGTCTACCCCAAGGCGACGCGCTCAGGCGAATATGTCGAAGTCGCTCAGATCAAGTGCAGCCACAAGAACGGCTTCGAGATCGTCAAGTCGTTGCCTTCTTCGCAGACCTCGAAAGTCGTCTGGGGCCTCCCGACGCAGATTTTTCACAAGGTCAACGTCCTGATGCACTCCCCGAACCACTGGGATGGGCACGGTGTGGGCAACAAGCACTTCTTCTTCATGCTCGACAAGTGCGTGAACGAAGGCAAGGCCAGGGGCGTCTACAACGAGTTCCTGAACGAGGAATTGAACGCGCACCGGAAGGTCTTCGAGGTCGTCGGTTCCAAGATGAAGGTAGAGGAATCCGAGAACCAACTCAGTGGCATCGGGTTCTCCTCGACACAACGCAGCAACGTACTTTGCAGAGTCAAGGGTAGCTTCACCCGCACCCTCAAAATCAACTTCTAAAGGAGGAAGAAAAATGTTCGAAAAAGCAAGTAGGATGAAAATTCGTTTCGAGTCTCCCAAGGGCAACCTCAGCACCGAGGACCTGTGGGACCTCCCGCTCACAGCAGTCAACAACGGCGCCTGCCTCGACAACATTGCCAAGGATCTGCATCGCAAGCTGAAGGACAGCGACACCGAGAGCTTCGTGGTCAAGAGCAAGAATCTCGATGCTGTGCTTCAACTCAAGTTCGAGGTCATCAAGAGGGTCATCGAAGTCCGACTGACCGAGGCCGAGGCTGCTGAGAAGGTCAAGGAGTCCAAGGAGAAGAAGCAGAAACTCATGTCGATCATCGCTCAGAAGGAAGACGAGAAGCTCCAGGGCGCCTCCCTTGAGCAGCTTAGGGCGATGGTTGAAGCGCTGTAGTTTTGATCGGAGCCCTCTTCGGGAGGCTCCTCTTTTCCACCAACAATTCACAAATGAATTTCAAAAATCAGGGAGGGAACCCAACTATCTCAAATTATCTAAGGAAGAAATCTAAATGGCAAAAGCAACTGAAAAAACCAACGCAGCAATAAACTTGGCAGACCTTTTTGAAGGCATGACTCCGGAGGAAATTCGGGAAATTCTTGGTGCGACCGGGCAGGCCACCAACGCGTCTTTTGACAAGACCCCTACTCTGAAAATCAACAAGTTCCCGATTAAAGACGCCAAAGGCAACACCGTTCCAATGGGCAATTTCGTTTATAACCAGATCACCAAACAAGATGGCAAGAACACGATTGTCGAAGACATCGGCATCGACTGTGGGGCTAACCCCGAGATCACCATTGTGAAATTCGGGACCAAGTTTTCTTTCTTCCCGGACACTTCGAAGGTGAAGGACGCCAAGAAGTACATCTGTCAGAGCCAGCTTGTGCTCGATCCGGGTGAGAAAGCCGCAGGCGACAATCTCGGCTTCGAGTGCATGTCCGGGAAATGCCCACGCCGTGCGAAGGACGTTGACAAGGCGGAAAAATGTACGTGCCAGTATCAGGTCTTCGTCGAGGTGAAGATCGGTGAGGAAACAAAAGGCGCGATCATGTACTTCAAGGGCACCAGCTTCCTGCCCTTCAAACAGTACCTGGATTCGGCTGGGAAATTTCCCCTGTACTTCTTCCCGACCCTCCTGACCACCGAGCAGCAGGTCAACGGCACGAACGTTTACTGGATCATAACCCCAATCCTCCAGAAGGATCGCCCGTATCCCCTCGAAGAGCGCAAACTGCTGACCGAGACCGTTAAGGCGGTTGACGAGTCCGTAAGGGGCTTCGAGTCCCAGCGTAAGCTGATCTCGGCTACCCGGAAGGAAGAAGCGCAGAAAGCTCTGCCTGCCGGAATGAGCATCGAGGGTAAAGGGGCTGGCAATTCTGGTGGACTTGGGGCTAATACTCAGGACGCCGAATTCGACAACATCGTTTTCTAAAAGTGAGCAACTCCGCAGGTATAGGCCCTCCCTGGCCTGCGGAGTTGCTCTGACAAGGAGAATAAATTGTTCCTCAAAAGCAAAACCATCGACGAAATCATGGGTACCTTCCAGAAGGCTGTCAAGGAACTCGAACGTCATTCCTCGAAGCACGACGTTATTGCAGAAGGCATCGAAACCAAGATTTCGGACCTGATGAATGATCGTGAGAAGCACCTTGGTGAAAGCCTCGAAGCAACTAGGCTCGCCGAGAAGATGAAGCAAGCCTTTCTGTAGGAACGAGATCACCCCGAAACGCCTCTGTTTTTAGATCCGTAATGGCCCTAGACAAGCGCACCGTGTCGGACGAGTAGCGCGTCATTGAGGGCATTTGAATTTAGTACCGAATCTCTGTGGTTAGAGGCCGGAAGTCTAGGTTCGAGTCCTAGTGGAAACGATTCAAGTGAGCGACCTGAAACGTGTGAAAGGGGAGGAGCCTGTACTCTATGGTAGTTATTCAGGCAGCGCTGGCAGACCGCGTTGAAGTCTGCTCCACAGACCTAGTGGTTATGGGGATAACTCAATGACCTTCCGGTGCAGTTGAGTCGTAATGAGGGAACCGGACCTGTGCCTCCAAGGTGAGGCTCTAGGCATGTGTGGTCCCGGCCTCATACGGGACATTTAAAAAGGAGATCAAAATGAAAACCAGAGCAAAAATGGTAGTTTCCGAAATTTCAAAGCATCACTACAACGTTAACAACGGGACCGTCAAAATCCGGCTCGACTGCCAGTATGACCAGTCGATCCCAGAGGACCAGCGCTTTTTCGCTACGACTCCTTCAGGTCACTTCGAGATGATGGTCAACAACCCAGCCGTCATCGAACAACTTCAACTCGGGAAATTCTTCTACCTCGACCTGGTGCCGGTAGAAGGCTAACTTAAGGAGATCCAAAAATGAACGAAGAATTCAAAATTTACCACCTAGCAATCGACCCGGAGCGGCTCAAAGAGGCTCGTGCTTACGTGATGGATCGACTGTTCGGACTACGCAATTTCGACGAGATCGACACCGCTGCTCTCGAAGAGATTGATTTGATCCTGGGCGACATCGCCTGTGAAGCCTGTGACGAGTACGGGATGGACACCTTGTTCGGTTGTGACAAGGAACTGGAAGACGAGGTGGCCTAGATGAGATTTATCGCGGAAACCGCCTCAACTGAGGTGGACCTGAGGAACGAGCAGTTTGCGCCTGAAGCTCTCTACCAGATGGCTGAGGCTGTGCAAGGGAAGGAGATTCCGATTCTTGATGGCTTCAACCAGCATTCCAAGATTGGCTTCGTGGACTCCGCGAAGGTCGTGGGTAACAAGCTGATAATTGAAGGTGAGATCCTCGGCTCCTATGTGCCGAAGCCTAAGATGGAAGGCTTCGTGGTTCCTGGGTATCAGGTTCGTGATGGGCACTTGGAGGGCTCGAAGTACATTCGCGTCGAGGACGATGTTCGCTTGGTCTGCTTCGGACTCACCGACAAGCCCAGCGATTCGAGCCTGTCACCGCTGAGGGAAATGGAGTTCAAAAAATGTGTGATGGATTAGGGAGGGCGGGTGGCAAGACATAAACGTATCGATGATTTTGAAGAGCAGGTTCGGCGCGACCGAGAAGCAGGGATGACGTTAGCTGCTATTTCAAAAAAGCATAAAATTGGTTGGCGCCATTTAAAAGTTGTTCTTGCGGGAGATCCTTACCCGTGCAGGCGCAATATTTATAGTTGTGGCCCTGAGATTACAGTTCTAACTATAAAATCTGTGAATCGGCCTGCCGTGGAGGTACTTATCGACACAGACCAAGTACCCAAGGTAAGGGCGTTTCCTACTCAATGGAGGTTACAGGTTAATTCTGATGGGTACCAGATGATAGTAGGCAACGACACATCTAACGCAAAAGCAACGGTGGTTCTGGCTAGGTACCTTACCGAAGCACCAAAAGGATCAGTAGTTGATCATTTTAACACAAATACCTTGGACAACCGCTTACAGAACTTACGAATCACCGATAAGTCCGGTAACGGTCAGAACAGAAGAGGCGCAACGAGCATAAGTAGTACTGGGATCAGGAATGTATCCTTTGATTCCTACAGAAATAAATATACCGTTCGTC
>Ga0209518_1000784_pt1 | contig 39328 bp, 51 predicted proteins | sample RifGroB1_FD_183993 | JGI IMG/M metagenome (GOLD analysis project Ga0209518, IMG submission 183993) | Groundwater microbial communities from Rifle, Colorado, USA - Groundwater B1 (SPAdes) (version 2) | ecosystem: Environmental > Aquatic > Deep subsurface > Groundwater | place: Rifle, Colorado...
GCCATATGTTTTACAACTTCATCAATTAGATAAACCTATGTCAGTAGCATTTAGAGAGCAAGATTTAGATTACCCTCTTAATGAATGGAGAATTGAATCAGAAAGAATTGCTGTCGAAAATTCAGATAAAACAATATTTGTTTCTCAATCTCAATTAAGAGAGTTTAATAGAGATTATTATGGGGGAGATATTCCAAGAGAAGTTAGAAATAAAATAGTGGTTATTCCGAATGGAGTAGATGTAGATTTTTTTAAACCTATAAGAATGGCAAATCTTGAAAAATTGTTGGTAAATCACGACCTACCTTCAGATTCTTTTGTTATAGGATACTGCGGAAGATTAGATTTTGACAAAGCCGTAGATAGAATTCTTTATTCTGTTCCAATTCTCCTTGACAGCTTATCCGGAGAAGTTGCAGATAAAATAAGAGTTATGATTACAGGAAAAGGAAAAGATGTAAAATATCTTATGGATGTAGTGAAAGAATTAAAGTTAGGAAGCAGAACACAATTTCATGGTTATCAAACAGGAAGGTCACTTTTAGAAAAGTTTCAAGTTGCAGATGTGGGAGTTATACCGTCTATTCATGAAACATTTGGATTAAGTTTAGTTGAATTTATGGCAACAGGAAAACCTGTAATTGTTTGGAAAGGTTCGGGCGGGCCACAAGAAATTGTAAATAGTTCGGCCGGATTTGTTGTTGGAAACTATGAAGAGATGGCAAAATCACTAAAAAAACTTGTTCTTAATAAAAAACTGAAAAAGAAAATTGGATTACAAGCCAGAAAAAAATGTATAGAAGTATATAATTGGGATAGAGTAGCTAAACAAACATTTGAAACGTATAATGAACTTTTAGAAAATTAATTTAGGATACTTTGATAAAGTTTGACATATTTATCAACCATCTTTGAGAGAGTAAAATTATCAAGAACTAATTGTCTGCAAGCATCATTTTGGATGTTTCCAATATTTCGGACAGCGTCGCCCATTTCTTCAGAGGAATGTACAAGGTAACCTGTTTTATCATCTATAACTACTTCTTTTATTCCGCCGCTGGGGTATCCAATGATTGGGGCTCCTGATGCTAAAGCTTCCAAAGAAACTAAACTTAATCCTTCTTTTAGTCGTGAAGGCATGAGAACAGCTTTTGCATGAGAGAGTAAAGGTATTTTTTGAAATAAATTAACTCTTCCAACATAAAATATTTTTCCTTTGTTTTTGGTTGAAGATTTATATGAATTATATTTATCTTCTTCATCACTTAAATCCACATCCACAAAAGGTCTTATTTGTTCATTAAAAAAACTTTGAGAGTCTTTATCACCGTCGACACTTCCTGCAATTATTAAATCTAATCCTGTTTTTTTGGCTGCTTCTATTGCGATATCAGTTCCTTTTTCATGTGTAACTCTTCCAAGAATTAATAAATAATTGTCTCTTGTTTCTGCAGGCGTAAAGTTTGCTTCATCAACACCATTCTGGATAACATAATCAATTTCTAATCCAGCTTCGTCATACAATTCTTTTTGTGCATAACTCACACAAACAAAAGTATTATTTGGATATCTTTTTTTATCTCTTGCTGGATTAAAGAATGATTCTGGAGGCATATGAATTGTTGTGATAATTGGAATGTCAATAATATTTCCAAATCTAAATGTGTTTGAAGTATGGTTATGGACTAAATCATATCCTCCTCTTTTAATTTCCTCTAATTCAACAGCATATCTTTGAATATGTAAAGGCTCTTCTGCATGTTCATGCAAAAATCTTTCTACATTGCCGACTGGATTCATAAAAGGAATAACTCTTCTTTTTTCTGGATCATCGTAAAGTTGGCTTTCGCTCCAAGTTATAACTCGAGAATCTATTCCTCTTCTTATTAATTCTTTATCAAATTGATACAAAAACATTTCGGTTCCTCCTACTGCATTCTCATTTACAGGTAAATTATACAAACCGATTGATTGCAAGACTTTCATAAATCCTCCAATTTTCAAGATTTTATTTAAGTATATAAAACCTTCTAATGATACTATTATAAAAAGACAACTTAATAATGTTTAAAAAGAGCGTGCAAATAAGAATAAAATGGCATTAGACGAATTTCCTTATGTTGAAACAGCAAAATTATTTTTAGGGGCGCATCCTGATGATGTCGAAGTAACTTGCGGCGGTTTGATTAAAAGAACTTTAGATTTAGGATTTTCTGTTTGGTATTTTTGCGTAACAAATGGAGCACCTTCGGATTTGACATATTATCCACGATATAGTTGCGATTCTCCAATGAGTTATGCTCAAATGAGGCGAGAAGAATTAATTCAAGCAGCAGGTATTTTAGGAATTGAAGAAGATAAAATATATCTGTCAAATGTAGATGATCAAAGATTGGCTTGGCATGTAGAAGAAATTGTTGATAGAGTTAGAGAATTAATAGAAAAGCAAAAACCCGAAGTAATATTTTGTCCAGCATTTGAAGGGGGGCATCCAGATCATGATTCGTTGCATTTGATATCACATCTAGCCAGAGAAAAATCATCTATTAAACCATTGGTTGTTGAATATCCAGAATATAATTATTATAGTGGAAGCAAGAACTTTTCAAGATTTATTCCAAACAAACAAGAGGAGTATATGTTTAATTTATTATTTGAAGAAAGCTCAAAAAAAAGACAAGCGTTTAATGCTTTTGCATCTCAGCAAAAATATATAATGCCATTTTTGGAATCAGGAATTATGGAAAGGGAGTTATTTAGATTAAGTGATTTTCCAAAAAAAATACAATTTCCCCATCAGAGGCCATTGTTTTATGAGGTTGTAAATGTTAAAGTCAATCCATTGGATGTGATGGACGAATTAAATAAATGTTTAATATAAAATGAAAATCCTGCAAGTATCACCAAATGTTTTAAATCTTAATAAAAATATGACCTATGGTGGAATTGAGAGATTAGTTCTTGGTTTGAAAGAACAATATGATTTAATGGGATTAGAAAATTATGTGATAGCACCAGACGGTGACAATTCAATTCCAAATGTTCTTCCTTCTTTATTCGAAAGCTATTGGGCGTCAATTAAAAGAGATTCTAAATTTCAAAGTCCAGGAAACGCAGTATTTAACAATTTAGCGCATATTTCTAAAGTTCTCGAAATTGCAAATGCGTCTGATGTTGATATTGTTCACGACCATACAGGAAAAGTTTTTTCATTTCATAAGTCACTTAATAAACCTCTTTTAACAACTCTTCATGGGCCTTCAGAATGGTTTTGGGACAAAGATTTATACAAAGAATTTTTTAAAGGATGTAATTTTAATGCAGTCAGCGAATCACAAAGACAAGATTATCATTTTTTAGATCCACAATATGTTGTTTACAATGGTTTGGAGCTTAAATCATTTCCTTTTAGTTTGTCGTCGGGAAGTTATCTTTTTTCTCTTGGACAAATAACAAGATATAAAGGGCAGCATCATGCAATTGCAGCTGCGGAAAGAACCAATAAGCCGTTAATCTTGGGAGGAAATATTAGTGAAGATCCTACAGATTCCGAAGATAGAAATTATTTTGATAATGAAATTAGGCCTCATTTGGGTAGTTCTATTAAATATGTTGGAGAATTAAATGATGAACAAAAAAAGGTTTTTTTCAGAGACGCATATGCATTTTTGATGCCTATAAGTTGTAATGAAGCATTTGGATTAGTTGTTATAGAATCGTTAGCTTGTGGAACACCTGTAATTGCTTTTTCACGCGGTGCAATTCCTGAAATTATCGAACATGGTAAAAATGGTTTCTTGGTTGAAGATGCAGAAGAGATGGTTCGTTATTTATCTAGGATTGATGAAATTGATAGAGGGTATTGTAGAAAATCAGTATTAAATAGATTTGATATAAGTTTAATCTCTGAAAAATATATTAAAGTTTATGAAGATGTTATAAGGAGAGCAAAATGAATTTATCATTAACAACTGAGTATGTGTGGGGTCCAAGAAATTTAGAAGATTTATTTAAACAGGATGTAAGTGCAAGGAACTTAGATGGGTATCATTTAATGGAACAAATAGATTCTACATTTAAATTAGATTCTTATGAATTAACTTGTTGGATGCCTGAAATTGCAATGGAAGGAATCAGAAAATTTTTAAAAGAAAGACCTGGAAAAATTAGTTCAATTCATGCGTTTGCTCCTTTAAGAGATGATTTTGAGGTAGGGAATCACCCGGCTGATTACTATAATTTAAGCAGTTGTAATGAAGAAAGAAGAACATTTGCAGTGAGGGGTCTTCAAGAAGTGATTTCTTTAGCAGAAGAAATTGGTGCAAAGTATGTTGTTGTACACGCTGGATTTAAGGAAAGAAATAAATCTAGGGAAGAAAATTTACATTCTTTAAAAAAATCTGTTCAAGAAATTTATCGTCATCTTTATGATACTAATTCTAGAATAAGAATTGGAATTGAAAACGGCCCTTATCCCAGTAATATGTTTATAACTCCAGAAGAAATAAGAGCAATAAATGATTTCTATCCTAATATTGGTTTATGGTTTGATATTGGCCATGCATTTGTAAATAAATTATCTGACGTATATGAAATTGCAGAACATTGTCAAAATATTATTGGATTACATCTTCATAATAATGACGGAAAAAAAGATCTTCATGCACCACTACAAACTGGAAAGATAGATTTAACAAAATTGTTTGGTTTTTTGAGAAATAGAATTAATAGAGGATTAATCCATCCAGTTTTAGAAATTTATAATTATCGCTCTCAATCAACAGATGAAGATGTGAGGAAGAGTATTGAGCTTTACAGAGAATTGATTAAACCGAAGAAATAGTTTTATTTTGTTCTTTAACTGCTCTTAATCCTTGTTTATAATCCTCGTCTCCTCTTAAGAAGTCATAATACTGCAATCCACGATCAAATGATTCTCTTAAAGAAAATAATTGTATGAGAATTCCTGGTGATAAATTTCTATAATTTTCATTCATTGCTCCAAGATAAAAGTACATAGTATCTTTGTCAATAAAAGAATATTCTATTGCAATAATTTCATCTTTATGTCTTAATCTTTGGAAGTGGAGGTGATTATCTTGAAATAGTCTATCTTTTAAATTAGCATGGAAATTTCTAAATCTTCTATGTTTATCATCATCAGCGAAACAACCCGGCAGACCACGTTTATTCCAAGAGCTTTGATGAAGTTTGACAAATTCTTCGAACCAGGCTTCTAACTGACCTTTATCTCTCAATACTTCAAATGAAAAGTCCGGATTTGATTTTTGTTTCCTAAAAAGAGATCTGTAACTACTTCTTATTGTAGATAAATATTCTTCCAAACTTCCAACTAAATGAATTTTAGAAGAAACTTCTGATGAATCTGAAATAGAGAATCTTGAATCGCCGTGAAAGTGTTGTAGGGTTTTAGAATGTTGAGGTATCTCTCTTAAAACGATTTTTTCTCTAGATAAAAAATCTTTAATATGCTCAAAAGCTTCTAATTCAAATTGAGGATTTACAATGAAATCATTGTAATCAGAGACTCCTTTATAATCAATACCTGTAGCGAATTTTAGAACTCCATTTTCTGAGGCTAAAGGCAGGATTCCTACGAGTTTTCTATCCTCATATAATAATTGGATTTTCATTTGAGCTAAATCCCCGTATGCTTTTTCCCAACTTCTAAAGAAATCGTATACTGAAAAAACATTATTTCCAGATAATTCTACTAAAGAATCCCATTCTTTTTTTAATGGCTCAGTACCTTCTAATGTTTTTAGTTCTTCTATCTCCATAAAATATGCTTCTGAATTCCACTTAAATATTTTTCTATATTTATTGGAATATGTGATGTCCTGAAATAGGTTCACCCTTTTTTATGTGTAAATTTGTTGCTAACGCAATATTAATGGCTTCGAGCCAGAGCAAGCTCAAGGCTCTCCGCTAAGAAATTGTTAATCCATAAATTTTGAGATAGGTTGTTATTATTTTTCTCGACGGAAAATCCTGCTAGTTTAAGGGAGGTTGATTGTCAAGGAACCGTAGGTGCCTTACAGGTTTGAAGTCGCAATAAATTTTCGAACGAAGTGAGAAATAATTATATTTCTAAAAACAACAAACTTTAAATAACTCTGTTATTAATTCTAATTATGGAAAAAGATATTGGGAAAATAAAAAAGAACGACGAAACTGACATCATAATTCGTGTTGATGATTTCGGCGGCAGAAAAGGTTTGACAATCCGAGAGTTTGTTAAAAGCGAAAGATATACTGGCTTTACGAAATCTGGAGTAAGAATTCTTTCTGCGGAGTTTTCAAAATTTAAGGAAATGATTAACTCAATAACTGCTGAAGATATGAAGGAAGTTGCGGGAGCTAGTGAAGCACCGAAGCCAAAACCAAAACCAAAAGAGCAAACTGATGTTGAGGATTATTGATTTCTAAATTAAATTGACTCGCAACAAGTTGCCCGATATTAATTACTCAGAGCCAGAGCAAGCTCAAGGCTCTTCGCTGAGAAAAATGTGAATGTAGATTTATTTATTATCATATTGTCGAGGTTGAATCTAGTTCAATATAGGATTCTTATTTATTTTATATGCTTGCGTGCTAAATATTAAATGAGAATTGATAGCTTCGAGTCTGACTTTGTCACTGCTCGCGACCTCACTCAAACAAAGTTTTGAGGTGCCACTCGTGAAATCGCTCGTCTACGCAAGAAAGAAAGTTAATGCAAAAATAATTTCTAAGTCGGTTGTTGTTGATTGTTAGTTGATATTATTTGTTTGTTAAACAAGATTTAAATTAATAGAAAATTAAAAGAATAAGTCTTTAGCAGTTCTCGTCGTCCTCGTCGTCATAAAGATCATCTAAATCATTATTCATATCATCAAGTTCGTCTTCTAAATCTGCTAATTCAGCTTGCAATTCAGCTTTTCTAACAGGATCAGTTTCATTATCTATCCTTGTTCTCAATTCACTAATATCATCTTCTTGGTCGTCAATATCCTCTCTGAGATCATCAATATCTTCTTCAATGTCATCGCATTTATTTTTGAAGCTGTCCTTGTAAGATCCAGAAACAGAATATTGATTGTAGAAAGGATCAGTGTAAGGTTGGTTAATTGTTGGTTGTTGTGTTTTCTCAAGTTTCATTACCAACAATTCTGTCTGCAGCTTAACAAGTTCATTGTCATAATTAGAATTTGAATTTGACTTTGTGTTTTCATCTGAATCGTCTGAAAATTGAATTGCGCCGGCGCCAATTGCGTAACTTGCTACGCCAATCAATAAAAGTGCAACGATTACTAAAATAATAATAATTGCTGATTGAACACCATTAGCCATTTTAAAGTAGCATTGTTTTAATTTATAAACATTTATGTGGCGTGTTACTACTTTTGATTAAGGTGGTTTTGGGAATTTGTCTCGCTACGTTTGATATAATATCGGCTACGAGCCTACTCCCGACCTCACTCCGCCTGTTAATTTGAATACCGAAGAACCCAAACGTGAAATCGCTCGGCTTGACACACGGCTCTTCACTAGGAGAAAGATTTTTCTTGCTTCGCAAAGATTAATGGTTACGAGCCTGGCTTTGCCAAAGCTCTTCGCTAAGAAATTGTTACTCCAGATTTTATCAATTGTTATAATTATTAATTGAATCCAATTCACTTTATGGTTCTTAATTATCCTGCGAGTCTGTGAGTGCTAATTATGTAACCAGTTGCACAATAACATTTATAATATTCTTTTTTTATATTAAATTATGAAAAAGAACACAATTATTACATTGGTGATTGTAGTTGCGGTAATTGGATTGGCTTGGTATATATTGAATAATCGTGGAGGGAATGTTGATAGTGAGTTAGCTAAATGTATTGGGGCGAATTCTGTTTTGTATTCTAAGACAGGGTGTTTTGCTTGTGTTAAACAAAAAGAATTATTTGGAGACAGTTATAAATTTTTGAATGTTAAGAATTTTGATACATGGGAACCATTGACTGAATTAGGAATTACTTCGACTCCGACATGGGTTATTAATGATGAGAAATATTCTGGTGTTCAAAGTATTGAAACATTAAAACAGCTTACAGGATGTGAATAAAAGTGATTGATACATCTTTATTAACAAGCATAACTGGTTTGGCTTTGGCAGATTCAGTTAATCCATGCGAGATGGCTGTGCTGCTAATTGTTCTCGTAACTATTTTGACTAAAAATCCTGAAAATAGAAAAAAAGTTTTGTATGCTGGACTGGCGTTTGTTTCTGCCATTTTTATTGGTTATTTAATTTATGCTTTTTTATTAATTCAGTTTTTTAGTTTTTTAACTGTAAAAATAAGTGGTTTTTCAGTTTATGTGTATAATGGTTTAGCGATTTTTTCAATGATTATGGGAGCATTAAATATTAAAGATTATTTTTACTACAAGCCCGGAAGTTTTGCAACTGAAATGCCTTTAAGTTTTCGTCCAAGAGTGAAAATGATGATAAAAGGAATTGCTTCAACTAAAGGAGCTTTTGTTATTGGAATTTTAGTTACTTTATTTTTGCTTCCATGCACTGCAGGTCCATTGTTTGTTGCCTCTGGTTTACTTTCAGAAATAGGAATAATGAAATCAATTCCATGGGTATTGTATTATAATTTTATATTTGTGCTGCCTATGTTGATAATTGTTGCATTTGTTTATTTTAGTTACAAGAAAGTTGATGAAATTTCGGGTTGGAAAGAAAGAAATATCAAGCGATTGCATTTAGTTGCAGGAATCTTGTTGTTTTTAGTTGGATTAAGTTTGTTAATGGGTTGGTTGTAATTTAGCGCTCACTTACGTTCGCGAATTATAAAGATGTTAACTAAAAAACAAGTTATCTTCCCACAATTAAATAATTGTACATTAACATTTTTCTTTAGCGAAAATTTTAACAGAGTCAGATTTGACGAGCGACTTTGCGAAGGACTAAAGTTTATTTATTATTAATAACTGAGCGGGGTCGCGAGCCGTCAATGATACGCGAGCTCAGCGAGTCAATTTCATTTCCAAAAATTTTAAAAATCCCAATTTCTTATTATCTTGATGTTAATTTCAGATAAAGGGATTCGAATGGAATTTGACCTTCCTAATTTTAAGAAGGAAGAGATAAAAGTTAAGATAAATAAAAATTCTGTCGAAATAAAGGGCGAGAAAAAACACGAGACGAAGTTGCAGAGAAAAGATTTTTTTCATGAGGAGCGACATCACCAGTCATTTCATTATATGACAACTTTGCCGAATGTGAATCCAAGAAAAGCAAAAACAACTTTCTCAAGGAGAAAATTGAAGATAAAAGCGCCGAGGGTTTAACCAGATAAAAATCCATCTAATGCACGTCTTCGAGATTTTGATGTGTTTGCAGTAATTACTTTATCATAATATGATGCTAAATCTTCTGGAGACATTGATTGGGCTTGTGTTGTTTCTGGATGAATTACTCTGTAACACATACGAAGTCTTATTTGTATATATGCAGGACTTGATATATCTAAACATGCTATTTCAGGATTCTCGAATTCAATTAGTGATGTCAAAGCTTGTTGATATAAATCAATTAATTCTTCTGTTTGTGTTTTTGGCAAGGCTATCATTTTATTTTGATTTGTTAGGTGTTTTTAAGTCTTTTTATTAACTGCTTTGGTGAAAATCTTCTTTATTTGGAATTTTTTGAGTTAGTAATCGCCCACTAAATTTCGTCTCCATTTTATTCCGACGAAAACCCACTAATTCGGGAGGAGCCTCTACCTTCGAGGTTGAAGGGGGAGGAGGGAAGGAAAATTATTTATAGTTGAGAGGGTTTGTTATTTTCTACTCCTAAGAATTATCAATAAAACTATCAAACAAATAAGGATAAGAAGTATTAAAATCCAACCATAAACAAAATTCACACTTTCTATATCTTCTTTCCCCCTTGCTGCCTCTTCAAATGTTTCAGAACCAGCCTCAACACAATTACCCAACTCAGTTTCTTTAATGATATCCATTGTCAGATCATAATCTTCTTCAATATACGCTCCTAATGCTTTATTGTATGATTTAACAATTTCTTTACGTGTTTCATTTGGACAACTTGGCGAATTCCCCATACTTTTTAAAAAGTTAAGACTCTCCACTGCCCTATCATGTACTAATCCTGCTTCTACTAATTTATTTACTTGATTTTGAAGTTGGTTATTTTCAGTTTGAAGTTGATTACTTGTCTTCTGAAGATTCCAATATATCAATAGATTAAATCCTGAAATTCCTATTGCCACAATTGAAATGATTATTGTAAATATTGAAAGCCAATCATATTTCTTCTTCAATTTTATTTCTCCTTTTTTAGATTTAACTTTGTTCCTTATTGGTTAATCTTTCCACAAAAACATATAATGAAATCAAAATTAATAGAATAAAAAATATCCCCGAAAGAATAAGAGATATTAATGGACTGAAATAATTAAAAGTTGATATTAATAGGGGCACGATTCCAATTGTAAGAAGTGTAATGACTTGCCATAAATCTGATTTGTTTAATATGTATTTCCATTTCTTTGTTTTGAATAAAGGCATATCTTTGTATTTACTCATATTGCTTCAAACACTTGCTTCTATTTATCTTTTTCTGTTTCAGTAAACTTTAAGAGGTTTGGGTTCTTGGTTTTAGATAACTTAGAAAATGGTGTTTAATGAAAAAGAATATATGAAAGAGTATCATAAAAAATGGTATCAAAAAAATAAAGGGAGAGCAAGAAAACTTGAAAAAGAATATCGCCAAAAGCCTGAAAATAGAGAAAAAAGAAGAGAGTATCTTAAAAAGTATCGTGAAAAGAATAGAGAGAAATTAAGAGAGCGTTGGAAAAAGTATCGTGATAAACCAAAGGTTAAACAAAAAAGAAAAGAATATAGTAAAGAGTATCGTAAAAAGAATAAAGATAGGATACGTCGGGTTAATAAAATATGGTATCAAAATAATCAAGACAAAATAAAAGCATATCGTGATAAACCAGAGGTTAAAGCAAAGGGTAAGGAATATCGGCAGGGAAAACATTTTAAAGAATATCAAAAAGAGTATCGCAAGAATCCAAGGGTTAAAGAGCGTTATAAAAAACTTAGGAAAATATATATTGAGAAAAATAAAGATAAAATAAAGATACGCCAGAGTGAATATCGTAGAAAAATGTTAGAAGAATTTATATCTACTTATAAAAAAGGAAAATGTTGCGCTAAGTGTGGATATAATAAACACCCCGAAATATTACAATTTCATCATAAAGATGAAAAAAAGAAATCTTTTACTATTGCACGAAAAACAATTTCTCCAAGTTCTATGCCCCTAATAAAAAAAGAAATGGATAAATGTATATTATTATGTCCTAATTGCCATCGATTAATTCATCTTAAGGAAAGAAAATAACCTCCTCCTTCCACCCCCCATAATTCCCTCTTTATTTCAACCATAGAAATCTTTATATGAAGATTTCCTGTGATCAATTGCTGACAAATAGACAATCTTTTTATCGTCGTCAATTTTGAAAATCAATCTGAATTTTCTTATTACCCTTGTTGATTTATAACCATGTAATTTTCCAGAAAGATATCCGCCGACATTATGAGGGTTATCTTTCAACCTTTTTATTTTATTATCTAAGGCATTCACAAACTCCGCGTCTTTCTTATGTTTCTTAAATTCTTTTGAGAAAGTCTCGGTAACTTCAATTTCATAACCCATTATATCTCATCTGCAAAATTAATTTTTTTTGTTCTTCCAGACAGAATATCCTCATCGCTTTGCTTAATCTGCCTTATAGTGTCTTCATTTGAGAAAACCATAATAGTCTCTAATGCAAAATTAAGTTCATTTTTAGTAACCATATTTTCTTCTATTACCTTCAACTTTCTATTCAATTCTTCAAGATTAATCATTTTTTCCATAAAATTAAATCTCTTCAAACTTTATAAGGTTTTTGGAGTTAGTTGTATAATTGTATACTACTATTAATTTTGAAATTCCAGACTTAATTAAGTAAACCTACCCATGTAAAAACATTTCCGCATTCTTGTTCATCAGGAGTGGAAATAGTAAATCGGTCATATTGAATTTGGTCATATCGGAATTCATGAATAATTTTTGAATCTACACCGATAGTATAGGATCTATAAGGACCAAAAGGCCCGATTCCATCAATAAACGGCCGTCTGGACAAATTTGCTTTAACTCTTTTAACATCTTGTTCACCAATCAATTTTGCCATTCCCATAGGAACATAAGTTACTAATTCCTTTTCTCTAATTGTTAATCTAGGCATATTTAATTGATAAATAGCTTTTCCTTGTTTCCATCCTGGAAAACTCATATAATTTCCATAATTTGAATCCATATGTGTTCCAGGTTCAGTAGCCATTAATTCACCAATATCAAAGCTTGCTAGGTCTTTTAATCTACCCTGAAGATTAAGTGTCATGTAAAATACCATATTTTAACAAGTATACTGAAATTTAACTAATTTGTGTATGTGTTAAGTCAAGTTGCTAACTTAACATTTCTTGTAGTCAAACAAACATATTAATATTTAGATTATCTAAGATATTTAATTATAAAATTTGCGACTTCGTCGGATAATATTAACTATAAAGATATGCGAACAAAGTGAGCACAATTTTGGGTTTATTGGGTTTTTCAGATTAAGATAGGGTTTACTTAACAGTATGTTGTCTAAACTGATTTAATATAATGATTATTTTGATTCTGCTAATTTTAGTTGTTCTACTTTATGCAACTTAAAGGGTAATCCAAGTGTTTCTGCCCATTTCAATAAACTCTCTTCACTTCTATCTATTAAATATACTAATGTTCTTTTTTCTTGTTTATCTTTTTTAGAGTTACGTACATATGCTTTTTTTGTGTCGCTTATATGATAAAGGACTCCGCCGTCTTGAGATTGGCTATCTGAAGCAAGCAACTTTATTGATTCTTCTAAATTATCTAAACCTTGTTTCAAATAAATTGGTCTTTGGTCCAGTTTTGCATATTCTTGGTTTCCAGTGTAACTAATTCCGAGGGGTGTCATCAAAATTTACAAATATTAACCTTTTTAAAGATTATGAATTTTAAGTTATTATGCTAAATTTAAGACAACCAATTGTAACTGTATGCGGGCATGTTGATCATGGAAAGACATCCATACTGGATAGTTTGCGTTCGACTTCAGTTCAGAAAGGCGAGGCTGGTGGGATTACACAGAAAATTAGTTTTACTTTGATGCCTAGCGATGAATTAAAAAAATCCTGCCCTTTAATTGAGAAATCCGGAATTAAATTAGATATACCTGGTTTTTTATTTATTGACACACCAGGACATGCAGCGTTCACGAATTTACGAAAACGCGGCGGGAGTTTGGCTGATTTGGCTGTTTTAGTTATTGACATTAACGAAGGAATTAAACCACAGACTGCAGAAGTTATACAGATTTTAAAACATAATAAGACACCGTTTCTTATCGCTTTAAATAAGATTGATAATATTTCCGGCTGGCAAATTCAAAAAGATAAAGGAATTAAGGAATCGATTGAGTCGCAAGCGCAGAATGTAAGGCGGCCGTTTGATGAAAGACTTTTTATTTTGGAAGGCGCGCTGCATAGTCATGGTTTTGAATCAGATTTATTTTATAACATGAACGATTTTACAAAAAAGATTGCGATTGTGCCTGTTTCAGCGAGGACAAAAGAAGGTTTGCAGGAATTGACAATGGTTTTGTGCGGGATTAGCCAGAAGTATCTTGGAGATAGGTTGAAATTGAATAAAGAGGCGAAGGGAATTATTTTAGAAGTTAAAAAAGAAAAGACAATTAATTACGCAGAGGCGATTTTGTATGACGGCATTTTAAAAAACAGCGACACGATTGCTATTGCGAATTTTCCTGGAACCGATAGTTCGTCTGTTATTATTTCAAAAATTAGGATTCTCGAGGAGGTTTTACCATTGTCTTCAAAATTTAAAGCAAAGAAAGAGGTTACTGCTTCGACTGGATTGAGATTGCAATTAGTTGAGAAAGAAAATGTTTTGCCTGGAATGCCGTTTGTTATTTTTAAGAATAATAAAAAAGATTTAGAAAAAGAATTTAAGAAAGAAATTAGTGAGGTGGTTAAAACTTCGAAGAGCGGAATTATTGCGAAGGCTGATTCGCTGGGAAGTTTGGAGGCGCTGTTGGTTATGTTAGAGCAGTCGCATGTTCCTGTTGTGAAAGTTGGAATTGGAAATATTAACAAGACAGATATTATTTCTGCAAAGGCGAATTTAGATATTAATGAAATTGACGCGATTGTTGTTGGATTTAATGTTAATATTGACGAGGATGCCAAGGAATTGGCAAAGGGAATAAAAGGAATTCATTTTTTGACTGATGAAGTTGTTTACAAACTTATTGAAAACTTGGATGAATGGAGAAAAAATAAATCTGGCGAAATTGAAAAACGAAGATTAATGGAATTGGCGGCGATTTGTAAATTGACGATTTTGCATAAATATGTTTTTCGGAATTCTAATCCTGCGATTTTTGGAGTTAAAGTTGAAGCCGGGAAATTAAAACAAAATTTGCAATTGATTGATAATAAAGGAGAAAAAGTCAGCCGTGTAAAAAATATTCAGTCGGAGAATAAATCTGTTGATTCAGCGTCGGAAGGAATGGAAATTGCGATTTCACTGCCCGGAACAAATTTTGAAAGACGACTTGGTGATATTGAAACTTTGTATACTGATTTGAGCGAATCGCAATTTAAGAAATTCAAAAAGAATAAAGATTTATTGTCGCAGAGCGAGATTAAAACTTTGCAGGAAATTGCAGAAGTTAAAAGGAAGGGGAAGGGGGAGTGGGGAATTTAAGGTTTGGAAATCTTCCATAATGTATTAAAATATTCTCTAAATCCTCTTGCGAGTTTTCTATTATGGATAAGAATAGTAGTTTCTTTTTCACCTTTTTCAATCAATGGAATGAGGACAAAATCTTTGTAAATATTTATAGGAACTGCACTCGTTTGATTGAAATATCTTTCTTCATTATATTTATCTTGTTTTAAGTGATATTCTTTAATTCCTCTTAAATTAGATGTAAATATTACTTTAGTAATTACTTTTGCTTTGACTTTTCTTTGATGATACTGAATAAAGAAATTAAGTTGTTGTTGAGTTAGAGTTTTATCGACGCCAAGAACAAGAAATTCTTTATCTTTCTCAAATTCATTTACAAGAGTTTCAAAAGCATTTTTCATTCCTTGAAATCCTTCATATATCTCTGCTCTTTCTTTTTGTGATGAAGGTGCTTGCATTGATAAAAGTGAAGGGATTAATTTTTGAAGTTCAGATTGTTGCTCATGAATAATCTTTTCCTTTTTATTAACAATCTCATTTAGGAAATTTGGCGATGCTGCATTGTAATAATGAACATTATTTTTTACGAATACTGATACTAAACCCTTATCTTTTAATCTATAAAGGATGTCATAAACTTTTGATTTTGTTACTTTTGATTCCTCAACTATATTTCCAATTGAAGAATATCCAATTTTTAATAAAGCCAAATAAACTTCACATTCACCTTTTGTTAATCCTATATCATAAAATAATTTCTTATCCATAAATATACTATGTTTTTTGGCATTAAAAACCTTATTATAGTATCCCCCTTAAAGAAACACAACACTTAAATATAGTAACTACCCTTAAGTAATTAATAAATTGTAAAATGAAAAATAAAGATATAGACCTTTTATATGAAGTAGGTTGTCTTCGTTTCATACAAAGAACGTGGAGACAATTTTTGAACCCTGATGTTCAAAATGTAGCTGAGCATACACTGAGAGTAATATTTATCTCTCTAGTATTAGCTAAAAATGAAGGAATCTCAAATACAGATAAAATAATAAAAATGGCATTAATTCATGATTTAGCAGAAAGCAGGACTGGAGATGTAAATTATCTTTCAAGGCAATTTACAAAAAGAAATAATGAAGGCGCACTTTGTGAAACATTACAAGAAACATCTTTGGAGGAATTAATTGAATTAGGGAAAGAATATGAAAAACATGAAAGTATTGAATCTAAGATAGTTAAAGATGCAGACATTCTTGATGGAGATTTTGAATTACAAGAACAGGTTGCAATGGGACATACTCTTCCAAATAATCAGAGAAAGTTAAGAGATGAAGTATTAAACAAGCTTCACACACAATCGGCTAAGAAATTATGGAAAAGTCTTCAAACATCCAACCCTCATAATTGGCATCTTGTTAATGGGAGCAATAGATTTTTAGCTGGAGATTGGAAGAAATAAGTTTAGAAAAGAAGACCTAATATTAAACTTGGAGAATATAATCATTCAATTTTATCTTCTAAGTTCCTATTTTTTCTTTCAATTATTTTTCCACGAATTCCTTCATATATTAAAGATAGTGTATTTGTTATTGGAGGTATTAATAAAAGTTCTTCTGGAACTCCCTGTTCTGTAAAAGGAAAATTTAAATTAGTGTCTGGAGCTAAATTCATAAATGAGAATGTGTACGAGATAACTTCTCCTGTAAATAATGTCATTCCCAATATTCCGCCGTAAATGGCGCCCGCGCATTCCATCATTGATGATTTTTCTTTTGGATCAATATATTCGTCGTCATTTTTTCTAAAATAGGTTGGCATTGCGTGAAGCATTGCTGTTTGCATTGCACTGAATTCTACAAATCTATTCCAAAATCCTTTTTGCTTTTTTGTCATTTTTGAATTTGACATGGGATTTATATAAATATTCTTACGCTGAAGGTTACATTCCAAATTAAATTCTTTTGGGGATTTTGTTTGTTATCATATGCCCAACTCGCGACCCCACTCCACCCGCGAACGAAAACCCACCCAAACGTGAAATCACTCGCCCAAACTGTGTCCCACCCTAATACCAAACAAAATCTCTGATTTAATTAAATTGATTTTTTGTAATGTGGGATGTAGCCTACGCTGAATGATACATTTTTAAATTCAGGATTTAATTATTAAATAGGAAAAGAGGCGACATGAAAACTTATTATCCTCCGGCGGGTTTGAGAAGATATTATTTTAGAATGCTATTGAAAATTATTTTAATATTAGTAATTATATTTTTTATTGTTGTGTTTATTATTTATTTTCCTGAGATTAAGGATTTTTTTATAAGAAACGGAGATAAAATTAAAAATATATTGTTGGGAAAAAATGGTTGATTTTGGCACTGTATTTGTGACTGTTGGAATGCTGGCTTTGCTCGAAGGAATTATTGTTCTTTTGTGGCCTAATTGGGCGAAGAAGATTGTAACTTCGCTGATGGAAACCCCGAAATTGATGCGTAAGCTGGGAATGGCAGAGATTGTTATTGCTATTGTTCTTTTGATATTGGGTGTTGTGGTAAGGTGAATTAGCGCTCGTAAACTCGCGAGAATATGTGGCTACAAGCCGGTTAGACGCACGGCTTTTCGCTTAAGATAAAATTAATGCATAAACCTTTGAATATAATTGTTCAACAAAAAAGAGGTGATATTTATTAGTTGGTTGGTTAAACAAAAGTTTTATAAATTACAGTAAAAGACTTATTTTATGACAGACGTATACTATGAAATTAAGTATGATGGAAATAAAACACAAAAGATATCTGAATTATCTCCTTTGGAAAAAGCACTTGTAGCTTTAGGTGATTTTAGAAGAACTAGAAGAACTGAAAGTTTTCTTAGAGCAACAAATGAGGTTGTTGAACCACTAAGTGAAGGCGGTTTAGATTTCAAAAAACTCACTTATTTTTATGCAGCGGTAAAACAACCTTTAGATGATTCTGTAGAAAGAGTATTAGGTGCTTGTGGATTTTCTATTAGAGAATTGGCAAAAGAAGAATATGAAAAAGAAACTGCTATGGGTGGAATATAATTAGTGTTCTCGCCAAAAGTCTTTTAAACCTATTTTCTCACAGATAATTATGGTTTTCAAAATTAATATTGCGTCAAAAGATGGGAGGACGTATAAGCTTGAGTTAGAGAGTGAGAGCTTTGATGGAAAGAAACTTCACGAGAAGATTCCTGGAAACGAAGTTTTGCCGGATTTGAAAGGTTATGAATTTGAGATTTCCGGAGCAAGCGATAGTTCTGGTTTTCCTTTAGTTGAAAATGCAGAGGGTGTTGGTTATAGCAAGCAACTTTTGAGTTATGAAAAAGGAATGCACAAACGCCCAAAGCACGAAGGCAAGCGAAAAAGAAGCGATAATAAACCAAAAGGTCTTCGATTGAGAAAAACTGTTAGAGGCAATACAATTTCAAATCATGTTGCTCAAATTAATTTAAAAATTATTAACGAAGGTGAGAAGAAACTTGAGCAGGTTTTTTCTGACCAAGCTAAAAAAAAGGAGCCGAAGGAAAATCGGAAAGTGAAAAGAGCGAATAAAAAGAATACTCCGAAAGAAGTGAAAGAAGAAAAATCAGAAGAGGTTGGTGGGGAGGAGTAAAATGAATTTGAATTTTGGTGACTCTTGGGATGCTGCTGAAAATCTTTATGGTCATTTATTCAGAGAAACTGAAAGACAAAGAGAAGAATCAGAAAACTTAAAACGAATGAAAGAAACTGAATTAGAAAGAAAAATTGATAGGTGTATTGAAAGTTTTGAACATGAAGAAGGAAGGGTTGATTATATGATTGTTACTCCGGAGACTTATAGAGAATTAGATAGATTAGGTGCAATAAATTTATTCAAGGCAAATCCTTTCTTTGGAGAAATTGTTGGATATGTTCCAGATCCAAAAATTAAAGTTATAACTCCGAATCAGATAAAACACTTTGGAGATGAAAAAGATTTTGAAAGATATAAGGAAAATATTGGATTGGTTGAAATGGGCAATCCTTTGGCTTTAGCGAGGCGAAGATTTTGCAGGGAATTTGCAAAGATGGGGGTTTATAGATTAAATTCCCTCGAGGAAAATGAAATAAAATGACAAAGGGATACGGATGCAGACGTGAGGGTTTAGCAACCATATACGAACTTCCAGATGATGGTTTGACTGAATCTGAAATGATAAGGAATCATAATACTGTGTTAAGACAATTATCAAGCGAAAGTGATTGTATGAGAGATGCTATTTCCTTGAAAGAATATAGGGCAAGGCAAAGGAGGGATGATAAACAAAATCTTACATTAGTTGATGCTTTGCTTTCTATTCCCGCAGCGATTTATTTTGGAATTAGGAATGGCATAAAAACTGTTAGAAGAACTTCCCGCAGCGATTTATTGTAGTATGTTAGAAGAACTTAAGCCAACATGTGTAGGGCCATGACATATATCACTATTTTTTATACGTAAATTTTCTTGCTTCGCAAAGATTAATGGCTTCTACTCGCGCCTTGACTTTGCTATTGATAATTCAAATTAGTCAAAACGTAAACGCTCGGCTTAGGCTCTTCACTAAGAAATTGTTAATCCATAAATTTTGAGATATATTGTTATCATTTTTCTCGACGGAAAATCCTGCAAGTTTAAGGGAGGTTGATTGTCAAGGAACCGTAGGTGCCTTACAGATTTGAAGTCGCAATAAATTTTCGAACGAAGTAAGAAGTAATTTTCGGATACCACCAACTTAAGCCGAACCAAAACCCTTTTAACCTAACCATTTCTCTAATTTTTATGACAAAACAAATACCAGAATTAAATGTGGGAGTTGTCGGGCATATTGACCACGGAAAGACGACGCTGTTGAGTAAGATTACTGGAAAGTTTACTGACACCCACTCTGAAGAATTGAAGAGGGGAATTACGATTAAGCTTGGTTATGCTGATGCAGTGATTTACAAAGAAGGAAATAATTATAATACTAAAAAAGGAACACCAGTAAGATATATTAGTTTTATAGATGCGCCGGGGCACGAGATGTTAATGGCGACGATGTTGAGCGGAGCGGCGATTATTGACGCTGCGATTTTAGTTGTGTCTGCGCAAGAAGGAATTAAACCACAGACAAAAGAACATTTTATGGCACTGCAGGCAAAAAATATTAAGAATATAATTATTGTCCAGAATAAAATCGATTTGGTTTCAAAAGAAGACGCTTTGAAAAATTATAATGAAATTAAAAAATTTGTTAAGGGCACTATTGCAGAAAGTTCGCCGATTATTCCTGTATCAGCGCAGCAGGAAATTAATATTGATAAAATTTTAGAAGAACTTGTTAAGTTAGATATTCCAGAGAAGAACAAAAAAGACAAGCCGATTTTTCTTGTAGCAAGAAGTTTTGATATAAATAAACCTGGAACAAAAATAGAAAAATTGAATGGTGGTGTTCTTGGAGGTATTTTGAAACAAGGTGTTTTGAAAGTTGGAGATGAAATTGAAATTAAGCCGGGTTTGAGTTTGAAGAAAGCAAATCAGCAAGTTTACGAAACTCTTACGACTAAAATTATTTCGTTGCATAAAGGCAATTCTAATGTTGATGAAGTTTTTCCTGGAGTTAGCATTTCAATTGAGACAGAACTTGATCCTTTTTTGACTAAGACCGATTCTTTGACAGGTTGTTTAGTTTCTAAAAAAGGCGAGCTCCCGGAGATTACACATAAATTAAAATTGAAATATAATTTATTCGAAGAAGTTTTAGGAGTTCAGGAACATAAGGGTGTTGAGGTTATTAAAACAAAAGAATTTTTGATGTTGAGTGTGAATACGACAATCACCGTCGGAATTGTTGAAAAACTTCAAAATGGAAATATGGATTTAACATTGAACATCCCGATTGTTGCATTGAAAGGTGATAATGTGGGAATTGCAAGAAACATCGGCGGGCATTGGAGATTGATTGGGTTTGGGGAGATAATTCAATAGAATTTATAAAGCGTTAATATTGTTTTAGTTTATGGAGAATCAACTGGTTGGAGAGATTGAGGGTTTTTATGGAGAGCCTTGGTCAATGGATGCAAGAAGAAAACACGCAGAATTTCTTAAGAATAAAGGTTTTAATTTATATATTAATTCTCCAAAGGACAGCCCTTTTTTGAGAGAAAGATGGGTAGAGGATTTTCCCGACGATGTTTTTGATGAATTGCAAGATTTGGGAAATGTTTTTCATTTGGAAGACATTAATTATGGTGTTGGTTTAAGTCCTCTTAATATTTATAATAATTGGAATAATAATACACTGACTAGTTTGAGCAGTAAACTTCGAGCAATTGAAGATATTGGTGTTGAAGTTATTTCTTTTCAATTTGATGATATGAATGGAAATGTGTCAGATCTTGCGAAAAGACAATCTGAAATTGTTTCATATGTAACTGAGAGAACAAATGCAAAAATTCTTTTTTGTCCAACTTATTATTCGTATGATTTTGCATTGTATAAAGAATTTGGAGGAGGATTTATTCCCGACGGATATTTTGAAGATATTGGAAGATTGATTCCTAATGGCGTTGAGATAATTTGGACAGGTCCGAAAATTGTTTCTCCGAAAATTACTATCGACCACTTAGTAGAAGTTGAAGAAACTTTTAGAAGAAAGCCTTTTTTGTGGGATAATTATCCTGTGAATGATGCAGATATGACTCCTTATTTACATCTTAGGGCGATCGAAGGAAGACCTTCAAATTTGCTAGAACATGTTTCTGGATATATGGCTAATCCAATGCCTCAAGCTTATTTGTCTTTGATTCCTCTTTCTACGATCTCAGATTTGTTAAAGAATGGAAAAAGTTATTCTCCAGATGAATCATTTTGGAATGCGGCTAATGAAATTACAAGTCAACCAGAACTAATGAGATTCCTTGTGCCTATTCTTCAAGATCGTGGCCTTAGAAATTTGACTTCTGCTCAGAAAGAGGAATTGATAAGGAAAGTTTTACCATATAAAAAAGAGTCATGGGGAAAAGAATTGATTGATACTATTAATGGTCGCTATGATATTGCTTAATTAAAATATCAACAAAACTTTAAAACCTCCTTTTCTTTTTCAATTCATGGCAATGTATTCTCATTCAAAGCTTTCTACGTTTGAACAGTGCAAACTGAAATATAAATTCAAATATATTGACAAAATTGAAGTTGAAGTTGAAGAGACGATTGAGAGTTTTCTTGGAGGTGTTGTTCACTCTGTGCTTGAATGGCTTTACAAATTGAAAATTGAGGAGGGAAAAACGGCGACAATAGATGAATTAATTGTTTATTTCAGCGATTTGTGGAGGGAAGGATTTTCTCCGAATTTTCTCATAGTTAAAAGTCATTTGACTGACAAAAGTTATTTTGAGATGGGCATTAGATTTCTTCTTGATTATTATATAAAACATCAGCCGTTTGACGACGGCACGCTTGAGACAGAGAAGAAAATTATAATGCCCTTGGATGAAACTGAAGAGCATCATATAATTGGTTTTATTGACAGATTTGTTCATAATAAAAAACTCAACCGCTTTGAGATTCATGATTACAAGACTGGAAATTCTCTTCCATCGAGAGAAAGGTTTGAACAAGACAGACAATTAGCTCTTTATTCTTACGCGATAAAAAGAACTTATGGATTTGACAAAGAAGTGAAATTGATTTGGCATTATCTTGCGTATAATCAAGAGATTCATTCATCTAGAACAAACAAACAGCTTGAAGAACTTATTCAGAGAATAAAAAAACTAATAAAAGAAATTGAAAACGAAAGATATTTTCCGTTCAGCAAATCTGCACTTTGCGATTGGTGTGAATACAAAAGCATTTGTCCGGCGTGGGGAAATTCTCCTAAGAAGATTGAGAAATATGACAAGATTGATAAATATCCGACGCTGTTGAAGTATATGAAGGAATGATTTGGAACTCGCAAGCTCGTTCTATAAATTTTGGTTAACTCAGATTTAATATTGATGATGGTATTAATTGATAAATATAGAAATCAAAAGGTATTGAGAAAAATTTATAACCCATTAGAGTTAGTGAATATTATGGAAAAGAATAATAAATGGTCAAGAAATCAGAAAATTCAGAGAGGAATGTTAATCCTGAATTTTATAGGTTTAATTGCAACTATAATCGGTTTAATAATAACTGCTATTTTTTTAATTAAAACATCAAGTCAACAAATAATAATCAAACAAAATGTTGATGAAATAGAATCTAAGTTAGGAAGTTTTTATGAGTTAAGTGCAAATAATGCAAGTATTCAACATATAACCGTTGGTAACGCTACTCTTTGGTATAATGGTAGTTGTTTTATAACTAAAGTAAATAACTCTGCGCTAAATATTTGTTTATAAAAATTTCTAGTGAATTTTCAATTATTTTATTCTCACTCTTTCCCCTCATCATTTCTCTTCACAGAAAAATATAAAAACTTGAAGATTATTTATGATTATGGAAATGATAACTATTTCAAAAGAAGAATATGAAAAGCTGAAAATGCAAGCAAACATAGATGTAGAATTATTAGAACAACTCATAGAAAGTTTTAAGGACATAAAAGAAGGGAGAATTATAAGAGTTAGATAATTAATCAAAGTCTTTTTCCAGCAGTTTTTCTATTTCCTCTCTAAAATAACTAAATAATAATCTAATTGTGTTAATAACTTGCTGTTGATTATCTTTATCACTTATACCAACAAAAATAACTGATTTCAAGTCTTCATAAACAAGATAATAAATTCGGTGACTTCCATATCTTTTCTCTCTAAACCATTTTACATTTAATGGTTTTCCTGTATATGGATTTTCAGAAATCTCATCTTCAATTTTATCAACCCGCCTTTGAAAATCAACACCAAGCTTAGATAATTCTCTATTAAACCTAGCCGAATGATAAACTTTAAAGTTAGTCATGATATTGTTAATATAGAACTATTTATAAAATATTATCTTGTGTTAAGTTCACTTTCTAAATAAAAATTAGCACTCGCAAGCTCGTTCTATAAATCTTGGTTAACTCAGATTCAACATTGATGATGGTATTAATTGATAAATCTAGATTAAAATGATTATATGATCTGCGAATGAGGTGAGCAGGTATTTACTCTTTCCCCCACCATTTCTCTTCACAGAAAAATATAAAAACTTTAGAATTATTTATGATTATGGAACAAACTATTGATATTAGGAAAATGAATGAAGATTTGATTGCCTTAAAGTTAGAGGTTGCTAAAATTAGAGAAGATTTAGATTTCGCGCGTGATACTGAAGAAGCTTGGGAAGAAATAGATGAAGGAAAAGGCATTACAATGCCTAAAGAAGAATTTTTGAAAGAAATTGATAAATGGTAAAATATACTTATGCGCCAAGATTTCAAAAGACTTTTAAAAAACTGGATAATTCTTTAAAGATTCAAATAAAGAAATTAGTAAATAAAATTATTGAAAATCCTGAAATTGGAAAACCAATGAAGTATGAAAGAAAAGGAACGAGGGAAGTTTATGCTGGGAGTTTTAGGTTATCATATTCTTATGAACAAAATGCTAACGAGCTTATTTTCTTAACAATTTATCATAAGGACGAGCAATAATGTAACTTGCAAGTGGTAATAGACGAAAGGTTTTTATAGGACGAATTTTACTTGATTTTATGGAAGAAACTAAAAGGAAGAAGTTAGATGAACTTGTAGGAAAACTTGGAATGAGCCAATCATTAGCTGCGCTTTTGGATTCTGATGAATCTTATGAAAGATTTGAAGGAGCTGTTGAAGATTGCTTGAAAGAATATTTAGATGGGAAAAAGGCGATAATTGATATTGTTGATTATAGAAAAGTTCATTCTTCTCCTTCAACTTCAGAAATTGTTGGATGTTATGGAAGTCCCCGGATTTCTCCAAAACCAAAGATTGAAAGAATTGAACATGGAAGATCAATACCAATTAAATTAATAGAATATTTTAAGAGAAATTACGGAATAGGTTGTGAACCGAAATCATCTTTTGAAATAGCTCAAGAAGAATTTGGAGAGTGGGTTGAACCTAAAGGATTATCTAAATTTGAAAGAACTAGAAATAGAAGAAATTATTCTTCAAAAATAGGCGAAGTTCATCAGGTTGTTAAATTTTTAAAACAAAAACATAAATCAGATATTTGGTATGGGACATTGTAATTAATTTTACTCTTTTCCCTCCCCATTCCCATTCTCTTCCTGCACTTTTACCAAGTCAGTAACTTTATCACCTTGCTGAAGTTTTACAATTCTAACTCCTTGCGCGGCTCTTCCCATTACTCGGATGTTCTTCAAAGAAGTTCTAATAACAATTCCTTTTGCAGTTGTGATTATTATTGAATCAGAATCGTTTACTGAAACTGTTGTTACAACTTCGCCGGTTTTTTCTGAGACTTTGACATTGATAACGCCTTTTCCTGCACGAGCTGTTTTTCTATAGTCTTGAACAGCAGTTCTTTTACCATAACCATTTTCTGTAATTGTCATAACAGCGACTGTATCTAAGATTTCCAATGAAACAACCTCGTCGCCACTACTCATTTTTATTCCTGTAACACCATAAGAAGCTCTTCCCATTTCTCTAATATCATCACTGTTGAATTTTATTGCCTGCCCTTTTTTTGTCGCCAAGAGAACTTCCTGTTTTGGTTTGACAATTTCTACTCCAATCAAAAAATCAGAATTGTCATTCGGAAGATTTAATGCTCTAACTCCGCTGGCACGAAGTTTAGAGAAATGCTGCAGGGATATTTTTTTAACTATTCCTTTTTTAGTTGTCATAAATAATGAATCTTCAAAAGATTTAACTGAGATTACATTTGTAACCGCTTCATCTTTCAAATTTAACAGGTTAACAATTGCTTTTCCTTTGCTGTATTTTTCTGCTTCTGGAATGTCGTATGTTTTCAACCAATAAACTTTACCTCTTGTTGTAAAGAACATCAAGTAATCGTGCGTTGAACAAGTTATCATTTGCTTGACAAAATCTCCCATTGCTAAATTACTTCCAATCGCGCCTTTTCCCCCGCGCTTTTGCTCCCGATAGGATTTTACATCCATTCGTTTGCAATAACCTTTTTCAGTAATTGTCACAACAACTTCTTTTTTTTGCACCAAGTCTTTCTCTGAAATTTCCGCGACTTTTTGCAATACATATGTTCTTCTAGTATCCCCATATTTTCGTTTTAATTCGTTCAAGTCTTTAGTTATTAATTTTAAGACTTCATTGACATCTGAAAGTATTTTTTCATATTCTTTAATATTCTCATGCAGTTCTTTTTGTTCCCGCACGAGTTTTTCAACTTCTAAAGATGTTAGCTGCTGTAATTTTGTATCTAATACTGCCTGGGCTTGTTTTCTTGATAAATTAAATTTTTTAACTAATCCTTCCAAGGCCTCTATTGCGTTCTTAGATTTCTTGATTAGTGTAATTACAGCGTCGATATTATTTAATGCGATGAGCAAACCTTCAACGATTTCTAATCTTTCCTGCGCTTTTTTTAACAGGTATTTTGTTCTGTTTGTTATGACTTTTTTTCTGTATCTGACGTATTCTTCCAATATTTGTTTTAGGTTTAGGACTTTTGGTTGGTTATCTACTAGAGCTAAAATGTTTGCGTTGAAGTTGTCCTGCATTCTTGTGTATTTGTATATAGCGTTTGTTATGAATTTTGAATTTCCTCCTTTTCTTAATTCAATTACGATTCGTATTTTTCCTTTGCTTGATTCGTCTCTTAAATCTGAAACGTCCCGAAGTTTTTTGTCCTGTATCATTTTTGCGATTTGGGTGATTAAATCGGTTTTGTTAACCATGTATGGAATTTCTGTTATGACAATTGCATCTTTGCTGCGTACAGATTCAGTTGTTATTTTTCCACGCATTACCATTCTTCCTTTTCCAGTTTTGTAGAGTTCAAGCATGTCTCCTGAAACATAACCGCCTGTTGGAAAATCAGGGCCTGTTACGATTTGTGCAAGTTTTTCAAAAGTGATATCTGGATTTTTAATATAGGTGATTATCGCGTCGCAGATTTCTGTTAGATTGTGCGGCGGAATATTTGTTGCCATTCCTACTGCGATTCCTGTTGCGCCGTTTAACAATAAGTTGGGTAATTTTCCTGGAAGTAAAACCGGCTCTTTTGTTGAGTTGTCAAAATTAGGGATAAATTTTACTGTTTCTTTTTCAATATCTTCTAAGAGTTCTAAAGTGATTGGCATTATTCTTGCTTCAGTATAACGATAAGCTGCCGGCGGATCACCGTCGATTGAATTATGCACAAAAACTCCTGAAGCTAAAGCAAAGTTATGCGTTACATCAATGCTAATATCATATACGTCTTCATACTCCTGTAGAAATATTATTTCAACCACCTTATGATTTCCATTAATTTCTGCTAAAAGCAAGTTATTATCATTTTCATAATATTTATGCAAACCTAAATTCCATGAAGTAAAACTTTTTATTCCAAAAATATCTTTTCTTATTTTCTCAAAGTTTTCCTCATTTAAGGGAATATTCTTTTCTTTAAGGTAATTGCAAATTTTCAAAAATTTCTTTTTGCCCGTTTGATTTGTTTTTCTTTGTTTGTTAGTTTTAGTAATAGTATCATGGAATAATCTTTTATATTCTGGCATTTGCCACATTTTTTTCATAGTTATAGAAGCTCGTTTGCTTATTTCTTCAATAACTTCAGGATGATCTTTCAAATATCTTTTGTTAACTTCACTTAAAGTAACTGACATTTCCTGCCTATAATCTTCTTTTTTCCAATTCTCTAAATTTCTTTCAGATAATCTTTTTGAATATTTTTTTCTATTTTCTTCATTTGACCAGAATTTTTCTCTTCCTTTTTGCAGCTGTTTTCTATATTCCGGATCATTTTTGTGCTTTTCAGAAGTAAGATTATAATGTGTTTGCCAATGTTCTTTCCAGTTCATTCTCCTTATATTATGGGGATTATTGTTAAGTTTATTAAAATTAACGTGATGTCTTATTCTTCCTGAAGACTTTTGATAAATTCCATTTTCAATATTCCATTCATCAGATAATATATGTGCAAAATTCCATAAATTTAATTTTGGCTGAAAAATCATAGTATAACCGATAGCATTAGGATCATCTGATTTTACAGATAGTCTGGAATAAATGGGCATTAATGAATCTCCAGACTTTAGTTCTTGGGCGTCTTTATAATCTCCATCTTTTAACATAAATTTATGATTAAGAGTGCATTTTATTTCTTCCCCATTATCAAGGATGACTTTCATAATTTCCGTGTTTTCTTTTGTTTTTCTTGGGTTTTTTATTTCAGCTATCTTTATTATCCCCTCATCCATAGTATAAGTAAAATTTCTTTTTCCTTGTTTATGTTCTTCAATAAGTTCAGCAAATGATAAATTTCTTCCATCTGCAAGTTTAATTTTAGTATCGGCCGTAAAACACCCGAAGTTTCCTTGTCCGTAAACTAATGGATATCTTAATGAGAAATCCTGCGCCATCCGCACTAATGCGTCGTAAACTGCTGTATCTCCATGCGGGTGGAACTTGCCAATAACATCTCCGACAATACGTGCTGATTTTTTTGTTTGAGTTCCGGGTTTTAATCCCATTGCATTCATTGAATAAAGAATTCTTCGCTGAACTGGTTTCAATCCGTCTTCTGCTGAAGGAATAGCTCTGCTTACAATAACTGACATAGCATAATCTAAGTATGCCTTTTTCATTTCGGTTGATATTTCAGTGTTTATGATTCCTTTTTCATCTTTAACATCTATTGGTTTTTCTTCTTCTGTCATTTTAAATTTTTATTTACCACTCATTTCATTCGTGTTATCTATGGCTACGAAATCACCTTCGGTAGATTTCTTCGCTTAAGATTTATTTTAAGTGAGAATAATTTTGATGTGGGGTGTGCTAGTATCATTTTATGCAACTTCCTCCCCTTTGCTATCCATATAAGCCATCAATTCGTCTTCGTTTAATTCTTTTTGAATAATATTCACACCTTTCCATTTACATTTTCGGCATTCCCACATTCCACTTTTCTCTTCGCCAACAACAACACCCACATCATCACTCTCGCACTTTGGACATTCCCTGATTTTAAAAGTTTTTTCAAATTTTTTAGACGATGTTTTGTTTAGATTTTTTGTTGAAGAATTATCAGATTGCTTTGACGATGTAAAAGATTTATTTTTCTGCATGGCTTTTTTGTATTCAGCTGGAGAATCATATCCTTCTTTAATCCAGGCTGGTGTTTCTAATTTTCCCATTTTAATATAATTTGGCTCCTAAAGGAGTATTTAATTCAGGTTGAACTAAGAGACATTTATTTTTTTCATCTGGAACTCCGAGAGTTAAAACTTCTGATATGAAATTTCCTATTTGCCTTGGCTGGAGATTGATAATACCTAAAACTAATTTATCTTTTAATTCTTCTTTTGTGTAATTATCAACTAATTGAGCTGATGATTTTTTAATTCCTATTTCTTTACCAAAATCAATTTTTAATTTGTAAGTTGGTTTTTTTGCTTCTGGAAAATCATCTATACTAATTATTTTTCCGACTCTTATGTTTAACTTTTTGAAATCATTTATATCTGCCATTTTATTTATTTATCTTTTTGTTTAATTTATTATCTACTAATTTATTTTTATTAGGGTAACAGCATATAACATTATCTAAGTATTCTATTCCACAAAAATAAGGGCATATAGAGACATTTTTTATTGCACATTTGTGGATATTTGTTCCTTTGGCTTCGTTCCAAGGACATTTCATTTGTTTCCAAGATGTTTTATCTTCAGATACTAAATCAATATCCATATTTGCTCCATCAAGTTTTTCTAATTTTCCCATTTTAAACATCCAACATTGCCTCCTTTGCGTTTTCTGCGATGAAATCTTTTCTTCCCTGCACGTCGTCCCCCATAAGCATTGAGAAAGTGTGGTCTGCCTCGACGGCGTCTTCAATGTAAATCTTTTTTATTTTTCTGGTTTTTGGATTCATTGTTGTTTCCCAAAGTTGTTGTGATGACATTTCTCCTAAACCTTTGAATCTGTTTACAACTGGATTTCCACCAAGCTTCTCGATTGTTTTCTTTAATTCGTCGTCGGTGTAAACATAGTAATCTTTGTTTTTTCTAATTTTGAATAAAGGGGGCAGCGCAATGTATACGTTTCCATTTTCAATTAATTGCGGCATGAATCTGAAAAAGAAAGTTAACAACAATGTCTTGATATGTTCTCCATCTACGTCGGCATCTGTCATAATTATTATTTTATTGTAACGTAACTTTTCTAAGTTAAATTGTTCTCCGACGCCGACTCCAATTGCAATAATTAAATTTGCAATTTCTTCACTTCCCAATGCTTTCGTTGGAGCTGCTTTTTCAATGTTTAGAATTTTTCCTTTTAATGGGAGTATTGCCTGGAGTTCTTTATTACGGGCCTGTTTTGCGCTATTATGGACAAAAACTCCTGATGCTAATGCAAAATTATGAGTATTAGGAATTTCAATATCATAAACATCAATTTTATTATCTAATTTTTCAATACTCTTAATCTTGTGATTGGAATTTTCAACTGCTTCCAACATTAAATCAAAATTTCCATCAAAAAATCTTTCACAAAAAGTTTCCATACTCAGAATATTTTTATCGTTATTTTTAATTCGAACTTCATCAAAAGAATTAACGGAGCCATTTTGTTCTAGAACAGATTTCATAAACTTAATCGTCTTATTATAATAAGTTTTATTTAAAGATTCATTTCTTTTTTTTCTAAATTCTGGTGTCCATTGCCCGCTAGTCTTTTGTCTTCTCCAAATTATTAAAGTTTCATCTTTCCATTGTTCTTTTGCAAGATTAGATAAATACACTTTAGCGTCGAGATTCTCCTCAAAAAACTTCTTAACTTTCTCAGACGCCTTTTTACGATTAATAGGATTTGACCAATATTTCTTTTGTTCAATATTCAATCTCTCAGTATTAATTTTTCTATATTCCTCATTAGATTCATAAAACTCTTTAAACTTTTCAACCATAAATTCCTTGTATTCATCGTTCTCCCATTGTTTCTTAGCCCTTATTGAAAGCATTGTATTCATTTCAGGTTGCTTTGCCCAATTGCTTATTTTTTCTTTGTATTCCGTAGTTTGATGAGCCAATTTTGCTTTTTCTTTAATATCTTCTCTATGAATAGTTTTGTCTAAATGCTCTGTATGAAGAATTAAATGTTCTTCTTTAGACATCCTAATAATATTGGTTGGATTATTATTTAATTTATTAAAATCAATATGGTGTTTATGTGTTCCTTGATTTTCTTCATAAATTTCATTTTCTAAGTTATATTTGTCTGCAAGCATATGTGTAAAAACCCAAGTTTTATTTTGATCCCATATCATCTCATATCCTTCAATAGTTATTCTTCCACCAATTTTAGATAATCTTTTATGAAAAGGCATTAAAGAATCTTCTTTATTTAATTCCTTAGCTTCTTTATATGCTCCATCTCTTAACATAAATTTATGATCTGGAGTACAAATAATTTCTTGGTTATTATCTAAAATAACTTTTATAACTTCAGCATCTTTTTTTGTTATTCTTGGATTTTCAATTTTTTCAATACCCACATTTCCATTATCCATAATTGTGTAACAGAAGTTTTCTTTATTTTCATTGTATTCTTTAACTAATTCTTTAAACGATAAATTTCTTCCATCTGCAAGAGCTATTTGTGTATCCCCCTCAAAACAACCTCCAGCTGATTCACCTTCTACGATATATAGTTCAGTGTCGTCGGATTTTTTAGCTGAGCAATCTGCTAATTTTCCTGGAAGCCCTCCTAAAGAAAAAGCGTTTTTTCTTCGAACTAAATCCTTTGCTTTTTTTGCAGCGAGCCTTGCTTTAGCAGCCTGCAATGATTTATCTGTTATTTTTCTTGCGACGTTTGGATTTTCCTCAAAGAATTCACTTAATGCCGAACTAACAATAGAATCAACCTGGCCTTTGATTTCTGAATTTCCTAATTTTGTTTTTGTTTGTCCTTCAAATTGCGGTTGTGGAAGTTTTAAGTTGATTATTGCTGTTAGTCCTTCTCTTACATCCTCGCCACTTAATGATTCTCCATCATTTTTCCCGTTTTTTAATAAACCTTTTTTCTTTGCATAGTCATTTATTACACGAGTTAAAGCAGTTTTGAATCCAGCGACGTGAGTTCCACCTTCGACAGTGTTTATAGTATTTACAAAACCAAATATATTTTCATTGAATGATGAGTTGTATTGGATAGCTATGTCAATTGTGACGCCGCTTTTTGGGTCTTCTCTTTTGAAGTAGACTGGTTTTGCATGTATAACTTCTTTAGATTGATTTACCCATTTTACAAATTCTATTAATCCTCCATGATATTGGAAGATTTCTTTTTTATCTTTAACTTCATCAATTAAATTTATTTTAAGCCCAGCATTCAAAAAAGCTAATTCACGAAGCCGGGTTTCCAAGACTTTATAATCAAAAACTACAGTTGAGAAGATTTCTTCATCTGGAAAGAAAACAATTTTTGTTCCTGTGTCATCTTTAGAAGAAGATTTTCCAATAATTTTTAATTTGGTTTTTGTAATTCCTTTTGAGAATTCCATTTGGTAAATATTTCCGTCCCTTTTTATTTCTACAATTAATTTTTTTGATAATGCGTTTACGCAGGAAATACCCACACCATGCAGTCCTCCGGAAATCATATAACTTTTTTTGTCGAATTTTCCGCCTGCGTGCAACCGTGTTAGTGCAACTTCAACTGCCGGTATTTTAAGAGTTGGATGCAAATCTACTGGAATTCCTCTTCCATCATCTTCAATGACAGCAGAGCCGTCTTTTTTTAATATGATTGTAATATTTTTACAGAAACCTGCCAGAGCTTCGTCGACAGAATTATCTACTGCTTCGTAAACTAAATGATGCAACCCGTCTTTGCCTGTTGAGCCGATGTACATCGCAGGACGTTTTCTGACACCTTCCAGACCTTCGAGTACTTTAATCGATTCTGCATTATACGCTGATTTATCTTCTGACATTTTGGATATTTTTCAATAACTATTTATTTTTGTAATCAGATTTTCCGTCGAGAAACGGAGTTATCTTATAAAAAATTCAATAGAGTTTAAAAACCTTGCTGTCAAAATTTAATGGGATTAGGGGTTAATGGGGTTAAATCTTGATTTTGATTTGACTTCGTCGAGGGAAATCATTTATTTTTCTTAGAACCAGATTTTTTCTTTTTAGTAATTTTCTTTTTACTCTTTTTCTTAATAACATTAATCTTTTTGATTGTACTCTCAGAACCGTCTTTTTGTTTCTTTGTAATCCAACGAACTTTTCGTCTTTTCATTAACATATTTTTTCTGCATTTTGAAGAACATAAATGTTTTACTGTGCCATCTATTAAAACATAAGTTAATCCTCGTGGGATGTCGTAATCGTGTCCGCAATAACTGCATTTAGGCATTAAGTATACGCTCCCTTTGAAACTTTTGATTTAATTCTTCGCGCTTCGATTTCTGTTTCTCTTAACATAAGAACGTCGTTTAATCTTATTGGGCCTTTGACATTTCGTCTCATTGAACGGCCTTGGTCTCGTCCTTCGAGGACTTTTACTTTTACCTGCGTTATCTCGCCACGAAATCCTGTTCTTCCAATAATTTCTTCAACATGGCCAGGTGCTGCTTCGCCAGTTACGATTTTATCGCTTCTAGATCCACCTTGCTTACTTTGTCCTTGTTGTGATTTCTTATCTTGTGGTCTTTGTGATTTTGCCATTTTAATTTCCGTAAATAGTCATTCCCTGCACTTTAGTTATTATTTTAGGAGTTACATCTGTAATTGAAGCTAATTGAACTAATCCATCTTCTTTTGCTTGGGCTAATGCACCAAATCTATCTTTTGAAGTATAATTTCTTTTTTCTAATTCTGAAATGGGATTAAATATATTACCGCCTTTTTCATAATATCCCTTGATACAAAAAGTTCTTGTTTCAGCGAATACATTTTGTGTTTGAGCTGCCATTTTATTATTTCAAAGAATTTATTTCGTTTTTAGCGTCGCCAGCTTCAATAACGGCAACACTTGAAGTTGCAACCTGCAAACCTGCTGCAATTCCTAATTTTTGTTTAGAATCAATTTCCTGACATTTTATGTTTTTTTCTTTGCACAAAATTGGAATGTGCTGGATAATTTCTTTTGGCTCGACGTCAGAAGCGTAGACAACTAACTTTGCAGTTTCTCGTTCAATCGCTTTTGTAACTTCGTTTGTGCCTTTTTCTATTTTTCCAGATTTTCGCGCTTTCTCGACTATTGAATAAATGTCTGCCATATTGATAACCCAAAAACTTAGAGAATAATATCCTCCATTTAGTCATTGGATAAAATAGTATGAAAAATTTGGTTTTTAAATGTTGCTATGAAAAAACACCGCCCGAATAATGTTTGATTAGTTAGGATTGAATAAGAATAAATTATTTATACTTATTATTTATGTAATTTATATGTTAAGAGCAAAAATTCAAATTGTTTATCCTGAATTTCCAGATACATTTTGGAGTTTTAGAGAATCATTGAAATATGTTGGGAAAAAATGGGTTATGACTCCGACGGGCGCAGCAACTGTTGCTTCAATGTTTCCTCAGGAAGATTTTGAAGTTCAGAGAATTATTGATTTGAATGTTGAAGAATTAACTGAAGAGAAAATTAGAAGCGCAGATTTATTGGGGATTTCGTCAATGAAAATTCAGGAAGGTTCACGAGATGAAATTGTTGATAGAGCGCATTTTTATGGAGTTCCTGTTCTTGACGGCGGGCCAGGTCCATCATCTTATCCTGAAAATTCAAAAGCAGATTTTGTTTTTCGAGGAGAAGCAGAGTTAATACTTCCTGCGTTTTTAGAAGATTTCAAAAGTGGAAACGCAAGACATTTTTATACAGAAGAAGATGTTATTAGTCAAGGGCGTTTTAATATTCCTTTATTGAGAAACGGCAAGCCCGATTTGTCGTCGACGCCGATTCCTCGCTGGGATTTATTAAGATTAGGTGATTATAATTCTGTAGGAATTCAATATTCCCGCGGATGCAAATATAATTGTGAATTTTGTGATGTAGTTGTTTTAAACGGACGAATTCCGAGGACAAAATCTCCTGAACAAATGATACATGAATTTCAAGCAGTAAAGGATACTGGATTTATGGGTTCGGTTATGGTTTTAGATGATAACTTAATGGGAAATGTGAAAAATCTTAGAGAGTTCTTGCCTTATTTGGAAAAGTGGCAAAAAGATAATGAATTTCCATATCCATTGTTTACTCAAGCAAGTTTGGATTTGGCGTTTGATGAAAATAAAGATATTCTTGAGAAGATGGTTAAGGCAGGATTTGAAGAAGTTTTTATTGGTTTAGAATCTGTTGATGAAGATGTTCTTAAAGGAATGGGTAAAAGGCAAAATACAAAAATGTCTCCATTAGAATCTGTTCAGAGAATGCAAAAGGCAGGACTTAATGTTTCCAGCGGTTTTATCGTCGGAAGCGATGAAGACAAGCCAGATGTTTTTGAAAAATTATATGAGTTTATTCAAACAGCAGGGATAGTAATTCCAATGCCAGGTTTGCTAATTGCGTCAAAAGGCACTCCGCTTTATGAGCGGCTTGAAAAAGAGGGGCGTTTGCGTACACAAACAAAAGGAGATAATACTCATCAATTAAGTTTAAATTTTAAACCAAAACTTGATGAAAAATTTTTGATTGAAGGATATGTGGATATGCTTGAGAAATTGTTTGACCCCAAGAATTTTTACGATAGGGATAGAGTTTTACAAAGAAATAAAGGCCCAATAAAAAGAGTCTCCCATTTAAATCTTGAAGGCATGGTTGCTTTTGGAAGGTCCTTGCGAAATCATCTTTTTGCTCCAGATGTTGTTGAGTATACCAAATATTTATTAGGGACTCTTGCAACAAATCCACGGTATTTTCCCGACGCTGTATCAAATTCAATTAAATTGGACCATTATAAGGCAATAACTCGCGCTTTGTCTGATGCACATGGTTTTACAAAACAAACAGAAACACTTTACGAGCAATTTTCAACTTATCTTGAAAATCTTTCTCAAAGATGTGATGTTAAGGAGAAAGTCAGGCAGGTGAGAAAAAGAGCAGACTCAATTTTAAAAAGCGCTGAAGAAAAATGCCATGAACTTCATAGGGATTTTAGAAAAGAAGCTACTGAACAATACGAAACATTAAAAGTAAAAATCCACGAAGAAATGGGGAAGTATGGAATTCCTATTTCAGAATTTATATCTACATAATTTACTATAAAGTAAACCATGAATCTTAACATCATTTACTTTTAATCTTTTGCTCAAATTCTGTTTCAATTAATAATTTGCTGCGCGAGGACACCAAGGTTTCCTTCGCTTAACCTTCCTTTCAAATGTCGCAGAGTTAACATAGGGTTAATAACACGACGACTTTGGAGGAGTGCAATTGTTGTGATGTTGAGTGATTATTAAAGAAGGGTTATTTTTATCATGATATTAAACATAGATCTGCGCTTGCGAGCATTCATCAAAAAGCTTAAAAATAGGATTTCTTTTCGTTGATAATGAGAACACTTGAAGTAATTGTTGGATTAGGATTGGCATTAGGCGGTCTTTCTACAGTTTATGCAGATAAATATATTGTGAATGCAAAGCCAAAGGATGAGATATCTAAATCACTTTTACCAAATGATGATTTTGAGAATGCAACGGCATTTGGTCAAGATGAAGAAATGTCCGGGTACACAAATAATGAGGCAACAATTCAGAATCAACCGGGGCGTTTAATTAATGGGGTGGTGGCAGAAACAGGTCATGCAGGTAATCCAGGGGGAAAATCTATATGGTTCAGATATGAAGTAATAGATTACAGGACGATCGTAAGTATTGATACGATAAGGAGCGATTTTGATACTATCATGGCTGTTTATACATTGAATGAAGATAAAACTTTAACAGAAGTTGTAGCAAATGATGATATTGATTTTAATATGAACGAAAGTAGGAGCAAAGTTACATTTGAAGCGGTACCTGGGACATTTTACTACATAGCAGTAGATGGGAAGAATGTTGAACTGTCTGGAGATTATCCAGAAGCAGCAATGAGTGGTACAGTCAATCTTACGACAACAATAGAAGAAATTATTTATGAAACACCAACACCAACTCCCACACCAACAATAAACTTTTTTTCTAAATATGACCTTTATCCCATAACCGCATTAAAAAAAGGCGATGGCATAATCAACAGCAACGATTTAATCAAACTAAAAGAGATGATTACAGATAAAGCAATCTGGTCAGATTGTACATCTTGTACAGAGGAGCAGAAAAGATACACAGGTAAAGATCTTTTTATGTTCCAGTCATTTTGGAAACAATCACAAAGAATGGATTAATTTTTCCAACTCACATCAACATCATCCGTCCTCTGCCCCGGCAAATTTTGTTGTTTAATTAAACTTAATTATTTTGGGATAGAAATATCTAGAGGAATAGACATTCCAATTTTTTTAAGAATTGATTTGAGGATATCGGTTCTTTTTTTGAATGCTACAATACCTATACTTTTTACTTCATTTGTTTTTGTATCCCGCGTAATTAAAACTTCTGATTCATATTGTTCGGTGTATTCTGTTTCCGGCGGAGCGCCGAATGAAACTTCTAAGTAGTCTGTTTCTTCATCATAATAAACATCAATAGCTTCTTTCATTTTATTTTATATTTCTAACGAAATGTGATGATATGATAAATCCATCGCCGTTTAATATTTAACTAAAACCATCATAAATTTATTCATTGAATATCTCTCTTTATAATATTTGTAATAATATCTAACATTTTCATCTTTTAAAGAGGGCAATATTTTGTCTGGATTTTCAATTGTTTCAATTATTCTTTCTTTTTCAGAAGATATTTCTGGATGTCTTCTAATTATATGTATCCAATTCCAATCGGTCATTCTTAGTGTTCTGCCTGTTTCATCCTTTGTTTGAAATTTAATTACCATTTCTATCTCCAACTAACGTCGACGTCGTTGGTTCTTTGTCGAGGAAGAATATCTAATTCTTGTGCTTTTTTTCCTTCGAATTTTATTCCAGATTTAAATTCAATTTCGCCAAGATAAGCAATCATTGCGCCGTTGTCGACGAGAAGGGAATTTGGGACTGTGAAAAATTTTGCTCCTCGCTCTTTACACATTGTTTTGCACATTTCTTGAAGGCGTTTGTTGCATGCGACTCCGCCGCCTAAAACTAATTCCTTTTTTCCAGTATGAGCCATTGCTCTTTCAGAAACCTCGACGAGCATTGCGAAAACTGTTTCTTGAAGTGAGAAACAAAGATCTTCGAGGGTGTAATTTGGTTTATTTGATTTGTCTCGCTTCGCTCGAAATCTTTTGAGATTGTTAACTTGATTTATGTAATCATCAGATGAATCTAGACTAACATTTTTTAATAACTCACGAGTTTGTGAGGAGGGTAAATTATTTTTATTCATTTTTTCTAATTTTTGTTTCAAATTTGTCAAAATTCCAGAGAATGCGACGTCCATTCCTTTTACGATGTAGGGTAGTTCTATGTAATTTTTTTCTGAGGATTTTTTTGCGAGCTCTTCGATTTTTGGGCCGCCGGGAAATCCTATTCCACATTCTCGCGCGAAAGTATCAATGAAATTTCCGATGCCGAGATCGAGAGTTTCTCCGAAGACTCTGTATTTGCCGGATGCGTAGGCAATGATTTGTGTGTTTGCGCCTGACGCGTAAAGTAAAACAGGGTTTTTAGCACCGGTTAATTTTCCAATTTCTAAATGTGCAACGCAATGGTTTACTGGAACCAAAGGTTTGTTTAATTTTTTAGAAAGTTCTTTTGCGAATTTTAATCCTTCAAGAAGACATGGAGATAATCCTGGACCTTGTGAAAATGCAATCGCGTCAATTTGTTTCTCGTCGATGTTTGCTTCTGTTACTGCTTCAAAATATAATTCGTGCTTGTGTATTTCATGATGCTTTGCCGCGTCTATTGGTATTATTCCTCCTTTCTCAGTCGTGTAAGTGTGTTTTTTGTTTGCTAAGATTTTTCCGTCTTTCACAATTCCAATTCCAAAAGTGTGTGCTGTTGATTCAATTCCTAAAATTGTTGCCATTTTTTTATTTTTATTGCATATGATTTAATTTCACTTGGAGTCATATAATATTTTCTTATTTTCTTAGCGTAAGGGTTTTGTTCATTTTTAACCATAGCGTAATAAAGTTCTTTTGCATATCCTTTTCTTATTGATAATTTGTTTACTTCCATTTCTTCTTTTG
>Ga0209518_1000785_pt1 | contig 39304 bp, 37 predicted proteins | sample RifGroB1_FD_183993 | JGI IMG/M metagenome (GOLD analysis project Ga0209518, IMG submission 183993) | Groundwater microbial communities from Rifle, Colorado, USA - Groundwater B1 (SPAdes) (version 2) | ecosystem: Environmental > Aquatic > Deep subsurface > Groundwater | place: Rifle, Colorado...
TCAACAAAGTGTTTAATGTTCTAAAACATGCAAATTAATTTGACCAATAATTTACATATTTTAAGAACTTATTTGTCGTGGAACAAAAGAACAAGACAACAAATTAACAACTAACTATTGACACAAAAGGGTGCCAGCTTAATATGCCATCAGCTTCACCTTTTTCTATTCGGTCAAGCATTTTATTAAAAAGTGGGCGACCAGTCGTTTTGGCAGTTCTACTCTCACAAACAAATTCTAAAATTTCCAAGTTTTGGTTTTTAGCAAATTCTTTGAGTTCTGCTATCTGTGCATCTATTGAAAGAATTTGCTTGTCTTTCTCATCTGTTGATTTTCTACAATATCCAATGTATTTAATCATGTATTTTTGTTATTGCCTTTCTGTCACTCCCAGACCCGCAGGTCTGAAAAATTTTTGCCTTTTGATTTGTTTTCCTTTTCTCCGACCAACACCTGCAATTTTCATACAATTTGGGCTATTCTACGCTCCATTCTATATGTGGCAGTCCCCACCCTGCCACATCTCAGTCAGAAAAATCCATGTGTGTGATCTGTTACGAACAAATTCGAACTCAATTTCGCGACTCGAACTCGGACTTCCCGCTCACCGCTTCGCGGTTCGCTTAGCTCGCCCCCGCGGGGCTCGCTTAACAAAGTGCCTGCCGAACTTGTCTTTTGTTCTATTGTTCTCAAATCAAAAGGCAAAAATTTTTAAGGTTCTGTGTGTCTTATAGTTTTCGTTGTTAATCTTTAACAACTTAAATGGCCACACTGGTTGTATCCAACTCGATTGCTCAAGCTGTCCAATGTGGCCACTAAAAAAGCAATCGATTAAGTTGGATACCATTTAAATTTACTCTATGAAGAAACTTTTTCAACCGTATCTTATTATTTCAAACTATTACTTCTAAAGTCCTGTTAAATCTAAATTAGCAAGTTGTTGTACCGCTTCTCTTGTTTTTATACCATTCTTTTCCGTATCCTGCACGTAAGCTAGGGCAATTGGCCATTTTCTGCTTTCTTTGCCATATTCTCCTTGGACAATTCCCAATTCTTCCAATGCTTGAGTATTATCAATCGTTTTAGCCTTCAATTTTATTACTACTTCCTGATACGCTCCAAGAAATTCTTTATATTGCTCTTGAATTTTTTGTAATTGTCTACGAGATATTGCTTTTTGTTCTGACTTGTAGGCTTGGACATTCTCTGAAATCACACCATGTAATGTCATCGATTCTGCAACCACATCTACTTGTTTATCTTCGTCTTTTGTAAAATTGGTCAGCGCTACTCCCATATCTGTATTTCCTTCTTCTGCATTTAGATAATCGTAGCCACCTCTAGCTACTTCCATAAAAACGTAATCACTAGTAAGTCTATGGTCGAGGCCTTGAAGCATATCGTTCATTAAATCGTTTCCTACATTTTCTGTTTTGTGATAAATATACCCAGTCCTATCCATTCTGCTTATTTGATCAGGTGTTGGATAAAAACTGGTAAGGACGGTGTTAGGTTGACGTCTAGTTATTTTTTGCTCTTCGATTCCAGCAATTTTCAAAAGGGCAGACGGTGTTTCTCCAAGTGGGGTAAGTGATCTTTCATCAAAAACCATAAAACCACCAGTGCTCACAAGTTGATAGTTTTCTAAAGTAAGGCTATTTGCCACTCTTGAACCTTCATCCTCTGAAATTTTAGATTCCGCACCTGTTGGTAAAAAAATATGTAAAACATCAACACTCCCGGGAGCCAATTCTGAAATAACTAAACGTGCGTCAGTCTTTTGAAATTTAATAGTTCTTGGTTTTTCTTCATAAGTACAAGTCAACTCTTGGGTTATTTCATCAATTTCATTTATCGAAAGAGGAATACCAGCTTCCTCAAACTGGGTAGCTATGCGTGGCACTAATGTTTCATCTGTATCAACTGCCGAAATTTCTGTAGCATCATACGCTACCATCGTTCGTAAAATATCTGTTCCACACGCAGGGTAAAATACCTTGTCGTGATTTCCTTGAGCTGTTGCCTGTTGGATTGACGAAATATTATCCTTAATCCAACTTAAATCTATATTTTGTTCACCTTTGCCACCTATTGCCTCGGAAACTTTAGGTAAAACATCTTTTTCTTTTTGAATAATTTGTGTTTGAACTTCAACTACGTCTTCTGCCATATTTTATTTTTGAGTTGAAACTAATTTTTCCAAATAACCTACCTCTTGCATTTTTTGAAGTGCTTGAGAATATTCTGTAGCTAGATTCTGAGTCTCTTGATCTTTTTGACCATAGAAGTTGGGGTGATAACGAAAACTTAGATGATGATAAATCTTTTTTGAATCCGCCTCTTCTATAGCCAATTGTTTAATTTCTTGTTCAAGATTTTCCAAAACACCAGCTTCAAAAGTTTCTGTCGCTCCGGGTATTGCAACTTTATCCTTTTTCCTTGATTGGGAGTGTGCTTGTTCTTCAACGAAATCAATCCAGCCTATATCAAACGTCTCGCCTTGTTCCATAGGTTTATCACCCAATATTGAATTTACTTCTTCTGGACTTAACTTTCTTGAGCCAAGTATTTTTACTTCGAGTGGTTCTTCAGTCATCTTACAACAATACTATCATATTTGAACTGAAATGGTTTATAATTGTTTCAATGGAAACAAAAACAAATATCCCAACAATTGAAGAGATTAAAAAGTATTTAGAAGAATATGGTTGGAAGTTTAGAGAGACAACTTCAGACGGAAAATTAGTTATTATCTCTCCTTACACTTTAGAAAAAGAAATGAAAGGTGTATTAGTAAGTTTTAAAATTGAAGGAGAATTTGTAATGGTTTCAACTGTCGGTTTTATGAAAAATGTTTCAAAAGATTTTAGTAGGAATTTATTAGCAATAAATGATCATATAAAACTGGTAAAAATATTTACCACAAATAACGATAAGGATAATGATTTTGATGCAGAATTAGGATTTGAACTTTGGAACGAATCGTGGAATAAAGAAACATTTTTTGCATTTATGGATATGTTGGCTTTAGGAATAGAAAAAACAATCGAAATAATAAGTAATGAAGACATTCCCCACCAAACAGATTTTATAACCTATTCTTAATTTTACTTTCCTCACCGCAGTGAGGGTTCCCGAAAGGGATGATTTCAGAAGCAATAGTTTTGTTGTTCTGTCCTCTAACCAAGTGCTGTGCGAAGCACTCTTTCCTGTTTTCAGCACTTGGGTAGTTGCCTTGCAAAGGCAAATTGCGGCTGAAATGGGGGTTATCGTACCGCAACCGCAAGCCGTTAGCCGTAAGACGGCTATCTGGTCGTATTTACGACCAGTTTACGGATTCGGTAAAGTACCTGACGGTTACCCGTCAGACACCCGTAAGGGTGTGTTATAATTGTCCCAGTTTGGTGTTCTATTTTTCTAGTTTGGCGAAGCCAAACAACAAAAAATCGCGCTGAGAGAAATGTGTTAAGCGAGCCCCGCGGGGGCGAGCTAAGCGAACCGCGAAGCGGTGAGCGGGAAGTCCGAGTTCGAGTCGCGAAATTGAGTTCGAATTTGTTCGTAACAGATCACAACTTTTTAAGGGAGTGTAATTATTTTACCTGAAAAGACATCTCCAATCTTTTCACCTCGAACGTAAAATCCAAGTTTTAAATCAACAACTTTGTTCTTTTCTGAAGTATTCAAAGAATAGACAACCAACCCGCTGTTAAAAGGTTCGATTTGATTAAACTTAGTATTGGATACACTAATTTCATTATTTAATTCATTAATAACATGCGATTCTGATTGATTCCAGACAGCTTGACCTGTATTTTTAACAATTGTAAAACCTTTCTGATCTTTACCCTTAAAAATCAAGGGATTTATAAAATTAAAAACAATTTCCCCTGTTATTTTTTGCACTGGCCTGCCAGTGGTTTTGTTGGTTCCTTGTATTTCATTATAAATTGGAAAAAATGAGCCATCTTTATTTTTCCATGAAAATTCGTAAAAGGGATCCTGTGTGTAACTTAATATAAATGGTGTAACAGCAACGATTTGCTTATTCTTAGACCAAACTTCTTCGTAAGCATGCCTTAATTTTTTAGCTATTAATTCTTCATTTTTAATTGTTCTAATCCATCCTGTTTCTGTAATAAATACAGGTAAGTTTTTTTTGACCAGACTAAGCTCCCATTCATAACCACGAATAGTTTTTCTACCAATTGCTTTTTCACTTCCTGAAAAGGCAGGATTTGGATAGGAGTGGCTAGACCAACCGTCTATAAAAGTAAATATATTTGGAACTGCTTTAACCATTCTCTGCATGAATAATTTCTGATCCATGGTAATTCTTGAATTCGAAGCCGATTGATCAAATCCTGCATTTAAAACAAAATAGTCTTTGTTTGTATTATGTAATCTTTCCGCAAAAGTTTTTAAGTAAAGTGCATAGCCTTCAGGGTCAATCTTTCCTCCCCACTCTTTGGAGTGGTTTGGTTCATTAGCAATTACTATATATCTATTTTCAATAACCCAGTTTAATGAATTAAAAAAGTTTACCCATGAGTCAATCTCGTTAATTTCTGGTATCTGCCAACTTCCGTTTTCAAAAGTGGTAGCAACTCTAACGATTGGAATTAGATGATATTTTCGGCAATCGTCTAAAAACTTCTGCCAAATCTTAATATCTCTATCTTTTTCTGTGATTACAACTGTCACATAACCCCAATCTCCACCATTAACATTTACTAAATTTTTTACATCCTCCAAATCCGAATGATTAATTATTCCCATTCCATAAATATTATTTGCTACTATGCTAGGGTCATAAGCATTTACAGATGATGCAAAAGGGGTGAATAAAATAAATATAATTAGATTTAAAAATAATTTAACCATTGAAAGATTATTCTAACATGACTATTATTAATTATGAGATTTAAGGTAATAGGTATTGTCATCCTAAGTTTATTTACACTGCTTTTTCTACAAAGTATTAAGAATTCGCAAGCAAACATTAATCCTAAATCTCTAACTGGAGACTTTAATTTTTCGGAAACTAAAGGAAGCTTTAATAATCAAATTGTTTATTCTCAGGAAGTAAAGAGTATTAATAATAGAAAAGATACAAAGGTGCTAGGGGAATTGGCAGGACCAAAAAGAATTGAGATTGATTTAACCAATCAAAAACTATATGCATTTGTAGGAGAGACCAAAATTTATGACTTTTTAATTTCATCAGGTAAATGGGGAAAAACACCAACAGGAACTTTTCATATCTGGGGAAAGTTTAGATATATCAAAATGTCAGGTGGAAGTAAAGCACTTCATACTTATTACTATCTTCCTAATGTTCCATATGTAATGTTTTTTGAAAATGAAGAAGTTCCAGCATACAGAGGCTTTGGTATTCATGGAACATACTGGCACAATAATTTTGGCCACCCAATGAGTCATGGTTGTATTAATATGAAAACAGAAGAAGCGGGATTAATTTATGAGTTAATGGACATTGGAACTGAAATTGTTATCTATGGTGTGGCTCCAGAAAGTTAGAAATCACTTTTGTGCCTTTATATGAAAAGGCTCGAACTTATTTCAGAAACAACTTCTAAAATCCATGCATAGTTTAACAGATTTTAAAAGCATTCTCCAAGAAAAGGGGTTAAAGGGGAAATGAATTGGAGAAGGCTTGGATCCTCTGCTCAGCTCCGCTTCGCGGAGCTTCGCAAACACAAACATGGTCGGACTTCTCGCTCACCCCACTTTCGTGGGGTTCGCTAACCCAATTGTGCCCTGATCTTGTTCTAGGTTCATATGAATAAATAACTTATACACTTTTATAATCGGATACATAAGTTATACAACTGTGGCTAACTGTTCTTCCAAATTCCTAGTTTTTGTTTCTTTGCTTGCTCTTGGGCTTCTAAAAGTTGAGCTTGATAAATAAAAGGCTTTCTTTTTTGGTAAATTACAAGTTCTGCGAGACCTTTTGAAACAAGTTCAACAGAAACATTAACTCCATTAACAATTGGATATGCAAGAATTCTTCCAAATTTGTCAGAAGTATAGTTATCATATTCCAATTTAATTTCTTTGCCTTCAACTAATTCTTGGTTTAACTTGGTAGCCTCTTCTGCAAATGATTCTCCTTCTTCTGGTGCTGTTATTCCCGTGTAACGAAGGACAGTACCGTTAAATAACTCTACAGTGTCTCCATCTATCACTCTTTTGACAACGGCAGTTTTGGGGAGTTTTGCAATCTCATTGTTTTCTATAGCTTCACGAGAGTCTAATACTTTTTGAAGTTCATCCTCATATTCTGTACCTTTGGCTAATTCTTTTAAGTTCTTTAGAAGTTCAACTGAAACTAAAACAAATTTATTGTTCATTTGGAAAATATTAAAATATAAATTAGGCTTAGAATTGACCCAAAGATTAAGGCCATTATTAATCCTGGAACTAGTTTTATCTCAAAAACAATTTTCTGTTTCTTCTTTATTACTTCTCTTGGATATGCCCCATTTGCAGGTCCTACAACCCCTCTAGCTTCAAGTTCATTTAATAATTTTACGGCCTCAACGTATGGAAGTGACATTGTCCTTTGAAAATAACTGGCAGAAATCCTGTCGTAATCGGCAGCCATCTTTGAAGCTTTGTTGATAATCTTTTCAGTTATCATAAATTAATAATACTCCTTTTCTGTAAAAAGTGATTTAAAGGTTAAAAATGTTGTTTTTGTTAGTCTTAAAACAAGCTCTAGAAACATTACTAAAAATATAAATAATATTTTTAAAAACGCAGGTGTAAAAAGAATTACACCAATTAAACTGCAGGCAATAATTATGGAATTTTGATCAAACTCAAATACAAATAATCCTATTCCAAACAAACCTTCAACAACTACTGCCATTATTGCCTTTTTGTATAAATATTCTGCTAGTGGATAACTAACTAAATTATAAAATATTGAAGTTTTCTTAATTTCAAATTTTTTAAAATATTTTTTAAACAAAAAAATAGGTATACTGAAAAAATTAATTATTCCTAAAATAATTTCACTAAATATATTCCTAGTTACATCAAGTTCAAATTCAACTTTTTTCATTGATTTAGATTATAATACTATTATGCTTACAAAATCAGATTTTCTTTTATACCTTAGAGCTCCACTTCATCTTTGGGCAGAAAAGCATAACAAATTAAATAAACTTGTTCCTTCTGTGTATGAGCAACATTTGATGAAACAGGGTTATGGAGTTGAAAAGTTAGCTCATGAACTATTACCTCATGCAACATGGCAAGAAGCCTATGTTTCAGACGAGTTTGAAATCAGAAGAGACGCTTTAATTAAAAACACAGATGATACATATGATTTGTATGAAGTTAAAAGTAGTACAACTATCAAAAAGGAACATTTATATGATGTTACTTTCCAATCGATAGTAATGAAAGATAGAACCAAATTAAATAAAATTTTCATAGTTACACTAAACAAGGAATATATTTTTAAAAATAAATTAGATATTAAAGAGTTATTTTTAATAACTGATGTTACTGAGGAAGTAAAAGAATTAACTAACGAAGTTGATGGAAAAATGAGAGAGGCAGTTAGTATCATTAAAAAAGAAACTCCAGACTATATAGAAAATTGTCTTGATCCAAAAACTTGTCCATGTATCGATCTTTGCTATCCCAATCTGCCTAAAAAATCTATTTTTAATATTCCAATGCTAAGTCCAAAGAAGAAGCGAGAATTAGTTGATTCAAAAATAATTGACATTAGTGATTTATCAGACCAATTTGAACTATCAGCTAAGCAAAGACGAATTACTGATGTTATTAAACTTGGAAAACCGTATTTAAACAATACTGGTCTAAAAACTTTTTTGGATTCTTTTGTTTATCCAATTTACTTTTTAGATTATGAAACCTACCCTCTTGCAGTTCCAATTTATAATAACTATAAAACTTATCAACATATGGTTTTCCAGTATTCATTGCATGTAGTAAATGAAGATCAAACTACAATCCACAAAGAATACTTAGAAACAGAACTTGGTGATCCATCAAGAAATTTAATTAAAAAACTAAACGAAGATATTGGAGATACTGGCTCGGTAGTTGTATGGAACAAGACCTTTGAATTTGAAAGAAACAAAGATATGGCAAATTTATATCCAGAATACAAGGAATTTTTAGAAAACGTAAATTTTCGCATGATTGATCTTGCAGATTTTATAAATAAAGAGCTATACATTCATCCTGATTTTCTTGGTAGCTGGTCAATTAAGAATGTTTTACCTGTCATGGTTCCTGATCTAAGTTATAAAAAGTTAAATGTAAATAAAGGAGATCAAGCAATGTTAGCGTGGTGGGAGTTAATTCATTCCTCAGACAAAACAAAGTCTGTAGAGCTACTTGAATATTGTGGTCTGGACACCCTTGCCATGGTCAAAATTTGGGAAAAACTAACAATATTTACTTAACATCCGATACCATTTCTGAACGAGATGATTTAAAAACTGCTGTTACTTTTGTAAATATTTTTCTAGGATGGACATTGTTTTGATCAAACGACAACCTTTCATTTTTTGGATCTAAGAATAATTGTACTTTATCACTTTCTTTCTTACTTCCAGCTAGAACCATTAATTGTAATTCACCCTTCTTATTTTTAGATATTTTTGCGTCAATCCAATAATCACCGTCTTTTTCTTCTTCTCTTTGAATTCTTATTAAATCTCCATCTATATTAACTATTTCTGCATCCTTATATTTTAGAGAGTCCAAAACAGACAAAAAGTCGTCAGCTTTGTCTTCTATTGGCTTACTTAATGTAATTTTAAAATCGCATCTAATACATTTATATTTATACTCACCGACAGAATAATTTTCTTTAGACTTAATTAGTCTACAATTACACTTTTGCTTTGGACACACAGAAAAGGGAGTTGGGTTCCCATTTATATCATAATCAACATCCCAATTAAGACCTTCCCAAAAATATAATTTTACTTTTTCAATCTCCATTTTTAATTATCAATTTCTCCATTCATACTTTTGTACAATACTGAATCAAAAAGTTCTTTTAATAAATCTTTTTGCATAATTAACATTTTCTTTGATTCTAAAATCGCATCAAGTTTTTCAACAATCCTCTGTTGCACTACATCGGGAGGCGTGGCTATTTTTAAAGACACAATTTGATCCAAGTTTATATTCGGAAATGTCGATCCACTTCCTATACTAAAAAGGTAATCTCTTTTAGAAGCAAAATAATAATTTAAAAGACTTTGTATAAATCTACCCTTGACTCTGATAGAAGCCACTCCACGACCTATACATGCTTCGCAAACGGCTATATTTGTTCTTCCTGTCGTTGAACCTCTTACACAAAGTATTAAATCACCCTTTTGACAAACTTTTGTAGGTCTATTTGTATATTTTGTTATGTGTGTTTCAGACAATTGATCAATGCCAAATTCTACTGGACCATTAATTAGCGGTAAGCCATCTCCTGTAGTATTGTATGTTTCCCCTTTGGGGCTTTGTCCCATTACGACTGTTGCAATTTCATTTATTTTTTTAAATTCCCATTTTGGGCATGAACTGTAAATAGTTTCTCTAGTAGACTCAAAAAGTTCTTCGGTTTTTTGTATTTGAGTGTCACAAAGTTCTTGAGATTTTCTAATCGCATCCAATCTCTCAACAATCATTTCTTGAGCACTTTTAGCAAATTTTGGTACTGCTATATTTAAGTAATCTTTAAGTTGCAAATTTCTTATTCCAGTAGTTTGTGATTGATATTTATTAATATCTCCTGATTTATAAAAATGATGTAAATAATAGAAAAGATACTTTGGTACTATTTCGCTATCTTTTACTTGAAATTTACTAATAAAATTCCCATATATAATATTATCTTTTTGTTTTTTTTCAAAAAAAACAACTCTACCAACAGGTTGTGCAGGACTTCCACCCGATTTTTCAATTAGAATGTCATTTGGTTTAAGCCCAAGACTCACTACCTTGTTTTGAGGAATTGATCTATAAGCTACTTGATCCCAAGAAATTGTACCGTTGCTATTAAAATTGGTCGACCTCAAAACAGCAGTTCCTGAATTATCTTCGACCCCCCACGCCCCGTTATGAGTGGTAACTACATCTCCCAATTTCTTACTTGTCCAGTTAGGCATCATAATCACCTTTCTGAAAAAAGATATCCTCTTGCTCCTTTAATTTATTTTCTATAGTATCGAGAAGAGTAACAAATTCTTGTGAGTCTAAGAAATAATTAGGATACAACTTTCGGAGGTTATTTATATCATCAACAGATACTAATACCGTTTCAATTGATTTATCATCTAAAAATTGTTTTTCCTTTTTTGAATATTCAGCGTTTGCTTCATCAAGTTTCGACTCCGTAAACGGAACAATACTTAATTTTTTAGTTCTAAAATCAAGAGTTATTAAAAAATATTTTCCGGTTTTCTTGTTTATGTCTTTCTCTGAAATCTGCGTGGCCGTGGAAAACCCCAGTAGCAAATCTCTCAGTTTGATTTTGCCAATTTTGTTAAGTGTATCTTTGAATAATTGGGTATCGTTTTCATTATTTTCCAATTTTATAAATACCTTACTAATATCTTTAAATAAATCTAGATAGTTTTGATCACCAAAACTTTGTTTTAATGGCTGACGAAGATAAGTACCTATTACTTCAACGGCGGTAGCCCAAGCATGTTGAATTCTTGTCCTTAGTTGAATTTCAATTCTACAGATATTTTCTGGAGAAACATTCTTTTCATATTTGTATATTAAATGTATGCTACGATAACCACTTTCTTTTGGTGAAATTATATAATCCGTTTCTTTTACAAGATTAGATTTAAAAGCAGGTTGTTTTTCACTCAACCTAACCATATCCTTTAATTTATATACTTCATCTAAACTATTCATGACGACTCTCAGACCACCAATATCTTGCATTTGAGATAATGACATATTCTTTTGAATTTTGAGTTTACTAATTATTGATGGAGCACGTTTTAACCTTTGAGAGATTAGTGCATCGTTCGAAATTGATTTAGATTTCTTATCCAACGACATGCGAAAAACGTTTAGAGGGTGAATATGAATAGATCTGAAGTTTTCAAGCACTTCGATGGCCTTGTCCTTTGAGATTACATTGTCCAAAACACCGGAAAGTACGTCTCCCGCATTATCAACCTCTCCCTTAGTGTACTTTAAATAACGTTTCATACTAATTCGTCTAGATTCTTAATTGAATTTATATACTCTGAATTAATATTTTTAATCTCCACTAAAATTTCTCTTGGGTCTCTGTGTAATACTGCGTTATCAACTGACTTTTTATAAGTAGAGGCGCTTAGGATATAATCATTTTTGATTATTTTATCTACATCCACTGTCCATGACTTTTCAGACGCTTTTCTTTCAGGCCAATTTGATAGAAGATCTGGTAAATCATTTTTTGTTGGATTCGGTTTTCTATTTGTTCCTTTTGTGTATCCATCATTTTCGACATCATAAAACCAAACTTTTGCAGTTGGATTACCTGTATTTTTAAAAATTACAAAGCTTGTTTTTACGCCTGCATATGGATTAAATACTCCTTGAGGCAAAGAAACAACAGCTTGAAGCTCCATTTTCTCAAGTAATAATTTACGAAGAGCAATTGCTGATTTGTTCCTACCAAAAAGTAGTCCCTCGTTTACAATAACTCCACAAATTCCATCATTCTTTAAAGACTCAATCATTAAACTAACAAATAAAATTGATGAATCTTTTGCTTTGATTGGAAGTGTTGTTCTCAGTCTTTCAAGTGAAACGTCACCTGCAAATGGTGGATTTGCAAGAATTACATCCCAATTCATTAAATCATAATCGTCTGATGTCCCTGCTAGTGAATCCCTTCTGAACACATTATTTGCAGATAATCCATGTAAAAGCAAATTCATAATAGCAATTTTTATACTGTCTGGCGAAACATCAAAACCGTAAAAAGTAGAACCTTGTAGTGTTTCCCAGTCTTTCTCACCAAGTAAATCACCTTTGCCTCTTCGATATTTATCTCCGTTCTCGGCTGTTAAATCTTCAAGTGTAGTTTTTGAATTTTGAGATTTTATATATTCATATGCTGTTAATAAAAATCCAGCGGTACCACAAGCAGGATCACAAATTGTTTGACCGATTTTTGGATCAATCATTTTTACAATTGTTCTAATAATATGCCTTGGAGTCCTAAATGCTCCTATCCTGCCCGCAACAGCAAGCCTTGAAGTTAGATGCTCATACATATCACCTTTAACATCTGTGTCGATTTTGTTAAATTCAATTTTACTTATAATATCTACAACTTCTGAAAGCAAAACTGCATCTGGTATTAAAAACCTAACTTCTGCGAAGAATTTTTTAACATCATCTCTGTTTTCAATCTCTTCACTTAAAAATTTTAAAAGATCATCTCTTGCAAATTTAAACATTGATTGAGAATCAAGAACTGAAAACATTGACCACCTAAACTTCTCATTTTCTCCGTCAAAAACTGATTTATATTCTTTACCCATTAATTTATTTGCTTGAATCTTGTCATTTTCTTGTTCCTCAAGCATTTTTGCAAAAAATAAGAAACTAATTTGTTCTATATATGCGGTAGGGGTAACTATTCCATTTGCAAAGAATTTATCTGCTAATCTATCAACTGTTTTTAATAATTCGTCTTTTGACATTTTTATAATAATACTGTTTCATTCATCTCATTAATTACATCTTTTAATTTATCTTCTCCAAAAAGAGCAACAGCATAACTTATTCCTCCCTGATCTGAAAAAGGTGGCTTGATAAAATCTTCTGCTGTTATTTCGCTATCTCCTGCAACAAATCTATCTCTTAATTGAACTAATAATTTTGTCTGATCTGCTGAAAAATTCTTTTGCCTTAACCATGATGAATACGCATTTTCAACTCTTTCTTGTTTGGTTGGGAATTTATACTTTCCTAAGGCAGATTTGATAAAATCTAGGATAGATCCTGTAGGTTGTTTATATACTTCTTGTAAATTCTCCTCGTTGAAATAATAATCAGGAGAGTTTAATTTTTCTGCAAGAGCTTGAACTTCGTTATCCTCAAGAACTTTGTCATCAATTATTTTTTGAAAAATTGGTTGGTTTTCCATTGTTTTTATAGTTTCAACAAATTTATCTGCATAAACCTTTTTATCAATTGCCATACCCTCTGGACCAATTTTTATTGTTTCTCTAGATGTTATTTCATCAGAAAGCTTATCCTCTGGAACAATAATAAAATCAAATGGTTTCCTTTTTCTTTCTTCATCAACTTGTTTGGTAAAATCTGCAGGTAGCATTTTTTCACCCGGAATTGCGTTTGCGAGCATTGGATCATTAAACCTTGATGCATTATCTACAAAGTCGTATATTAGAAAACTTGTTTTATCTATTTGCGGTGCAAGCCTTGAACCTCTACCTCTAATTTGTTGATATAGAATTGCAGAAGCAGTTGGCCTCATCATAACTATATTTTCAACAGTTGGAGCATCTACTCCAGTATCAAGCATCCCCACAGAAATTAAACAGATTGGAAACTCTTGTTTCTTGAAGTCAGCTAAAATTTGGTCGGAGTCAGGTGTATCTGATGTGATTATTCTTGCGTAATCACCTTTAAACTCAGCAAAAACTACGTCAAAATGTTCTTTAAGTTGGGCTGCGTGATTTTTTGTAACAGCAAAAACTAATGTTTTTCTGAAATGATTTCCACCTCTTTGATTTTCATGAAGCCTAAATTCTTCTACCATTAACTTATTTCTTGATCTGATTGTTATTTTCCTTTCAAGATCTGTTGGTTTATAGTCAACCCCTTCGTAACTAACACCTTGTACTGTGATCCTCGTTTTTGCAAGATAAATATCATATTTTGCAAGAAATCCATCCTTAATCCCATTGACCATGTCATATGCAAAAGTTGACTCACCCACTTGAGAGGCGTGATTCCAACAATCATAAAATTCGTATGTATTTCTAACCAACTTCTTTTCCTTATCGTTTATGTATTCATAATGCCCTAAATTTGGAGTAGCAGTTAATCCTACGTGCAGTGCATCAAAATGATTTAATAGATCTCGATATAAATTATAAATTGACCTGTGACATTCATCAGTTATAACGATATCAAAATGACCTGGAGAAAAACGCTCAAGCTGTGAGGATATGGTGGGTAGCGTACCTATAACAATTCTTCCTAATTCTTTAGGCTTTCCACCATACCACACTTTTGGTTCGTACCCTTTGAGATATTCTGCAAGTGATTCCTTTGCTTGCTCTGCTAAATTTTTACGATCAACCAGGAACAACACTTTTTGGATAATTCCCGCTTCAAATAGCCTCTTTAGCATTATTCCTATGGTTAGTGTTTTTCCTGTACCTGTTGCCATTTCAATCAGCATTCTTCTTTTTCCTTTAGATATGGACCTATCGACAGATTGAATTGCTTCTTTTTGATATGGTCGAACTTCTATACTCTTGTTAAAATAAAAAAACTTGTCCGGTATAGGAATTTCTTCAAGTGGTTTAATTTGCTTTGCTAGTATATTTCTTCTTTCCAAATCCTCTTTTGTAAAAAAAGAATCAACCTGTCTTGAAGCAGAATTTTTATAATCCCAGAAAAATATTGTTTGTCCATTTGAAAGAAATATAAAAGGAGCATCAATTGATTTTGCATAAGCCTTGGCTTGATCTTGTGCTAAATTTGGATTTATAGAAAACTTCTTAGCTTCAATAACTGCAAGTGGTCTACTCCTTGAATCTAATAAAATATAGTCAGCCCTACCATCTGAAGCAGGTTCTTCGGTTAAAATCTGAGTCATATCTTCGATATCCCAACCTGACTCACGTAATAACCTATCGATTTTAATTCTTGAATCAGTTTCTTTTAAAGACTTGGAAGACATGAATCTATTTTACCACTTTTGTGAAAAAAATAACCACGCTCTGTTTACACTTCTTTGATTTTAATTTGTGATGTAGAAATTATATTTTACTTCTTAAAATAACATGTTTAAACCATTTTTCTTGAAAATTTGTTAATTTTTCAATTTCTGCATCTGAAAAGTCCTTGCCATCTTGAGTTATTATTAATTTATCATCATCGTCATCTGTTCTTCTGATCACTGCAATACAAGTACCTCTAATGTTTGTAAGGGGTTTATCGACTCCTAAAACATAAGCATCAAGTTCTTCTCCATCTGCAGATTTTGTGTTTGGAACATAGCCATAATTAACTTCATATGTAAAATCATGTTTTGGGTGTTTTGATCCTAGAGGCCTATCTATTACTACATTTACTTTTTGACCTATGAAAGTTAGGGAGTTTGTCATAATTCGCTTTCAATTCTTTCCAACTGGTGTGGGAAATTTAAATAATTTTTAAATTCACTTCTTTTAATCCATTTAATTTTTTTAATTTCTTTTGGATCTGGTTTTATTTCATGATTTTTACCTATAAATTTAACTACAAAATATCTGACACTTTGCCCTCTCCAAATTCCCTTATTGTTAATACATCTTTTGATAATTACATTTAGAGGCCAGTTATAAGTTGAAAGATTTTTACTTTTTTTAATAATTAAAAATTTATTAGTTCCCAATTCTTCTTGAAGTTCTCTAAAAAGTGCCTGTTCTTCTGTTTCTCCTTTTTCAATTCCTCCTCCGGGAAAATTCCAATCATTTCTGCCATAATCAGTAAGTTGATCAATTAGAAACTCTCCTCTATTGTTAGTAATTATTCCAGTAACTTTTCTTCTGTAAAAATGTTTTGTAAACCAATTTGTTTTAATCATGCTTAATTATATCAATTATTGATATAATATTTATGTATGAATACTTTTTATTTAATCAGACATGGTCAAAAAAACAAAAACATCGGAAACCCAGGATTAACAGATCTGGGTAAAAAACAAGCCAAATTAACAGGCCAATACCTTAGTTCCTTTAAAATCGATAAAATTTTTAATAGTCCCTCAAAACGCACTTTAGAAACAGCTACAATAATAGCCAAAGAAATAGGTATAGATACGGAAGTTGATATGCTACTTAGAGAACGCGTCAATTGGGGCGACGATCCTAATCAATCTTTGGATGATTTTTTAAACATGTGGGTACAGTCTTCAAATAATCGATCTTGGCAGCCACCAGTTGGTGACTCATCTATTGATGCTGGAAACAGAATGCTGAGTTTTATTAAAAATATAATTAGCAACAAGATTGAAAATAAGAGTACTGTTATTATCTCCCATGGTGGGATAATTGTTGATTGTCTTCTTAATATATTTAGTAGTGATTATCTCAATGAGATAATACCAGATTTTGTAGCAAATAGGGATGCTATGCTTTCTGAATGTTCGATCACAAAACTAAATTATAATACTGAAAATAAAACTTTCATTCTCGAATTATTAGCTTACACTGATCATTTGAAGTAATTATTAAGAATCTTCAGAACCCTCTTATCAAAATCTTCTAAATCAGAAAAAACTTCTTTAGAGAGAAGCTTGATTACCCAATTTTGGGGCATAGGAGTTATTGTGAAAATAGGTATATTTGCTTGATAAGCATTCCACATCTCAATCGAGCTACCCATACTTGCAATCGGCAAGAAAGATATAAGCAAATCGACTTTACCTGCAACAGCACAATAGTCAAAAAACATCTTTTTTGATTGCTCAAAATTGTAATTTAGTCTATCTGGATCTGTTTTGTCTGGATCGACAACTTCTACATTTTTTAAATGTTTATTTAATATATTCGTTATTTCTGTCCGATAATCTTGAGAGTGAATACCTTCGGTCTTACTGCCTTGCATTACACCCGCAATAAACACTGTAAATTTTTTACTTTTCATGAATTAAAATATAGTCGCTAAAAAATCTTTATTTTTAATAATCCAGTTGTATAAGTCGCCAACTCCATCTTCTGGACTTATCTTAGGTTTCCAACCTAATCGTTTTAAAAGCTTAGTGTTATCTGAATAATATATTTTTTGATCACCTGGCCTCCATTCAGAATAACTTGCATCTGGAATGTATTTTGTAAATTTTCTAGCTAACTCTTTGAATTCTTGCCATATAGAATAGGTAAAATCCAAACCACCTCCTATGTTGTATACTTCATCTTTATTTGTGTATTTATCTATAGCCAGCATATAGGCACTAATTAAATCATTAACGTGTAAAATATCTCTGACCTGTTTTCCATCGCCATAGATATTAATAGATTTATGAAGTTCACAAGCGATTAAAAACCATGCAACCCAACCTTGATCCTCAACCCCAAACTGCTGAGGTCCATAAATGCATGATTGTCTAAAAACTATAGTAGGTATTCCGAAAATCCTATTGTAATCGATAAAATATTGATCAGCACTACCTTTTGAACATCCATAAGGTGTATAAAAATCCAATAAATTATTTTCTTTAACTCCCCTTTTGTTCTCTTGTTTTGCAAAGACATATCTTGTTTTAGTTTCTTTCATTTCAATACCAGTTAAATGCCCATACACTTTGTTTGTTGACGAGTAGATAAGAAGTGGTGGTTTCTTCATTTTCCTAGCCACTTCAAGAAGATTTAAACTTCCCAATGCATTGACTTCAAAATCCTCGACAGGATTCTTCACTGAGCCTGTGATAGAAACATGTCCAGCTAAATGAAAAACTATATCGTTTTTAACTACATTTTTTTCCAGCTCAGACTTGTTTCTTATATCCGCTTTCACAAAACTTATATTTTTTTTGTGATCTTTAAGTAAGTTCTTGATATTAAGTTCAGTTCCTTTTCTTGATAAATTATCAAAGATAGTAACTTTATTGTCATTTTTAAGCAATTGTCTAGCTAAGTTGCTTCCAATAAAACCTGCTCCACCTGTTATTAAATACTTCATATTATATTAGTGATTGTATTCCAAACTCTTCCAAAGATTGGCCTTTAGATATTACACCTAAAATTCCCATATGTTTTTGTATATACCCTGGATATCTCGGATCCTGTTTAACAAAATCTTCATTTTGATGTAAGAATACATTTTTTAGATAATTTAACGATCTATATGCATGATAGGTTTTTCTTTTTGCCTGATAAGTTTCTGAGGGTTTTCGTTTAGTCAAGTATCCCTTTAAGAAAGATTCTCTATTCTGATTAAACTCGTCGGCATAGCTACTGAATACCAACCAGTTTTCAATAAAAGCTACATCAATTTCAGGATCTCCTGACAACGCCCATTCTAAATCAATAAATGATTTAACTTCAACTAAGCCATTTTGGTTCGTGGCTATTAAATTAGCAAAACGTGTATCACCGTGAGCCAAATGATTTGTACTTATATGAATACTGCTTTCGTCTAAGTGTTTTACCAGACCACTTTCTGTGTGTAGTATGTCTTCAGTTGAAACACCAGCCATAACCCTATTGACTCCACTATCCCATAAATCATGATACTCAGAAGATATTTGTGAATTCATATAATCTAACCAGTTTGAGTGCGCTTCCTGCTCAGGCATGGAAATTACTCCTACTTGTCCAGTAACACTAGAATGAATGCTTGCCAACCTGAATCCTAAATTATGGCAAAACGATTTCCAATCAATGTTACCTACCATATTAATCTGCAAGGCAGAATCTAAGTCAATTCCATGGACAAACTCTCTCAAAATAAATGCAAATTTGTTGCCATTTTGAGTATCTGTTCCACAATCAACCAGTCTAGGAAATAGAACATCCTTGTCATTTTGGGTTAGATCTCTTAGAACTCTTTCTTTTTCGATCTTCCACCAATCACTTATCTCAGGATAGACAGTTAAAACATAACCAGCTTTTGTTTCTTGGTCGTGATGTTGAGTAGTTATATGATAATTGATATTACTTATCCCTCCACCAAGCCTTTCAACCTGAGTTACTCTTTCGTCCTTGTCAATATATCTCTGCGCAATTTCTGATGCTTTTATATCTGCTGACATTCTGCTAACCTTTCTAAGTCTAATGGTTTTATAATTCTAATTTTTTCTTCATTTGATAATTTAGCAAATTCATTAAATTGTTTTATTGAATCTTCTGCGCTCTTGTAGTAATTGAGTTTTGAAGATATATCATGCCATAAATGAGTTACTGGATATTTTCCTGATAACATTTTCCCTTTGTAATATATTCCATAATTATCAATCGAATAATTAGTATCGTAAGTTCTTAGTTTTTCCCAAAACCAAAGGTCTTCACAATTCCATCCTTTATTTTTTACAGTAGTACCTCCGACTTGAATAAAAGTTTCAGTCAGACACAAATATGACGGTTTTGCTCTGGGACCTGATCTAAAATTCCCTAATGCTTCATCTTCACCTGGTGATTTAAAAGATCCGTAAAAATTGAATTGGTTATCAATATCATTTCCCCACAATTCTTTATCTGTAAATTTGTTAATTAGATTTTTACTTTTATACTGGTTAGGTAATATGCTGTTTATCCACTTTATCTGTTGAGATGTTAGTTTTACGCGATTTGGATTTTTAGGATGATCTATTAAATTTTTCTTTTCTTTAAATTCAATTGATGATGTAGTTTTTGAAATCTTATTCATTAATTTTTTCCAATCAATACTTTCTTCCATAATGCCTTCAGTAATTGGTTTAGTTAAACTAACTGCACCATAGAAAGGAAAAACACAAGGAGCGCCCGTTTTCTCTTGAACATTGAATGTTTTTTCTATTGTATCAAGCGGTAATAAAAAATCAGGAAGATGTATGTAGAAAAAAGGATCTGGCTTTATTTTTGCAATAGCTATGTTTTGTAATTTCCCTACGCTGAAAGGTCCATAATTCTTTTTAATAAAAATGTAATTATCAAATGCAGATTTAGCATACTTTTTTAGATAAGGTGAATCACTCCTTTCGATTAACACTAGTTTTATATCTTTATAGGTTTGTTTATGCAAACATTTTTCAGTTACAAACTTTAAAACATCAGCTCTCTCTGGCTGTTTAGTATTATGGCCATAGGGGATTATTACTGTAACTTTAGATTTTGCCATATTTATTTTTTACTAATTAAATGGTCACCCAAAATGAGATTATCAACCTTCATGTTTAAAAATGATCTAATAGCGTTTTGTGGCGACTCGACTAGTGGCTCACCATTATCATTAAACGAAGTGTTTAATACTACAGGTATTCCAGTCTTTTGCCCCACCTCTATTATTAATTTATGATAACGTCTGTTTTGGTGTGCATTAACAGTTTGAACGCGTGCACTATTATCGACATGAGTAATTGCTCTTAGAGAGTCGCGATATTTTTTATTTACATCAACAACTGCCAACATGTATGGAAGAGGTCTATCTAGTCTAAATATATCACCTGATGCTTCCTCGATAGTGCTTGGAGCTAAAGGCCTAAACCACTCACGATGCTTGACGTTAAAATTGATATGGTCTCTCATTGCCTCAGATGATGGATTTGCCACTATACTCCTGTTACCTAAAGCCCTTGGACCAATTTCGGAACGTCCTTGCCACCAAGAGATAACTTTTCCATCAGCAACTAAACCAGCAGTTTGTTTGATCAAGTCTTCTTCTTCTAATTTTTGTGAAGTTATCACATGGCCATTATTTTTAATAGCTTCCTCAATTTCTTCTTCTATATATTGAGGTCCTAAATATGCATGGTCCATCACGAAAGGTGAAAATTGATTTTGAATTTGAAGCTGATGTTTTCTGTACAATAACCTACCTAATGCTTGTCCGTCATCGCCAGCTGGAGGAAGTATAAAAACATCCTTAAAAATATTAGATTCAATAATCTTACCGTTTGTGGAGCTGTTCAAAGCAACTCCACCCGCATAGCACACCCTTTCACATCCAGTAGCTATCTTTGCCCTGTTCATTGTGGCTAGCACAGACTCCTCTAACACACTTTGGACAGCCCAAGCCAAATCCATATCTCTTTGTGTAATCGGACCATCTGATTTTCTAGGTGAACCTATTTTTTGAAGTATTTCTGACATTAATTTTTCAGATCTGGTCGTTTGTTTTCGTTCCTCCCAATGGAAAAATTTCCTCCCATCATTTGAATAAAACAAAGCTTCTATAAAATTTGGATCTATTTCATAGGAATCTCCTTTTACCAGCACATATCTTTTAAGAAAATCATGCATTTCGGTTCGTTTGCCATACGGAGCCAAACCCATCGTTTTCCCTTCTTGCAGAAATCCAAAACCTAAGTGATATGTAACGGCGGAATACAAGAGACCTAGGGACTGACTTGAATATCCTTTCTCAGCGTTTATATCAACAAGTTCTAATTTATCTCCTTGCCCTTTCCATATTGAGGTTGAAGTATACTGTCCAGGTTCTGAATGTGGTCCTTGCCCATCTATCACTACAACTGCAGAGGATTCATAACCAGACGAGTAATAAGCTGCGGCTGCATGACCTTTATGGTGACTAAGTTCCTGATTTTTATTGTAATTAGGATCAAAATGATCTAGCTCGGTTCCAAATTGAGAAGATTCTGATTCATATCTCTCCCTTGCAAAGTCATAAGCAGTTTGAGAATTTCCGCTGTGTTTTTTTCTGTCAATTCTCTCTGTTGCTATGGCGACTATTCCTCCATCCGCAGGTAGTTGAAGCGCAACCCCTCCATCATGCCTTGTGGTGTTGTGTCCTTCAATCAATACTTCTTTTGTCATTTTCTTATTGTTGTCCTAGTGGTAGCAAATTTTTCAATTAGTTTTACTGTCTTATTTAATCCATTTTTACCTAGCGATTTCATAAACTCGTTTTGGGTTACTCGTTGTCTATTTTTATTTCGTTGTGATTGATTTAAGTAAGCAGTAATTCTGGTAGCAGTATCATTAATTGCATTTTGATCGTTTTCATACATTCTTAGTTCTTTTAAAAATATATCCATAATTATTCTTAGATTTTTTCCGTGTAAATTTTTATATTTGTAGTAATCGGCAAAATGTATTGAATTGGAATTACCTGCTAGTTTTCTCTCGCGAAATTCGTCTAGTTGTACATACTGACTACTATTGGAAGGTGGTAAAAACATAACCGGTTTTTGATATGCGAATGCTTCAAGTGGTGTTTCTAAGCCAGGGATGATCAATATATCTTCAGATTGTGCCATCTCTTTTACTACTTCATTGTGAGGCATCATCTTAAATATAAATTTCTCCGTACCTAATTCTATATTAAGTTTTCTAGTTATTTCTTCATTACCCACAAATAAAACTTTTTCATATTTAGAGGTGTCTACGAAACTAGTTATAAGTCGTGAAATTGTATAGGGATAATTACTATCTTTTCCAATCTTATACCAACCCTTTGCTTCCATTCCACCAAATGCAACTAGTAATTGTTTTTTAGTCTTTAGATTCTTATACCTCATGTCTATGATAGGGCCAACAATTTGCATATTCTTAACTTTTTTTCCGTACTTTTTAATATTTCTCTCGTTGTTTAATGAATATTGTTGAATATACATATCTACATTTAAAAGATAATCTGGAATTACATCCCACCACCAGAACAATATATCCAACCAAATTACAGGCTTTCCTATTTTTTGCGCTAACAATACGCTTGATCTGTCCCCGCTGGTTAATACAAAATCACATTTTTCGAATATCTTTTTAGCCTTTTTGGAGAAATATTTCGCATCCGTGTTCATCTCATATATTTCTTTACACTTCAATTTACTTCCAAGTTGATAGGCAGTACCATATCCGACAAATATCAATTCATGACCATTTTCAATTAGAGCTTCGGCCACTGTAACCAACTTACTTATAGGCCCAAACGCAAAGTTTTCAGCAGACATTAAAATTTTAGCCATTGTTCTCCTTTTTTATTTCGATAACAAAATATGATTCATATCCAACAGGTTTAGTAGCCACAACCTTATATTTGAACCCATTTTCAGCACAAAGATCATCAATCATTTTTAGACCACCTAACTTGGAATCCTTAGTTACATCCGAAAACAGAAGATAAATTCTGCCGTTATCTTTTAAGTATTTACTAACATTATTAAAAAATTTAACTGTTGTTTTAAGGCCCGGATCGAATACTGCTGTTTCCAATAAAGTTCTAGGTTTACCAGGCAATAATGGCGGATTTGCTATCACAACATCAAATCTCTCTACCTTAATAGCTTTGAATAAATCACTTTTTACAGAGCTAACTTTATTTGCTAAATTATTTGCTTTAATATTATTTTTTATACATTTAATGGCATTTAAGGAATGATCCACACAAACAACTCTGGAAGCTATCCTCGCAGCACAAATCCCAACAAAACCACTTCCGCTGAACATATCCAATACACTTTCTCCTTCATTTATAGTTAAATTGTCTGTTAAAAATCTGCTCGTATTTGTATAGGCCGGACAAAACACGTTTGGGACCATTCTAAGCTTTATGCCATCAATTTCTAATTCATATTCTTCTTTGTGAACCCTGTGTTTATCTAATAGTCTCTGTACAGGATGTAAATCTATTGGATTAGCCTTTGTCATATTAGTTAATTATCTTATTGTAGATAAATAGGTTGGTTCACCTTGCTTTTGTGTTACAAATTTAAATTTAGTATTTTGAAATGATGGTATATAATCTGAGCTTGAAGAAGCGGAAAAATTTTTGAGATTTATATTTTTCGATATGTTGTTCATTCCTAACAAAAGTTATACAATTGTATAACAGACATATTTAAATAGCAATTTATGAAAATATTTTTTATTTGTTCTTTGTCGGGTAAGAAAAAATACCTAAAAAATTATCAGGAAATAATTAATTATTTATCTAATGAAGGGCATGAGGTAATTGCAGACCATGTTTTTAAAAGAGATGTCAAGGATATAGTAAGGTTTGACATTAAAAAACATACGAGAGAATTTAAAAGATTAATTTCTGAAATGAGAAAATGTGATGCTGTAGTGGCGGAAATTAGTTTTTCCTCAACTACGGTTGGAAGTTTTGTTGCATTAGCATTACAAAACTTTACACCCACTTTGTTACTATATCAAAATAGCTATCATGGTTTAGTTGTAGGTGACCCAAATCGTTTGATAAAAATGAGTAGTTACAATTTAAATAATTTAGATACAATATTGAGAAAATTTCTTTTGTTTGTAAATGAAAGAAAGCTTTCAATTCGATTTAATTTGATGTTAGATAAGAATATTGACAAATTTCTTGCCCAAAAGGCTCTCGAAACAAATATAAGCAAGGCTGAGTATGTTCGAAGTTTGATTTTGTCAAAGATGAAACAATAATGTCAAAAACACCAAAAATTGAATATTATTTGAAAGACGGAAAGATTGAAACGTTTCCATCAAAGCGGAAAAAAATTATAATTGTATTGGAATATCTAATTACAAAATTTGAGATGAATAAAAAGTATGCAGAAAAAGAAATAAACGAAATATTAAATAACAATCATTTATTTGACAATCCTCTCTTGCTACGAAGAGAATTGATTGATAACAAATATTTATCTCGAACCTCGGATGGAAAAGCTTATTGGCGAATATAAATTTTAGTTAATTTCGAGAGATTCTGTTGATTGGGGCGTCGGAATAATTGTGGGTTCCAAAATCGGTGTTGAAGTTGGTGTAATTGTAGGATTAGCTGTCTCTGTTGGCTTTGGTGTTGGAGTTACAGTTGGTATTGGGACTGGTGTGGTTGATAAAACTTCAAGGTCTTGTATGTCTTCTACTTCTAATACTTTGTTTTTTGAGTCATATGATCCAACAGCAAGTATCCTTTTTCCAACAAGTGAAATTAAATTAAAACCAACTGGTATTTCTAAAGTAACTGCTTCTGTTGAGGTTGTAATGAGATAGAATTTGACTGGATTAGTATTTGTTTTTGTTAGTGTTCCTTTTAAGGCAGTATCTTTTAAAATTTGTGGTTGAGATGTTGGGGATGCAGTAGCTGTTGTTCCATCATTAAACTTCATCCATGGAAAGAAAGTAGGAAGTACAACTCCACCAAGACCAAAAGCAAGAGAGAAAAGAATTAAGGCAACTCCAAAGATAGTTAATGGTTTAACTTTAATCCTCATATCTAGTCCTTCATTTGCCATTATTCTTTTCCACCAGTATTTAATGTAAACAAGAGGATTAGTAATTTTAAGACTGACTAAATCTGGAGGATTTGTTGTTGATACTGATGTTGGGTTATTTGTTGTAACAGATATCGGAGGTAACTTTGTTGGATCAACTTTACTTACAAACTTACCACCACTACCTCTAACTTGTTTTTTAGCATTCTCACTTTTAATTTGACCTAAAATATCTTCTTCCATGAAAGTATATATAAATATTAGTACTAAGTTTTGTTTGCGTCCAGTGCCGAAGGCACTGGATTCCTCCTGCCCCCAACCCTTGGAAGTACCTGCCAAAAAGGAGTGAAAAAGCGAAGCAAGAAAAACTAACGCATTACCCCATACTTTTTCTAGCTTTTTCCGACCCACATAGCGACGGCTGAAGTTTCCTTTAATTATTAGGTTTTAGCCGTCGCGTCAATGATTTAAGACAAAAGACACTAGTACAAAAGAAGGGTATAAATTAAGGACGGGGGCAGGATATAAAGGAACACCCCATGGAGTGAGCCATAGTTTCTAAGTAAGTAGTGAGATAAGCCGAGCACTGGCTAAAAGCCTGCACTTTTCTTTCTTTTAAGTGCTTTTTAGTGCGAGGCGAGGAAGGGACTGTATCAAGCAACTAAACAAAACAAACCTAACGGCAAGGCGCCCCATAGGGTGCCCTGACGAACAAAATGGGGTCGCCTTCTCCTTGTGTTGGGTGGGCGGGAAAGTAGATAGAACATACTTTGTATCCGTTTTACCATCTGCGGTAACCGCATCCGCAACCGCAGTACCGTAACACCGCAATATACCCTAAAATTCGGCCAGTTTGCGGTTTTTGTAAAGCACATTACGGTGTACCGCAGATTGCCTTCTACAAATAATCCCCTTTACCTTAGACAATTGGGTTAGCGAACCCCACGAAAGTGGGGTGAGCGAGAAGTCCGACCATGTTTGTGTTTGCGAAGCTCCGCGAAGCGGAGCTGAGCAGAGGATCCAAGCCTTCTCCAATTCATTTCCCCTTTAACCCCTTTTCTTGGAGAATGCTTTTAAAATCTGTTAAACTATGCATGGATTTTAGAAGTTGTTTCTGAAATAAGTTCGAGCCTTTTCATATAAAGGCACAAAAGTGATTTCTAACTTTCTGGAGCCACACCATAGATAACAATTTCAGTTCCAATGTCCATTAACTCATAAATTAATCCCGCTTCTTCTGTTTTCATATTAATACAACCATGACTCATTGGGTGGCCAAAATTATTGTGCCAGTATGTTCCATGAATACCAAAGCCTCTGTATGCTGGAACTTCTTCATTTTCAAAAAACATTACATATGGAACATTAGGAAGATAGTAATAAGTATGAAGTGCTTTACTTCCACCTGACATTTTGATATATCTAAACTTTCCCCAGATATGAAAAGTTCCTGTTGGTGTTTTTCCCCATTTACCTGATGAAATTAAAAAGTCATAAATTTTGGTCTCTCCTACAAATGCATATAGTTTTTGATTGGTTAAATCAATCTCAATTCTTTTTGGTCCTGCCAATTCCCCTAGCACCTTTGTATCTTTTCTATTATTAATACTCTTTACTTCCTGAGAATAAACAATTTGATTATTAAAGCTTCCTTTAGTTTCCGAAAAATTAAAGTCTCCAGTTAGAGATTTAGGATTAATGTTTGCTTGCGAATTCTTAATACTTTGTAGAAAAAGCAGTGTAAATAAACTTAGGATGACAATACCTATTACCTTAAATCTCATAATTAATAATAGTCATGTTAGAATAATCTTTCAATGGTTAAATTATTTTTAAATCTAATTATATTTATTTTATTCACCCCTTTTGCATCATCTGTAAATGCTTATGACCCTAGCATAGTAGCAAATAATATTTATGGAATGGGAATAATTAATCATTCGGATTTGGAGGATGTAAAAAATTTAGTAAATGTTAATGGTGGAGATTGGGGTTATGTGACAGTTGTAATCACAGAAAAAGATAGAGATATTAAGATTTGGCAGAAGTTTTTAGACGATTGCCGAAAATATCATCTAATTCCAATCGTTAGAGTTGCTACCACTTTTGAAAACGGAAGTTGGCAGATACCAGAAATTAACGAGATTGACTCATGGGTAAACTTTTTTAATTCATTAAACTGGGTTATTGAAAATAGATATATAGTAATTGCTAATGAACCAAACCACTCCAAAGAGTGGGGAGGAAAGATTGACCCTGAAGGCTATGCACTTTACTTAAAAACTTTTGCGGAAAGATTACATAATACAAACAAAGACTATTTTGTTTTAAATGCAGGATTTGATCAATCGGCTTCGAATTCAAGAATTACCATGGATCAGAAATTATTCATGCAGAGAATGGTTAAAGCAGTTCCAAATATATTTACTTTTATAGACGGTTGGTCTAGCCACTCCTATCCAAATCCTGCCTTTTCAGGAAGTGAAAAAGCAATTGGTAGAAAAACTATTCGTGGTTATGAATGGGAGCTTAGTCTGGTCAAAAAAAACTTACCTGTATTTATTACAGAAACAGGATGGATTAGAACAATTAAAAATGAAGAATTAATAGCTAAAAAATTAAGGCATGCTTACGAAGAAGTTTGGTCTAAGAATAAGCAAATCGTTGCTGTTACACCATTTATATTAAGTTACACACAGGATCCCTTTTACGAATTTTCATGGAAAAATAAAGATGGCTCATTTTTTCCAATTTATAATGAAATACAAGGAACCAACAAAACCACTGGCAGGCCAGTGCAAAAAATAACAGGGGAAATTGTTTTTAATTTTATAAATCCCTTGATTTTTAAGGGTAAAGATCAGAAAGGTTTTACAATTGTTAAAAATACAGGTCAAGCTGTCTGGAATCAATCAGAATCGCATGTTATTAATGAATTAAATAATGAAATTAGTGTATCCAATACTAAGTTTAATCAAATCGAACCTTTTAACAGCGGGTTGGTTGTCTATTCTTTGAATACTTCAGAAAAGAACAAAGTTGTTGATTTAAAACTTGGATTTTACGTTCGAGGTGAAAAGATTGGAGATGTCTTTTCAGGTAAAATAATTACACTCCCTTAAAAAGTTGTGATCTGTTACGAACAAATTCGAACTCAATTTCGCGACTCGAACTCGGACTTCCCGCTCACCGCTTCGCGGTTCGCTTAGCTCGCCCCCGCGGGGCTCGCTTAACACATTTCTCTCAGCGCGATTTTTTGTTGTTTGGCTTCGCCAAACTAGAAAAATAGAACACCAAACTGGGACAATTATAACACACCCTTACGGGTGTCTGACGGGTAACCGTCAGGTACTTTACCGAATCCGTAAACTGGTCGTAAATACGACCAGATAGCCGTCTTACGGCTAACGGCTTGCGGTTGCGGTACGATAACCCCCATTTCAGCCGCAATTTGCCTTTGCAAGGCAACTACCCAAGTGCTGAAAACAGGAAAGAGTGCTTCGCACAGCACTTGGTTAGAGGACAGAACAACAAAACTATTGCTTCTGAAATCATCCCTTTCGGGAACCCTCACTGCGGTGAGGAAAGTAAAATTAAGAATAGGTTATAAAATCTGTTTGGTGGGGAATGTCTTCATTACTTATTATTTCGATTGTTTTTTCTATTCCTAAAGCCAACATATCCATAAATGCAAAAAATGTTTCTTTATTCCACGATTCGTTCCAAAGTTCAAATCCTAATTCTGCATCAAAATCATTATCCTTATCGTTATTTGTGGTAAATATTTTTACCAGTTTTATATGATCATTTATTGCTAATAAATTCCTACTAAAATCTTTTGAAACATTTTTCATAAAACCGACAGTTGAAACCATTACAAATTCTCCTTCAATTTTAAAACTTACTAATACACCTTTCATTTCTTTTTCTAAAGTGTAAGGAGAGATAATAACTAATTTTCCGTCTGAAGTTGTCTCTCTAAACTTCCAACCATATTCTTCTAAATACTTTTTAATCTCTTCAATTGTTGGGATATTTGTTTTTGTTTCCATTGAAACAATTATAAACCATTTCAGTTCAAATATGATAGTATTGTTGTAAGATGACTGAAGAACCACTCGAAGTAAAAATACTTGGCTCAAGAAAGTTAAGTCCAGAAGAAGTAAATTCAATATTGGGTGATAAACCTATGGAACAAGGCGAGACGTTTGATATAGGCTGGATTGATTTCGTTGAAGAACAAGCACACTCCCAATCAAGGAAAAAGGATAAAGTTGCAATACCCGGAGCGACAGAAACTTTTGAAGCTGGTGTTTTGGAAAATCTTGAACAAGAAATTAAACAATTGGCTATAGAAGAGGCGGATTCAAAAAAGATTTATCATCATCTAAGTTTTCGTTATCACCCCAACTTCTATGGTCAAAAAGATCAAGAGACTCAGAATCTAGCTACAGAATATTCTCAAGCACTTCAAAAAATGCAAGAGGTAGGTTATTTGGAAAAATTAGTTTCAACTCAAAAATAAAATATGGCAGAAGACGTAGTTGAAGTTCAAACACAAATTATTCAAAAAGAAAAAGATGTTTTACCTAAAGTTTCCGAGGCAATAGGTGGCAAAGGTGAACAAAATATAGATTTAAGTTGGATTAAGGATAATATTTCGTCAATCCAACAGGCAACAGCTCAAGGAAATCACGACAAGGTATTTTACCCTGCGTGTGGAACAGATATTTTACGAACGATGGTAGCGTATGATGCTACAGAAATTTCGGCAGTTGATACAGATGAAACATTAGTGCCACGCATAGCTACCCAGTTTGAGGAAGCTGGTATTCCTCTTTCGATAAATGAAATTGATGAAATAACCCAAGAGTTGACTTGTACTTATGAAGAAAAACCAAGAACTATTAAATTTCAAAAGACTGACGCACGTTTAGTTATTTCAGAATTGGCTCCCGGGAGTGTTGATGTTTTACATATTTTTTTACCAACAGGTGCGGAATCTAAAATTTCAGAGGATGAAGGTTCAAGAGTGGCAAATAGCCTTACTTTAGAAAACTATCAACTTGTGAGCACTGGTGGTTTTATGGTTTTTGATGAAAGATCACTTACCCCACTTGGAGAAACACCGTCTGCCCTTTTGAAAATTGCTGGAATCGAAGAGCAAAAAATAACTAGACGTCAACCTAACACCGTCCTTACCAGTTTTTATCCAACACCTGATCAAATAAGCAGAATGGATAGGACTGGGTATATTTATCACAAAACAGAAAATGTAGGAAACGATTTAATGAACGATATGCTTCAAGGCCTCGACCATAGACTTACTAGTGATTACGTTTTTATGGAAGTAGCTAGAGGTGGCTACGATTATCTAAATGCAGAAGAAGGAAATACAGATATGGGAGTAGCGCTGACCAATTTTACAAAAGACGAAGATAAACAAGTAGATGTGGTTGCAGAATCGATGACATTACATGGTGTGATTTCAGAGAATGTCCAAGCCTACAAGTCAGAACAAAAAGCAATATCTCGTAGACAATTACAAAAAATTCAAGAGCAATATAAAGAATTTCTTGGAGCGTATCAGGAAGTAGTAATAAAATTGAAGGCTAAAACGATTGATAATACTCAAGCATTGGAAGAATTGGGAATTGTCCAAGGAGAATATGGCAAAGAAAGCAGAAAATGGCCAATTGCCCTAGCTTACGTGCAGGATACGGAAAAGAATGGTATAAAAACAAGAGAAGCGGTACAACAACTTGCTAATTTAGATTTAACAGGACTTTAGAAGTAATAGTTTGAAATAATAAGATACGGTTGAAAAAGTTTCTTCATAGAGTAAATTTAAATGGTATCCAACTTAATCGATTGCTTTTTTAGTGGCCACATTGGACAGCTTGAGCAATCGAGTTGGATACAACCAGTGTGGCCATTTAAGTTGTTAAAGATTAACAACGAAAACTATAAGACACACAGAACCTTAAAAATTTTTGCCTTTTGATTTGAGAACAATAGAACAAAAGACAAGTTCGGCAGGCACTTTGTTAAGCGAGCCCCGCGGGGGCGAGCTAAGCGAACCGCGAAGCGGTGAGCGGGAAGTCCGAGTTCGAGTCGCGAAATTGAGTTCGAATTTGTTCGTAACAGATCACACACATGGATTTTTCTGACTGAGATGTGGCAGGGTGGGGACTGCCACATATAGAATGGAGCGTAGAATAGCCCAAATTGTATGAAAATTGCAGGTGTTGGTCGGAGAAAAGGAAAACAAATCAAAAGGCAAAAATTTTTCAGACCTGCGGGTCTGGGAGTGACAGAAAGGCAATAACAAAAATACATGATTAAATACATTGGATATTGTAGAAAATCAACAGATGAGAAAGACAAGCAAATTCTTTCAATAGATGCACAGATAGCAGAACTCAAAGAATTTGCTAAAAACCAAAACTTGGAAATTTTAGAATTTGTTTGTGAGAGTAGAACTGCCAAAACGACTGGTCGCCCACTTTTTAATAAAATGCTTGACCGAATAGAAAAAGGTGAAGCTGATGGCATATTAAGCTGGCACCCTTTTGTGTCAATAGTTAGTTGTTAATTTGTTGTCTTGTTCTTTTGTTCCACGACAAATAAGTTCTTAAAATATGTAAATTATTGGTCAAATTAATTTGCATGTTTTAGAACATTAAACACTTTGTTGATCATTTGTCTTTTAAGACAACGGAGGGCCCAAAGTTTTGTTTTTCCTTCAGATACCTTTCTTTCAAAATAGATTCTACCTTCAGTTTCTTTTTTTGATATTTGATATAAGGCAATTGTATGCATGGCTCTATTTAATATCCTGTTACCAAAAGGAGAGGTTTTAAGTTTAGTCTTTCTACCTGAACTTTTTTGTGTTGGTGCTATTCCTGCATACTTTGCAAGTTTGGCAGATGAACTAAATCTATTGATCGTCATAATCTGAGAGATAATAGTTGCTGCTGTGGTTTGACCACAACCTATTATGCTTTGTCTCAAGGCCTCAATGACTTTCTTGTTTGAACTTACCTTTAAAACTTCCTTGTCAATTGAAAGGATCTGATCATGAACAAGGTCAAGTCTTTCTAGTCTTCTTAAAATTGATCTTGTTAGTGGATTATTTTTTAATTCTCCTGTTTTTTGTTTTTCTTTAATTAACTTTTGATAAACAGGGATTTTTCTTTTGGTAAATCCTTTTTTAAAATCAAACATGTAGTTGTCTCCTAATAGTTGATGGACCAAAGCATGTAGTTGGTTTTTAAGAATAGTTTTGGAACTAACCAAATCTTTTCTTTCTGTTAAAAGTAAATCTAGTTCAGTTGATAACATTCTTTCTTTTAGAGTTGCAATATTTTCCCTTGCAGGTAGTGTTTCCTCATATTTAGTAAGTATAACTTTACCCACTCTTTTTGCATCAAAAAGATCACTTTTGTCTCTGTGAATACTTTGTTTTCTGTCTCTTTCAGTTAAAATTCCTGGAACATATCTAATTTTAAACCCTTCTGTAACCAAGCTTTCAACAATTTTAATTCCATAACCATTGGTGTCCTCCAAAGCCACAATTGTGTTTTCTTTTCCACCTAAGGAATATAAGAAACTATTAAATTCAGGTAATTTTAAGTTAGAAAAGGAGAGCAGTCCTTTTTCTTGACCAAAACAGTCCATAGCATATGCCATGTGGTTAAACTTGTGTACATCAACTCCAACAACAACTGAATTTGTGTTAAGAACTTCATTCATATTTTCTCACCACCTTTCATCTAAAGACATAATTTGAAAAAGAAAGTAAGCCTAACAACCAATTGTCATAAGCTAGATTAAAAGTTAATTCTTAATCAGCAACATTCTATTTAGTTAAAAATGGCACAACTTCTTTAACAAACAAAAAATCTAAGACAGTCTGACCAAAGTCAAAAATGACAGGATGCCATGAGTCATTAGATTTTCTGTAAGTCTTAATATTATTTTGGCATAGAATGTCTGATCGTTTGGCTAGAAACTCAATAGACGGTGGCAAAATAATTTACTCATTAGACACAGGTAAGCTAATTGATCTAAAATTTCCCTCATTTTGGTTTGAGAACAGTCCACAGGGTAAATTTGTACTCAATATCGCATTCTCTCAATCAAAGTATTACATAGACAATTTGTCAGAGAATGTAAAAAGAGGTATGAAACATAAAGTGAGAATTGGAGTTTGGCCTGTACAGGCTCCACTTGGATATTTAAACGACAAACTAACAAAAACTATTGTCGTGGATCCTGTAAGGCACAAACTAATCAAAAAATGTTTTGAAATGTTTGCAACAGGCAAGCATTCTTTTACATCTGTATCTGACTATTTATTTAAGTTGGATATAAAGTCGAGATCAAATAAAAAGATAAAAGTAGATACCATTAAAAGAATGCTTTCTAATAGGTTTTATTTGGGGATACTTAATTATAAAGGTGAGTTACATAAAGGAATTCATAAACCTATTATTTCAAAAACACTTTTTGAGGCAGTACAAAAGGTCATATCAAGGTTTGAAAGACCAAGATACAACGGACATGATTTTCCATTTATTGGTTTGGCAAGATGTGGAGAATGTGGAGGAGCTATTACAGCAGAATCACATTCTCGTAAATATAAAAATGGGAATTCTCCTACATTTACATATTACAGATGTACTAAAAAGTTTGGCGTTTGCCATCAAAAGTATATTTCAGAAATTAATCTTGCCAAACAATTACGAAAATCAGTCCGTAACATAACAATTCCAAGTGAGTGGAAAGAAACTTGGTTGAAGTTATTAGAACAGGACAAGATTACAGAATCAGTCAAAGCAACAGAAAACACAGCTTTGACTGAGACAGAACTACAAACAACAGAAATTAAGTTAAGTAAACTCTTAGACACCTACTTAGATGGTGTTGTTAATGAAGAAGATTATAAAAATAAGAAAAATCAGTTGTTTAATACTAAACTTAATTTACAAGAGAAAATAGAACAAATTAAAACTAACGGCAACAACTGGCTCGAACCACTAGAACATTTCATAATGAGTGCCTTTCAGGCACAAAAAATCGCTGCTGAGAAAAATGAACTACAAAATTTAAGCAATTTTGCAAGAAGTGCCTGCTCGAACTTTTTCCTAACCGACCAACACCTGCAATTTTCATACAATTTGGGCTATTCTACGCTCCATTCTATATGTGGCAGTCCCCACCCTGCCACATCTCAGTCAGAAAAATCCATGTGTGTGAGCCCAGAAGGATTCGGACCTTCGACCTTTTCCTTAAGAGGGAACCGCTCTACCACTGAGCTATGGGCCCAAGAAGTTTATTTTATCATTATTTTTGCCACATTGCCCAGATGCCTGTAGAAAGAGTTCTTCCAGCTGATTTTTCTTTTAAAGTTAATTCACCACTGGTAACTTCTCCACCTAAATAGTTAAATTTTTCTTGCAACATGTTAGCTAGAGTTGTGGGAGAAGTAGAAACTGCATATGCATTTATTATTACGAATAATGGAGTATCTGATAATAATTTTAAAACTTTATCAAGTAAATTTGGCAAGTTTTTACTAAAAGACCATGTTTCCCCATGTGGCCCGTGTCCATAAACAGGAGGGTCCATAATTATTCCATCATATTTTGTACCTCTTTTAATTTCTCTTTCTACAAATTTAAGGCAGTCTTCAGGTATAAATCTAACTGGTTTATCCTCTAAATTATTTAATTTCAAATTCTCATTAAACCAAGAAATTGCAGGACGTGATGCATCAACATGAGTTACTTTTGCACCTTTTTCTAATGCATGTAAACTAGCTATACCTGTATAAGCAAAAAGATTTAAAATGTTAGAATCAGTTTTAACTGATTTTGAAATTAAATTCCATTCAAACTCTTGTTCGGGGAAAATACCTACATGCTTAAAAGGGGTAAGTTTTAAATTAACCTTTAAATTATTAATTTCGAATAACCATTTTTCAGAAAAATTTGGTTTTGTAATCCAGTTATCATATATAAATTTTGCGTCAGCCTTCTTCCATTCTTCTTCTCTTAAGTTTTTACTCCACATAACCTCAGGGTCAGGCCGATCTAGAATATATTTTCCAAATCGTTCTAACCTTCTGCCTTCTCCACTATCTATAAGTTCGTAATTCATAATAATTAAATGAAACGCACTTGCATTCCATCCACAACTTTTGTTGAAAGCGACATTTCTTGTCCATCAAATTTAGCGCCATTTCCCCAAATTTTAGCTAAAGATGTACTTTCAGAAAATTCACTACCTATGGCATTAGCTATATTTTTAAGTGTATCACCATGTTTCATAATAACTGGATTATTTTTGTTTAGTTTGTCATTTTTTTCAACCAAATAGACAGTTACTAATTTTAATTTATTCCAAATAATTTCTTTCAAATTATCAATACCCTCCTCTTTTTCAGCTGATATATAAATAAGGTCTGTGAACCGCGAGCTATTATCGGTGTCAGATTTATTAACTACAAAAATAGCTGGTTTATATACAATTCTTTCTGAAAAACTATCAACCAACTCACCAATTGTAACTTTTTCTTTTAAAGTAATAGTTCCATTTTTAATACCAAATTCATTTGCAATATTAATTACTGTTTGATCATCAAAGCCTTGTTTAAAATTACTTCTAACCGCAAGGTTGCCAGAAATTGCTTTTTCGATTCTAACATCAGGTTTTCTTTTATTTACTCTAATACCTGCCTTTTCAAGTTCAACTAAAATTTGATCAAAAAATTTAAGTCTTTCAGGATCTGTCATAATAACAAGTAAATCAGATCCCCTAGCAACTGACAAAACCTGTTTACCTTTACCTTTACCAATTGAAGCCCCTTCAATTAATCCTGGAACATCAAGAATTTGAATGTAGGCTTCGTTATACTTTAACATTCCAGGAATAACTGAAACTGTAGTAAAGGCATAGGCTGCAACTTTACTTTCAGCATTTGTCAAAAGATTAATCAAGGTGGACTTGCCCGCCGAAGGGGGGCCAATTAAGACAATTGTTGCATCTCCTTGTTTTTTAACAGCATATCCTCCTCCCCCAGCAGAACCTTTTGAATAGGTTTCAACTTCTCTGTCTTTAAGCCGTGCAATTTTGGCTCTCATTGCACCTATAAAACCATTTGTAGCTTTATGATGTGGTGTTTTTCTTAACACTGTCTCTATCTCTTCAATTTGTTGAGCTATATCTATCATTTAAACAGTCTGTACTTGAAATTTAATATTGTTGGGGTTGAAAGCGGGAATATTTTCTGTTGCGTCTATTACTTCAAAACCTAAAATATTTCCGTCTATATCTTTATCAACTAAAACGTTTTCAGAAATTTTTATGGAATCAGAGTATTTACCCTTTGCTAAGGTAAAATATAATGCATCAACTTTTTTGTCGTATTTTATTTTCATATATTGCTATTTTAACACATATGCAGAAATTATGATTGTAACCTTATTTTCCATCTTAGTAACAACTTCTAATGTTTTTGTATCAAATTTTCTTTTGTAAATAATTCTATTGCGGTAGCTTTTATTTTTTTCCTGTGGACTTTTTATAGTTACAAAGACCTGAAGTTCTGAAATTTCTCTTTCTTTCAGTCTTTCAATAGCGTGATTAGAAAAAAATATCTTCATGATATAATCATACTATATTGCACCTGTAGCTCAACTGGATAGAGCGCTTGTCTTCGGAACAAGAGGTTGAAGGCTCATATCCTTCCGGGTGCACAAAATGAAATTTGTAATAATCTCTGGTGGTGTTTTGTCAGGCCTTGGTAAGGGTATAACTTCAGCCTCTATAGGACTTCTTCTTAAATCTCGTGGAATTAAGGTAACAGCCATGAAGTGTGATATGTATTTAAACCTTGATGCTGGAACAATGAACCCTATTGAGCACGGAGAAGTTTTTGTAACAGATGATGGAACTGAAACAGATCAGGACTTAGGTCACTACGAAAGATTTTTAGATGTTAATTTAACTAAAGATAACTACACTACAAATGGTCAAATTTATAAACTAGTTTTAGACAAAGAAAGAAAACTTGAGTATGACGGCAAATGCGTAGAGCCATATCATGCGCTTCCTCCTGAAATTATTAAAAAATGGTACAAAGCTGGTGAAACCAATAATGTCGATACAGTTTTAATTGAACTTGGAGGAACAGTTGGTGAATATGAAGGTCTCTTGTTCTTTGAAGCTGTTCGACGTTTAAAATTACTAAAGCCTAAAGATATTGTCTTAGTTCATGTTGGTTATCTTCCTACCCCACCATCTATTGGAGAATTAAAAAGTAAACCATTACAACAATCAATTGGTGTTTTAAATTCATTAGGTTTAATGCCTGATTTTATAGTTTGTAGATCTGAACTTGCAGTTGACGAAAAAAGAAAAGAAAAAATAGCCCTTGCTTCTGGTGTGCCAATTGGAAACATTATTGCAGCACCTGACGTTGAAAGTATTTACGAAGTACCGTTAGTCTTGGAAAAGCAGAAATTGGCAGAAAAAATAATCAAGAAATTATTTTTAAAAAAGAAAAAGAAAAATCTTAAAGATTGGATAGATTTAAACAAGAGAATTAAAAATTCTAAAAAAGAAATTAGAATTGGAATAATTGGAAAATATCAAAAAACTGGAGATTATGTATTAACAGATAGTTATGTTTGTGTTGTTGAGGCAATTAAACATGCTGGTTGGAAATTAGGTCTTAAACCCAAACTTATTTGGTTTGATAGTGAAAAAGAAGATAATGATTACTCAAATCTTAATGGAATGATTGTTCCACAAGGGTGGGGTAAAAGAGGAATAGAAGGAAAAATAAATGCTGTTAAGTATGCAAGAGAAAACAACATTCCTTACTTAGGTCTTTGTTATGGTATGCAAATGGCAGTTATTGAATTTGCTAGAAATGTTCTTAACATGAAGCAAGCAAATACTGAAGAAGCTGATCCAGCGACAAAATATCCAGTAATCCATATTATGAAAAGCCAAAAGTTAAAAATTAAAAGTCAAAATTATGGTGGAACAATAAGACTGGGTGCATATCCATGCAAACTTAATACAAAATCAAAATTATACAAAATATATAATAAAGAATTAGTTTCTGAACGCCATAGACACAGATATGAATTTAATAATAAATTCAAAAAACAATTTGAAAACAAAGGAATGGTTATTTCAGGAACAAGTCCAGACGGAAAATTAGTTGAAGCAATTGAACTTACTAATCATAAATTTTTTGTAGGAACTCAATTTCACCCAGAATATAAAAGTAGACCTCTTACACCCCACCCTATTTTTGTGGAGTTTTTAAAATCTACCCAATAGCCATTTTTTTTAGTATAATAGCATTAGTTTGTCGGGGTGGTGGAATGGTAGACACACGGGCCTTAAGAGCCCGCGGGGATAAAACTCCGTGGAAGTTCGAGTCTTCTCCCCGACACAAAAATTTGACCACAAACATTTAAAAGTTTAAAATACAGCCAATGACATTACAGTTAGTTAGTTACAAGCCTTTTGCCAAAAATCAATGGGAGAGAATTATAGAAATGTGGAGGCTTTATAAAGAAAGTATTGGTTTGGAAGGAGACATCGGTATAAGCCTTGTTCGAAAAGGCAAAAATCAAAGAGAAATTGATGATGCAATTGCTTTACACAGAGACTATATTAAAAATAATCTTGATGAATGGCATAAGTTAAGGAAGGAAGGGTAAAGTTAAATGGATAATAAAGGTTTGGAAAAATTATACGAAGCCCTAGCAGCTTTTGAAGATGATGATAAAGGTGTGGAAAAAACTCAATTGGAATTAGCTAAAGAATCAAAAGATGATTTTAGATCTGAATGGAAAAGAAAAACATGGGAGCAGTTTGGAGGTGGAGTATTTGTAACACCATCAGGTAAATATCATTTAGAACTAAATAGAGATGGTTCAACGAAAAGACTTCAAAGAATAGATTAGCATTGAAATACTTGTTTAGGTTCGAGTATAATGTCGTGAGTAACACAAAATTATCTCTTCATATGTGTAGGATCAGATACTTATTCGACATTGAATAATGTCAATTTCAACAGGAGTTAGTATGAAAAGTGAATTTGTGTGGGGTAAAATCAAACACCCAAAGGAGGTGATGAATTTGATTTATCATTTA
>Ga0209518_1000786_pt1 | contig 39227 bp, 36 predicted proteins | sample RifGroB1_FD_183993 | JGI IMG/M metagenome (GOLD analysis project Ga0209518, IMG submission 183993) | Groundwater microbial communities from Rifle, Colorado, USA - Groundwater B1 (SPAdes) (version 2) | ecosystem: Environmental > Aquatic > Deep subsurface > Groundwater | place: Rifle, Colorado...
GAACCCGACAGAAAACCGGAAGATTTGGATCTTATCAAAGCAATCACTTTTCCTTCCGGAGAACCTGCATTTTACTTGTTTAGCGGAGTTAAATGAAGAATATTATCTGGATTTTTGTTATTTCTTTTGTTTTTCGGTTCTTTATTTCTTTTGTGGCTTGGCATCCGGATGTAAATAATCATATCGATTGGGGGATTAGGTTTTTTGAGTACGGAGCGAAGAAATTTTATGCACCGGAAACTAATGTTTGGAGCTACACATGGCCTAACCAACCGCCGGGGACGATGTACATGTTTGCGGGCATAAGGAAGGTTTTTGAAGCGGTATTTGCCGGGTTTTGGTGGATTAATATTCATGTCCCGGCTTTTCCCTCCGGAATAATAACTTTCTTTGAAACAAATCTTTACCCCGCACTTCTTAAGTTGCCTTCTATTTTGACGGATTTAGGGATTGGGTATTTGATTTATAAACTTACAAAGAAGAGATTTGCAGTTCTTCTTTGGCTAATCAACCCCGTTGTCTGGTATAACTCCGCTGTTTGGGGACAGTACGATTCGGTTGTCAGCTTTTTTGCCCTATCATCATTTTATTTACTTTTGCAAAAGAAGCTTACTTTTTCACTTCTTGCCCTTGTCTTTTCGTTTTATATCAAAGCGTCATTGCTGATATTCGCCCCGATTTGGTTAATCGTTGCCCTTCGCCAGAAATACAATTTTGGAAAGTGGTTTCTAGCTATTTGTTTTTCGTTATTAGTTATTAGTTTATTAACACTTCCTTTCTCCTACGGCAATCCTCTTATTTGGCTATTCGAACTTTACCAAAAGAAAATTTTTGTTCAGCAGCTTCATATAATTACGGCAAATGCTTTTAATCTCTGGGCCGGTCTAACCGGAATTCATGAACGCCCCGACATTTACCGGCTCTGGGGATATATTCTATTTTCCGTTTCTTATATTCCATTACTAATTTCTATTTTCAGAAAACCAACTTCCAGGAATTTGTTTTGGGTTCTTGCGCTTACCGCCTTCTCATCATTCATGCTTTTGACCAATATGCACGAGCGCTATCTTTATCCTCTTTTTCCCTATCTCACAATCTTAGTTTCCCTTAACTTAATATCTTTATATCCTTATGTCTTTATATCTCTGTTAAGCTTGCTTAACATGTACAACTTCTGGTGGGTTCCCCGAGTAGATTTCTTAGTTAGCTTTTTGTCTTTTGGCGATCGTTTAATGCCAAGAGTTTTGGGGTTAACCAATTTTATTCTGTTCCTACAACTTTGTAGAGGATATTTCCTTCAAAATCCTTCACCTCGGAAAGGGGAGTAACGGGAAGGCTTGAGACGGGGCCGATAAAAAGAATATTTGTCAGATCTTTGTCTTTATCCCAATAGATATCCCTAAACACATATTTATCAAAATCAAATGATTTTCGGGGAGAGGGAATATCTTTTGAGAATTCCTGATATTTACCCGGGTCATATCCTGAATATAAAAGTAGGAATATATAGGGTTGGGCTGTTTTTGTTTCTATGACAACTTGTTCATAACCATTTTGGTATTTTGTGATTTCCCCGACCATCTCTTTCATTCCGTATTGCCAGTTCCCTCTTTCCTGATATGGCAGGTAGAAATAAAGGGAGGTAAAGAGATTTAAGATGGATGATGCAAGAAGTATCAGAATGGGAACGATAGTAAATTTATTCAGGATTTTGGAAAGGCCATAGGCGATGATTGATGAAAGAAAGAAAAATAAAGGGAGAACTCTGGCGGGGTAAAACCAGTTCCATGTTAAAACTCCCGGAATCGGGGAAATAAGGATAAGAGCAGCAAGAACTTTGTGATCTTTGATGTTCTTAATGAAAAAATAGACACCTATTACTAAGAAAAGAAATTCGATGGGGTGGAACATTCCGAAATTAGGAATGTGTTGGGAGGGTTCGGGTGTGCCCCTGACAAAAAGATTTATAGGCGAGAAATATGAGAAGTATCTGAAAAGAACTGCTTTTATAAGTTCAACTGGAGATTGGTAATGGGCAAAGATTGAGGTTGTGCTGAGCCGGATTAAGGATGTAGGATTTAGGATGTAAGCTAGGATAGCAACAGGGAACACTAGAACTTTTTCTGCATGATAAGTTAGGGCGGAAAGAATTAAGGTTACTCCTCCGAATAGAAAGCTCTTGAATTTGACAACAAGGTAGATTCCCGTAAGAAAAAGCATAACGGCTAAATTTGCTTCGAAGGCTGCTCTTGAAAAATGCAGTGACCAGGGTTCAATGGCAATTAAGAATGCCGCCAGAAGAGCAATGCGGTAATTTTTAAAAAACATCAATGTAAATAAGTAGGCTAGAAAAACTATGATAGTTCCTGAAATTACAGAGGGAAATCTGATGGCGGTTGCGTTAAGACCAACTAATTTAATAAACGGAATCACTGTGTAGCTATAGATTGCACCCTTGTAGTCATCAAAAGATCTTAAATTAAGTGGTGATTTTTTCCCAAATTCATCCTTGCCGGTTTTGAGTAGAGAGTAAGCATTATATCCCAATGTCGCCTCATCCCAGTTTAGGGAAGGAGGAGATTTCTCGATACCGAAAATCCTAATTGCGAAGGCAAAAATCAAAATTAGCGGTAATATTATTTTTGATAACCTATCCATAAATTCTCTCCATACTCAAAAACCAGTTCACCCTCTCCTTTGATAATTTCAATTACTGGAACAAGACTTCTGTCTGCCGTCAAGTTTTTTCCGTGCCGTAGGAATTGTCCGGGAAGGCCGATATAGTAAGTGTTTTTCTGAGGCAGTTCTTTGTTTAAGTCAAAGGGCTGGAAAGAAACATTTGAGGGGATTTCACTCAAATAATACTTTGTCATCTTCTCGGTTGGCCCAAACATTGTTGTGACGATAATCTTCTTGTCTTCATTTTTATTAACCCATTTTGCAATTTCCTGATAGTAATAATTTTCAGGAGATTTGTACATTAAGGGCTTTGTGTAAAAAGTTATGTAGTAGTGAATGACAAAAACTATAAACAGGATTGCCGTGACCATAAGAAGATGCTTTGGTTTTATTTTCTCTAGAACCTGAATTTCCCAATAGAGGAAAACCGGAAGCGTTAAAAGGGCAGTTTGAGTAAAAAGCTTTTTTTCTGCGGCAAATATAGGTATAAGCAAGATTACTATGAAGGGCAAAAGCTTTTTATTAATAAATATTCCATAAATGATAAGCGGGACTTCCCAAATAAAAAACATTGGGAAATTTCCCTTGGGAGAAAGTCCGGATAATTTAACTATTTCATAGCTTTCAAGAGGAGCGGTCATTTGCTCAAAATCAATGAAGGAAACAAAGTGTCTTAATATTTTGTCAAGCGCAAGCATGGGTTTGTTGTAGGTAATTTTTCGTATTACTGGTGGGAGGATAAAAGTTTTTCCTGTTGCCAAAAAATCAATTTTTTGTCTCTCGTTGATTTCGAAGGCAAGATTTGCGGGTTTTAATTTAGGTAAGAAAAGATAATCTTTGGGTAGTGTTTTTTGAAGATACACAAAGGTAAGAAGGGCCAGAAGAAGCAGTAAGAGCTTATTACCCTTTTTGATTAAGATAATTGCTGCAGTGATAAATAAGCTTTGAAATGTAAAAAAGGTGTGGAGGTAAACGGACCAGGGATTTATTAAAAAGATAAGAAATGGGATCAATTTCTTCTGAAATAATTTTGAGAAAAGAAATGAGTTTATGAGAAGTAGTGTTAGCCCCAGAATTCTCAGAGCAAGAGGTCCGATAAAAGTTACTTCTGACGGATCAATCGGTGGTGTTACAAGCACAAGGTAAGTATAATATATTTCAGATGCAAAAGCGGGTGTTAGCCAGCATTTTCTTCCTTGGATTTTTATTGAGAGTAGTTGCAATTGATAAATTACCTGTGGGTTTTACACCCGATGAAGCAAGTTTCGGATACGATGCCTATTCGATCCTAAAGACAGGCAAAGACCAATGGGGGAAGCCATTTCCTTTGGTTTTGGAGTCTTTTGGGGATTTTAAGTCGCCTTTGTATGCTTATTTAACCATACCTTCTGTTGGAATTTTTGGCCTTAATAAGTTTGTCGTTAGACTGCCAAACGCGATATTGGGAACGATGGCTGTGGTAGCTATATGGCTGCTTGGCTCAAAACTGGTTAACAAAAAAGTTGGATTGATTGCAGCCGTACTTCTTGCAATTAGTCCCTGGCATGTGATGATGAGCCGAGGCGCTTTTGAGGCGAATTTAATCACCTTTTTTGTGCCTCTCGGAATTTATCTTTTTCTTGAAAAGAAATACAATCTCTCTGCATTGGTTTTTGGCTTGACTCTGTTTACCTATCACTCCGCAAAGCTCATTGCACCTGTTGTGTTTGTTGGCCTGTTACTTATCTTCCGCTTTAAGAAACTGGTAGCAATTGCTATATTTGCTGGCTTTTTTGCCTTAATGCTATATACAAATTCCCTTGGAGGTGGCAAAAGAATTGCCGAAAGAAGTATTACTGCCGGAGCGCTGGAGGAAGGAGCCAAAGTAAAAATTGAATTGATTCAAAGCGGAATGAACCCGATTCTTGCAAGGGCATTACACAATAAATATCAAGTCACAGCCAAAAGATTTATTAATAACTATATTCAGTATTTTTCTTTCAGATTTTTAATTACTAAAGGCCCCGCAGAGACAACTTACGGGATGATTCCCGGGTTGGGAGTTTTGACATATGTGGAGATGATTGGACTGGTTGCTTTTCTGGTTCACCTCGTCATAATAATACACTTCCGAAGTGGGATGTGGCTCCTAATTGCGTGGTTGCTTATTGCGCCGGTTCCGGCCGCCTTGGCAACGGGGGTCGGATATGCGGCAAACAGGGCAGTTGCCATGATTCCCGCTCTCCAAATTCTTGCTGCGATGGGGATTTACTTCCTGCTCGGGAAGTATAAAAAATCCGTCTATATTATTGCCGCCTTGGGGGTTATCGGTCTGGGAATTTTTCTCAACAAATATATTGTTGAATCTCCTGAAAAATCTGCTAAGGGTATGCTTGCAGGGAATTTGGAAATTGCCCAGGAACTTGTAGGCAAGTCCGGCAACTATGACAATATGGTTGTTCCCCGGTCCTGGTCTGAACCGCATATTTACATTGCTTTTGCCGCGAAATACGACCCACTTAAATATCAGGAAGCTTCTGGAGGCTGGAAATATGAGGAAATAGGGGTTAACTGGGTCGATCAAATGCCTGAGTATTCATTGGGAAAATTCACTTTTAAATGATAAAGCAGTTCAAATTTTTACTATTAGTAATTCTATTATCAATCCCTGCGTTTTTCAGAATGGTAAGATCCGGAATTTTTTCGATGTCCGACTTTCATCTTTTTAGGCTTTATGAATTTGATAAATGTGTTAAAGCCATGCAAATTCCCTGCCGCTGGGCGCCGGATGCCGGTTTGGGGTACGGGGAGCCTTTATTTAATTTCTATCCCCAGCTTCCGTATGCAATCGGCGAGATATTTCACTTGTTGGGATTTACATTTGTTGATTCGTTGAAGATTCTTTTTACTCTTTCGATAATCGGTTCAGCGATTGCAATATATTTTTTAGCGAAGCATTTATGGAAGAGTCAGTGGGCGGGTATTGTCTCGGCTGCTATCTATATTTATGCTCCTTACAGGGCAGTTGATGTTTGGGTTAGGGGGGCACTTCCCGAGGCTTTGGCATTTACCATATTTCCTTTAATTATTCTGGCGATTGAAAAAAGGAAGTTAATCACACTCGGATTTTTGCTTTCGGCTCTTATTCTTACACATAACCTTTCGGCATTGATGTTTTTGCCGGTAGTTTTAGTGTGGTTGATTTATAGAAAATATTGGAAAGGGTTTTGGGGATTTATTGTTGCTGCGGGCCTTTCTGCATTTTACGTTCTGCCTGTAATTTTTGAATCCAGATTCGTTAATTTAGTGAGTACTACTCAAGGATATTTTGATTTCAGAGCCCATTTCCTTACACTTTCCCAGATATTTTTAGATTTTACGTGGGGATATGGCGGATCTACCTGGGGAGAAGGAGACGGACTTAATTTATCCGTCGGTCTGATTCAGTGGGTTTTACCCTTGGTAATTGTATTAGTGTTTGTTTTAAAGAAAGAAATATTAAAACAAAAAGAATTTTTGATTTTGCTAATTGCCGGTTTTGTTTATCTTTTTCTCACTCATAACAAATCTACTTTTATTTGGGAGAATTTATCCTTTACTGCATACTTGCAGTTTCCATGGCGGTTTTTGGGGGTTGCTGTATTTTGTTTTGCTTTAAGTTCCGGGTTGATTGTAAAAATTGTAAAAAATAGAATCTTTGGATTTGCATTATTAATACTTGTTTCGTATTTCGTGCTTCGAATTTCGAATTTCTTCAAACCGGACATTTGGTACAACGTTTCCGATTCCTACTTCTTATCCGGCGGGGAATGGGATCGTCAACGATCTGCTTCCATCGGCGATTACTGGCCGAATTTTGGGCACAAGATTCCGACTGCTTCAAGCGATGGGAGATACATTAATTATTTCCCAGGCTGGAATTATACTCCGAATGAGGAAGGTTTAATTCCGGCAGAAGGAGCTGAATTTGAAAACACACAGATAAGAAATATCGGCAATATAATTAGTTTGGTTGCTTTATGCGTAAGTATTTTACTCTCGTTCTTATTGTAGTCTTGGCTGCGGTTTTAAGGTTTACATTGCTAACTTATAACCCTCCGAGTTTGAATTGGGACGAAATTTCCCATGGCTATAATGCTTATTCGATTTCAAAAACCGGAATGGATCAGTGGGGGCAGAAATTTCCGGTTATTAATTTCAGAGCCTATGGTGATTATCCGACGACTCTTAACCTCTATTTAACAATCCCGTTTATGGTAATTTTTGGCTTAACAGAATTTGCAATCAGATTTCCTCATACTCTTTTGGGGATTTTAACAGTTATTTCTGTTTATTTTTTGGCTTGGGGATTAACTAAACGAAAGGATGTTAGTCTTTTATCCGCCTTTTTGGTTGCGGTCACACCATGGTATGTTTTTACTTCAAGATTCGTGGTGCAGTCAAATTTGTCTGTGTTTCTATTAACAACCGCTGCAGCATTTTTCGTTAATCGCGATAAGAATAAGAATTTTAAACTTATTACTTATTCCTTATTACTTCTTACTTTGTTTTCCTATCACACGACTCGGATTTTTTCCCCACTTTTTCTTTTGGGAATAGCATTAATTTATCGAAAGACTTTTTCGTGGATTTTAGTTGCATTATTCTTTTTGGTTACCGCAATAATCTATCTAAATCCCAATACCTGGGCAAGAAGCGGTGTTTTATCAATAATTAACGAAAGTGCAGTAAGTAAAATTATTGAAGTAAGGAATAAATCAAACTTACCCAAGATAGTAAACCGATTTTTGTATAACCGTCCCGTTTATTTTGTCAGCGAGTTTTCCAAGAACTATATTTCTTACTTTTTCCCTGGTTTTTTGTTTTTGGAGGGGGGAAGCCAGTATCAGTTTAGCGTTCCTAAAACAGGGCTACTTTATTTGATTAACCTGCCTTTCTTCTATTTAGGATTAATATTGCTTTTTAAGAAAGAATATCGGCTTTTGCTTTTATGGCTTGTCCTTGCCCCGATTCCAGCAAGTTTGACGAACGAAAGGCTTACAGTCATTAGGGCAACAACCATGTTGCCTGTAACAGAAATCATAACCGCTCTCGGTTTTTATTTCTTAATTGGTAAAATTTCGATAAAGTTTAGGCTATTCACTACATTAATATATATCATTATAGTGATGGCTTCTTTGGGTTTTTACCTAACCCGCTATTTAACCAATTATCGAGTCAACTACTCCTGGAGCTGGCAATATGGATATAAAGAAGCTGTTTCCTACACGAAAGAAAATTATGATAAGTATGACAAAATCATTGTGACCAAGAAATACGGCGAACCTCATGAATTTTTCCTGTTCTTTTGGCCTCATGACCCCGTAAAATATCAGAACGATAAAGATAAAATTGCTTTCTATCAAAGCAATTGGTGGTGGGTGGATAGATTTGATAAATTTTATTTTGTAAATGACTGGCAGATCTCACAGACTGAATCTGGAATCTGGAAGCTGGAATCTGGGGAAAAATTTAGCTGCGAAAAAATAAAATGCCTTTTGATAACAGGCCCGAACAATCACCCCGAGAATTGGAGTAAACTTGAAACAATTAACTTTTTGGACAATAAGCCAGCATTTGAAATATATGAAAATAACGAATAACCCGCTTCGCGGAAAGAACTGGATACTGATTGTAATTTTGCTGTTTGCGGCGATACTGAGATTGTGGAATTTGGGGAGTATTCCACCGCATTTGACACCGGATGAGGCTTCTCTTGGCTATAACGCTTACTCGATTTTGAAAACAGGAAGGGATGAATATAGTAAGTTTTTACCCATAATTTTTAAATCCTTCGGGGATTATAAACCAGGATTGTATGTTTATTTAACCGTTCCTTCGGTTGCTGTTTTTGGGTTAACAGAGTTTGCTGTACGTTTTCCCTCTGCCCTTGCAGGGGTTCTTAGCGTTTACTTAATTTATTTGATTATCCGATCACTGTTCACTGATCACCGATCACTGGCCACTATTTCTGCCTTTGTGGCTTCCGTTATGCCCTGGCTTATCTATTTTTCCCGGGGAGCCTGGGAGGTAAATCTGTCTTTGGCCTTAACTCTTGCGGGTGTTTATTTTTTCCTGAAGTCCTTTGAAGATTCAAAACATATAATTCTCAGTATTTTGTTTTTTGCTCTTACCTTAATTGCTTATCAGGGGGCGAAGTTATCAACAGGGATTGTGGCTTTGATTTTACTGGTAGTTTACTGGAAGGATTTTTGGAGAATAGAGAAGCGGCACTTGGTAAGCGCGACATTACTGGGGTTGATTATTATCTTACCAATTATCCTAAGTATTTTTCGGGGACAAGCGGGAAGGCTTGAGGTTTTCAGTGTATTTTCTTATCCGAGACCTGTCGAATATTTACAGAAGTTTCTTGATCAGGGAAAGGAGAATGTAGGTACTTTGGGTTATTATCTTTTTCATTCGGAAAACTTAAATTTTGCAAGGGGGATATTGGGACGATACTTTAATCATTTTTCGGGAAGGTTTTTATTTTTTGAAGGGGATTTTGCCAATCCCAGACATTCAGCCCCCAATAGTGGGATGCTGCTACTAGCAGATTTAGTTACTTTGTTGCTTGGTTGTTTGGTAATTTTCAAAAATAAGTTACAAAAAGGCCACCTATTTATTTTGTTGTGGTTGGTTCTAGGGCCACTACCTGCAGTTTTATCCAGGGATCAGGTTCATGCAATAAGGGCAATGAATATGGCAGTTCCATTGGTTGTAATTATCGCTTTTGGATATTCAAAAATTAAGAAGTGGTATTTAGCATTTACTTTTTTAGCATTTATTTATTTTTTGGATAGTTATTTTATTCATGTTCCAAATCACGATTCCAGACTCTGGGAATACGGGTATAAGCAAATTGTGGAGACTGTCACACCAATTCAGGGAAATTATAAGACGGTTAAGGTTCAGCAGAGCTTTGCTCAGCCTTATATTTATTTTCTTTTTTATCAGAAATACGATCCGGCTAAATATCAGAAGGCTGCAAGTCTAGCAACAGCAGATTCGATTAATGATGTCGGCTATGTTCTTAAATTAGATAATATCGAATTTGCGCCGATTGACTGGTCTGTAAATCGCGGGGAGAGCGGCACTTTGTTTGTTGCAGATTCTATCAGAATTCCACCTGAGGATTCAAAAGATATGAATCAGTTTAATGTGATATCGGAGATTAAATATTTAAACGGCAGAGATATTGCTTTTAGAATAGTGGAGATAAAGTGAAAAAAATAATATTGATTTTTATTATTGCACTGGCTTTTATTTTGAGGTTTTACCGGCTAGGAGATTATCCGGCTTTAAATGCTGATGAGGCTGCGATTGGTTATAACGCTTATTCATTAATGGAAACCGGGAAGGATGAGCACGGGAACCCCTGGCCAATTCATTTCCAGTCCTTTAATGACTATAAACCGGGGGCATATTTTTATATGGTCCTGCCCTTCATAAAGTTTATGGGCCTTAACGAATGGGCGGTGAGAATTCCCGGGGCGTTTCTTGGAGTCTTGGCGGTTTTGGTTGTTTACTTTTTGGTCAAAGAACTTTTTAAAGATGAAAAAACGTCTTTGATTGCAGGTTTTATGCTTGCAATTTCACCCTGGCACATTCACTTTTCCCGCGGGGGATGGGAAGTAAATGTTGCAACATTTTTTATAACCTTTGGAATTTTAGTATTTCTTAAAGCACTAAAAAATCCTAAACTTTTTACTTTTTCATTTTTGCTTTTTACTTTGTCTTTATATTCTTATCACGCAGCCAGAATCGTAGTTCCGCTTTTGGGTTTAGGCCTTACTTTAATTTACTTAAAAGATATTAAAGAAAATTTGAAAGGATTTGTAATCGCGGGAGTTATTGGTATGGTATTGCTGTTGCCGCTTGCGAAAGACTTGTTTGGACCGGCAGGAGTTTCAAGAGCGGCCGGTGTCGGTCTTTTTGCCGATGAGGGACCGTTTAACAGAATCAATGAACAAAGAGGGGAACACACCAATTTTGCCTCAATTGTTCCAAAGGTTTTGCATAATAAGCCGGTTAATTACGGTTTGGCATTTGTTCAAAACTGGGCGGAGCATTATCACGGTGAGTTTCTTTTTCTTTCCGGGGATGATATTCAAAGAAACAAAGTTCCCGAAACCGGGCAGACGTACCTGCTTGACGCAGTCTGGCTGGTGATTGGTGGCTGGTGGCTGGTGAAGAATACAAAAAACAAAAGTGTTCAGCTGATTTTGTATTGGTTGTTGATAGCACCGGTTGCGGCGGCATTAACTTTCCAATCACCTCATTCCCTTCGAGCACACAATATGGTGATTCCTTTGGTAATTACAGGCTCCATCGGCTTTAATTTCCTGTTTACTGGGTTTAGGGGAAGATTAAAAATTCTGAAATGGATTCTGATATTTGTTATTTCATTGTCCTTCGGACGGTATTTACACATGTATTATGTCCACATGGCAAAGGAGTATCCTTTCTCTTCGCAGTACGGAGTTAAAGAGCTGGCATCATATATAAAAGACAATGGAGACAAATATCAGAAAGTTTGGGTTACCGACAGATACGACCAGCCGTATATACTTTTGCTTTTTTATTTGAAGCATTCTCCTGTTGAATTTCAAAAAGGCCATGAATTGACTCCCCGCGCCAGGTTCGGGTTTTCAACTGTCAGGGATTTTGATAAGTTTCATTTTGAGGGAGTTAATTTTGATAAAATCAGACCCGAAAATCCAAATGCGCTGATTGTGGGAACGGATGAAGAAATTCATGATGAGGCAAATATAGTCAAGGAAATTTATGGTGCTAATGGTTACAAATATTTCCAAGTAGTTGCTAATTAGAATGATCAAATTATCTGTTGTTTTGGCGGTAAGAAATGAAGAGGAGAATATCGGGAGGTGTTTGCAGTCGGTGAAAGGAATTGCTAACGAGATAATAGTTGTTGATGAATACTCAACAGATACTACTCGGGAAATTGCAGAGAAGTTTGGAGCAAAAGTTTTTACCGAACCCCATCATGATATCTTTCATATAACTAAACAAAAAGCCCTGGACATGGCAACTGGGGATTGGATTTTGCAGCTTGATGCAGATGAGGTTGTAACGAATGAGTTGGCTAATGAAATTAAGATAGTGGTCTCCTCCGACGGTGGCCCAGAGGGACTCCTCGGAGGTGACGCCAGGAAACAGAAACTTTTTCAAAGACACCAAAAGTTAGTTGAAGAACGGGATGGGCCGATTGGAAAAAGAACTGGAGAAGTGGTTGGCTATTTTATCCCCCGCCGGAATATTTTTTTGGGAAAGCCCCTGATTCACGCAGGTGTTTATCCCGACGGGGTAATAAGGTTGGTTAAAAAAGGAAAAGCCAAATTTCCTCAAAAAAGCGTTCATGAACAAATTCAACTTGATGGGGAAGTTGGGTGGCTGGGGAGTGATTTGTTGCATTATGATTCCCCAACTCTTAAGCGCTATTTAATTAGAATGAATAGATATACCGATCTTAAAGCCCAAGAAATCCGAGATTCCAAGACCCCGAAAAATTTGTGGCAATTTTTACTGTTCACTGTTCACTGGCCACTGATCACTTTTGTAAACTTGTACTTTAGGCATAAAGGTTTTCTTGATGGCGTTCCCGGCTTTTTATGGTCCTTTTTCTCGGCCCTCCACTTTCCAATTGCCTACTTTAAGTATTGGGGAGATAATAAAAGATAATTTATGGATTTAAAAGGGAAAACTGCAGTAATTACAGGGGCGGGGGGAGGGATGGGGAGTGTTTTGGCCAGGGCTCTTAAGAAAGAGGGAGTTAATCTGATTCTGGTCGAGAGAGAACTATCCTTTCTTGATCATCTAACTGACTTGGTTGACGGCCCCGAGAATGCGAAATACGAGTGTGATCTATCCGATGCCGGTGCGGTAGCGAAACTTACCGATAAAATTAAGAATGATTTTGAAAAAATAGACCTTCTTTATAACGTTGCAGGAATCGGGATTTACAAAAATATCGAAGATTTGACTATTGGTGAATGGCAGGGTTCAATCGCGGTAGATTTAACTGCACCGTTTGTTTTGACAAAGGAGCTCATTGGGAATGGACTTGCTATTGTAGTCAATTTTGGCTCTGGGATGGGGGTAGTTCCCTCCGCGGGAAGAAGTGCTTACTGTTCATCCAAATTCGGACTAAGAGGTTTATCTCTTTCTTTATCAAAAGAACTTGAAAATACCGATGTTGTTTTATTGACACTTGGGAGTGTCATGACAAACTTTGGGACAGCCGGAATTAAAGTAAGGGAAGATTTGGAAAAGCAAGGGAAAAAATATCTTACTCCGGAAGAAGTTATTGAAAAAGTGATTGAGGTAACAAGGGCTGAGAAAAGAAAGGCCGAATACGTGATGTATCCGGAAGGATATGAAAGTAGCTATTGACGAGAGGCCGTTGGGGTCCGGAGACGCAATCAGAGGAATTGGCGTATATACACGCGAGCTTATTGAGGCTCTAAAAAAATACAAGGTTTTGTCCAACAAAGAAAACGCTGATATTATTCACTTTACTAAATTTAATCCATTTTTTATATCCGTCCCGTTTGTAAAACCGAAAAATAAAAGGCTTGTTTTGACAATTTATGATCTTATTCCGCTTGTTTATCCTGAGCACTACCCGCTCGGAGTCAGGGGAAAGATTAATTTCTGGATAAACAAATTTTTAATTAGTAAAAATATCGATGCAATTATTACTATCTCGGAGACTTCGAAGAAAGATATTTGTAGATTTCTGGGTGTCAACCCAAACAAGGTTTTTGTAACCTATCTGGCTCCGAGAAAAATATTTAAACCAATCACTAATCACCGATCACTGATCACCGTGCGAAATAAATATAATCTGCCGAGTACGTTTGCACTCTATGTTGGAGACGTGAACTATAACAAAAATATTCCCGGACTTATAGAAATGTGCAAAAATGCCGGGATACCCCTTGTGATTGCAGGCAAACAGGCTAAAGAAGTCAAAGCTGAAAGCCTAAACCTAAGTCACCCCGAGCTGCAACACTTGGAAAATTTGGATTGGGGCGATGTTACTGCACTAGGATTTGTTCCGGATGAAGATTTGGTTGGGCTTTATAATTTGGCCGATGTTTATATTCAACCTTCTTTATATGAGGGTTTTGCTCTACCGGTTTTGGAAGCGAAAGCCTGTGGGGTATGGGTGATTGCAACTCGGATCCAGACGCATGTTGAGATAATGGAATCTGATAGAAAGTATTCCTGGGATAAAACCGCAAAAAAAACTCTAGATGTTTACAAGAATTGTTAAATATTTCTTGATTTGGCGGATTGGTCTTTTTGTAATTTTGTTTTTTGCCGTTAAATTTGTTCCCCTTCAATCTAACTTTCTGGGAGGCGGGATGCAGAATTATTTGGCTAATCCCTACTTCTGGGCTTGGGGAAATTTTGATGGAGAACATTATTTGGCAATTGCACAGTTTAGATATCAACCGCTTACTTATTTTTTCTTTCCTCTTTACCCTTTGTTAATCGGTTTTTTTGGAGGAACTCAATTCGCCGCACTTTTTATTTCTCATTTGTCTTTTCTTATCGCTCTTTTTGGTTTATATAAACTCGTAAGGCTTGATTTTTCCGAAAAAGTTTCCAAATGGACGATCATTTTGATTCTTGCTTTCCCTACATCTTTCTTTTTTGGAAGCGTTTATACGGAAAGTTTGTTTCTGATGTTGGTTATTTGGTTTTTTTACTTTCTTCGCAAGAAGAAGTGGTTTGGTGTTGTCGTTCTGGGAACACTTGCATCTGCAACCAGATTTGTTGGTTCTCTTCTTCTGATACCCTTCGGTCTATTTACTTACATGTATTATTTATTAAAGACAACAGGAGATCCCTTGGCCTTTATTCACAACATAACCCTTTTTGGGGGCCAAAGATCAGAAAACTTCGTTTTTTTGCCTCAAGTTTTCTACCGCTATATTTTCAAAGTAATTCCCAACCTTAACTATTCCTATTTCCCTTCCGTTTTTACCACATTTTTGGAGTTGTTGGTTGCTATACTCTTTTTGTTTTTGATTATTTTCTCGTTTAAAAAGTTGAAACCGGTTTATACTTATTTTTTGACAGCCGGATATCTGGTATCTACTCTCTCCGGCAGCTTTTCTTCACTCCCCCGGTATGTTTCGGTACTTTTCCCGGCCTTTATTTTAATGGCGGTCTTTTTGGAAAAAAGGCCGTTAGTCATTAAAGCGGTTAGTGTTGGTTTATTGATGGTCTTGTCAATTATTTCTGTTATGCTATTTACCAGAGGATATTTTATAGCGTGAAGAAGCTTTTTAGTCATCCATTATTCTCCGGAAGCTTGATTATGGTAGGGGGGAATATGGTCATGAATGCGGTTAACTATTTGTATCATATTATCATGGGAAGGGTTTTGGGCCCTGTCGACTACGGAACCTTGTCTTCGCTATATTCTATTCTCTATTTAGTAGGAATTGTTCCAACTTCTACAAGTGTTGCCATTGTTAAATTTATTTCTTCGGTAAAAAACGACACCGAAGTCTATTCTATTTACAAGGCTTTGGAGCGATTTATTTTACGCCTATCCCTTGCTCTATCTCTTCTCCTATTAATAACAACTCCCTTGACAGCTAACTTTCTGCAAATCAAGGATGTCTGGTCGGTGGCATCGGTTTCACTTATTCTTTTTTTAATTCTCATACTCCTTCTTAATCAGGCAACTTCCCAAGGACTACTTAAATTTATGGGTAGTGTCGGTCCGGGGCTCATTTCGTCGGTTGTAAAATTAGGGCTTGGACTTTTGCTGGTAATTCTAGGATGGTCTGTGCTGGGGGCCATGGTCGGAGTTATTTTTGGAATGTTTTTTGCATATCTTTATTCCTATTTCTTTTTGAAAAAAAATATGCAGGAAACAAAGATAAAACCTTTTCATCTGGGGCCATTTTTTAAGTTTGCTCTTCCTTCACTTCTTCAGGCTCTTGCCTTTACTTCCTTTTTTACAGTTGATGTGATTTTGGCGAAACATTTTTTAAGCCCATTTGAGGCGGGTATTTACGGGGCACTATCGACTCTTGGCAAAATTATCTTTTTTGCAGTCTCACCTATAATTTCAACCATGTTCCCCATTATTTCTGGGAGAGCGTCAAGACAGGAAGAGTATGGAAACATTCTTGGCCTTTCGCTCCTTGCGGTAGTCTTTCTGGGAGGAACGGTTGTTTTTTTGTACTACCTATTTCCGGAGCTCGCAATCGGGATACTATATGGAAAGGCTTATTTAGTTGCTACCAGCGAGCTATTTTTGATGGGTCTTTTTGTTCTTTTTTATTCACTTTCCTATTTTTGGGTTAATTTTTTCCTCTCGGTTGGAGATACTAAGATTATTTGGGTTCCTCTTGCCGTAGCCCTGGTTCAAATACCAGCTTTGTGGAAGTTTCATCAAAACATTAGAGAGGTAGTAACGGTAAACCTTTGGCTAGGGGTACTACTATTTTTGGTTATTATTGGCTACGTAGGCTATAATAGCCTCAAGATTAAATATGGAAAAAGGTGATTTTCTTTTGTCGGTGGTTGTTCCCGCTTATTGTCAGGAAAAAACAATTAAAAAAGATCTTGAGAGCGTTGACCTTTCGCTAAAAGAAGGTCTTCCGGCGAACATTGACTATGAAATTATTTGCGTGGTAGATGGAAGCCTTGATGGAACCGAAGAAGAAGCAAAAAGAGTCATATCTTCGCACTTAAGGGTTTATTCTTATAAAAAAAATTTAGGGAAGGGATATGCGGTGAGATATGGAATGGGAAAGGCAAAGGGGGATTTAATCTCATTCTTGGATGCAGGAATGGATATTTCTCCGAAAGGAATAATGATGCTTATGGCACACATGGACTGGTACAATGCGGATATCATAGTTGGGAGCAAGAGGCACCCCGTATCAATGGTTAATTACCCGATATTGAGAAAAATTTTAAGCTTTGGCTATCACTTTGGAGTAAAACTTCTTTTTAGGCTTCCTCTTACCGACACCCAAAGCGGTATAAAAATCTTTAAAAGAAAAGTAGTCGAGGTAATCCTCCCAAGGCTTTTAGTCAAAAGATATGCAATGGATATCGAAATGCTCGCTGTTGCCAGATACTTAGGCTTTAAAAGGATTTATGAGGCACCAATCGAGGTAAAATTCAACAGTGTAAATAGTAAAATAGATTGGACCACATCATTTAAAATGGCCTGGGATACCATGACTGTTTTTTATCGCCTCAAGATTCTTCATTATTACGACGACAAAAACCGCGCAAATTGGTTAAAATAAGGTATGAATATACTAGTTCTATCTTGGCGTGATTCCAAGCATCCTCTTGCAGGGGGGGCCGAGCAGGTAATGCATGAACATATGAAGGGCTGGGTCAAGGTCGGGCATACAGTTGTTCATTTCTCGTCTTATTTTAGGGGTGGAAGCCTTGGGGAATTGTTAGACGGCATTAATTTTATAAGACGAGGGAGACAATTTCTGGGTGTTCAGATAGCCGCTTTCTTTTGGTATCTTTTTGGCAAGCATATAAGGTTTGATTTGGTTGTTGATGAATTTCATGGTTGGCCTTTTTTCACCCCGCTTTATATTAAATTGCCAAAACTTGCGGTAATTCAAGAACTAACCCGCGAAGTTTGGTTTAGCTACCCTTTACCCTTCGGCTTAAATTTTTTGTTTGGAACAATAGGTTATTTGATGGAACCCCTGTTTTTTTTGCCGTACAGGAATGTTCATTTTATGACGGGCTCCGAATCAGCTAAAAATGAACTTTTGACGGTTGGAATAAAAGAAGAAAGTATAACAGTTGTTCCCCACGGAGTCATAATAGCGAATAGCGAAAAGCGAATAGCGAAAAGTAAAATAAAAACAATTTTGTTTTTGGGTGCACTGGCAAAAGATAAAGGCATAGAGGATGCAATAAAGACCTTTGGAATACTTAGAACCCTCGGGGACTACCAATTTTGGGTTGTGGGGAAAAGTGACAGAAAATATCTAAAATCTCTGAAGGCGATGGTTGAAAGAAATAAAGTCAGCGTTAAGTTTTTTGGATATGTATCTCACAGGGAAAAATTTGCACTTTTATCAAAGGCACATTTACTGATAAACCCATCTATTCGAGAGGGTTGGGGACTTGTAAATATTGAAGCGAATGTCGTGGGTACTCCAGTTGTCGCCTATAATTCACCGGGCCTTATTGATTCAGTTAAAAATGGAATAACCGGGGTAATTTGCGATGAGAATACACCCGATTCAATGGCGGGTGAGGTAACCGCCCTACTAAGAGATACCCAGAGATATGAGAAGATGAGGAAGAATGCTATCGTTTGGGCGAAAGGTTTCTCTTGGAAGAAGTCAATGAGGGAAAGCCAAATGCTTGTTGACAGAGTGGGCGTAAAAAAAGTATAGTTTTGATTAATGAAAAAGTTTTTGGTTTTGATTTTTTCGGCCGTAATTCTTTTTAGTTTCCCCCTTAATGTATTAGCTCAGGAAGTGAATTCATTTGAGCTTTTTTGGCCAATTTCGGCAGGAAGAACATTGGGAGATTCCGTGTACTTTCTCAAAAGTTTTAAGGAAATACTTAGGGGTATACTTATTTTTGGTAAACCTCAAAAAGCAGATTACAGCATTTTTCTTACTGTAAAAAGGGCGGTTGAGACTGAAAAACTCATTACTGAAGGAAAAAACGAGCTGGCAGTAAAGACTTTGGGGAAAATGTCAAAGCAGTTAGATATTGCCAATGAGAGTATTTCCAATTCCGAGGGTATGGCTCAAGAGGTAACCAACAGAATAAACACCAGGCTTGATAATTTGGAAGTTTTTCTCGCCTGGCTAGTCACCAAAAGCGAACCCGTCAAAGGCGATCTTCAGTCTCTCTTAGAGCAGGTAAAAGGTCTTAATCAGAAGATTTAAGGTGAAAGCTTTAGTTATCGGCGCCAATGGTTTTATAGGCGCAAACTTAACCGCGAAACTCCTTAAAAAAAAATGGAAAGTCAGAGTTCTAGTGAGATCCAAAGAAACAAAATTTAAGGATGAAAATGTCTATGTAGGAGATATTGCCAATCTTAATTTGTTAAGAAGGGCAACAAAAGGGGTTGAGGTTGTTTTCAACTGCGCGGCGGCGCTTCCTCATCATAAACTTTTGGATGAAGAATATTACAAGACCAATGTTAATGGTCTGAAAAATATTCTTGATGCTATAAAAGGAACTAAAACAACCCTGGTTCACCTTTCAACCGTAGGGATATATGATTCCTTGCGGGACGCCTATGTAAAAACTAAAATTAAGGGCGAGAGTCTAATTAGAGAATATGAGAAAAAATTTAAGGTGAGGGTAGTAATAATAAGGCCTACAATCGCTTACGGCCCAGGCGATACCCGGCCAGGTTTTTTGAATCTTTTTCGGCTGGTAAAAAAAGGAATTTTTCCCCTGATAGGAAGGGGTGAAAATTTTTTCCACACAGTTTATGTTGAGAATCTGTGTCAGGCATTGGTCTTGGCTGCAAAGAAAAAGAGGGTAATTGGGGATGATTTTATTATTGGCGACGGCAAAGTACCCAAGATGAAGGAGATTTTGGAGGAAATGACGGAAATCTTGGGTAAAAAACCTATTCGTTTTTATATATCTCGGACGCTGGCGTTTTTTTTCCTCCCTAGCCGTAGAGTGCGTTTTTTAACTGAAGATAGAAAGTATAAAATAGATAAAGCAAGAAGAATCTTAGGTTATAAGCCAAAAATTGGACTAAAGTTGGGTTTACAGAAAACATACGATTGGTATCGCCTAAACGGATATCTTTAAAAAAATGAAAATTTGCGTACTTACCCACACTTTTCCCAGAACCCCAAAGGATACTACGGCTGCTTTTATGAAAGAGTTTTCCGACGGTTTGGTGCAGGCGGGAGCAAACGTTGTTGTTCTTACGCCATTTGACAAAAGTTTTAATCGACCTAAGCATCTATTTAAAATAAAGACTTATAAATATGTGTGGCCCGACAGTCTTCATATATTGGGGTATTCTCAAACTATGGAGAATGATTTGGGGCTTAAGAAAAGAGCCTTTCTACTTTTGCCTCTATTTATATTTTTTGGCACACTGGCTCTTTATAAGACTGTAAAGAGAGAAAAGATTGATCTGGTTAATGTTCATTGGATTCTTCCGAACGGTCTTATTGCTCTATTTGTTTTCTGGCTTACGAAAGTGCCTTACGCAATAACTATTCCCGGGACCGATGCGTATCTTGCCTACCGCTATAAATTATTTGGCTGGGTAGCGAGACTAATTGCCAAAAATTCCGCAGGGCTTGTTTCAAATAGCTCACTACTTTTAAATCGAATTACAGATCTTGGAATTGGTAAGAAAAAGACGGCGGTTTATAGCTACCCCGTGAACGTTTCAGTATATAGACCTCTAAAAGAAGGGATTATCGATTACAGACGAAGACATGGAATAAGTAAAGACGACTTAGTACTTTTGGCTGTTGGCAGGTTTGTTTACAAGAAAGGATATGCTTATTTGATTAAAGCGATACCGCATGTATTGAAAAGATTTCCAAAAACTAAATTAGTTATGGGTGGAGATGGGGGTTTGCGGCGGCAGTTGGAAGAACTTGCCGCTACTTTAGGAATTACCGATAATGTTCTTTTTATTGGTAACATCGACAGAGACAGTATTGTCTATTATTATAATATGGCTGATGTGATGGTTTCTCCCTCGGTTATTGATAGAAACGGAAATGTGGATGGAGGACCGGTTGTTAGTTTTGAGTCAATGGCCTGTGGGAAGCCGCAGGTGGTAACAGATATTTTGGGAGTCGCTGACTTTATTGAGAATGGAATTAACGGCTTTAAAGTACCGCAGAAAAAAACCAGAGAGCTTGCAAAAGCAATTATTAAGATCTTGGAGTCTAGATCCCTTCGGGATAAAATGGGTAGGGTAAACAGAAAACTTGTATTGGACAAATTTGGCACAAAAAAGGTTGGGGAATATTATCTTAATTTTTTTAAAGAGGTTCTCTATTCAAAACAGCAATGATATCACGAAAATTAACTGCTTTTTTACTGGCATCGGCGTTTTTTTTGATTGGGGTAATCACCCTTCCACATTACGGAATTAATTGGGACACGATAAATCATTTACCCAGAGGCCAGGCATATCTTAATTACTTTTTGACAGGTAAAAAGGATTATTCGAATTTGCCTGAAAGCAAAACTTACTATCAAAATCCTAAAAGTCTGTCAATTAATGCGAATATTCCTAAAAATGAAGTAACAGGTCGAAGCTTTTATCAAAATAGCGCCGATTTTAAATGGTTTGTGACATATGACGGTGCCGGACATCCTCCTGTAAGTGACATCCTCTCATCCATATTTAACAAAGTACTCTTTGGCAAACTGGGCATTATTAATGACATTGATTCCTACAGAGTTTATGGCATTTTTTTAGCAGCTCTGCTTGTCGGTTTAGTTTTTTGGTGGGGGAGTGAAATATACGGCAGTTTCGCAGGGCTTTTAGCGGCACTTTCTCTTGCTTTTTACCCGCTTTTTTGGTCTGAGAGCCATTTTAATAACGAAAAGGACGTTCCGGAAACTGCTTTTTGGAGCTTTATGCTTTTTTCGATATGGAAGGGAGTAACAAGAAGAAGCGTTAAGTGGCTTTTGCTCTCGGGAGTTTTCTTCGGACTTGCGCTTGGAACAAAGTTTAATATTCTATTTTTAATTCCTGTGGTTTTGCCCTGGCTTGCCTTTTCAATTAAAAAGTCTTTTTTCAAAAATAGGAAAGTTATACTGGCGATGCTGGCAATCCCGATGATTGGGGTTGGAATTTTTATTGCCAGTTGGCCCTATCTTTGGCCGGATTTAATCACAAGAACTGTAGATATAATACGTTTTTACAAAACCATCGGGACAACGGTTAGCTTAAACCCGCGCTTTGCGGGACTATTTGGTATTAATACTTACCCGGTTCAGTGGATTACCTATACAACCCCCCTGGTAATACTTGCTTTCTTTATTTTGGGTGCAGTATTGGCTTTTTCAAAAATAAGGCAGGAGAAAAATAAAGCGTCTTTGCTGATTCTACTCTGGTTTATTATTCCAATTGTTAGAGTTGTCTGGCCGGGGGCTACCATTTATGGAGGCGTCAGACAAATTATGGAATACGTTCCGGCAATGGCGATGTTATCAGGCATGGGGGGTTCAAAGCTTCGTGATTGGCTATCGTCCATTATTGGGAAAAAAGCTTCGGCTGTAATTGTAATTCTTTGTTTTGTCCCGATACTTTTAAAGCTTATTCAAATTCATCCGAACGAGAATGCTTACTTTAATTCTATAATCGGGGGCTTATCCGGTGCCAAGGGAAAAAATATTCCTTCATGGGGAAATACTTTTGGGGCTGCTTATCGCCAGGGGATCGTCTGGATAAACGAAAATGCGGAAGGTGGAGCAAAATTAGTTCTTGTTAATGAGTTGATGCCGAATGTGCCGACCATTTGGGTTAGACCTGATATTAGTTTTCATAATGCACAAAGAAGTGGGTTTATAAGAGCGGGCGAGTATGCGATAACCATAACCTATGAGGGAATCTCAACCAGATCGTATTTTGATTCATATTTGGAAAACTTTATGGAGCCTGTATATCAGTCGAAGGTGGATGGGGTTGCTGTAGTTAAGGTTTGGAAGAATGATGAGAATCACGCATACGAAGAATATAAAGAACAAAGATTGGTTGATGATGTGAGGTGGAAAGCCTCAAGTGGAATTATCGAGGCTGATTTGGGTATCGTGAAAAGGATTTCATATGTCGATATACCAATAAGTTCAGATGCAAACTGTAAGAAGCTTGAGAAAGGTACGGTTTTTTTGTCGACTGACAAGAAAACTTGGAGGCAGATGAAGGATGGTCTTCCAACCGGACAAATTTCGATTTATAGAGTACAGCCTAACGAGGAGAGGCTGCTTTATTCATTTTTAGCCGAACAGGCACGCTATATTAGGATTAGTTTTGCGCCTAATGATGCTTGCTTGAATAGAGCCCGCGGTGGTAAGGTATATGAACTCCCAAATTAAGTGGATTAGGACACAGATTCCTCAATTATATTTTTAATGCTTCTTTTCTGATTGAAACTAGTAAGCATTTCTGCAAGGAGCCCCGTAGAAACAAGCTGAACGCCGATAATCATTAGAAGCATCCCCAAAAACAAAAGCGGATGTCTGTATTGAATAGATCCTGTGGTAACTCTTAAATAAGTAATGTAAATCCCGATTACAAAACCCAAAAAAAATGAGATTAAACCGAGGGTTCCAAAAAAATGGCCGGGTTTATATAAATAGCCGGTTAGAAATATAACAGTCAACATATCCAAAAATCCCTTAATGTTTCTTTCCCAGCCGAATTTCGATTGGCCAAATTTGCGGGGTCTATGCTTTACAATCACTTCGCCTACTCTGAAGTTTTGTCTTTCTGCCAGGACCGGAATGTATTTATATAGCTCTCCATATAGCCGCAAATTTTTGACAACCTCTTTTTTATAAGCCTTAAAGCCGCAATTTAAGTCGTGAATTTTAATTCCTGTTAAAAGTCTGGTTAGAAAGTTACCGATTTTTGAAGGGAAAGTTTTGGAAAAAGGATCGCGACGCACTTTTTTCCATCCGGAAACCATATCGTATCCTTCTTCCAATTTTTCAAGAAGTTTTGGTATCTCTCTCGGATCATCTTGAAGATCAGCATCAAGTGTAAAAATGATTTCTCCGAGAGCGTTGTCAAAACCTGTTTGAAGGGCAATTGATTTGCCGTTATTGCCCCTTAGTCTAAATCCTTTAACTTTTTCGTCTTTGCCATGAAGCTTCTTGATTTCCTTGAATGTTGCATCTCGGCTACCGTCGTCAATAAATACTATTTCAAAACTTCGGTTTAAGGGTTTAACGGCCTTGTAAATTTCCTCGTAAAGAAGAGCAATCGATTTTTCCTCATCCCTAGCGGGAACGACAACTGAAAAATAGGGTTTCTCCATCTGGCCTATTATAGTAAAATCTAGGGGTGGTATCAATTATTGTTACAACCAGAAACGAAGAGGCAAATATAGGAAGGCTTTTATCGAGTATAATTAACCAAACCTATAAGGATTTGGAGATTATAGTTGTTGATAATAAGTCTTCCGATAGAACTCTGGAAATTGCCAAAAAACATACCAAGAATGTCTATATAAAAGGCCCGGAAAGAAGCGCCCAAAGAAATTTCGGTGTTAAAAAAGCTAAGGGAAAACATGTTTTAATAGTCGATGCCGATATGGAATTGACCTCCGGAGTGGTTGCAGGCTGTGTAAGAAAAATAAAAGGTCATAAAATGCTGATTATTCCCGAAAGAACCGAGGGAGAAGGTTTTATGGCAACTATCAGGAAATTTGAGAGGGAAATGTATATGGGAGATTCCTCTATTGAGGTAGCGAGATTTTTTGAAAAGGAAACATTCAACGAATTTGGCGGCTACGACCTTTCTCTTACTGGCACAGAAGATTATGATTTACCTAAAAGAATTATGGATAAATATGGAAAGGGTTCAATCGGGTGGGCAAAAGAGTGGATATTTCATCATGAAACAGGGCTAACTTTAGGGAAACAACTAAAAAAGAAGTTTTACTACGCCAGTAAAAGTGTAGCATATGTCAAAAAACATCCGGGTCTTATTTTAACGCAAGGCAACATGCTTTTTAGGCCTGCTTATTTTAAAAATTGGAAGAAGTTTATAGGGAAGCCGTTCGTTGCTATCGTATTTGTATTTGTTAAAATATTGGAAATGACAGCCGCCTTTTTGGGATTTATTAAAGGAGTTTTAACCTCACTGTGAAAAAACCTCTTGTTTCGATAATTATTGTTAATTGGAATGGGGGAGAGGTTTTTGATGATTGCCTTAAAACCCTAAAAAACCTCGATTACCCGGCTTGGGAACTGATTGTGGTTGATAACGCATCAACTGATGGAAGTGAGAAGCTGCCGGGTAAATATAGATTACCCTATAAAAGGTATGTTTTAATTAAGAACAAGAAAAATACAGGTTTTGCCCCGGCAAATAATCAAGGACGGCTAAAGGCAAAAGGAGAATATATTCTGCTTCTTAATAATGACACAAAAGTGCCAATGGATTTTCTTACCAAGATGGTTGATAGGATGGAAGAAGATAAATCAATTGGAGCAATGCAGCCAAAAATAAAACTCATGGATAAGCCGGAGTATCTTGATAATGCCGGGACATTTCTTACAAGAACCGGTTTTCTGAAACACTGGGGTTTTATGGAAAGAGATAGGCGCGAATTTAATAGAGAAAGAATTATTTTCTCTGCAAAAGGAGCATGTTTACTTACAAGAGATGGGGTTATCAAAAAGGCAGGAGGACTTTTTGATGATGATTTCGTATCTTATTTTGAAGATTCGGATTATTGCTATAGAGTTTGGCTTACCGGCTATAAAGTGATTTATTGGCCCGGAACTTTTATTTATCACAAATTAGGCTACACCAGTAAGAGAATGTCCCAAATTGGGATTAATTATAATTCTCTGAAAAATTCAATTGCTTCATACTTTAAAAACTTGGGAGCTATTAGCTTATTTACTCTTTGGCTTTCGCATATTGTATTGATATTAGGACTTGGTTTTTATTACCTTGCGAGATTAAGATGGGACAAAGCAAAGATGGTTTTTGATGCTTTGAAATGGAACGCTCTAAATTTTGGGAAAAATTTAAGAAAAAGAAATAAGATTCAAAAATTAAGAATAGTTTCGGACGGCGAAATTTTTAGACAGGTCATGCACAAAGTAAATATTATTGAACTCCTTTCGCATTTTTTGAAAGTTGAAGCCAATTTCAAGCAGTAATCTGCTGTTATTTAATGAAGCAAAATTATTTTCCAAAAGTGGATATTAGAGGTAGGGTAAGGGTGTGTTTGGAAACTGTTACATCTCTTAACCTCAGAAATAAGTATATTGTTGATGTCGGATCGTCAATCGGGTGGCTCGAGAAAGAATTATTAAGGTTTGGCCCCAAAAAGCTTCTTGGAATAGAACCTGATGCTGGGGCAGTAGCTTATTCGCAGAAAAGAGTAAAAGGAGCAAAGTTTATGCAGGGGTTTGCGAGTCGGCTTCCTGTTCCCAATGATGTTGCGGATGTCGTAGTTATGTTTGACATTTTGGAACATGTCCCAAAAAAAGAGGAAAGTGTATCTTTGGAAGAAGCAAATAGAGTTCTCAAAAAATATGGCAAATTGGTTTTATCTACACCAAATAATAATTTTTGGACAATTGTTTTAGACCTGGCTTGGTACTTTGGTCACAGACACTATAATGAGAAGTACCTAAAAAACCTTTTGAAAAAGGCCGGTTTTAAAATTGATAGATTTGAGATAAGGGGCGGCATTTGGTTTGCAATATATCTTATCTGGCATTATGTTATGAAGTGGATATTTAGAAGACCTCTGGCGGTTAATGAATTTATGTTAGACAAAGACGATAAGCAGTTTTCCGAGAAAAAGGGTATTTACACAATATTTTTAATTGCGACAAAGGTCTAAAATTCTTGCTACCTCTACACCCTGAGAAAGCGGTGTCTTTGGTTTTTTCCCTATTCTTATACACTCAATAAATTCAGTTATTTCCGCCTCAAGAGGAGACTTTTCTTGAGAGAATTTTAAACTGGTTTTTTGGTTGTCGGGTCGTGTTAGTGTTAGAGTTTTTTCTCCGGCCCAATCTAGAGTCAATTTTCCCCTTTCACCAACTACCGTGAATTCTCTTTTTCTTTCGGGGGAGAATGTTCCTATATATGCGGTTGCGGTAATTTTATCGTCAAAATCAAAATCTAATTGTAGATTGTCTTTTCCTCTTTCTTGGCCCTTAACGGATTTTGGCGACGTGTTTAATAAATCCATAAACATATAAATTGGGTGAGGACCCCAATTTTCAAGAACAGTTGAGTCGGTTCTTGCTTGGTCTTGAGAACCCTTAAATATTAAGTTTTTGACTATCCCAATTTTGACGAGATTTCTTTTAAGCTCCTGATATCCTGGATCGTATATTTGAATGTGACCTGCCATAACTATTTGTTTTTTGTTTTTTCTGTGTAGTTTTTGAAGCTCAAGCGCCTCCGCGTATGTTTTTGTTATTGGTTTTTCAATTAGAACGTTGAAGCCTTTTTCAATAAAGTCTCTGGCAATTTTGAAGTGCGTGTCTGTTGCTGAGGCTATAATTACTCCCTCTATATCCTCTCGACCAAGAATTTCAGAGTAGTCCCTGGTTTTAACTATCAAGCCGGGAATAGTTTTTATATAGTTTTGTCCCCACCTGCCTTTTCCTATTAGAGCAATATCCATTTCCTTCATTTTACAACTTATATTCGGAGATAAACCAGTCGATAGATCTTCGAAGGCCGGTGTCTAGATCTACCTTGGGGTTATAGTCAAGCATGGTTCTTGATTTTGTTAAATCCGGGCATCTTCTTTGTGGTTCTCCCGCAGGGTAGCTTGCGGGATACTCTATCTTTTTGATAGCAACTTTCTTTGGTGATACTTTTGCAATGGCAAGAGCAAGGTCATAGACAGTTATTTCGGGTTTTTCATTGCCGATGTTATAGACTTCCCCGTTTTTCTCGGAAAGAAGTATTTTCAAGAATCCCGAGACGGCATCGGTTACATAACAGAAGGTTCTTGTTTGGCTTCCTTTATCGTGAACCGGAAGCGGCTCTCCACTTAGCGCTTTTGAGACAAATGTTGGAATAACCCGATAATCATTCGGTTTCATTCCGGGGCCGTAAATATTAAACGGTCTTACAATTTTTACGGGGACACCGAACTGTTGGTGGTAAACCAGACTAAGCGTTTCGCCTAGGCGCTTACTTTCATCGTAACAGGCACGTGGGCCAACCGATGATACATGTCCGGCATAGTCTTCTTTCGTTGGAACATGTTTTGAATCAGGATCGCCGTAAATTTCACTGGAACTGAAGAAAAGAAAACTCTTTACTCTTTTAAGTCGGGAAAGTTCAAGCAGGTTTTTGGCCCCCATTACCGCGCTTTCAATTGTTTCTAAAGGATACTTTTGATAATAAAATGGTGAGGCAAGACCGGCTGCATGAATAATATAATCTACATTTCTTTTGACATTTATGGGTAGTCTAATGTCATGCTGGATAAATTCGAATTTATTGCTTTTGATCTCTCCCAAGAAATTTTTCTTTTCACTTCCCGTTATGTAATTATCAACCGATATTACGAAACACTTTCTTTTTAATACTTTTTCATTTAAAAGATTTATAGTTTGGTTAATGTAGCTTCCCAAAAAACCTGATCCTCCGGAAATTAGTAAGGTTTTGCCCTCAAGCTTATGGGCAACATTTCCAAGACTTTCAACTATATTATTAAGATCTTCTTCAACGATTTCCTTATTTGTATTTTTTTTGCCAATGGATATTTCAAATGGTTCGGGGACGGGAATGATGAATTTTCCGCCACCCTTAGCGTATTCGGAAAGCTTTTCCATTATTGATTCTGCAAAATTCCAGGCAAGAATTAATATGTAGTCTGGTTTCGGATTTTTTGAGAGGGTTTCCGAAGGAACCACTGGAATGTGTGTTCCCGGAGTGTAGAGCCCTTGTTTTAGGGGGGAATCATCAACTATATAGTGCAGGAATTTGGTATCGATTCCGAAATAGTTTAAAAGAGTATTTCCTTTGGCGGGAGCGCCGTAGCCAACAATTATTTTTCCTTGCGACTTAAGATTTTTAAGTAGACTTATTAGTGTTTTTTTGTTTTTTTCTACGTTTTCAGAAAACGCCAGATAAGTTTTTTCTTTTCCAAGTCCTCTCTTAATTTCATCCTTTATCATTTTTTGGACAGAATCTGAAATTTTATATTTGGAACTTATTTTTTTAACAAAGACTCTGATGGATCCTCCGTGAGTTGGCACTTTTTCAACATCAAAGATTGTCATTTGATGTCTTTTGAAAAACTTGTCCAGAGGAGAAATAGCATGATAGAAAAGGTGCTCGTGGTACACCGTGTCGAAATAATTCTTTTCAATAAAGTCTCCCAGATATGCAACTTCAAAAATAAAAACACCGTTATCTCTCAAAAGAACTTTTACTCCAGAGGTGATTTCGTCTAAATCTCTAATGTGAGCAAACACGTTATTCGCTGTTACTATGTCGGCCTGGCCCGCATTATCAACTATCTCTTGAGCAAGATTTGAGTCAAAGAATTTAGGAAGCGTGGGAATTCCTTCCATTATCGCTTTAGTAGCCAAATTCTCTGCAGGGTCCACTCCGAGTATTTTTGTTCCGAGACTTTTGAAAGGCTTAAGAAGAATTCCGTCGTTACTTCCTATGTCGATAACAAAAGAATTTCTGTTTAAATGAAAACGGTCAAAGACTTTTTTGGCATAATCTTCGAAGTGTTTAATAAATACGGGTGAGGTCGATGATGTATAAACATAGTCTTTAAACAATATTTCAGGATTAACAACATGACCAAGTTGAAGCAGGTGACAGTTTTTACAAAAGAATACGTGTAATGGAAACCTGGCCTCTTTGTTTTTAAGTTGAGATTTTTTAAGAAACGAGTTTGCAGGAGGAGTTGAGCCAAAATCTAAAACCTTTTTTATGTTTTTGTTTTTGCAGAATTGGCAGGATGAAATTTTGTTTACATCCTTCGTCATTTTTTGCCTACAATATCAAGTTTAACTGTGTCAGCCTCATAACTTGCCTGCTGTCTTTTTTCGGTTGTTATTGCCCAAAAGACGGTATCGGTAATAGCTTCCATTGCGTGAGCTATGTGGGGATGGGAAAGAACCAAATCTCCGGGTTTAAGTATTACAGATGTAACTCTTCCCGATTTTACCTTCATGCTTTTTTCAAAGTACCTGAACTTTCCGCTTTCGCAGTAAACCCAGTGGTAGTCTTTTTTGTGATAGTGGTTTCCTCTAATGGTTCCCGGTTTCTGGGTAATACGAAGAATTGCATTAATCTTGATTTTTGGCTCGTTGAGGATACGGGTTATTGCGCCCCTTACGTCTTTGAACTCCGGCTTTAAGTGTGTAACTTTAATCATTCAGGCATTAGTATCGTTTATCCAAGCTTGATTGTCAACTCAATCTAAACTTTTCCCATGAACATCAGCCACTTTAATATTAGTGCGTCAACTCCGGTTTTGAGAGCTATGGAGATTCTTGCATTTTTTACGACTCCGCCCCTGCGGGATCTATAGACTGATGGGGCCTCTGAAATTCTTAAGCCTTTCTTTTTAAATCTGGCAACAATTTCAGCGAGTAAAAAAACTCCTTTTGATTTGACTGAATAAATCTCTTTTAGTTTATTAACCTCTTTAACCCTCCAAATATTTGGGCCGTTTAAGTCTTTGACCGTTATTCCAAAAAGAAGCCATAAGAATATGAGATATCCGTAGGAGAGAAGTTTTCTGTAGAAATTATAATCTTTCCTTATTCCACGATACCCCAAAACCAAGTCTGAAGATTCCATAAAAGAATACATTTTAGACATATCTGAAACCCTGTATTGCCCGTCAGCGGGCAAGTAGGCTACAAATTCTTTTTTTGCATTTCTGATTCCTGTTAGCATTGCCCGGCTATAGCCACCGTTGGGCTGGTGGATTATGCGTACCTCTCTATATTTTTTTGATAGACTATCTGCGATTTTTCCTGTTTTATCACGGCTTCCATCGTCAACAACCAAAACCTCAAAATCATCAAAGTACTTTGGGAGAGAGGTAAGACTATCTTTAACTATCCACTCGATATTTTCTTCCTCGTTGTATGCCGGAATTGCAATTGTGATGCTTGGAAATTTCTTTTTCATATTAGAAAGTATAGTGCGATTGCAATTATAGTTGGCACTACTTCAAAAATCCAAAATAGAGGAGAAACTAAATAATTTTTAGACCAGTCGGGTACTCCTGATATTTCTTTGGGTGCCCAGAATGGATGAGTTTTTATGTAGAAGAAACGTGTCATTCTTTTACCGAAAGGATAAATAAAATTAACTCCTTCCGGGAAGAAGAGGGTATCTAAAAGTAAGTGCAGAAAACCTCCTAATGTCAGGAAAATTCCCCAAGTATTATTAAACATTGAAACCACCGTTCCCGCTAAAACTACAAATACTGGCGTGTGTGTAGGTAAGTACCTGTGCTTGCCGATTTTTTCGTCCAAAATGTTACCCCCTGTTTGGTAATAGCGGTAAATTAAGTCCAAATCGAGTACTGTTCCGCCAACTACTGTTGCAGTCAAGACAATACTGGGGTCTACATGAGGGAATACCCTTGTCATACCCACCCCCACCAAAAGCCCTATACCAGCATGTCCAAGAGGGGTCATAATAACTATAGTACCACAAGGAAAACTATCGCTGTATAATTGTGGGAAGAAAAGTTATGTAGCGATGAATTTATTAAGAGAAATCGTGATACTGGTTTTAAGACTTTTTTTTGGTTTCTATTTTTTTGTTTTCGGTAGACCCAGAATCCCACCTACGCTAAAAAAACTTCTTACTAAATACCAAAGCGGTGGGTTTAGTGAGTTCTTTTCATATATAAGAGTTTGGGATGCCCCTTTTGAAGTCGTTGAGAAGGTAACTCCTAAAGAAGGACTAATTATAGATCTGGGTTGCGGAGAGGGAATACTGACTAACTTTTTGGGGCTATCCTCCAAAAGAAGAAAAATAATTGGTGTTGAAATTGATAAGGAAAGGATTTTACTTGCCGACAAGAAAATATCAAATGTTTCTTTTAGCTATGGAGATGTTACAAAGTTTAGGCTTCCAAAAAGTAATGTCATAATTCTTTCCCATCTTTTACATCACCTTTCTTCATATAAAGATCAAGAAGAACTTTTAAAAAGGTGCGTCTCCGCTCTTACAGGGATGGGTAGACTGGTTATTGTCGAGGTAGACACAAGACCCCCTTTAAAATATTTGACTAGTTTATTAACAGATTATTTTTTGGTACCGTGGCTTTTTGACAGAAAGATTTATGAAAGAACTTATTTTAGGAGACGTAATGAGTGGCTGCTACTCTTTGATAAACTTGGGCTTAAATCAAGGACGATAATTGCTCACAAAGGAAAACCTTTTAGCCATATAGTTTTTGTTTGCCAAAAATCTTGATAACTAAATCTTCTTAAGTTCAATCGTCACAAACATTCCTATATATTTGTTTAAAGGTGAAATAAATCTTTCAAAGCCCTTGACCCATCCGTAAGTAAAAGTTGGTAAAGACTGAGGTTTACTTAGTCCCCCTGAGAGCAAATAGCTAAAGGGTGTGTGTGGCTCAATTTTAGTTATTTTAAGTTTAGGGAATTTTTTTTCAAAGATTTTTCTGTCTCTTACAAAGATTATCCAGGGGAGAGCAGTATTTGAATCCGACATTCTGCCTTCCCCTTGGATTTTCCAGTCAGATTTCGGATCAAAATGCTCATAATGCAGATACTTATAAATAAAATATCCCCACCAGGAATTATATGGTTCAATCATTACAATTTTCCCACCCCTTTTAAGACATCTTTCCATTTCTCTAAATGCTTTTTCTGGGTTTTTGATATGGTGAAGAGTGTCGATCATAAAGAACGTGGAAACGGAAGAATTTTTAAATGGAATTTTCTCTGCGGAAAAAACTTTATCAATGTCAGGCCCTTTTATAACATCAGAGGTAATCGCTTTTGGAATAATCTCTTTAATAAATCCTGCACCGGTTCCTATTTCCACAAGAGTTCCTTCGGGGGCTTTGGTGTTTTTGAATTCATTATAGAAGTCTGTATAAATTCTATTTAAGAACCCTTTTTGTTTTATAAGTTTCCTGTCGCTAAGTAAAACTTTGTTGCTGTCTACGTTCTTTCTCATTGTTTAGGGATAAATTTTAAATCGCGATTTCCGTAAAAGAGTCTTACAAACTGCGCTGACCAGATAAATTCTCTTGGAGTCACGATTTCTCTGGCAGTTCGGAGTTCGGGAGAAATTAATTTTGCATCGTTAAGATAAACACGCATTCTATTTGAAACTGGCTGAATTTGATCAATTTCTTTCCAGCTAAGTTTTGTATTGTAGATTAGATAGAAGGCAAGCAGGAGAGCAGAGAGAAGATAAAATAATTTCCTTTTACTTTTAAGAATAACCCAAAAGATACTAGAAAAAATTATTGAATTGAAAATTAAAGGCAACACATAATATCTGTTTCCGCCGACAAAACCTACTCCCAATTTTGACAACATCTCTATCGAAATAAAATAGTATCTGTCTCCTCTCGCAAAAGATAGGAGATTGATTTTTCCTATATGGAAGTTGAGAAAAAGAATTGAAAAAAGAGTTAATAGAGAAGTTAAATAGAAAACTAAATATTTTGGCTCTCTTTTTTTAATTAAATAAATTCCAATAACGTAGATTATTATTATGGGGATTGAGAGGAGTTTTATAGTTTTTGTATACGGCTGGGTAATTTGGGCAATCGCACTTAAGAAAGTTGGTGGGTAGGTGATACTTGATAATTGCAAAAGAATAAGATCAATAAAGTTTTTATCAGTGGGAATAATTGAAGAAGCGGATAGTCCCGGATTATAGAAGTCGTTTTTTATGAAAAAATAGTTGACTAAAAAGTAGGATGCAGAAATAAGAAGACTCTTGAGAGAAGGCTTCGTGATTATTGGAAAGATCAGGAAAAGCGGAAGAAGAAAGGTTGAGTAGTGGGCCATAAAGACGGTCAGACCAAATATCACAATTGATGTAAAGTAATGTCTGATGTTTTTTGTCTTGAAATATTTAGCCAGGTAATAAAAAGCGATAAAGAGAAAAATAAAATTTGGAATTCTCTGGATAAATCTTTGATAATTCCCGGTTGCTATCATTTCAAAAAGCCCGACATAGCTAATTGAAAAAAGAAATGTTGTCATAAAACTAAGCCATTTGTTTTTGAAAAAATAATTAACGACAAAATATATGGTTATAGATAGGAGAATTAAACTTAATAGTTGAAATCCTTGATAAAGCACCAAATTATCTCCAAAAAGCGGAGGTAGAATGTCGAATATTAATCGCGGCAGATTGTCGTAATTATATAGATGAACATTTCCAAAAAAGTTCTGTCCGGGATCAAAATAGTAATACCCTTCTCCCAGTGGGACTTGAAACAAAATCTTGTACCATGTAAACACTATCCCCAGAGTGAGAGCTAGGATCGGCAAGATGCTTCTTTTCATAGAATTAAGTATAATGTTGGTTGTTTGTTATGACCAGAAGATATTATCACGAAAGAATAAGAAAGACTTTGCAGTTTATAATTCCTTCCGGTAAAAGGGTTCTTTTTTTTGGCCCGTCTCACGAAGTGGGCGCAAAGAGTGGAAAATACAAGGTAAACGGAAAGTTTGACTACATAATTCTTAATGGTGTTTTGGGTAAGAGTAAAGACATGATGCAGGTTCTTACCAATCTTCAAAGTGTTTGTACCCCCGAAACCCGTCTTATAGTCTATCAGCATAATTTTTTGTGGCAGGGAATTCTTTCGGTTTTAGAGAAATTAAATTTAAAAAGGGTTGAAGGCGTCCAAAACTGGCTCTCTATCACTGATTTAAAGGCTTATCTCGAAGCGGCTGGTTTTGGTATTACAAGAATGTTTAGGCGTACTCTTTGCCCTGCCTATCTGGGTGGAGTGGGGGAATTGATAAATTATATTGCTGCAATTTTACCGATTTTTGATCCTTTAAAACTTGACCAGTTCATAATTGCCAGGCCAAGCCCCATGCTTTTCCCGAATGGAAAACCAGAGAGCTTGACAATTTGCCTTACAGTCAGAAATGAAAAAGGAAATATTGAAAAGATCGTTAGGGAACTGCCCAAAGTTTGTAAAAAACAAGAAATTCTTTTTGTTGAAGGTCATTCAACGGATGGAACTAGGGAAGAGATAGAAAGAGTAATTAAGCTTTATCCTCAAAAAAACATTAGAGTAATAGGTCAGCCTGGACGCGGTCAGGGAGATGCAATCCGCGTAGGTTTTAAAGATGCAAGGGGCGATATAGTAATTCTTTATGAAGGAGACGGTACAAGCGACACGGGAGACATTAAATATTTTTATGAAGCAATGAGGGAAAGAAGATTCGAGTTTATTGAAGGCAGCCGTTTTGTTTATCCTCTCGATTATAAATCAATGCCTCTTTCAAAACAGCTTGGGAATATTTTCTTTGCAAAGTGGTTTTCATTTTTCTTAGGTCAAACTTCTACTGATGTTTTAAGCGGAATCAAGGCCATATTAAAGAAAGACTATGAAACCTTATACGAGCGCTGGGGATTTTTGGGCACTCACGATCCCTTCGGGGACTTTGAACTTTTATATGGCGCAGCCCGAATGGGTCTTAAATTTGGTGAGATTCCAATGCGATATTATCCGAGAGTTTACGGCAAGCCTCATTCCAAACTTTTTACTCATGGAATTTTTCTTCTTAAGATGGCAGCTCACGGTTATTGGACTTTTCGTAAAACTTAAGCTAAACTCCAGGCATGAAAGTTCCGCAGCTCTCGCCATTTATTGGCGCTGAAGAATACGAGGCTATTAAATCTGTGGTCGAAACAGGTTGGATAACTGAGGGGCCAATATCTAAGGAGTTTTCAGAAAAACTACTTAAGTTAATCGATTCAAAATATGGTGTTTTTACCCCAAACGGAACACTCGCAATTTATTTGGGGTTAAAGGCGATGGGTATTAGACCGGGAGATGAGGTAATAGTCCCCGATTTTACTTTCATAGCTTCCGCTACGGCAGTTGAGATGATTGGTGCAACTCCGGTATTTGTCGATGTTAATAGAAGAAATTTTCAAATAGATTTGTCAAGCGCAGGGAGACTGGTAAGTAAAAAAACTAAAGCCATAATGCCGGTTCATGTTTATGGAACGGTTTGTGATATGGAGGAAGTTTTGAAGTTTGCAAAGAAATACAAACTAATGGTAATTGAGGACGCAGCCGAGGCAATAGCTGTGCATTATAAAGAAAAGCATGCCGGGACTTTCGGAGACGTTGGATGTTTCTCATTCTTTGCCGATAAAACCATTACAACCGGGGAGGGTGGTTTTATAGTGACTGACAATGAAGAAATTTATGAGAATCTAATGTATCTAAGAAATCAGGGGAGGGTTGACAGGGGAAGCTTTATTCATCCGAGGATGGGTTATAACTTCAGGATGACAGACATCCAAAATGCAATGGGTTTGGTGCAGTTTGGCAAGCTTGATGAAATAATAAATCGCAAAAAACATATACATGAGCTTTATATGAAAAATCTAAAAGGAATTAAGGGTTTACAATTTTTCGGACTTGAGAAAGGTGCCGACTGGGTTCCTTTTAGAATGGTAGTTCTTTGTAATAATGCTCATGAGTTAATGGCTTTCATGAAATCTCGAGAGATCGAACCGCGCACTTTCTTTTATCCTCTTCATAGGCAACCGGCTTTTTCATACTTAAAAAACAATGATTCTGACTTTCCTAATGCAATTTATGGTTATGAGCATGGCGTTTGCTTGCCCATTTTTCCGTCATTAACAGACGCACAAGTTGAGTATGTGTGTGCAACCATTAAAGAGTTTCAGGGACGGGATATTTTCTATAAATACTACGATAGTATTTTTCAAAATAAAGATTATAGAGCTGAAACAGATCTGCTTTATCGATTTTCGAATCAATTTGGACTTGGCCTCCCCCGGAAAATTTTAGAAATAGGTTGTGGGACCGGGAATCACACTCTAGAGCTTTCAAAGAGCAAAAACACAGACATTATTGCGATAGATATAGATTCTAAAATGGTAGAAATTGCCAAGAAGAAACTGGCAAGAAAGAGGAATGTAAAAATCCTAAAAAGCGCCGTTGAGGAAATAAGCGGTTATAAATTTGATTTAGTCTTGGCAATGTTTAATGTTGTTAATTATATTTCTGGCTCAAAAGAATTGGAAAGTTTTTTCGGTTCTGTTTATTCATTGCTTGAGCCGGGAGGAATTTTTGTCTTCGATTGTTGGAATGGGGTAGCGGTTGTTAAAGATCCCCCAAAAAGTAAAGTGACCAAACTGAAAGTTGATGACAAGATGGTAAAAACCATTCTTAAAACTGAGACTGATTATATAAAAGGAGTTTCGACTTTGGTTTATGATTTTGAAGTTGAAAAGAAAAATGCGAGGGAACTTGGAACATATAGGCTTGATCACACACTCTGGACACCCAGAGAATTTTTTTCAGTTCTCAAAAAAGTTGGGTTTGAAGTCGTCAGATTTTCCACACTTAGAGATCCGGATGGGCAGGCCAAAGATACTGATTGGAAAGTAATGTTTTGCGTAAGGAAGCCTAAATGAAAACTTTATCCTTTTTGTAGGGGCCGTTTTTAATTTCGAACATTTCACAATTTTTAAGAACCGTTATCTCGTGTCCGCCGGCAATTGTTAGAAATGCTTGGCCCGCTTTTAAATAAATTGATTTGAAATAAATTCTATCAGGGGAATATAGATTTACTTTAATCCGACCCCTTTTTACAATGAAGCATTCCTCCAAGTGAGAAGTTATTCTTTTAACGGGTTTGTGGTAATGAGCTTGAAAGACAGATCCTCTGGGATGTTTGAAGGTTAGAATTCCAACGGGTTCTTCTGGGTCTGTTTGGGGGACAGACCCTTTGGGAAAGGCTCCTCCGATTTTAATTCCGATTAATGTTTTTTTATAATAAATTTTCTGAATCATTTAGAAGGAAAATGAATTTCAATTTTACGTCCGACTTTCTTTTCACTTTTAACTATCTCCAAGTCATGCTCAATCATCATTTTCACCAGTTCCTTAAAGGTTACTTTTGGTTTCCAACCAAGAGTTGATGTGGCTTTTGTTGAGCTGCCCATTAAGAAATCAACCTCAAGCGGCCTAAAATATACCGGATCAACTTCTACTATAACCTTTTTGGTCTTTTTGTCTATTCCCTTTTCGTGCATTTCTTTTCCTTTCCAAATTAAGTCAAATCCTAAAAGTTTAGCTGCTTCTTCAACAAAAGCTCTAACTGTATGGGTTTCTCCGGTTGATATAACAAAGTCATCAGGTTTAGTGTGTTGAAGTATCATCCAAATTGCTTCAACATAATCTTTTGCATATCCCCAGTCGCGGACCGAATCCAAGTTTCCCAATTTTAGAGACTCTTGAAGTCCAAGCTTTACTCTTGAGAGTCCCAGCGTAATTTTTCTGGTGACAAATGTTACTCCGCGTCTTGGAGATTCGTGATTAAAAAGAATTCCATTTGATGCAAACATGCCGTAACTTTCTCTGTAGATGCGCGTTAGGTAAAAAGAAAAAACTTTGGAAAGTCCGTAAGGAGATTGGGGATTAAAAGGGGTTGTTTCATTTTGCGGAATTCCCAAGACCTTACCAAACATTTCTGATGAGGAAGCTTGGTAAAATCTACAGGGAATTTTAAGATCCCGAACTGCATCCAGGAGTCTTAAAGTTCCAAGGGCGTTTACGTTGACCGTATATTCTGGAAGGTCGTAGCTTACTTTTACATGGCTTTGTGCTGCCAAATTATATATTTCATTCGGTTGGATTTTAAGAAGAGTGCGGCTGATGTTACTTGCTTCTGTTAGGTCTCCATAAATGGTAATAAAGTTTGGGTATTTGGGGTTGTCGTAAATATGGTCGATTCTGCTTGAATTGGGAAGGCTTGTTCTTCTTTGAAGGCCGTAGACTAAATATCCCTTTTCCAAAAGAAGTTCAGCAAGATAGGAACCATCCTGTCCTGTAACCCCCGTAATAAGTGCAATCTTTTTCATAAGCGAGAATATATCACCTTTAGCCAAATTGAACAATCGCTAAGCCTCTTTTTCTAAAGGCAGATTTGAAGTTGAAAGATAGTTTTTAAGTATCCAAAAGTAAATTATTACATATAGGATGGCAAAAATTACTGTAATATCAATGCCGAAAAAGAGTCTATTCATCTCGGTAGGACCTGTGATACCGAAAAATAGGACCAGATTCATAACGGTCATGGTATTAACCAGTATCAACATCTTTTTGTTTCCTTCAGTTGGTCGAATTAAATAAATAAGAAGCATAAACACCACTGAATAAAACAGGTGCTTATCGTAGGCTGATTTATTTAGAATGTGGTGCGATAGGAAAATCATAAAAGCACCTTTTAAAAAGTTATTAATATTCTTTTTGATAAAAAGCCAATAGCGGAGAAGAATTATTCCCGCGACAATTAAAAAGAAATAACCCTGCAGTATTTTAGGTGCAGAGTCGGCTGGAATAATTCTGTTGTAGTTCTCAACCTCAACCAGTGAAAGAAATTTAGCCGGCTGAACAATATGTAGAATATAAGTTGCTATCCAGTTAAGGTTTAGTGCCTGTCCCGATAGCCCCGCAGCGCCGTGCAGGATAAAGTTGAAAGACCTGCCCATCATGTAGCTTCCTCCCGGTTGCAGGTAAACCATTGACCAGACAACTATCGGGCAAACAAGAAAA
>Ga0209518_1000787_pt1 | contig 39220 bp, 48 predicted proteins | sample RifGroB1_FD_183993 | JGI IMG/M metagenome (GOLD analysis project Ga0209518, IMG submission 183993) | Groundwater microbial communities from Rifle, Colorado, USA - Groundwater B1 (SPAdes) (version 2) | ecosystem: Environmental > Aquatic > Deep subsurface > Groundwater | place: Rifle, Colorado...
CTGGTCATTGTGCCCGCGGTGTTTGTGTCCACATATTTTTTTGGTTTTTCGTAGAAGAATAGAATTTTCAATTAGTTATGTAGCTTTTTAGAAGGAGGGCGGGATGGGCGAGAACAAGGTATTAGCAGCATTCACCCCTGCGGAAGTCGGCGCAGAGGTCCGCTTTGAACTGCTCAAGTTCCGCGAGGTCGCGCAGTGGCTCGTAACCCGGCTGCACCCTTCCGGGATGTGGTGTCCCCGTTGCTCCCATGATATGGGGGTGGACTCCCCCCGCCGCTGGGAGAAGTGGTACGCGCTTGAGCAGGTCCGCTGCCCCGATTGCGGCAAGAGGTTCACGGCGGCAACAGGCACACTCCTCGATGGCAGCAAGCTTGAGCCGCGCGAAATATTCATGCTGGCCGACTATCTCGATCTAGAGGTACCGCCGCGCCGCATCGCCGCGCGGCTCAAGCTCGACATCGGTACCGTGCGCAGCTGGCAGCAGAAGTTCCAGGCAGTAGCGGAGGTCGCTAGTGTCTGAGGTTCCACCGGTCGACGATCTGACCGAAATCCGAGAGAAGGTGCAGCAGCGGATACTCGAAGAGGATGAGCACCTGGTTGAACCGGCGCCCACTCCTACCGGCGCGCTGATTACTCCGGAGTTCGTCAAGGACTGTCTCGCCAACAACGAGCGGGGGGACGGCATCCTCTACGCCGCCGTGCACTGGGACAAGTTCCTCTACGTCAAGAGCGCCCAGGGGTGGATGGCATGGGACTCCCACCACTGGAAGATCGACAAGAAGGACGAGCACATGACCGCCGTCGAAGAGGTCGCCCTTACCTACCTGGCCGAGGCTCTCAAGCTCAACAAGCCGATTGAGCGCGCAGAGGAGAAGAAAATGAAAGCTGAAGAACGTGCGAAGAAGGCCAAGAAGGATGGTAGCGAGACAGGAGAGGCCGCAGCCAAGGAAGAAATAGCAGCCGCTTCCGACGAACTTGCCAGTCTCAAGGAGCAGAAGAAGGCGTACACCCGCCGCGTTGAGCGGCTCCGGAGCCTGCGCGGTGCCCGCAACTGTGCCGAATGGTCCCACATGGTCGAGGAACCGCTCGCCATCATCGGTGATGAGATCGACCAGCACCCCTGGCTGCTCGCTTGCAACAACGGCGTGGTTGACCTGCGCACCGGGCTACTCTCCCCGGGCCGTCCGGGTGACTACCTGGTGAAGAGCATCCCGATCGACTACCTGGGCTTTGATACTCCCTGCCACGAGATGGATAAGTTTATGGAGTCGACCCACCCGGATCCCGAGATACGCCACTTCATCCAGTGCATCATGGGCTATGCCATCACTGGCTTCACCACCGAGCAGTTCATTGCTTGCTTCACCGGTGATGGTGGCAACGGCAAGGGGGTCCTGTTCAACACGGTCATGGCCTGCCTGGGGGATCTCGCTTGGCGCATCCAGCCGGAACTGATCCTGGAGCAGAAAACTACCCGTTCATCCGCCGGCGCCTCACCTGACATCCTCGCGCTGCACGGGCGTCGCTTTGTAGTGGCCAGCGAGACCGGAGAAAACCGCAAGATCAGCGCCGAGCGCGTTAAGGAGCTCACCGGCAGCGACATCCTCAACGGGCGACTCCTGTACGACAAGTTCGAGACCAACTTTAAGCCGACGCACACCCTGTTCCTGCAGACGAACCACATCCCTAAAGGGATCGCCAAGGACCATTCGCTTCGCCGCCGGCTCCTGCTGATCAACTTTCCCTACATGTTCGTGGAGGACCCCGCCGGAGAGGGCAAGAAAAACCCGACGATGTCCCACCTGTACCGCAAGCGGGACCCGGGCCTCGAGGCGCGACTCCAACTGGAGCTGCCCGGCGTACTCGCCTGGCTAGTGCGAGGGTGTGCCATGTGGCAGAAAGACGGCCTCAAACCTCCCGCGGCAATCATGGCCTCCGTCGAGGAGCTACGCTACAGCGAGGACCTGCTCGATCAGTTCATCGATCTCTGCTGCCTGGTGGAAGATCCTGAAGACTGGATTTCGTTCAAGGAGCTCTACGGCCATTACTCAAAATGGTTTCAGGAGACCATTGACGACCGCAAGGACAAGATCACCAGCAAGCGGATTTTTGGCACTTGGCTTGATAAGAAGGCTTTCCGACGCGAAAACAGGGGGGGGCAGGCCTACGTCTACGGCATTCGTGTCCCGAACGGGGTGATAGGATGAGCCGTTTTCTGCTGGCCGGCCTGAGAGGGGGGGGCGGGGCATGATCATGATGAACGCTTTTTTGGTCTGTTTTTCATCATCATGCTCTCAAGTCGGCGGATTATCACAGGAAAAAGCCCCTATATGATGAAATGATGAAAGTTCCGAAAGTTCACACGTGCGCGCGCGTGAGAAAAGGGAACCGGGATAGGCTTCAAAATCACTATAAAAAAAACTATCTCAACTTTATGAACTTTCATCATTTCATCATAAAAGCAGTAAAAGCAAAATAAAAACAGCTATTTAAAAGCATGATGATGAAAAAAGGCAGAAAAACCTTTTCATCATGATCATGGTTGGGAGTTTTCGAGTGAATATTCTCCAAATGGTAGAGCAAAAAGGCATTACCCCCAAGCGGGTCAGTAACAACAAAGGCGGAGAGTACCATTCCGCCTGCCCCGCCTGCGGCGGAGAGAACCGCTTTCATGTCTGGCCGGCTCAAGGGGATGACGGCTCGTTTTGGTGCCGGGGCTGCGACAAGGGGGGAGATGCTGTCGCCTACTTGCGCATTTACGAGGGAATGGCATGTAGCTCCGCTCACGCGACCCTCGGCAGGGTCTGCACTTCGGCCACCTGCTCAAAAATCGGCCGCTGCCGGCAGGGTGCGGGGGGCGGGGCGAAGCGCGATGAGGGGAAGACAGCCGCGGCAGTGCAGCCCCGGGGGCGCGACTGGTCGCCGAGCGCGGCCCAATCGCCGGAAAATCTTTGGCGGGAGCACGCCGAAAAGCTCGTGCTATCCGCTCACGAGGCGCTCTTGTCCTCTCCCGATTGCCTCGCCTACCTCGCGGCCCGTGGTCTACCCCTGGAAGCGGTGCAGAAATATCGCCTTGGGTGGCTGGACAAGGACAATTACCGCTCCCGTGAAGCATGGGGGCTGCCAACCGATCTGAAAGCTAACAAAAAGCCGAAAAAACTGTATCTCCCTATGGGGATCATCATCCCCTTCTACGTCGAGGGTCAGCTGCACCGCCTGCGTATCCGCCGCGATGTAGTGACCGGCGATGAGGCGCGCTACTACTGGGTGCCGGGTTCTGGGAATGACGTCGTGGTGATCAACCCTGATGCGAGAGCCTTTGTTGTAGTCGAGAGCGATCTTGATGGGCTTATGGTGGACCATGCCGCCGGAGATCTGGTTGGTTCGGTGCCCCTGGGGACCTGCAGCGCGAAGCCGAAGGAATTGGCGGCGCAGATTCTACGGAAATCCCTGGCTATCCTGGTCGCCCTCGACTTCGAGCCGCGGCAGAACCAGCAGACCGGGAGGATGGAGAACCCCGGGGGACAGGCTGCCAAGTGGTGGCTGTCCAATTTTTCCCAGGCGCTGCGCTGGCCCACCCCCGTGGCGAAAGATCCGGGAGAGGCATACCAGGCAGGTATCGACATCCGGACTTGGGTGATGGCTGGGTTGCCGCCGGTGATGACGATGCAAACGAGAGGGGTGTCCGCTTTGGCGCCGGCAATAGAGGAGCTTAGAACGATGGAAGATGCGCGCAGCTTTGACCAGACAAGGGCACAGCAGATGATTTCCGACACTCACAGCTTGATTGCCAGCAGTTGCCCGAAGGGGGCAATGGATTGGATAGAGACCACAGCGCCCCGACGTGGCGCAGCGCCTTAAGGATGCTGGTAAATCGGTAGATGCCGCTTTTGAGTCCGGTGATGGGGCTAAATTGATAACTGCCTTGGACGTGTGGCGCCGCTATCACCTGCGTGCCTTCGATCTCTTCGAGGCACGGCCGCCGGTTATCGACGTTCAACCCGCGATGTCTGCGGTGGAGTAAGGCCTTAAGCCCCTAAGGGCATAACATTCAAAAGGAGAAACCATGAAGCCCATCGCAACCGTAGTGAACAACAACCAGCCGGAGTGGCAGAACATCGTGCAAACCGAACCCGGCGTCACCCTCCCCATCAACACCCCGCTCTACTTGTCCGAGCCGTTCGCTCCCCTCGGGTCCCCTCTGGCCGGCGGATTCTTCGCTGGAGAGATGACCATCGACGGCGAGCTCTACGCTTTGGTCGTTACACCGAAAGCTGCAGGGGAGAAGCTGGAGATCCAGTACAAGAAGTCGGACCGCCACACCACAGACGGCACCGACAGCGACGATGACGGTCTGGCCAACAGCAGCAAAATCAACGACGAAAACCACCCGGCAGCCATGTTCTGCCAGTCGCTCGAGATCGGAGACCACAAGGACTGGTACCTGCCCTCCCGCGACGAGCTGGCCATGCTATGCCGCAACCTCGGCCCCAAAAGGAAAAGCGCCCCCGAAGCTTTCCGCACCGACGGTACCGAAGCTTTCGAGTCTGAGTGGTACTGGTCCAGCACCGAGAACGCCTCCTACTCCTACGACGCATGGATCGTGGACTTCGATGACGGCTACCAGGTCAACTACGGTAAGGACGACGGTTTCGGAGTCAGGGCCGTCCGCAGATTCAAAATTTAACAATTTATCAATTTCAGGAGGAAGCAATGTCAAAGCAGCTTGCAGAACAAATGGATAACTTGGAGATCCCCGCTGTTGGTTTCCCGTTTGCCGGTGGGTTCTTCGCTGGAGAGATCCTTCTCCATGGCGAGCGCTACGCCCTGGTGGTGGCGCCGAAGGCGGAAGGCGAGAAGTTCGACGTCGAGTACAAGAAGAAAAGCCTTTCGGCTGCAGACGGCACCGACAGTGATGATGACGGGCTTGGCAACACTAACCTCATCACCGACAAGAACCACCCGGCCGCGCAGTTCTGCCGGTCGCTCAAGATCGGTGAGTTCGACGATTGGTATCTGCCGTCGCGCGATGAGCTCATGCGGATCTGGATGGCTCTCGGCCCGAACCGCAAAAACACCCCGGAGCTGTTCCGCGCCGGCGGCGCCGAGGCCTTCGCCTTGAGGTGGTACTGGTCCAGCACTGAGTACGCCTCCTACTCCATCTACGCATGGTTCGTGGTCTTCGGTGACGGCTTCCAGGGCTACGACGGTAAGAACTACGATTTCGGAGTCAGGGCCGTCCGCAGATTTAAAATTTAACCATTTACCTATTTGAGGTAGCACGTGGCCCTTGCTTCGACACTCCCTATCTACCGCGTAACCTACGACCTTTTGCAGGTGGTCACCCGTATCACCAAGGATATGCCGCGGGACTATAAGCAGTCCCTCGGTAACAAGGTACGCGAAGAGTGTGTCGAGCTGGTCGTGCTGATCTACCGCGCGAACTGCTCCAAAGACAAACGGCGCCACCTGGAGGATCTGCAGGAACATCTCCAGGTGGTGATGCTGATGCTTCGATTGTCAACCGACATGAAGCTGATCAGCACCAGGCAGTTCGCGCAAACGGTTGAGCTGACTGACCAAATTGGCAGGCAGTCAACTGCGTGGCGCAAATATGCATCGTCGCCTGCTGTATAGCCGTCATGGCGGCTATACCCGTGCGAATTAATCTGGTTATGCCCCTGGGGATAGTCCCCACGGTAAGGCGCCAACAGCGAAACCATCGGGCAAAAAAGTCCCGCAAGGTCGCGGCGCAGTTTCAGGACGGATCGGCTCAGCCTTCTGCCTTGCGACGTGAACAGCATGACTTTACGCCTCCTACTCCAACAACGCATGGATCGTGAACTTCAATGACGGCAACCAGAACAACAACAATAAGAACAACGATTTCGGAGTCAGGGCCGTCCGCAGATTATAGCGATGTGACCGTAGACGAACTGCTGTGCGCCTATTACGACTGTCGTAGGCGCAAGCGCAACACCATCAATGCAATCAGGTTCGAGGCGAACCTGGAGCGCAACATCATGGATCTGTACCGGGAGCTGGTCGACGGCAGCTACCACCCCGGCACGTCCATCTGCTTCGTGGTCACCCGACCAAAGCCCCGCGAAGTATGGGCCGCCGACTTCCGTGACCGCGTCGTCCACCACCTGCTTTATAACCGGATCGCCGACCGGTTCCACCGCAGCTTCATTGCCGACAGCTGCGCCTGCATCCCGGGCCGCGGCACCCTGTATGGCGCCACGCGTCTGGAGCACAAGGTGAGAAGTATCACCGGGAACTGGGCGCGCCTTGCCTACCATCTGAAGTTAGATATGGCTAACTTTTTCGTCAGCATCGACAAGAACATCCTCCACGGCCTGCTGGCGCAGAAGATCACGGAGCCCTGGGTCATGTGGCTCGCGGAGACCATCCTGTTCCACGATCCGCGCGGGGACGTCCGCATCAAGGGGACCCCCGCGCTGCTGGACCTGATCCCGCCGCACAAGACGCTGTTCAACCAGCTGCCGCACCTGGGGCTTCCCATAGGCAACCTGAGCAGCCAGTTTTTTGCCAACGTCTACATGAACCCGCTTGACCAGTACGTGAAGCACCACCTCCGCGCGCCGCATTACATCCGCTACGTGGACGACATGGTGTTGCTGCACGAGTCACCCGAGTGGCTGAACCAGGCGGCAGCGCAGATCGGCCGCTTCGCCTTAGAGCGCCTCGGCCTGAAGCTGAACCCGCGCAAGACCATCATCCAGCCAATCGAGCGAGGAGTCGACTTCGTGGGGATGATCATAAAGCCCTGGCGCCGGGTGCTCAGGAGAAAAACCGTTGATAACGCGATGGCGGCGGTCTACGGCAAAACAGGGGAGGACCTGATGAAAACCACGAACAGCTACCTCGGGCTCCTGCGGCAGTCGGACCACAGCCATAAGGCTAGGGCAAGGCTGGTGCGGATAGCGCTTCGCAAAGGGCACTGTGTGGATGCTGGGTTTACCAAAGTCTTTAGGAGAAAAGCGAAGTGAGCCAGACATTACAATCGCATGCGGAAGCGACACGTGACGGCAAAAAACACGACACCGGCAAGCTCGACTGGAGCCTGATCGACATGGCCATGCTCGAGCCCCTCATCCCGGTTTTCACTCTTGGAGAGAGCCGTTACGGCTACCTCAACTGGAAAAAAGACTTTGGTCCTGAATATCAGCGCCGCTTTGAGTCCGCCCTTAAGCGCCACCTCAAGGAATGCCAGTACAACCCCCTTGCCGTCAATGATGACGATGGCGGCGTCTACCACCTGCCGCAGGTAGCTTGGAATGCGCTGGTGCTGCTGCACCACGCAAGGAGTAAAGCGTGAGCTTCGCCCCCAAGCAGCTCTACAAAAACCGCGCTGAAGCCTACCGGCTCTTCATTGCTCCGCAGAACCTGCCGGTGAAGCAGGCGAAGTTCTACCAGGACTGCGACCGACTCAAGATGGTCGGCACGGATAAGACCATCGAGCTTTCCATGCTCATCGCCTACACCGAAGACGAGCTGAAGGTCTCCGCCTCAACCGGTCAATCACTGGTCGACCGCAGCCGGGACGAAGAACGCAGTCACCATGAAGACCGTAAAGCCAAAGCCGAAGCCGACATCAAGGAGATGCAGGCTGAAAACGATCGCCGCAAGATGGACGAACGCTGGCTGCACCGGGACGAAGCTTGGGCCGCTCTCGCCGGCCTGATCGGCACCCTGCGCGACACCCTGCGCCACCATTTTCATATTGGCAGCTCCCAGCTGATCACCCTGTCCGGTGGGGATCAGCAGCGCGCCCCCGAAGTCTACGAAGGGACCGAGGAAATTCTCTCCCGCGCCTTCAACGAAGTGGTGGCCGCCGGGCGCATCGAGGCGATCTTTGCCGAAAACCATACAGTAGAAGAGGACCCGTAACATGCAGCCGTCCCTCCCCGAAACCATACGCAAGCTGCCGCTCCCCGAGTGGATCCCCGCGCCGATCCGGGCCGGGCTTGCCGGCCGCCAGTTCTCCGTCGAGCTGCCTAAGCCGGTCAAACAGCGCCTGCGCCAGCCGGAGAAGATGAAGGTTTCCGAGTGGGCCGAGAAGTACCGCATGGTTCCTGACGGGGCCCACGTCGGCGCATGGCGTCACGACTACGCCCCGCACACCGTGAAGATCATGGACACCTTCGGTCTCCCCTGGGTGCGTGAAGTCTGGTTTTGCGGGGTCGAGCAGAGTGGTAAGACCAACACCATGATGAACTGCCTGGGATGGGCCACCGACTGCGACCCCGGCAACATCTTCTACCTGATGCCGACCGAAGACACCGCCAAGAAGGTTGTCGGCGAGAAGATCCGCCCCACCTTCCAGAAAACCCCGCGGCTCTCCCGTTACCTGAGCAACCGGCAGGACGACACGACGCTCAGCAAGATCACCATGCTGCACGGCGTGAGCATGCTTGCAGCATGGGCCAACTCGCCCAGCTCCATGGCCACCTTCACAGCCAAGCACTGCTTTGGAGACGAGGTCGACAAGTACCCGGCCATGTCCGGCAAGGAAGCCGACCCCATCACCCTGATCAAGAAGAGGAACCGCACATACAAGGGGCGCTTTAAGCGCTTCTTCGCCTCCACCCCCGCCGGCCTCTACATCTACAAGGGTGTGCAGAGTTGCCACCAGGTGTGGGAGCCTCGTGTCAAGTGTCCTGAGTGCGGAGAGCTGGTCAAGATGGACGCCGAGCACCTCGTGCTCCCTGTGGGTGCCACCCCGGAAAGCATAGAGCAGTCCGGCGCGGAGTACGCCTGCAACGAGTGCGCCGCACTGTGGGACGACACAGCCCGGGAGCATGCCGTCCGCCATAGCCGGTGGCACTGCGTCAAGGGCTCCGATGTAGCCCGCCCGGCAAAGGTCGGATTCCATCACCGCTCCTGGGAGTGCCTCGACATTACCCTGGGCGAGATTGCCGCCGCCCACCTTCGGGCCAAGACCGGCACCACCGCCGACAAGGTCGCTTGGGCCAACGGCTACGAGGCCATCGACTACATCGAGGAAACCGTCGGCCAACTGAGCGAGGGGCACGTGCTCAAGTTTCGCTCCGAACTCCCCCGTAACCTGGTCCCGCCCGACACAGCCCGCCTTGCGCTCATCGTCGACACACAGCAGGCCAGCTTCTATTACACCCTTTGGGCCTACAGCTACGCTCCTGAGATCCGGATGCACATGGTCCGACACGGCATAGTTGAACAGTTCGAGGACCTCGAGGGGATGCTTCAGGAGGTCTACTTTGACCACGAAGAGAAGCAGTTCAGGGTTTCCGGCGGATTGCAGGACTCCGGTGGAACCCGCGCCGGATACCAGAAGCACTCTCGCACAGTCGAGGTTTACGAGTGGTGCAGCCGCAACCGCACCATAATGCCCTTCAAGGGGATGCATGGCCGCACAGGCGATCTCCTGAGCTACAAGGACGTCGCCACCTTGCCGGGAACCAACAAAAAGATACCCGGTGGCATGAAGCGGGCGAATGTCCGAGTGGACATGTTTAAGGACGACCTGGAGCGCCGGCTTGGCTACGAGCCTGACGATCCCCAAGCAATCAGCTTTCACTCCGACATCGATGAAGCTTTTGCAAAGCACTTCACAGGCGAGAACAAAGACGACCACGGCGACTGGAAGCACACCAAGAAGGGGCAGCGCATTGACTTCTACGACTGCACCGTCGCCGCAGTCGCATATCGCGAGATGATCAAGTTGAGAATACCGAAAAAAGAACAGCAGCCGATTCAGCGCAGAGTGTTATCGAGGGGGGTGAACCGTGGATAGGGAGCGCATTACCAGGCAAGACATCGAGTTGTACAAACGCGAGATTCTGGACGCAACCGTGATGGTTGGCCTCAGGGAAACAGCCCGCATACTGGGTTGTCACCCCCGTACCGTGCAGCGACGCGCAGACGAGGGAGATCTCACTCCCTACTACATGGGTAGAGGCACTAAAAAACATGTTCGCTTTCTGGCATCCGAGCTGCAGCAGTTCGTCCGCGAGATGAGGCAAAAATCACAAGATATGGGATGAAGCAACGATACTCACACAATATTTTGTGACACAACGTGACATTAATGGACAAAGAGCACTAGACTAATAATGCCATTCCCCTGACAATATCGTCCATCATCAGGGGGAATGTATGGCCGGTATCACACTAGAACAAGCAGAAGCAAAGCTTGCCCAGTATATGGCCGCCGAAGAGGCGGTCTTGACCGGCCAGTCCTACCGTCTGAACACCGGCGCCACCGAGCGCGAATTGAAACGTGCAGATCTCGCCTCCATCCAGCAGGGCATCCGGCTCTGGGAGGGGAGAATAGCCCGCCTGTCCCGCGCCTCCCGCGGCATGCGCGTCGGGGAGGTCATTCCCCGATGAGACTCTCCCGCGAAGTCACCATTTCTGGCAAGACTACCCAGATCCCAGTCACCCTCGTGGACGAGATCGTGAACTGGTTTGACCCTGTCCGCGGTCAGGCCCGGTTCCAGTCTCGCGCCAGAATGGCAATATCCGGTGGCTACACCGGCGCGGACCGAACCCGCAGGGCCAACCAGTCCGGCAGGGTTTCGGAGCGTGATGCAGACACGGCGATCCTCCCCGACCTTCCGACTCTGCGTGAAGAATCACAACATCTGTTCCGCAATAACGCCATAGCAGGCGGCGCCATTCGCACCAACGTCACCAAAGTGGTCGGCACGGGCCTCAAGGTCAAACCCCAGATCGATCAGTCCGTACTCAAGGTTACCCCCGAAGAAGCGGACGCTTGGCAGCAGATGGCTGTGCGTGAATTCCTGCTGGCTACCGAGACGCGAGAGATCGACGCCGAGCGCATGCTCCCCTTCTCACTGTGGCAGGGCCTGGCCTTCCTCAAAGTCCTCGAGGATGGCGACGTCCTGGTCAACATGCCCCGCATCAAGCGCCCGGGTTCCCCGTATACCCTCAAGCTGCAGATGATCGAGGCGGCCCGTCTGGTCAACAAGGACAATGCCGTTAACACCGCGTCTCTTTCCGGCGGGGTCAAAAAAGATGCCGATGGGGCACCGGAGCAGTACCACGTACTGAATCAGCACCCCGGATCCTTGTTCCGCAGAAATACTGCGGGCTCCCTCACCTGGACCGAGCTGGATGCGTTCGGAAAGACCGGCGCGCCGCTCTGCCTACACCTTTTCGATAAGACCCGCCCCGGCCAATCGCGTGGCGTGCCGTACCTGGCTCCGGTGGTGGAGCTCATTAAGCAGTTGGGCCGCTACACTGACGCTGAAGTCATGGCCGCAGTTGTTTCAGGCATGCTTACCGTATTTGTCACCAACGAAACAGGAGACCCCTCCCTCGGACCGGCGGCAACGCCAGACAACCCGACCGGAGACCAGGCACAGCAGGTGGACGTCACCGGCATGGAGCTGGGCTACGGGTCGGTGCTCGGCCTCCTTCCCGGGGAGAAGATCGAAACAGTAAACCCCGGCAGACCCAATCCGGCCTTCGACCCCTTCATGACCGCGATCCTGCGGCAAATAGGGATGTCTTTAGAGCTCCCCTTCGAAGTGCTGATCAAGCACTTCACCTCCAGCTACTCCGCTTCCCGCGCCGCCTTGATGGAAGCCTGGGACTATTTCCGCCGTCGCCGCCATTGGCTGGTCACCGTTCTGTGCCAACCGGTCTACGAGGCTGTGATTACCGAGGCCGTCGCACGTGGCCGCCTCTCTGCCCCCGGTTTCTTTGCTGACCCGCTGACCCGCAGGGCCTGGCTTGGCACCAACTGGATAGGCGACGCTCCCTACCACCTTGACCCGCTCAAAGAGATCAACGCAGCGGAAAAGCGCATGTCGACGTTTCTCACCACCCACGAGGAAGAGACGGCCGCTATGCCCCAGGGCGGCGCCGATTGGCAGAGCAAGGTGCCGCAGTTCACCAAGGAGCAGGCCATCCTGCGCGTGCTGGCGCCCGAGCCGGTCGCCTCCCCGGCCATAGAAGCTCCGGAACCGCCGGACAACGATCTGGAGACGACATGAAACTTTTGGACATCATCACAGCCCCGTGGGCCATCATGCCGGATCGGTTAGAAGCAATAACCGACATATACGACCACCATCTGCGCCGGGAAAAAATTGACCTTGCCGCCGTGGAGGCCAGCCTCGGCTTCTCCCTCAACAACGAGGCCAAAGGGTACGAGGTCAATGACGGTGTAGCGATCCTTGCCGTCGACGGGGTGATCGCCAAGCGCATGAACATGTTCACCAGAATCTCAGGCGGGACCTCCAGCCAGATTCTTCAGCGCGACTTTGCCGCAGCGATGTCTGACCGCAGCGTGGAAGCCATAGTACTCGCCGTGGACTCTCCCGGCGGAGCCGTCGATGGCACTCCCGAACTGGCCCAAGCCATCTACGCCGCCCGCGGACAGAAACCGATCCTTGCATGCACCGACGGCATGATGGCCTCGGCAGCCTATTGGATCGGGGCGGCCGCCGACAGCATCTACATTTCTTCGGAAGTCGCCCTGGTGGGCTCGATCGGTGTGGTGACCCAGCACGTTGACGTCTCCAAGGCGGAGGAAAAACAGGGTGTCAAGACCACCGAGATCTCCGCAGGGAAGTACAAGCGCATCGCCTCCCAGTATGCCCCCCTCTCCGAAGAAGGAAGGGCCAACATCCAGGAGGCTGTCGACCACGTGTACTCGGTATTCGTCGATGACGTCGCCAAGTTTCGTGGTGTAGAGATAGAGCAGGTCCTGGAGGGGATGGCAGACGGCAGGATCTTCCATGGCCGCCAGGCAATAGAAGCAGGCTTGGTGGACGGTGTTGCCACCATGGCTGAAACCGTAGCGCTGGCTAGAGACATGGCCAGATCGAAAGGAAAACAGACCAAACGCCCGGCCGGTGCTGTCGCGGCAATCAACCCCACAAAGGAGAACCACATGGATATCGAACTATTCAAGGCCGAGCAGCCAGAGCTGTACGCGGCCATCGTCGCCGAAGCACAGGCAGGGACCGCCGCACTTGTGGCAACCGCCAGGGCCGAAGGCGCCACCGCCGAGAGCCAGCGCATCAAGGATGTCCGGGCGCAACTGCTCCCCGGTCACGAGGCGCTGGTCGAGGAGCTTGCCTTCGACGGCAAATCCACCGCTGCGGACGCGGCGATCGCCATCGTCAACGCGGAAAAATGTTTCCGTGTCTCAGCCTCTGCAGCCATCGAAGCCGATGCTAATCCGGCCGTGCCTAGCGTGGACGCAGACGCCGACCAGCAGAAAACCATCAAGCGCGCAGCTTTCAACGCGCTCTTGCCGCACGAGCAGGCCGCGACTGCTAAGGCCGGAATTAGGATCATCGATTAACCAAATCATTGCGGGCAAACCCCGCCATAAAGGAGTTTCACCATGGCAAACACGCTTACCGGCCTCATCCAGTATGTCTACGACACCGTCGACGTTGTCGGTCGCGAACTGGTCGGCATGATCCCGTCCGTCTACCTGAATCCGAAGGCCGAGATGGTCGCCAAAGACCAGGATATCACCTACGACATCGTGCCGACCATGGCGGCTGAGGATACCACCCCTGCGGCCACCCCTCCGGCTCTTGGCGACCAGAGTGTCGGCACCGGCACCATGAAGATCACCAAAAGCCGCACCGTCCGCTTCTACTGGTCCGGGGACGACGAGGCCAAGATGGGCACCACCATCAAAAACGCTGTGGAGAACAACAAGTTCGCCCAGGCCTTCCGCACCCTGACCAACGAGATGGAGGTCGACCTGGCCGCGCTGCATCTGAACGCCAGCCGCGCCTACGCATCCCACGCGACCACCCCTATCGTGCCCTTCGGCACAGCCGGCGACTTCTCCGACGCCGCCCAGGTGGCCAAGATCCTCAAGGACAACGGCTGCCCCATGTCCGACATGCAGCTTGTCCTCAACACAGCCGCCGGCGCAAACCTGATCGGCAAGCAGGCACAGGCGCACATCGCCGGGACCGACAGCATTCAGCGTCAGGGCATCATCCTTAAGACCGCAGGTTTCAACATCCGCGAGTCGGCTCAGATCGTCTCCACCTTGGCAGTCGGCACCAACACCGGTCCTTATGCCATCAACGGCGCCCACGCCGCGGGCGCAACCACCATCACGCTCAAAACCGGGACCGGCACCATCCTGGCCGGCGACGTGATTACCATCGGCACCGACACCGTCACGAAGTACGTGGTGCTCACCGGCTGCGCCGCTGCCGGCGACATCACTATCAACGCCCCAGGCCTGACCAAGGCTCTGGCCGGCAACGAGGCCATTGCCGTGGTCGGTACCTGCTCCCGCAGCATGGCCTTCGACCGTTCGGCCATCCACCTATTGGCCCGCCTGCCCAAACTCCCCACCGGTGGCGACGCCGCCGTTGACGAGTACATCATGGTTGATCCGCTTTCCGGTCTGCCATTCAGGATCGCCCTCTACAAGGGCTACCACGCCAACCAGATCGCCATCAGCTGTGCCTGGGGCGTCAAGGCGGTCAAGCCGCCGAACATTGCCCTGTTGCTCGGGCAGTAAGGCACTTGAGCTGCTATGCGGCTAAATGAAATGTCAGGGGGGCCATGAGCCCCCCTGCTTTAAGACCTGGTTCCTAGGAACAACGTATGAACTACTTAGCCGACCTCGACATTTTTCTTGAAGACGCCGTCCCCGCCCAGATCGGCGAGGCTACGGTCCAGGTTCTTTTCTCTGACCCCAGCAAGAACCTGGTGCTCTTCGACCGTGAAGTCAACTCCACAGCACCCTTCTGCGTGATGAAGCAGGCGGACGTCCTGGCGAACGACGTGGAGAACGGCACCACGATCATCATCAACGATCTGGGCTATGACGTGGTCAACGTAGCCCCCGACGGAGCGGGGCTGGCAGTCGTCACCCTGACCAACGCGCCATGACAGTATCCATCCGCCAACAGCTGATAGACGCCATAGAGGCACGCCTCGAGACCATCACGGTCGGCAAGGTGTTCGCGCTCCGCAGTGGCGACTACGTCTGCCAGAACACTATCAAGGGGGTGTATCCCTGGCGCAAGACCCCCTTCAACCCGCACGAGCTTCCTGCCATCGAGTTCTGGGATGCCAGCGCGGAAACCAGCCCCGGTGAGGCGAGCCGTCACGCGCACGAGCTCCCGATCGTGCTGCAGGTCTCCACGGTCGGCTCACAGCCGGCGAGCATCGCCCGCACGCTGATGGAGGACATCATCGCCTGCATCGGTTCGGACCCTCGCTGGGGCGGGCTGGCCAGGTGGACCAATATCACCGCGCACGGACTCATGGTCGAGAAGGCCGGGGACGTGGTGGCCGGCGCACAGATCCTCTTCACCGTTGAATACCGCACGCCGCTTTGGCGCATGTAATGGGAGCCACCGAATGACACTACCTTTCGCTCCACTACGCAGGACCCTGTTCTTTTTCATGCTGATCACGGTGGGATGCCTGTTGCTCAACATCGATCAGTCGATGGGCGCCGAGGACATGGTGGTTGCTGTTGATAAGTCCACCCTGCTCAAGGCTGTCGGTCTGGGGATACTTGGGCTCCTTGCGGAGATCTGGCGCGGGCAGAGGTCGCTCTACAAGATCACCACCAGCCAGGGGCAGGAGATAAAGCAGCTGAAGGGTTTTTGCGCCGGCAAGAACCGGGACTGCGGGGACGATGACGATGCGTAACTACTGCCTCCAGACCGGCCAGGTCATCTGACGCGACTGCTGCCCATGCGGTCTGCCGTGCGCAGACCAGGACGAAGAACAGCCACCACCACAAAAGCCCGCAGGGAACACGGGGAGACCTAAGTGAAATACCCAATCACCTTCAAGGAAGCGCGCGACCTGGGCCGACACGGCTCGGTTGCCGCCGGCGAGACCCGCTCAGACCTTCCCGAGGAGTACGCGAGGCTTCAAGTGGCATACGGGTTTGCCGACGAGGCCCCGGCCACCCGCACCAAAAAACAGAAACAGGAGGAGTAAACCATGTCCGGAGAACAGTACCTCGCATTTTACAAGGAGACCGAACGAGGCACCGCCCCGGGGGTCCCCTCCTACAAGTTCCTGCAGATCGTCGGCGGCTGGCCCAAGTTCAAGCCCACCGACGAGGCCCGCGCCGAGTTCGCAGGGGTCAACACCGCCCTGGGCGATCGTTCGGTGCGCCGCAAGGAGAGCCAGTTCAGCGCTTCCCCGAAGATCAACTATCGGCCCGGCGAGGAGACCGGCATCTTCCTGCGCCAGGTGATGGGCTTCGCGGGCGTCCGCAGCACCGTCGACACCAGTGCCAAGAAGGGGATCATGTACCCCTCGACCGCCATGCCGTACGGATCGGGCCAGCCCCTCGAGGACGAGGCGCTTGGGCTCGTGTCCAACCTGGACGAGGCGGGGGTCACCAAGAGCCAGGCGTACGGCGGGTTCCGCCCCGCTTCGCTCACCTTTGAGTTCAAGGGGACCGACGACGTGAGCCTCACGATCGAGGGCCAGGGTGCCGGCGACTGGGTGGGCGCCGTGGATCAGGCCGCGATCGCCGGGGTCTCCCTGCCTGCGATCGAGCCCTTCAACTGCTCCGAGGTGCGCTACTACCTGGGCGCCGGCATCGACCGTACCGGCGTCGCGCCCAACTTCACCGCGATCGATCCCGGCACAATGAAGGAGTTTCTCCCGGACAGCCTCACCCTGAAGATCACCACCGGCATCACCGACAAGGTCGTGGGCAACGGCGTCAAGGGGCCGAGCAAGTCGACCAGGTCGGCGAAACTCCAGATCGAGGTTAACGCCGACACCGACTACGAGGATCCGGCCAGCCTGTTTTCCAGCGCCGACGAGTACAAGCGGCTCTTCGCCGGGCCCGCGACCAACAGCCTGCTGATCGTCATGACCCATGCCGACCTGGCCGGCGCCGCCACCGAGCACTACCAGACCATCATCGACGTGCCGCTCATGTACCTGAACGCCGAGCGTGCCGAGCCGGACAACGAGGGAAAGACCCCGTCGCAGAAGCTCAGCTACAAGCACCTGCTGGACCCCGCCGTCGGCTACCCGGTAGCGATCATCACCGTCGACCGCGCCGCGGCGTACTAGGAGCCCCGATGAACATCAGCAGCGTAAACCACGTCTACAAGGCAGTCCCCCCTTACCTCAACAACCGGGAACTGCCCAAGCTCATGATGGCCGAGATCATCGCACGCGCAGAGGGGGACACCGAGGAGACCTGGCGTGCGGCCTGCGCCGAGGTCGAGGAAAAGTGCGAGATGATCTGGTTCGGTCTCACCGGTGTCTCCATGCCCGAGACCGACGCCCTCGATCGTGCCATTGCCATGCTCTACAACGACCACAACCGCGAGAAGGCCGGTGAACTCGAGGTGCAGAAGCGGCTGGAGCTGGTCAAGAAGCACGTGGTGAGCATCAACAACCTGCAGATCGACGGCAAGCCCGTCACCGACTTCGACGAGTTCTACCGGATCGCCCCCAAGGAGCTGGTGCGCTGGCTCTGTGATGCCGTGCACAGCTCCATCGCGCTGAGCGCAGCAGAAAGAAAAAACTTCATGCCGGGGTCGGTTTCAGCTGCCTGATCTCCGGCGAAAAGGACGGGAGCAAATGGGAGTGCCGGTCTTGCACCGACAAGCTGCGCGAGATTCGCAACTGCCGTAACCGCCGAGGTTACAAGTATCCCATACTGACGGGGAAAGATGAGTGGCGGCAGGTGAGCGCCGGACTCCCTCACGTGCTGAAGATCGCCGACGTCAAGTACTACGAATGCCCAGTGAGCGCCATTAAGCCCAAGACCTGGGAGTTGATGCGCATTGTCAACGAGACAGCCCTGGGCGAGAACATGGAACACCTGTATCCGCCGGAATCGGGCACGGTTCTGGGTCAGCCCCCCTGGTGGAGAGACGCCGTCCGGATCGTCCGGAATGGGCGAGCTGAGCACCGCGCTAGAGAAATGGACAAGTTGAAGCAGGATCGTAAGTAAGGGAGAGGCGCATGGCTGAGAAGAAAATAAGCGTAAGCCTGGAAGGGCGGATGGACAGCCTCTCCCGTACTCTGCAGCAGGCAGACACTGAAACGGAACGCCACACCCGTGCCATGGCATCCTCCTTTGCGCGAGTGGACGACGGGATAATGTCCGTCGGTAGGTCGCTGGGCACTCTCGCTACAGGTGTCGCCGCATACGCTCTTTGGAACGTAAAGGAGGCAGCAAAACAGGCTGACGCCGCAGCAACGGATCTCGCGATAACGGCTCGCTACACAGGTAATGAAATCTCGGCGGTGAACCTAGCGGCAAAAGCTCTTACTAGCGACGGCCTGATGACGATGACTGAGGCGTCTAAGGGTCTACAGAACTTGCTGGGCCGCGGCTTCTCGCTCGAAGAAGCAGTCAGCCTAATGAACGGCTTTAAGGATTCAGCTGCGTTCGGTAGGCAGGCGTCACTTAACTTTGGCGAAGCAGTCGTAACAGCCACCGAAGGCTTAAAAAACGAGAACTCCATTCTTGTGGACAACGCCGGCGTCACCAAAAATGTCAGCCAGATGTGGAAGGAATATGCCGCCGAGCATGGCACGACAGCAGACAAGCTTACCCAGTCCCAGAAGAGGCATGCCGAGCTCAACGGCATCTTGAAAGAGACCGAAGGTCAGCTTGGCAATGCAGCGCGGATGGCAGAGGGTTTTGCCGGCGCTGAAGCCAAATCCGCAAAAGAGGCCAGCGAACTAAAGATAACACTTGGAACGGCGCTGCAGCCAGCCATGCAAGCGGTTCTCACAATCCTCACGCCTGTTGTTGGCGGTCTGCGCGACATGGTTTATTGGGTGGAAACCCTTGGAGCGCGTGCAGCAGCCACTTACGACAAGCTCAAGTTGCGGGCCGGGATTGCATTCAGCGGCACAGGCATGTTCAGCAAGGAAGGCTTAGCCGAGTACGAAGCCAAGTCGGGCCAGATCCAGCAAAACCTTGATGAAACAATATCCGACATCGTGAAACGCTCCATGGGTGGCACAGCTCCGGACATTGGCAACGACACCGGCAAAAGGCGCACTGACACTCCTACTGCAGGCCCTACCGCTGCCGAGCGAAAAAGCAAGCAGCGCGAGCTGGAGCAGGACCGCAAAGAGGGCATGGAAGTTGGCAAGGACATGCTCGACCTTTTCTATAAGGACCAGGAGAGTCGTTACAGGGAAAGCCTCGATACTGGCTCTGCCATGCTCGACCTTTTTTACAAGGATCTTGAGGCCCGTTACAAGGAAAGCGCCGAATACTTGAATCCTCTGGGACAGATGACCGTTGAGCAGCAGTCCCGCTTCGATGCTGGCGCCATGCAAAAAGGCTGGGCCGCAAGGAACTCCGCAAGCGACCAATCCGCCCGGGAAGCCGTCAACCGCTTCGCCGCCGAAGGAGACCCTAACGCGCAGCTCGCGCTCCAGTTGCAGCAGGAAGAGGATTATTACATCCAGCATTGGGCCAAGATGACGGACAGTGAAGAGGTAGAACAGCAACGGCGCACCCTGATTGAAAGCTTCTACAGCGAGAAACGGAAGGCCTTGCTACGCCAGGAAGAGGTTGCCAAGCTCAACAGTACGATGCAGTACACAAACGCTACGGCGAACCTCTTCGGGTCACTGTACGAAGTTTCTGGCAAAAAACTGAAGGCATTTTTTTACATCCAGCAGACGGCAAATGCCGCCAGTGCAGTGATGTCAGGTTATAAGGCTGGCGCGGCGGCCCTCGAGCCTCCGCCCATAGGGCTTGGTCCTCTTGCGGGTGGCCCGCTATCCACGCTGATGATTGCCGGCGGCTATGCTTCAGCCGCCGCGATAATGGCCCAAACTCTCATGGGGCCGTCTGCGGGTGGCGCCGGAAGCGCATCTTACGGCGCCGGCACCCCCACGAGCCCCATCGTCACTCAGCCCTCCTTCAACCAGACCCAGTCGCAGGGCAACACGACCATCATCGTGCAAGGAAACGTGATGGAGGATGCCTATGTGGAAAACCACCTGATCCCGCTCATAAACAGTGCCGGCACTCGCCAAGTGCGGATTGAGTACATCAACTAGGGGCGACGATGATCATCTACATCCCACATTCGCTGCCCAGACAGCCGGCCTTCATCTACGCCGCATATCCCGCGGGCACGACGGTTGCCGACTCACCCGATTCGCCCGGCTACACCCCTGCCGACGTGCTGGCGTCGGATGAGTTGAACGGCTGGAAGCCGGCGTCCACCGTGGGTGCTCATAGCCTTATCCTGACCTTCCCTTCCGCCGTCGACTTGAGGTGCCTTGCCGTCTCGGGAAATGCCCTTGACGGGGTGTCCGTGGAGGTGCGCGGGTCGACCGACGGTTTCGTAGCTTCCGACGTGCAGATCTTGCCCGCAACCGCGCTGGCAGGTGAGAACGCCGCATGGCAACAGTTCACCCTGGCGACCTACTCCAGCTGCAAGCTCATTTTCTCCGGACACTCTTCGGATTTCATCATCAAGCACCTGGTGGTGGGCGGACTGTCCCTGCTGCCGTTTTTTGAGGACGGCATGTGCCTGGCGCCCCTGCAGGCCGACGGCGATCACCTGATCAGCCACGCGGGCCGCTATCTCGGCAGCGTGACCAACTGGATCAAGCGTCCCTTCTCTCTCGATTTCGGACAGGTCGATGATTTTGAGGAGCAGATATTTGCCGGTTGGGCGCAGTACTGTATCGCCGCCCCCCAGGCGTTTTTCCTGGTCCCCGACACCTCAGAATCCACCTGCCACTTCGGGTGGGTGGATCCGAAATACAAATACGAGCCAGTCCAAAAGGTGGGGCTCTACACCATACCCAAGATCCCATTCACGGCGAGGGCTGTCTGATGCCGAGCGACGCCTGGAACATAGCGGCCCGCAACCCGCAGCGGCAACCGGTCCTGCTGATGTCCGTGGAGTCGGTTGACGCCATCCGGCAGTCGATCACGACCCAGGCCGACTGGGAGGCGTCGTATCTTATTTCAGAATCCATCAACACGACAATATACACGGGGTCGTGCAGCACCCGGCATATAGCCACCTATGTAAATGGAACATGGCCTAGCGTTTTCACTCCCGCGTGGGTTGGCCCACTCCCAAATTTCCGATGCATCCTAGAATCCGTGGAATTTGAGTCTCTGTTCAACCGGCAGTCCAATGTAGGTATCGGGACGATTGCGACGTTCACTATATATACCGAGTTCGGGGATGAGATCGCATCTACTTCAGGACTTGTGACCGAGGTGCGGGATTATTCACCATCTGTAGTGGTGGCGACAATAGTTTCGCTCAATCCGACGGACGGTATTGTGCATTCGCCGGCCGACAGCATGTATATACCGCTAGTGTCAATATATGGCGGCGACTGGCTTGCAGGCGTTAACCGTACAGTTGAACACTCTGTAATAGCCGAGACTGGTTCCATGGCAACCAAAAGCGTCGACCTCGGCTTGATTCCGACCTCCCCCTCAGTATTCGGCGCAAAAGATACTGTATCGGGGATGGCAACGCTTAGCTACACCGCCCACGGCAGCGACGACAACGCAGCCTGGACAGACTTGGGAGCGGTGATCGACGGCGGCACTATGGCCCCCCATCGCCACTATCGCTTCACCGTGGAATTTGCATCGACGGGCCCGGATACGCCCGTCCTGGAGGAGATCACCGTCACGGGCGGCAACAGCCAATTCAAGTACTTTTCCACCCATGAGGACGTGCCGGTCAAGGGCGCCAAGCCTCTGCTCAAAAACACGCTCGGGACGCTCACCAGCAAGCTGGAGCTGATGAAGCTCGGGAGCACCGGCGAAGTTTCTCCGAAGCTTTTCTACCTCAAGGACACCTTTGAACTGCTGCGGGACGGGGAGTTGAGGAACAAGGCCGTTTCCATCAAGCAGGGCTTTCTCGGACTGGCGGAGAAGGATTACGAGCCTCTGTTTTCCGGCCTCTGGTACGACGGAACGATTGACCACTACGCTGCCGAAATTTCAGTCCGGACCCGCACCATCCTGAGCCGCTTCCAGAAAGCCCAGATCCCAGCAGAAAGCGCCGCCGGATCCTCCCGCACAGAAGAGAACGTTATCCCAAAGGAATGGATCAACGAGAACGTCATGACGGTGATGCTCGACATCATAGACTATCTCGGCATCCAGAACCGCTGGATCGATTCCGCAAGCGCATCGGCTATCCAGGCAGGCGCCCGGGCGGGTAACGACTGGATAGTGTCTCGCCGTATGGACAAGGACGACAAAGAGGAAGCCATCAAGCTCCTCGAGGAATTGTCGGTCCTCTCCGGAGTATTCATCCTGCAGCGCCCGGACGGCAGGCTTTATTTCAAGCTGTACGACCCCGACGAGGCGACGGTCGAGGAGCTCACCACGGAGATAGCGACTTTCTCTCCGGTGGAACTGGGCCAGGCAGAGCTCTTCACCCGCCAGCAGATCTTTTACGCTCCCCGCCACGAGGGGGACCTGGAGATCGGCGACGTGCGCGGAGCCTGGGCGAGCGGGTCGGATTATTCCCGCAACGATTCCGTGACCGTCGGCGCAGTGACCTGGTACTGCCTGCAGTCCCACCAGGCGAGCGCGACAGACGCCCCGGGGACCGGAGCGGCCCACCGCGCCTACTGGACTACCGACTGGATCACGGAAACCGCCTACGTGATAGGCGACGTGAGAATCAGCCAAGGGCCTCTCTACACCTGCAAGGCCGCTCACGCCTCAGCCGCGGCGAACGAGCCGGGACGCGGGCTCAACTGGCGCTCCGTGTGGACCACCCAACCGGTTACCGCCGGGGACTCGGACGAGGACTACCACAGCGCCTATATCCTGGTGAACGAGACGGCGGAAATCGTTTGGGGGCTGAATGACGACGTGCAGCCGACCGATCCCGACTACCTCAAAAACCCCGGGTACCAGCGTAAGTGGTACGACAAGTGGAACGCCACCCCCGTGGCGATCGCCGCCCTTGCCGCTCGGATGGATGCCTGGTTCGCCAACCCGAAGATGAAGCTCAAGGCCAGCAACCTCCCCCCCCAGTTTTACAAGGTGCAGCTAGGCGCCATGGTCGGAGTGTCCGGCCTGATGCTTCCGGTAGCCGCCGCGGAGTGGGGCGTGCCGTGCAGCAACAAAAAGTTCATGGTCACAGCCAAGCCGTACGACACCGCCAAATGCACCGTCTCGTTTGATCTCCTGGAGGTATAGATGCCCGCGATCACGAAATACCAGGCCACCATAGCCGACGCAGCCACCGGCCGTCCGGTAGCTCAGGCAGCCATCGCCGTCACGGATTACCCGTCTGGTGTGCCATCCACAATTTACGACGCGGCGGGAGAAGTGTCATTGGCGGCCATCGCCACCAACAGCCTGGGGCTCTGCTCGTTTTACGTGGTGCCGGGCCGGTACAACATCAGCGTCGCCCATGGGTTCGTATCCGTCGACCTGACAGACGTAACCATAGGCGCCGGCGGCGCGAACTCCTACCCGGACATCAACGGCAGCGGGAAAAGTGCAGCCATCACCGCCTTCTATGACGGCATAGACGATAACGGAGAAGACATGTGGTACCTCAAGGCCTCAACGATATAGGAGTTTTTATGCGATCAATACTGCTGCTATTTACCGCCCTCACCCTTTTCGCAAATCAGGCATTCGCCGCGGCGTCGATCAGCCCAGCGTTCGGCATAATCTCCGGGGCCACGGGCAAGATATCCGCCGCGAAGATCGGGACCAACACGCTCGACGTGGTCGGCGCCAAGGTTGGCAAGGTCAACGGCAGGCCAACCCTCACCGTCCCCCTCGCTACATCGACGACCGCAGGCATCAGCAAACCCGACGGCACGACTACGATAGTGGACGCCGACGGGACGATACATTCGATTTCCGCGCCCTCGGCCGCTGCGTTCAGCAGCTTGACGGGGCAGCCCACGGATAACGCGAATCTCTCCAATGCGCTGGCGGGAAAGGTGAGCGACGCACCAGAGGGCAATAACTCTTATGTGCGGAGAGATACGAACTGGGTGGACATGGGCACCAGTGTTGCCGTCGCCCCGGCGGATATACCCACTGACACGGCGAACATCGGGTTTGCCAACTCTGCAAACAACTGGGCCCGGGTGAGCTGGCTGGATTTCAAGACCACGCTGAAAACCTACTTCGACCAGTTCTATGGTGGCGTGTCCGTCGCCTGGGACAATATCACAGGCAAGCCCACCACGGTTGCTGCAGCGGGGCTCACCGATGCTAAGACCACCACCTCGTTTGACATTTACGCCGCCGAGAAGCAGGTGGAGATCGAGGATCTGCAGTCGCAGACGGAGAGCCTTGAGCTGGCAGACTACTACCACGGGATCAACTATGACCACACGCTAATCCCCACCACACAGCAGGCGGTTGCACTGACCGGGACAGCCGGCGCCCCGAGCGGGACCAACAAGTACGTAACTGACAGCGACATGCGCCTGGTCTACCCTTCGGGGCTGCTCAAGGGGGACGGATCGGGACCGGCAGTGGCTGCCACCCCGGGGGTGGATTACCTGGTGCCTAGTGGAACCGGCACCGACTGGACCGCAGGGGCCATGCCGTTCACCGACTATTGGGGCGCCGTGGCGTGGGATGGTTCGCAGTACTGTGCCCTTGCCGCAGGAACCAACGTTGCGGCCACTTCCCCCGATGGCATCGTCTGGACACAGCACACCATGCCCGTCACTGCCGAATGGTCGGACGTGGCGTGGAATGGCACGGTCTTCTGCGCCATCGCCCAACACGACAATATCGCCGCCACCTCCCCCGACGGTATCACCTGGACACAAAGAGCACTCCCGGCGGGATCTCACGTATGGAACACCATAGCCTGGAACGGCAGCGTATTTTGGGCGGGGGGCACTCTGGCCTCCGCCACCTCCCCGGACGGCATCACGTGGACCGTTCAAGCGGGGGCCGCCACCGCCGATTGGCAGGATGCTGTGTGGAATGGCACGGTGTTCTGTGCGGTAGCTGAAGGAAACCCCTCGTCCGCCACCTCCCCCGACGGTATCACGTGGACAACTGGCACAATGCCGGGCACCAGTTGGAGGGGGATTGCCTGGAACGGCTCCGTCTTTGTGGCGACCGCTTTCGGCGACAATTGGGCTAAATCGACGGACGGGTTGGCCTGGACGGCCGTAACGATTTCAGACCCCCTCTATGACCGCCCGTGGGGTAAGGTTGCCTGGAACGGCTCGGTATTTGTGGCCGTCCTCTCTGTCGGCCAAGCAACGGCTGCAACATCTGTCGACGGTACGACCTGGGTAATTCGTGAGGACGTACTCCCGGGTAGTGGCGGATACTCCGCGATCATCGCCAACGGCGGGAACTTCCTGGCGATGGGTTCGGACGGGGGTACTGCCGTGACGACGAACTTCAACCCGGGCAACACCGCCACGTTTGCGCAGGGGGCGAAGGCGGATAGCGCGGTGCAGCCCCTCAACGCTCCAGCCTCAATCAACCGCGGAATTCCAATCACTAAATATGCCAACTATGCCGCATACGTGTCAGCCGTTACGTCCCTAGACGCGGCATACTCCGATATAGTTTGCAGCAACCAGGTATCTGCGTACTACGGAGGGACGGCGACGACCCGTGCCACTGCGGGAGGCAATAACCTGTATTGGTGCGGGATCGGTGACAGTAACAAGCCTGCGGTGCATATAATCGGCGTGACCCATGGTGACGAGTGGCGCACGGCCCATTCTATGCTGGCGTGGGCCGACAGAATACGTAACCCGGCCAACACTGTTGACTACGCGTGGGCTCAGCAGTTGCTTGACAAGTATTTTGTCGTTGTTGTCCCCATGCTCAATCCCGATGGCTATGTTGCAGGGACGCGGCACAACAGTAACCTATACGCTGGCGACCACACATTGATAGGCTCGTGGAATGGCACGACGTACTATAGGGATTCCGTGGGCGGAGTTGATTTGGCGCGGAATTTTGATGTGTACTGGTCCGCCATTTCCGACCTTGGTTCAGGTTACGGGTCAGTCAATTGGAAGGGTCCTGCCGCGTTCAGCGAAGCTGAAAGTAAATTTGCCCGCGACCTGATGAACTCCTACCCCCCTGTAGCGCTGTACGACATCCATGAAACTGTTGGGGGCGCTGATATCACCCAGGGCGTCCAGATTTATACCCCGGAACAGCAGCCAACTAATCGGGCGTTTTATGCGGCGTTTTCGGCAGCTTTAGCGGAAGCGGAAGCTCACTATCCCGTTGATTCTGGCAAACTGGATTATCGAACCAAGAGCTTTTTCCTCGCGCGGCCCGATGCTGGGTACGTCTACAAGGGCACTTTCGACCCTAGCAGCGAAAGCCTACCAACTGCAAGCGCCACCAACAGGGGGTGGTACTACCTTGTCACCGTAACCAGCGGTGGCTGGTATGCCGGGGGCTACGCCACCAGCACCGGAACGTCGTGGTCCAGTGTGGTGACCGGGACGGGCAACGTCTACGGTTACGCCGCTGAGAAGTACTCATCTCCCGCTTTTCTCGTAGAGATTGGGGCCGAGGGGACGGGCGCAGGTCTATCTGACGAGTTCCATTCCGATTTCGCTATGGCATTACTCGGGCATACCACAGCCGCGCTAGATCGGAATGACCGGAATTTTGCCAGCGTATTCAAAGGATTCAAGCAATTAACACCTAATGGTGGGTTGGAAGTTACAGGATATGGCGATTCTTCGAGCCTTAATCTTGCGAATACCACCGTTATCCCGGGCAGTTACACCAACACAAACATCACTGTAGATAGCATGGGGCGTATTACTTCGGCTAACAGCGGCACTGGCGGCGGCGCGACTGACCACGCCGCGCTTACCGGTTTAGCGGACGACGATCACACTCAGTATTTACTCTTGGCGGGGAGAGGCAGTGGACAGGATATAACTGGACCTGTCAGTATCAACACAACTACACCTACGCAACTTTTCCAGGTGTCACAGGATTTAGGCACTTCAGGCATAGGAACTGTCACGACCAATGGAACCGTCAATATCGTTGGTGTCGGAACAAAGTTCACGCAGAACTTTAGCCCAGCTCAAGCCATACTAATCAGTGGCGAAACATCAAAAACCATTCTGTCTGTTGAGGACGACACCCACCTGACATTGACTTTACCTTGTTCAACCAGTGTCTCTGGCCTATCGTATTCTGTGTATTCTGGCCCTATTCTCACAGCCAAGGCAAACGGATATGTTGGAGTAGGAACTAAAAATCCTGTACGACCATTCGAGAGCGTGTCAGATGGGTTTGGCAATTATCTTGCCAGCACAACGTACAGATCCAGCGCGTTTGCTGGAGGTATCATTGTAGGCCACGCCCGAGGTTCACAAGCATCCCCCGCTTTATTGAACAGTGGCGATCGAGTTGGCGTTGTGGCTTGGAAATCTTACGACACATCAAATCCAAATCCCTCGACCCAAGAAAGTACCTCCGCATCGATAGAGGTACTGACAGAGGGCACTGCCGTCCAGGACTTGTCACTTGCCACCACGAACTACTACTCCCCCGCATATCTACGCATACTGACAACCGCAGCGGGGGTAAAAGACCCGACCGAAAAAATGCGTGTGACATCAGCCGGCAACGTCGGCATCGGCACTACCGCCCCCGGAGAGAAGCTGGAAGTGTCCGGCAACGCCAAAATTTCCGGCAATGTCCTCGCAACCCAATACAAAGAGACACCTCAAAACCTCGGCACATGTGCCACCTCGACCTCGGTCAACACCGACTACGGGCGTCACTACCTCGCGCTCAACGGGGCGTGCAGCATCGGCCTCAATAACCTCACCAATGACGAATCGTGGACCATCGAGGTCAACCAGACCGCGACCACCGCACCCGTCTGGTCCAGCAACTACAGGTGGGTGTCCCCACCTGTGATGACTACGATCGGGAAATACAAGGTCTCGTGCGAATCGGCTTATGACGCGGGTTCCGCCCTGTGCGGGTGGGTCGGTCCGCTTGTCGCGGCACCTTAAGGAGAGAGGAAATGAGATATTCAATAATCTTACTGGCTGCTCTTCTGCTGGCATCTCCGGTGCAGGCCGGGACAGCCGCGATGAAGATGCTGGTGGCAATGGGTAAGCCCTGCCTCCCGAGCGTTCTGCATGAGGTGACAATCACAGCTCCAACGGGCGAGGGGTGGAACGTCCTGCCCTCATGGTACACCGACGCCTGCCTACAGTATCCCGGCATGCAGATAGATTTGTACGGCGGGGGTGGTGGTGGTGCCTATGGCGTATATGGGAACGGTGTCGCTGGTGACCATGTTGTGACGGCTGTGCCACCGGGGGAATGGTACGACATCTACAGCGGCAACGGCGGGGCGGGGGGCTCTTCGGTCGGTGCGGCGGTCAGTGGCGGTACCGGGTACACCAATGGCGCGAATGGTACCTCATATGGAGCTGGAGGCGGCAGCTCCGCCATCACGTACGATGGCGAACTCGTAGCACAGGCAAAAGGCGGCAATAGCGCAGGAGGGCAGTTGGGTGGTGGCACAAGCTCAGGTGGGGCTGTTTTCCCGCAAGGCGGTGCAATAGGGGGCGCGCAAGGTGGCGCAGGGTTTGACGGTTACCCCGGAGGCAACGCCAGCGTGGTGGTCAGATATTATACGGCGCCGTAACTCTCACCTATTACCAGTAATCGAGGAGCGAGGCATCCGCCGGCACAAAGGAGAAGTAAATGATAGAACAAATGTCCCCGACCCTTAAAAAACGTTACAACATATTTGCCGGCCTGATGGCGGAAGCCCGGGTCCCCTTCGGACTCAACGAGGTGCTCCGCACCAAGATTCGTCAACTGGCATACGCCGCCCAGGGCCGGACCACACCGGAACTCAAAGCGATGTGCGAGAAATACCAGTGGTCCCTGTCGCTAAGCAGGGTCAAGACGCTCGAAGCGGCGGGCAAAACTCCGCAGGAGATCTGTGACATTTTCCGGCAGGAGTCCAACCTGGCGCCGCTGAAAGGTCGTGAGTGGTACGTCGTCACTAAGACACTCAACAGCCGCCATTTTGCCAACGACCAGGGCCTCTCCGATGCGTTCGACATCAAGATCTTCCGCCCCGGTAACGTCCCGACCTGGGATACCAAATACGACGCCGACATGGACGGGATCCCCGAGTACCTCGAAGCCGCGAGGATCGGCAAAAAGGCCGGGCTTGATGCCGGCGGGCTCTGGACCGGGACCTTCCGCGACTGGCCACACTTCAACCTGCCGAGATAGGAGCCCTGCATGAAACGAACGATACTCCTAGCCACCCTCCTCGCCGGCTGCGGTACGAAGGCGATCCCCGAGACCATCGTCCTGGAGGGCGGCACCCTCGGTGCGGCATGAGATCGATCAGCCCGCCGTAAAACAGAATACCGCCCTGGTGAAGATCCTGTGGCGACTGAGATGAGAATGAAAAAAAAGAAGGAGGTGAAAGGTGGAGAAGACGATAGAACTTAAGCTTTATGCGCCAGCTGGATACTGGGAAGTTTTGCCTGAAGTCAGGGCGTTGGTGACCAACGGCTGCGGCACCAGCGGTTGGAAGGGGGCACTGGTACCCGATACCATCTACTTTCTCAGCATCAAAGCCGCATGCAACATCCATGATTGGATGTACACCGTGGGACGTACTCTTGCAGACAAGAAGGAAGCCGACCGGGTTTTCCTGAACAACATGCTCCGCATTGTCGAGCATGCCGGCGGGTGGCAGATCCTCAAGACAGCTCGCCGCACTCGGGCAAGGGAATACTATCAGGCTGTGCGCCTCTTCGGTGGCCCTGCTTTCTGGGATGGGAAAAATAACGAGGGGACGGTCAATCCTCCCGTCCAGTTGGAGGCCGCGTGAAAAAGCGAATTGCAAGCGCCCTCGGCGGTGCAGTAGCAACAGCAGCTCTCCCCGTCGGCATAGGCATGTATGACTGGCGAGTACTTGCCGGAGCTGCCGCCCTTGGAGCCGTGGGTGGGTTCTTTGGGGTGAACGTGGCCAGCAAGGTAAAGCAGTATCTGCCGAAGAAGCAGCCTCGCCGCATTTGTTGACGATTTGTTGACTGTAGCTTGCATCACAAAACATTACTAAACATGTAACTTGTTGATATTACAGCAATGAGAAAATGGGGCAAAAGCAAAGGGAGCTGCGCAATCACGCAACCCCCTTCTCGAATTTACCTTAAATATTCAGTTGTTATCGTGGTGCCCGGAGCCGGGGTCGAACCGGCACGTCCTTTCAGACGAGGGATTTTAAGTCGTATTCGTACTTCGTAAAATCAGGGACTTGTAGAATTTGTTGACGATTTGTTGACATAATCTTGCAGCGCGGCCGCGGCTCCGGCCAGGCGCCCGGGCATCAAATGGACGTACCGCATGGTGGTCTGGATGGTCTTGTGACCGAGCCATTCCTTGACGGTGTAGATGTCGACTCCTGCCTCGAGGAGTCGGGTGGCGCAGGTATGACGCAGGGCGTGGGGCACGAAATCGGGGTCTTCTATGCCGGTGACCCGCCGGACCAGCGACCATGCCTGCCGCACCTGGTTCTGGTTGATCTCGAACAGCTTGGCAGCCTCCATCCTGGGCAGCAGGATCGCCTTCACCCGAGAGGTCATGGGGAGCGATCGGGGCTTGTCGGCTTTATTGATCCAGATGGTGATCAGATTGCTGCCCGACTTCACGTCCCGGGCGGTGAGTCGGAGCAGCTCGCCGACGCGCAGGCCGGTGTCCAGGAGCACTACGGCCATGTCGGCAAACTCGTCCAGGTAGTTCTGCCGCTTGGGCCAGCGGCGCAGGCTTTTATTGCGCAGTGCCTGGAGCATTTTCGCCTCTTCCTCCGGCGTTACCACGTAGATCCTGCCGTCTCCCTCGTTGAACATTTCGATAAAGCTGTAGTCGGCGTGATGGCGCCTGAGGATGGTTTTCAGGCAGGCGAGGTATCTGTTGATAGTGCTGTCCTCGGCATCCCTGGCCTCGAAGTGTTTGACGATCTTCCTGTAGGCGACCTTGTCGATCTTGTCGAGGTACAGGTCGCCGACTATCTCCAGGAGCAGGTTTGACCTGGTCAGCTGGTGCTGGCCGTCCTTGTTCCGCTTCCACCGCTCCTCGTAGGTGTTCCCGATGGCAACAGAGAGGAGCGGAAAGGGCTCGGCGCGCTTGAGGTGCTTGTTGTGGACGATCTGAGCCTGGGCCTGCCTAAGGACAGTCTCGGCCTGACGCTGTTGGCGGCCGACCTTCTGGATCTTCCGCCTGCCGTCGATCGAGACCTTGATGTACCAGTCGGATGAATAGCTCATCTCTAGGCCGCAGCGCGGGCAAGGTCCAGCTGACGGGAGCGGGTCCTCCTGGTATGACTGTTTGCCGCATTTGCAGCGCAGGACTTTGAAGATCTCTTTTTTCATAGTGCCATAGGCGAATACATCTATGCCGGAACTTCTCGACTACAGTGTTTGCACACTATTGCCTCAGAAAGAATCTCTTCTGCGCAGAACGGGCATTTCTTTTTAGTGGGCTCAGGCTTGGGAGAACCTTCTAATTTAACATTCTTGGCAAGTGCACCACACTTGGGACATTTATATTTGCCCCACCCCCAAGCTATAAATACAATTCCAGGTATTACGTAGAAAAGCAAAAGCACTAAAACTATCAGCTGCGGCACTGAATAATTGCCCATCCACGTCTTCATGTAACCTTTGTAGCCACAAGCTAAACATTCTCTGTTTGATCTGCTCAGTAAAACATCTTTCATGTCATCGCCCTCTTTTCCACGACCTAGCATTCTAATCAAAAGGAAAGGTGTCAAATTATCTGTCTTCGTTTATTGCGGCCTCAATTAATCCATGTTCGTCCAGCAAACATGAGATTTTAAACTTTAACTTCGTGCCAAAGCTGTTTTGGGTCGTAAAGGTTGACACCAACCTGCTCCTGCCGTTGGGGTGCTCGGTCAGGTTTACGTCTATCACCCTTGAGAAATTTGTAGTGCTGGGGTGAGTCGAGTGCTGCTTGGCGTAATCCTCACATAATCGGATAGCGGTTGTTTTGTTGATGTGGCTTGCTGCATTAAAAGACTTTTTGCTGTCAATGTCTTTCTTGGAAAAGTAGACATTAAACATCTTTGTGCCTTGTCCGCACGTGACGTAAAAAACCGGGTTGGCTTTGGTGCTTTTTGAGCCGGACAGGCTTGCGCTCATTGGGTCTAAATCGTAACACAAGTGGTTATCACGGCGTATCTTGTTGACCCCTTTAACTATTGTGGATTTATGTGGTTTAGTCGCCTTTGACCAAAAAAAATCTTTCTCCGTTAAAGGCTCTGCGGCATCAGCCGACCCGCTGCTGTAAATCAGTATCGCCAAAAGCACTATGGCTTCCAAGTTGAAAAATTTCATTCCTACCTTCCTCCTTTCCATACAACCCTGCCAACAATCCTTAACCTCTCCAGTGCCTCGCCTGTGATTGCCTGTTCCGGGTACCTCGGATTATCGCTGATGACTGCGATACTCCCGTCAAAATGGAAATGTAGCCTCTTCACCCATAGGCAGGAGTCATGCTGGATCACGTACACGGCGTCGCTTCGCGCCCGCCCTGCCGAGGTGTCCACCAATATTAAATCGCCGTCGTTATAAGTGGGGCTCATTGAGTCGCCTACAACGCTGATCAATGCAAGTTGGTCGACCTTGGTGCCTAAAGTACTTTTCACCCAATCTGTTTGGAACATCAAATAGTCGACAATCTGTTCACTCTCTACAAGAGCTCCACCGCCAGCGCTGGCGGCAACTTCGTAGCGAGGAACCTTGATGTAGCCTTCAGGTAGTTCCGACACGCTGGTAATCTCCTCCTCATGCTCTACGTCTGGATACTGAGAAGATGTAGTTTCTCCTCCCTTAATAATCCAATCAATCGACACATTGCACAGGTCTGAAATAACAGCATATGCCTCTGCAGGCAGATTGCTTGCCCCTTGGACGTATGCTGTCACGGAAGGGTCTTTCACCCCCAGAGCCTGGCTCAATTGTCGCTGAGTCACTTTAGCGGCGTCTAACGCTGTTTTTATGCGCTGACCCATTTCCTTCCGATCAATTTTCATGTGCAGATTAAATATTATTATTTAGTTCGTGTCAAATAGTTTAAACAATATTTAAATATGCGTAATCAAAAGATAAATTACCTAAAAAGTTGCATAAAAATACCTCAGCATTTAAACATTGCCTAAAAAAATCTATTGACACATAGGTATCGCTTAACTATAGTGGATACACATTTTAAGGAGCACCTAAACGATGACTATAGGGCAAACAATAGTGGCTGCGCGTAAACGCAAATCAATGTCTCAGGTAGAACTTGCGGCCAGAATCGGAATGACTGGTGCGTCACTTTCCGGCTACGAGAACGACGGCCTTAAAGGGGGCCCAGACCCCCGCACGCTGATTCGGATATCTGAGGTGCTTGATGCTCCTGAGATCCTCATTCACCACTGCGAAGCCTGCCCCGTCCGCCAACACATCATGCTGCGCCTCTTCCCCGACTTGAACAACATCCGCCGCGACCCGGCCATCATCGTGACCAGACTGCGGAAGGAGATGGTTGAGGCTGCTGAAGCGGCGGAACGCCTCTCCGAGCGTTTTTCCGACGCGAACTTCCGCCAGCGCCCCGACTATCTGGAGACGTTCGAGAAGGAGATGGAGCAGATCATCGACGTGAAGCGCGGCATCGAGATCCTGGAGTTTGAGCTGCTTCTTTCCGGCATCCACTCCCCGGAGGATCTGGACAGGGTTTACGCCCGGCAGCAGAGGAAGTGCGTCGACAACGGTCACCATCTGCCTGCCAAGACTGGCACCGAAGGCTGAGTTCGAGGGACATCGAATGGATAAGGACACAGCCAAAATACTGCTGGAGAGGATTGCCGAGCTGGACAAGAAGGTGTCCGCCCTGCTTTCGGAAAAGACCTTCGATACCAAGGTCCCCCTGGTTCTCCGCGAGGCCGCTCAGGTCTGCCACGTCGAGTATATCTGGCTGCGGGACAGGGTGATGCGCAAGGAGATCCCGGCCTATCGCTCGACGTCCGCCGGCGCTTGGCACGTGTTCCCCTCTGACGTCCGAAAGCTGGTGATGCAGGAGACCAATCAGCGTCCGGCACGCCGCAAGTCGGTTTTACGAAACGTTGGCTAAAGAAAAGCCCCGCCAAAGGAGGTGGGGCTTTGTGGGTGGGGGTAAATCCGCATGGCAATCAAGGGCACCGTAAAGATATTTAAGGTTTTAGGTCTCGAGATTTTACGGGTCGAGGAATATCACCGCCCCGGGAGTCTGACCGACCGTTATCCGCGGAATGTCGCCCAGGCTTGCCCTGCCGAATCCGAAGAGATTGTGTCCTCAAAACCGCAGTCGCTGCACGCGAACACGTAATCACCGAGACCGGTGTCGCCAAAGATTCGGTTCGGCTTGCTGGACTTCAATGAGACCGTCGCTTTCCTGCACTGGGGACATTTCTCGCCGCCGGCAGCTTCGTATCGTAGCAGACGTTCTTTCAACTCTTCATTTTCAGCCTCCAGCTGGGCCAACCGTTTTTCCTGGTCAGCCAGCTTTTGTTGCTGAATGACATTGATCGGAATGCCTTTGACTATGTCAGTGAGTATTCCCATTGCTTCCCTTCCTCCTTTGGTGTGTTTCTAAGTTGTGGTGACGGCGAATATACCAGAGCGGGGAAGGGAAACAAACAAAGAAGGGTAGACAGGGGGGGCGTATGGAAAAGGAAGTTGAACTTGAATACGACAAGGATTTCCTGCCCGTGTACGCCGCGATAGAGCCTATTGCCAAGGTGGCCGGATGGAATGGCTCCTCGTTCACAATGCTGGTCCTGGAGCTGAAGGTGATCGGGAAACCGGTTGAAGATCTCACCTTGAATGAATTTGCCTCTATCGCGGAGCGGGTCGCCAACGAGTACAACAGGATCATGTCGCCGAAGTAAAAGCCTCGGGAACTGAAACCTGTCAGTGTCTGATTTTTTAAGGTGGGTTAGTTGGGCTTAATTCGGATTACCCCGCGTGAAGTCTTGCAGGTTTAGTCGCAGTGTCAAGATAATTTTTAACCTTTTTTAATTTAATGCAGAAGGAGGGGTTATGAAGGGTTGGCAACCGCAGAGAGTAAGGACTGCACGCGTAAAGATCCGCCAGCAAAAAGCTTGGTCGCTGTTCGTCTTCTTCCTGGTCGTCATAGCCTACAACATCGCCGCCGACCCGACCGCAGGCGCCGACCAGGTGGACGTCAGGGACACCAGGGGTGCCGCGAAGTACCAGCACCAGGTTGCCGAGGTGCTGCCATGATACTGCCTGCTTTGATATGTCCTACCTGTGGCCGCGAAATGGAGCCGAAGACGCATGCCATCAGCGTCTATTCCACCCTCACGATCCTCACCTGCCCCATCTGCCTGACCACGCCCGAGCCTGAGCCGATCACCGAGTCGGAGACGTTCGCGTTCAGAGAGCGCGTTGACGCCAGGCTCGACGTCAACCGGGTGGCATGCGGCCGGCTCTGGAGATAGGCACATGACCACCATAACACGACCGTCAACCAACATCTGGAGGTAAGCAATGAAGGTATTGAGCCTGGGAGAGTTGAAAGAGACCTATGACAGGTGGACCCGCGAGGAAGATGCGGCACGGGTAGAGCCGTTGGCAGACAGCTTGGAGCATGAGGATTCGGACCATGGCACGCCGGGATCTTAGCGGTTGTCTGGGGTGCGTGAATGACGGCCGCTGCGATCTGCAGGCGGACAGGTGCCGCCAGGCGCTCTTCTCGTACCCGGCGGAGACCATTCGCGCCTGTCCCGATCGTGAGGATAGATGGTGGCGCGGGATTGAGGGGGTAGTGGCGTGACGGTGAACCAGGAGATGTTGATGCGGAGAATGATGAAGGGCGTGGTCACTGGTTCGGTCAACCCCGACCCTGCGCCGCCGCGTTACTGCAACGGGAAGCTCGATAACGGCCGCCCCTGCAGGGTCATCATGCTGGGTGACGAAGAGTACTGCATCAGGCACAGGAACGAGATCGAGGCATTGGAAACCGGGCAACCTTTGCGGCCCGGACATATGGAACGTGATCAAGAGTCTCAGGAGGTCCAGGACGTGGCTAAGTATCGCTGTGGTAAAACGGATTGCAGCCGTGCGGTAAAGAACGACGGGGAGATGTGCTGGCAGCACAAGGGCCTTGAAGACCAGGTAGCCGCCGGCACGGTTGATCAGGGCGCGGTATGCGCGGCAAATGTAGCTGAAGCTTCTACCCCCCCCCAGGCGTTAGAAGAAGAGCCTGCCACGGCACCCCCCTCCCCTTTGGCCCGTCTGCTCCGCACATTGGAGCCGATCGTCCAGCCTTTACCACCCACCTCTATGGTCCTCGACTTCGACGAAGACGAGGCATCCATGATTCGCAACAGCGACCTGACCGCCGCAGACCTGAAGGAGCTCACGCTCATGCTGCTTAACGGTGAGCTTGGCCGGATCGTCGAGGTGGAGGACCCCTGCGCGAAGAGCCGTTGCCATGCAGCTTAAGATACGGGATGAGTACGAGTTCGACCCTGGCCGCGTCCTGCCTCCGGAGGAAAAGGCATTGGTGGCGAAGGCCGTCACGCCGATCCACCTGATCAGGAGCCGGAGCTGCAAGCGTGAGGACACTAATGACCGATGGAGGCTGGGGAGGCGGTAAGACGGCCGCATAAGTGTAGCAACAACAAAAAAGGAGGATTTATGCAGGAACAGCCAGATTTAGTATCCCTTGCCAACTTGGGCAGGGGGGGGGCGCCATAGAGCGCTTCGATGAGGAGTTCCAACGGGCGCTGGAAAACGTCCTGGACCCGAACACCGGGGAGAGTGCAAGGACGGTGACCCTGAAGGTCAAGATGAAGCCGAATGCTGACAGGACCTGGTGCTCTGTCGACGTTTCCTGCTCGGCGTCCCTGGCCAGTGCCAAGCCTTTCGCAACTCAGATCTTTGTCGGCAAGCAGCGCGGCAAGGCCAGCGCGTCCGAGTACAACCCCGAGCAGCTGAAACTGCCGGTGGAAGAGCCGACGCAGCTCCGTGAAGTCGGAGCAGGGAGGATGAAAAAGTTATGATCAAGGCGGCGATAGACAGGATTCTCGGGCTTGCTCCCGTGGAAAAGTTCAACATCGACGGCAGGACCTTCACCAGCAAGGGGCTTGCCGAAATCACCCCGCCGCAGCCTGCCGGGATGTCGATCAACACCCTGACCGGTCTGGCGGACTACATCAACAGGAATCCCGACGCGCTGCAGCTGCCCGCCCTTCTGGTGCACGTGGTCGATCCGGAAAACGTGGTGCTGCGTTCCTCCCTGGAGCCGGTTCACCAGGATCGTGCAACCTACGTTATGGCACACCACGCGCCGCAGAGCTTCCCCTTCGGCCAGTACATCGCCGTGGAGAACTTCATCATCTCGCTGCAGACCTACTTCGTCCCTTCGGATACCATCGACAGGATCATCAGGCTGGTCGGCAACCTCACCGTCGAAGGTTCGGTGAAGGTGATGGATGACGGGGTGTCTCAGGAGGTCACAGCCAAGACCGGCATCACCCGGGTGGAAAACGTAGAGGTTCCCAACCCGGTGCAGCTCGCGCCTTACAGGACGTTCCTCGAGATCGAGCAGCCGGCATCGCCTTTCGTGTTCCGCATCAAGAAGGACAAGGAAGGGGCACCTACCTGCGCGCTTTTCTCGGCGGACGGGGGTAACTGGAAGCTTGAGGCCATCCAGGACATCAAGCTCTGGCTGGCCGGGCAATTGCCTGAGGACTTCACTATTCTGGCATAGTCCAGAGCGAAACAGGGCTTCGGCCCTGTCTGTCAGGCGTGGCTGCCTGGCACTGATGAGCAGCCAAGGGGATCAAGATGGGCAAGACCAAAAACAACCCGCGTTATCACGTGATCAGCTTCAGGGTCTCCGATGAGGAGAAGGCCCTGATCACCGCGGCCGAGCGCGTCGGCATGACTGACGAGACCATGCGCAACCTGGTGCTCCTTGGCGCTCGTTGCTTGTCTTCAGATCCCCCTTTCCCCCTCACAAGGATCTTGCCCTCCACCGACCAGGTGACCGCATGAGTGAGACTGGGATGTTTGCGGTGAAGTGGGAAGGTGTGGAGGAGTTCAAGGGCTACCTTGCCGGTCAGCGTAAGAATCACCTCTTGGCCAACATAGCCGCCGGGCTCAACGATCTGGGCTTTGAGATCCGCGCTAAGCAGATCGGCCTGATCGCCAAGACCTTCGACCGTCCGAAGCCTCAGACCGCCCGTAACGTGTTCGTAAAAAAGGCAACCAAGAACCTGCCAATTGCTCGTGTGTTCTTCGACCAGATCTACGGCAAGGGCGGCATCGATGAGTACATGGAAGCCAACATCTACGGCAGCCGCCGCAAGATGAAGCCGAGCGAGCAGCGCCTCGGCCGCTACTTCGTCCCGGGAACGGGCGCTAAGATGGACAAGTACGGCAACATGCAGGGGGGGCAGATCACGCAGATCCTCTCGCGCTTGGGCCGGTTCGGCGATGTGTCCGGGTACAACATGAACCAGACAACAGCCTCGATAGCAAAGCGGACAAAGGGTAAGAAGAGCCTGGAGTACTTCATCGTCACCCAGCGTCGTGGAGGCCTCGCCCCCGGTGTCTACCAGCGTATCCAATCCGGAGCAGGATTCGGCAGGGACACCTCCCGCGCCCTCCCCGCAGGGTCGTTCCAAAAAGGTATGTCCGGCGGGCGCTTCAGCAGTGTAGTCAGAGGTAGGGGCGTGAAGCCTGTTGTGCTGTTCACCAAGAGTGCCCCGTCCTACAGGCCCATCTGGCCCTTCTACGTGGCAGCGCAGGAAGTAGTCGACACCCGACTTGTGCCGCTGATGGACCAGGCTATTGAGCGTGCGCTGAGTATATCGCGCTGATTCCCCCGCGCCCCCTCTTCGGGACTGGCCTAACAGGAGTTGATCATGGAGCACTTCACCAAGAACACCACGAAGGTCATGCACTGGTGCTCTACCTGTAACCGGAGAACCATGCACCGCGTGGACTTCAAGAGACTTGGCTCGTGCACCGAGCATCAAGCAGCTGATGGCTTATCCAAGAGTCAGGAGTTGAGGCAGAAAAAGCTAGATGATCTGCGGCAGAATCCGGCGTTTGACTTCTCGACCGACCCCTAGACGGTCGCGGGTCCTTCCGGGGACCCTGAGCCTTGCGGGTCATTGTGCCA
>Ga0209518_1000789_pt1 | contig 39009 bp, 49 predicted proteins | sample RifGroB1_FD_183993 | JGI IMG/M metagenome (GOLD analysis project Ga0209518, IMG submission 183993) | Groundwater microbial communities from Rifle, Colorado, USA - Groundwater B1 (SPAdes) (version 2) | ecosystem: Environmental > Aquatic > Deep subsurface > Groundwater | place: Rifle, Colorado...
ACACTTAACTTTTTGGTAATTCGTGGAGATATAGTGTGCAAAGAACGTGACATATACACAGATAATAAAGTATTTTATCGTTGGGAACTTCTTTTTGACGAGCAACCATTATAATGATTTTAAACACAAAACAAAACCCAAGTGGTAGCTATAATGAAAATTTTAAGGATTGTACCTGTCCCCCAGGCGATCACATTCCGATTTATTGTGATTGGTGCATAAAAACTGGATGGCGATGGAAGGATAAAAGCAAGGATCAACTCATTGATATAATAATTGAAATGTCAAATAGAATTCACGAAAAACAAAAAGATGTAAAATATTATTATATTCCAACCATTGATTTAAATGGAGACTGTATGGCACAATGCCTTAATTGTATAAGATTAGGCAAAGAATATGGATATAATTGTGAATGCGAAAATCCACTATGGTCAATGGATAGTTCTGCCATAAGACGAGAAGGAGGAAAAATATGATTTCAATTTGCGTGCCCGCGTACCAATCCATTGAATATTTAAAAATATTTTATAAAGGCTTAAGAAAAAATACAAAAATTAATTACGAACTTATCATCCATGACAATGGATCAACAGATGGTACTTTGGACTGGATAGCGGAAAATGAAATTAGTTGCTCTAGGTCTGATAGTAACCTTGGATTTTGTGGAGTAAATCGTGCTATTTTCCCATCATCTCATGATTACATTATGATATTTAATGCCGACATGTACCCTCTGCCAGGATGGGACTTGGAAATTGTTAAGCAGATAGAATTATTTAAAAAAGAAAACATAAATAGATTTACAATATCTTCCTGTTTAATTGAACCTATGAGTGGTAATCCAGAATACAATACTTTTTATGCTGGGCACGACGACAAGACATTTAATGAACCATTGTTGCTTGGCACATATCTAAAAGAAAAAAATAGATTATTTAAAAAAGAAAATACAATTCAATGGAGTCATCCAATTCTTATTCCAAGATTTATGCTTCATGAAATAAACTATCTTGATGAAGATTATTTTCCAGGCTGGAATGTGGATAATCACATACCATGTGCATTATATCAAAAAGGTTGTCGTAATTTTATAATGCTCGGCTCATCTCGGGTATACCATTTCAGTAACAAAACATTTAATAAATTACCAAATGAAATAAAAAACAGAAGTGGTCAAGATACATTTTTAAAGAAATGGGGCTTTACAACTCAGCAATTTAGAGATAAAATGCAAGTAGCTACACCATATAGGCGGTTATCTGATGGGGTTGTATGATATTTCAAAGCGTTACCTTATTTTTGGTGGAACGGGTTCTCTAGGCAAAGTTCTAGTTGAAAGAATATTAAAGGACAAAAAAGGTTTTGTTTTTGTGTTTAGCCGCAGCGAAGAAAAACATGTTAAAATTAGACAACAGTTTCCTCAAATAAGAACAATTATTGGTGATGTGCGAGACTATGATGCTGTTTTTAAAGCAATTATTGATGTAGATCCCACACATATAATAAATGCCGCTGCTTTAAAAAATGTACCTGAGTGTGAAGAATTTCCACTAGAAGCAATTAAAACAAATTTATTGGGCTCTCAAAATATTGTCAAAGCAGTTGAAAATTGTATTCATTACTCTGATTTAAAGGTTTTATCAATTTCTACAGATAAGGCATGTTTACCACTAAATTCATATGGAATGACAAAAGCACTCCAAGAAAGAATACATTTACGCGGAAAAAGAGGAATTTTTAATGTTTGCAGATATGGCAATGTTTTAGAAAGTAGAGGTTCAGTTATTCCGTTTTTTAAAGAAAAAATAGAAAAAAATGAAAATTTGCCAGTTACTCACCAGGATATGACAAGATTTTTTATGAGTCTTAATCAGTCAGTAGATCTTATTTTTAAAGCTCTCGGAGATGAAGAAGGGGGAAAAGTTTTTATTCCAAAAATTAAAGGAGCCAGAATTATTGATCTTGCTGAAATTATGATAGAAGAAAGTAAAAAAAATCTAAGCATAGAGATTGTTGGAATTCGCCCTGGAGAAAAATTTGATGAATGCTTGGTTTCCGAGTCAGAGTGTCTCAGAACCGAAGAGGTTGGGGACACCTTAATCATTCACGATATTTTAAAACCATATAAAAAATATGAATGCAACTTTTTAAAAGGATATAGAGACTATTCTTCAAATGGACCATCCATGCTTAAGGAAGAGTTACGAACATTTCTCAAGACCAATGGTGTTATATGAAGGTTGGGATAACAGGGGAAAGTGGTTTTCTTGGGTCAAACCTTGTAAAATATCTTGAACAACGTAAACAATATGAAATTGTTAAATCCAAATATAGAATGGAATATATTGCAAATTTAGAAAATTTTGTAATGTATTCTGATATTGTAATTCATTTGGCGGGAAAAAATAAAGGATCAGATTTAGAAATTATAAATAATAATTTAATAAATACAAAAAATTTATTAGATTACTGTTTACGCTGGGAAAAGCCAATTATCATTGCTGGAGCTGATTATAAAAAAGATGACGCATATAGAGCAAGCAAAGATACGATTGATATGTTATGTAAATCTTATTCGTATGTTGGATTAGATTCTGTTGTTCTAAATATTCCAAAAGTATTTGGACTAGGATGTAGGCCAAACTATAATTCGTTTGTTACGACCCTTATTCATGCCGCCGCAAATGATCGCCTAGATGAACAAGTTAAATTTATAAAAAATATGAATGAAGAACTGGAATTAATTCATGTCAACGATTTATGTGCCATTATAGAAAAAAATATACAAACTGATATTTGTGGATACACAAAATATATTTTTACAGAAAATAATGGATTAATAAAAATAACCTTTGCGGAACTTATTAATGCTTTAAATGGATACAGAAACCATCAACATGCTCATGTGTTTCAAGAAGTAGTAATGTGGTATAAACAAAATGAAATTGGAGAAAAGTAATGAAAAAATGTTTTGGCTGTAGACAAAATCTTCCTCTTGGTTCTGGAAGATACCATTTTTTTCATAATAGCGACGACGAGCTTGATACACTTACCTGTACTCACAATCCTATCAATGACCAACCATATGAACTAGGCGTAATTATGCAACTAAAATGTGAATGCGGAACAGATAAAATTGGTGGCGGGATTCATTCTTGTTGGTGCCCAAAAGCATAAAAAATGAAATATCCTAAACACGAAGACGAGAGAGGCTATTTTCGGGAGCTTGCAAAAGTTTCTGATTTAAAGTACGATATTGAACAAGTATCTATTTTTACAATAAATCCAAGCCAAACAAGAGGCGATCATTACCACAAAAAACTTATTGAAACATTTATTATTCTTGAGGGTGAGTGCATTGTGACTACCACTACGGATTTTACAAGATGTAATCCTGACGTTATGGGATATTCTCATGATAAAAATCTAAAAGAAGGAGATAGTGTTACTTTCCATCCAGAAGTGCAACATAAGTTTTATTCAGAAAAAGGGTGCAAAATTCTTGTCTTAGCGGATAGAGAATTTAATCCAGATGAACCAGATGTCTACAAATATTAAAAATAAAGTTCTCGTATCATTTTGTTCATATAATCAGCCTCACTTTCTTGAGCATCTTGTAGATTCTATTGATAGACACGATGCAGGCCACCCATTTGATCTTTTGATTTATGATAATAGTAGCACAGACAAAGAGCAATTAAAACTTCTTGAAAAATACTCAAAAAAATATAGAGTTGAGACAAGACCAAACTATGGCAGAGCACAAGGGGCATATAACGACGCATGGCAGAATAATAAGGATTATAAATTATATTTTTTTCTTCATGATGATTCTGCAATTATTCGTGACAATTGGCTCGGCGTTGCAGCTAAAAGAATTGAAGGCATAGCTGTTGAGTCTGTGTTGCAATTCAACGGACTTCCTACGCATTTGCTAAATGTTCCTGTTGGAAAAGTAGGATATCAGGCATACGAATGGGGGAACAAATATCAATATTTTAGAACACATTATCCGCAGGTTTTTAAATATATGGATCCTATTGCTGATATTTTGGATGTTAAAATACCAGAAATGTATCAGCACATAAATGATGATAAAATTTTATATAAAAATGAACTTCTTCAAAAGATGGGAAAAATATGGAATATTGAAGATTTTAAGCAAATGGAACTAAACAATGACGAAAAATGGCACAAGATTGACAAATGGTTTATTGATAATAATTTAGAAAACTATGATCCTTTCCCGCCGAATGAAAGGTACGGACAAAAATATCACAAATTTCAAACAGTAAGTGAGTTTTTAAATGACATAGCGCCTATGAGATATGGGTTTAGAACGCATTGCGTTGAAGGAGAAGGCTATTGTCAAGAGCATGAAGGATGGAATAATTTTAGAGGCAACAATTATATTGTTCACTATGGTGATCATGTTGTGTTTAAAAGATTGTCTTTATTGCTCACCCAACCAGAACAAGCTGTAAGAAATAAATTTAAAGATAAAATATTTCTTCAAATATGTGATAACATAATAAAAAAGAATTCAAATGCTGTTAAACAAAGTATTAATAATTTACGTAACAAGGAATAATCCTGTCCTATTGCAGCACTCTTTTGAGAGCTTTAGCAAATATGATGCTGGATATTCATATGAATTTTTAATTGTAGATCATCAAAGCGACAATCCACAGCAGCTAAACGTTTTAGAAAATTTATCTAAAAAACATAAGGTCGTTACTTACGACAATAACAGGGTAGAAGTTTCTTTTAATAAAGCTTACCAAGAAAACAAGAACTATAAATATTATTTTTTCCTACATGACGATGTTTCTGCAAATAAAGACAATTGGCTCAAAGTATTCATTGACAGAATGAATAGTGGATATGTTGAAAAAATTGTTGAGAACACAGAATTTGCAAAATTTCCTATTGGCCGTGTTGCTGCCATGCATCAACCATGGCGTAGTTATTCTTCAATATTAGGATATCCTGTTCAATGTTTGTTTCTAGAAAAGGTTCTTGAAATTATGAGACCAGGAAAGGTCCCTCAAATGTTCAAACATTGCGATCCAGACAGATGTCTCATTACAAATGAATGTCTAGCTACTACAAACGGAATAAGAAATCTTGACGAATTTAAAGATATGTTTTATAAGAGCGACATGGAAGGGCTTAAATTTGGCAAAATAACTAAAGTTCTAGAAGAATATCTTCCATATTACGATGAAGGTATTCCTCCGAAGAATCTATATCCTCCTGGACAATGGTGGAATAAGCTTACATTAACTTCAGAATTTTTGAATAGTACTGAGCCGTTGATAACTGGATACAGAACAGTTGGTCTAGAAGGCGATGGATACCTTGAACAGATTCATGGATATGATGAACCATGGGGAAACGATTTTATTCATCATTTTGGTATGCCCAACGTAAAACAATTTCTAGCAAAAGTATTTAATGGTGATGCTGAGGAAATAAGTAAAAATTTTAATAATAAGGTTTTTCTTTTAAAGAGCGATAAAGCAATAAAAGATTATTTCAAACTGAAGAGGATATAAATGGATACGGTTTATAAGGTTGTAGAGAAGGATTGGGGCTGGGAAAAGTGGATCGCCTTAAATGATAAGTATTGTCTAAAAATGATTAGAATAAACAAGGGTCATAGGTGTAGCCTTCAATATCATGAATACAAGACAGAAACGACCTACATTCACGAAGGACAAGCTAAAATATGGCTCAAAAGAAAAGATGAGACCGATATGGTGCTCCATGAAAATTGTGGCCCTGGGACTATTTTGAATTTAAAGCCAGGTGATATACACAGAATAGAGGCAATTGAGGATCTTTTATTGTTTGAAGCTTCTACGCCTGAGGTTTGGGACGTGACACGATTGTCTGATGATTATGGACGAGAAGATAAAAAATAGTTATAAGGTTGTTATATTAACAGCAGGGAAAGGTTCTAGGCTTGGTAATAGGACAACTTATTTTAATAAAGCGCTCCTCCGTGTTGGAGATAAGGCTGTCATATCACATACAATTGATCAATTTCCCACCGAAACAGAGTTCATAATTGCTGTTGGATATAAAGGAGATGTTGTAAAACAATATTTACAAATTTACCATTCAGATAGAAAATTTACATTTGTGGACGTGGACAAGTATTCAGAACCAGGATCTGGCCCAGGGTACGCCATGATCAAATGCAAAGAGCATCTTCAATGTCCATTTTATTTTATTTCATGTGATTCAATAATAAAATGGAAAGAAATATGGTTACATAATTGGTCTGATTTAACTCAAGATTTTCAAAATGTGAATTGGGGTGGTATTTCTAAAATAGATCTATCTTTAAAAAAACATTATTGCACCGTATCCAGTGCTATTATTGAAAAAAAGTTAGATAATAGAGGATTGGGTGCAATTACTTCTGTACACGACAAAGATGAAAAAGGTACTGAATTTGCTTTTACTGGAGTGGCTTTTATAAAAAATTATGTTGATTTTTGGAAAAAACTTAAATATGCACAACCAACCGTAAATGAAGAAATACAAATAGCTCCTGTTGTTTTACAATTTGATAAAGTATATGGGCTAGAAGTTGATTGGTGGGACACAGGTAACGAAGAAGGATTACAAAAAGCAAGAGAACACTTCAAAGGAATTCAAAATCTAGATAAAGTTGATGAAGAAATATATGTCAATGAAGAAAGTGGCTTTGTTGTAAAATATTTCCATAATGAAAATATGGTTAAGTACAGAGTAGAGAGAACAAAAAAGCTAGGAGATACTGTTCCAAAAATTATATCCTGTTCTAAAAATTTTTATAAATATGAATACGTCAAAGGACAGGATTTATTTAAAATAGACAATCAACACGAAATTATGAAAGATCTGTTAAATTATACGCAAAAAAATCTATGGACCGACGTTAAACTAAAAAATTATGATGAATTAATTTTTGATGATATTTGTAAAAATTTTTATCACGATAAAACTATGTCAAGATTAAACAAAGCACACGAGCAACTCGGCATTAGCGATACAGAACATATAATAAACAATAGAGAAGTTCCGTCATTGAAATATATGTTTGAGCGTATGAATTGGAAAGAAATATGCCATGGGATCCCATCTAACATTCATGGTGATTGGAACTTTTCTAATATTGTTTTTACGCCAGAAAAAACATTTAAGTTTTTGGATTGGCGCCAAGATTTTGGTGGGCTACTAGATTATGGAGACAGATATTATGATTTTGCTAAAATGTATGCCTGTCTCCTATGGCCGCACAATAGTGTAAAAAACAATCAATATAGCATTAACATTGAAGATGATTTTTGGATACACATACCAGACACTTTATTGAAATGTTCTAACATTTTAACAAAATGGTTATTTGATAATGGATATGATGTTAGAAAAGCAAATATACTAACTTCAATTGTATGGCTTAATATGTCACCTTTGCACGAATTTCCGCTTAATAAACATCTATATTTTTATGGAAAATTGCATCTATACGAATCGTTAATTGGAAAAAAATATGAATAAAAAAGAAAATTGTGTTTTCGTTTTGGATGTTGACGGTGTGATGACCGACGGGGGTATGTGGTATACTAAAGATGAAAAGTTTCTTAAAATGTTTGGACCTGACGATCACGACGCAATAAAAGATTTAATGAAATTTATGCCAGTACAATTTATTACTGGCGATAGAAGAGGATATCCTATTGTTGAAAGACGAATAAAAGAAGAAATGAAGTGTGAACTAGAATTTGTTAGCCATAGACCAAAAGAACGATGGGAATGGATAAAAAATAAGTTTCCAGATCATGCAATTATTTTTATGGGCGATGGAGTGTATGATTGGTTCTCTTTGCAAAACTGTGATTATGGCATTACAACCTCAGATGCTTTAGATCATGTGAAAGAGTGCGCAAATTATATTACAAAGCATATAGGCGGTAATAGGGCCGTCGCAGAGGCTTGCATTCATATAATGGATTATTTAAAGTTTGATTGGAAAAAAGGTTTATGAAAATAGATACTGACACAAAATTGTTTTTTTCTGTCGCGGGGAAACCTGGAAATTTTGGTTCATATATGTATAATTCTGCATTTGAAAAACTTGGAATAAATGCAATTTATAAACCATTGCAGCTAGATTGCAAAACAAATTTTGACAGATTCTTTGATTTTCTTTTTGCATTAAAGCGAATAAATGCTTCGGGTTTGTCTGTATCAATGCCTTTCAAAAAATTTGCTGCTATATTGGGATTTTATAAATCAGAAGAAGTTAAAAACACAAATAACAGCAACACACTAAAATTTGAACATAACGGAGAAGTTAATTCAAAAACATATTGTTATAACACAGATTGCCTAGGTTTTGAACAAGCCTGCGAAAATATCCTCAGCAGAGCTAAGAGTGCTGTGATATTTGGTACAGGCGCAGTTGCTGACAGCATCGCATATACTTTGAATAAACGAAACATAAACTTTTTTTACACCAAAAATCCAGAAAATCTTATTGATAATAAGTTTGAATTTCTGATTAACGCAACACCCGTTGGGATGGATGGCATAGAAGATACGATATTTAACAAGAAGATTGTAAAATATTATAAATATGTTTTTGACGTTGTTGTGAAAAAAGAAACAAATTTAATTAAACTTTCTAAAAATTCTATGATAGAGTGTGTGTCAGGGTGGGCAATGAGTAAGTGTCAATTGCGCGAGCAATTTAAAATATATACAGGTCAAGAATATCCAGAAGATCTATTAAACAATAATATCAAGGAATTGGGATATGAATAATAAAAATGAATTTTTTGTTGTAGATAATAAAAAACAAGAAAAATATGAAATTACTTGGTGGGATGAAAATCATAAGTGCTATTGCTTTGTGGTTCCAAAAACAGACGCCAAAAGTTCCATTGCAGCTTTAAAATTAATTTTATTTGATAATCCTTTGGCTTCAAAATATTTTTTACTAAGAGGAGATCTATATGAATAAATTTCAAAAATTATATGATGCAATAAATTCTGGGAAGACCATTCTGTGTGTCGGTCCTATGAGCAAAAATTGCACAGATGCGGCAATTGAACTTGCCAATGAAAATCAAATTCCAATAATTTTAATTCCAAGTCGTAGACAGGTTGAATGTAAATCTCTTGGTGGCGGATATGTTATGGATACAGAAGATTTTGTTCCATATGTTCGTACAAGGGACAAAGGAAATTATGTTTTTATTGAACGCGATCACGGAGGAGTTTACCAAGGAACAAATGAATCAAAACTTGATTTAGAGAAAGCTACCGAAAATACGATGAAGTCATATTTTGCAGATGTTAACTGTGGTTTGGATATAGTTGAGTTGGATTGTTCACTCATAAACAAAGATTTGAATAGTGTTCTACTTCACAACAGATTAATGTATCAATTTTGTGAAGACATAACAGAAAGTGAACATATTATATACGAATTTGAATTTGAAGAACATAGCGCAAAAAAAACAGACATAAAGGATTTTAAAAATGTCCTTGACTTTATTTCAAAAACAAAAAGAAATGACAATATAAAATTTGTTGTAGGCAATGTTGGTCTTTATGTACGCGAGGTGGAAAATGTTGGGCAAGTTGATTTTGATTTGCTAAAGGATCTTGTTGATCTCTCGGAAGGAGCTGGGTTGTATTTTAAAGCTCACAATTGTGATTATATTGATTCAGAAACAGCAAGCAAAATGAACAAAGCTGGCGTTGCAGCAATAAATATTGCACCAGAATTTGGTGTAATTGAAACACGTGCCCTCGGTGCAGAATTGCTTTTAAACGATCTAAACAATGAAAATCCTCTTTGTGAAGATATAATAGAAAGTGAATTTATAAAATTCACAAATGTAGCTTTTGAGTCTAATAAATGGAAAAAGTGGATGATAGACGAAAATAAAAGTTTTGACAACAACAACGAAAGAAAAGGATATATGGCTGCAATCGCTGGTCATTATGTCTTCAATCATCCAGAAGTTATTGAAATAAAACGTAAACTTCAAGAAAAGTATGATTTGGATTCTATTCTCAAGAATGCAGTTAAAGACAAAATAAAAGAATATTTGGTTTCATTAGGGTGGAAAATAAATGTGTGATTTTCATTATCCATATTATAGCGTTGGTCCTTTGAGTGGGTCAAGAGTGCAGTATATTGGCAACGTAGACGATGTAGAAGTTTCAAAAATTGGTTGTTACAATGTCGGGCACTCAGGTTCGTTTACGTTTTATTATGATGGTGTTAAAACATACGGTTCATCAGAACAATTGCCATATGGGATGTATTGGAAAAATGAATGTCCACCACGGTCTCCGTGGGATCCGACATGAAGAAAGTAGACAATATGACCGATTTTATAAAAGGTATGGTCAATGGTGAATCTGTCTCTATTGGCATAACGGATGCGTGCGCAATCAAAGAAAAAACAGACTTTGTTGATCCCAAATATGATGCTGGACAATATGGAAAAGTAGATTGGGAAAGGGAAAAACCAGAAGAATTTCGTGGTCAAAAAATATATTCATATGGAAATTTTCATCCCAACCAAATTGATAAATCTTTAAATGTTGGAACATTAATTTTTATAATTGATATGAAGGAAAAAGATAACTACAATAGGTTTGTAAGTGAACACGCAAAAACATGCAAATTTATGCAAAACGCACACAGTGCAGGTGCTGTTGGAATGAATTTGACATTTGAATTTAGACCAAATAGCATCGCTCAAACAACAAGGGTGGTATGCATTTGCGGTAAAGAATGCGATTTAACAGATTATGAGAGTTTTTAAAATATGAAAAAAAATAAAGAAATTGATATTGACAACATCTGTCATCTATTATTAGAGGCAGCAAACCATTTAGAAGGTTTTGAATCTGGTTGTGAGTGTGAAGAAATAGGTTTTCGTTGCATAAAATGTTTAAAAGAAGAATTATATACCACCAGAGCTTATTTGTTAGCAGAAAAATATAAATGAAAATAGTTGGTGCTACATTCGTCTATAATGACTACGAATATTTAGATCAAACTCTAGAGTGTTTTAAAAATTTTCCAGATAAACATTTTATTATTGAAGGCTCATGGAGATCTAATCAAAAATCTTCAGGCGTATCTTTGCGTTCAGATCAGCAAACATATGATATTATAAACAAACATGTTGACAATAGGCAGGTATTTTTAATACAGGCCAACGAAGAGCGGGAAAGAAATCAAAGACAAGTGGGGATGGAACTTGCTAAAAAAGAAGGTGCAGATTGGTTTTTTATGACCGACGCAGACGAAGTTTATCCAAAGAAAAGTCTTGACATTATCAAAAATATATTGCAAAGAACTCCAGATTATATGCTTGGATATAGAATCCATAGCTATAATTTTATCAATAGCTTTAAAAAATGGTATAATGGTGATTATATGCGTCTCTATCGTGTAACACCTAAAGCAGAATTCGTAATGGACAATGACGTTGCGTGGACAGATAAAGATGGTATGATTGCACCAATGCCAGGTGGGTATCTGTTTTATCATTACAATTATGTTAGAAAAAATACCACGCGATTTTGGAATATGATGAGGTATCAGCATGAGCAAGATCAGACTTTTTGGACAAGAATGATTGATTCTGGGCAGTATAAAGAAGAAGCAGGAATATACAAAATTCCAGACGATATAAAAATATATGATTTCATTGGAAAACATCCGACCATTATGAAAAATCATCCGTATTTTAAAAATGATATATTTGGAGATGGAGAATTACAGTATGAGTAAATATATTATAATTTTGTCTTTATTTTTTTTAAATAATTGTTTTGAAGCAAAAGCAGAAACAAGCACCGAATGGAAGCAATTGGCTGGCGGTTGCTCTCGTTTTATAGATAAAGAATTGGGTGTAGCATGTTATAAGATACAAGCATATGGTGGATATCATGTTTCTTGTGTAAAACTTCCTGGAGCTGATTAATGAAATATATTGTTACAGGAGCTTGTGGATTTATCGGGTCATATCTTACAAATCGTCTTTTAAATAATGGCCATCAGGTCGTTGCGTTGGATGATTTGTCTTCTGGCAAGAGAAAATATATTCCTCAAGATCATCCAAATTTAACATTTCTCTATTGTGACATTTCTGATTGGCGCGTATTGTTAGGTAATGTAGATCACTTTAAAGATGTCCAAGGTATCTTTTCGCTTGCCGCGATTGCACGCATACAGGAAGCCATAAGCAATCCAAGACGATGTAATGAAGTAAACGTTCTTGGTACATTCAATATGCTTGAATTAATGAGAAATCATAATATTCCAAAAATTGTATTTTCTAGTTCATCTTCAATTTATGGGTTAAAAAATAATCCTCCACAAAAAGAAGATATGAAACCTGATTGTTTGAATCCATATTCTTTGAGCAAACTCATTGGAGAGAAATATATTAAAATTTATTGTGATCTCTATGGAATAAATGGAGTCAGTCTTCGTTATTTTAATGTATTTGGTCCAAGAGAGGTTGTTGATGGGCCGTATGGAACGGTTGTGGGAAAATTCTTTAAGCAGGTTCTCGGAGACAAGACACCAATTACAATTGTTGGTAACGGAAGTCAATCAAGAGATTTTACATATGTTGAAGATGTAGTTGATGCAAATTTAAAGGCCATGCAATATTCAGGTCACGGAGAAGTTTTTAATGTTGGATCTGGGTATAACTATACGGTAGAAAAAGTAGCCAATATGATATTGGAAAATTTGAATAAACCAGGATATAAGGTTTATATTCCGCCAAGGCCAGCAGAAGCATATGCTACACTTGCCGATATTTCTAGAGCTAAAGAATTGTTAGGATGGGAACCAAAATATAATTTAGAGAAAAAATTACTAGAAGAACGTGATTATTACGAAAGTTTTTACAATACTAAAAAAGTGTGATAAATTAATTGAAATATTTTCCAGGAGGAAAAATGGGTGATACATTAAAAGATAGAGTTTCGGTGGTTGAGAAGTCCGTATCGGGTCTAGAAGGAGCAGTAAGAAGCGTTGCTCAACAACATAATGAATTGGTTAATTCTGTTGCTAAGCTTTCTGATACGTTGCTTGGGCTAACGACACAGGTTACACAATTAGCTAACACTGTAAAGAAATTAATGTCTGAAAAGAGCGCAGGCAGTGTCGCAAGATATAAGTAACAAAAAAATTCAATACAATAAACTAAACTTGTTAGACAAACAATTTAACGATCTTAGTGTTTGCGAGTTTGCTTATGTTAAAAACATGAAAACATATTGGAAATGCCTATGTGTCTGCGGAAATTACATAACAGTTAGAGGTTCAAGATTAACAAGCGGAAATACCAAATCGTGTGGTTGCAGACGGATAAAAACTAACAAAAGTAGATTAATTGATTTGTGTGGCCAAAAAATTGGGTTTTTAACTGTCCTAAACAGAGAATACTCTGATTGTGATAGAACTGTTTGGAAGTGTAGATGTACGTGTGGTAATGAAATTCTAGTTGATAGAAAATGTTTAAGAAAAAAATTAATTAGATCATGTGGGTGTAAAAGCAAACAACTTCGCGAAGAAACTACGTTAAAAAATTTTGGTGTTAAAAATCCTTCTTTTTCTATTGAAGTGTGTTCAAAAAGATCTAAAAATATTAATAAAAGAATTATTTCTCACAATTGGGAAACTGGAGATGGAATTATTTGTATAGCAAGTTACGAAAAAAAATTTACAGATTATTTAAATACTAACAAAATTAGATTTGATTGGCAAATCCCTTTTAGAATGCCTTCTGGAAGTCTTTATATTGTAGATTGCTATTTAAAAGATTTAAATAAATATATTGAAATTAAAGGATATAAAAGACCAAAAAGCATGATGAAGTGGGAGTGGTTTCATGAAAAATACCCCAATTCAGAATTATTAGATAAACAAAAACTAAAGGAAATGAAAATAATATGAAACTAAGTTGCCTTATGACTGTGTATAATGAGGAAAGTTTTATTGAATATGCTATTGAATCTTGTTTACCTTACGTAGATCATCTCGTCGTCGTGGAAGGGGCATACCAAGAAACAATAAAACTAGGCGCAACTCCACACTCAACAGATAATACAGACGAAATTATTAAAAAAATTTACAAAATAAATGGAGAAGAAAAAATTATATATAAAAAAGAAAATGGAGAAACAGATAAAGACCAAAGAAATTTTGGTCTCGAAGAAATTAAAAGATTAAATCCAGATGGGTGGCTTTTAATTATTGATGGCGACGAAGTTTACGAAGCAAGTACATTTAAAATGATAAGAACTGCCATGATGAACATGGACAGGTCTAACAAATATGCTGCATATTTTAAAAGCAAAACTTTTGTAAATGATCCATATCATATGACAGAGCAGGAATTTCCTAGATTATTTAAAATAACTCCAGAATGTAAATTTGTGAATGATAATTTTATGGAGTGGCCAGATAAGGGAATAGGCTGGTATTCACCATATGTTATCAAAATTCCCTACATTTCCTATTTTCATTATAGTTTCTGCAAGGGAAGGGAAAAATTTGAATTGAAGCGTAATTGGTGGATGAATAGAGGTTTTGGTCCACGTTTTGATTATGGTTGGAAAATTGACGAAACAGGAAAAATAGATGACCCGAATCATGCCATACATGATTTCACAGGAATGCATCCAGCCATTATGAAGGGGCATCCATTATTTAAAAAAAATGCATAATGTTGGAGTAATTGGTTGTGGATTCGTTGGTACGGCTGTTTCTACGTGTTTACAAAATATAGCAGAAGTAAGAGAACACGACAAATATAAAGATACCGAATCTCTAGATTCTGTTGTAAATAAATCAGATATTATATTCATATGCTTACCAACGCCAATGGCGGAAGATGGAAGCTGCGATACATCTATTGTTGAAAATGAAATAGGTGAAATTTGCCGTATTGCGAAGAAGCCTAAGTCAATTGTTATAAAGTCAACAGTCACCCCAGGGACTACAGACAAACTTCAAAAAAAATATAAGAAACACGTATTTTTGTTCAACCCAGAATTTTTGACCGAGAGAAATTTTATTGCTGATTTTATGAATCAGGATAGAATTATTCTCGGCACATCAAATGATTTTAAACGCAATGAACTTACTCTTCGTGTTCATAAACTATATCAAGATTTTGTAAGATTGCAAAAGAAACCAGCATTGATTTATGATACAGAAACAAGAACTGCGGAAATGTTAAAATATATGACAAACTCTTTTCTTGCTACCAAGGTTATATTTTTTAATGAAATGAAAGAAATATGTAATGCAGCAAATATAAAATATGATGATGTGGTTGGATTGATGAAATTGGATGGGAGGATAGGGAAAACTCACATGGTTGTGCCAAATGAAGGAAAGCACGGCTTCGGTGGATCATGCTTCGTCAAAGATTTGAATGCACTTTCTGCATTTGCAAAAGAAATGGACCTTGATCCAATGATATTGGATTCTATTTGGACAAAAAACCTGCTTGTGCGTGAAGAATATGAATGGGAACAACTTGCTCAGGTGACGGGAGCATACAAAAAAAATGAGTAAAATAGTTTTCTCGAACGGAAATTTTGATGTGCTTCATGTAGGGCATTTTAACCTTTTGTCTTATTGCCGCCAACTCGCAGGGAAAGATGGACAAGTTTATGTTGCCATAGATTTAGACGAAAAAGTAAAACTTGATAAAGGACCACACAGACCAATATATCCGCACTCAATACGCCGACAGCAACTATTAGATTTAACAGATTCAAATGGAAAATCTTTGGTTGATAAAACTTTTTTATTTAGTACAAACGAACAACTTTACGAGATGATAAAAAGAGAAAAACCAAATATTATTGTGAAAGGAAGTGACTGGAAAGGAAATGTTATAGGTAGTGATCTAGCAGAAGTGGTTTTATTTCCAAGAATACCTTATTCTTCTACAGAAATTATACAAAAAATTCAACTAATGTCTCATTCGCAAATAGAAACATCAGAAGATGAGTGGATGTGGTAATGAGAATATTAGTTCTTGGTGACCCAATAATTGACGAATATTTGTTTGGCCGCGTTAATCGTATGTCTCCAGAAGATTCTACCATTCCAGTTTTTGATATAGAAAAAAAAGAGTACCGACCAGGTGGATGTTTAAATACTGCCGTTAATTTAAAGGCAATGGGTCCAGAAAATGAAATTTATGCTCTAGCTCCTGTAAGCACGTTTACGTGGAATATGCTAGACAAACTTGGTGTACGTAGTCTTGTTCTTTTGTCGGAAGATTTTGAAGATGGTGAGACTTATTTAGAGTTTCCACAACATGAAGAACTCATTAAAACTCGTATTATTGATTTAGATAAAAACAATAAACAACTCATTAGAATAGATAATAAATTAAAATTTAATGAAAGAACTTCCCACTATTTTAAAAAATGGTTTTTATCAACAAATAAATTAAATTATGATTGCATTGTCATCTCAGATTACGAAAAAGGGTGCGTAGATCAAAGTGTAATAGATTTTGTTTCTTCATTTGAGGGACCAGTATTTGTTGATACAAAAAAGAAAGATTTATCTATTTGGAAAAATATAAAAAGATGTATAATAAAAATTAATAGTCAAGAATATTTGGCAGCAGCAAATGCAAATCTAATTAAAAATCTTATTGTGACCAGAGGGAAACATGGTTCGGTATGGTTTGAAAATGGCACACAAACATATATGTGTGAAACATTTGAAGTACAAGAACCCAATGTTATTGGTGCAGGGGACTGTTTCTTGAGTGGCCTTGTATTGAAATATATGGAAACAGAATCCATGGAAGAATCTCTAAAATTTGCTACAAGGGCAGCTTCTGTTTCTGTTAAAAAATTTGGAACATCGGTCGTAGAGAAAAATGAGCTTGTTTGATAAAGAAGACAAGAGATACCATCAGAAGGGTTGGGGCTATGAATTTCACATAACCAATAACCCAAAATATTGTGGAAAGCTTTTATATATGGAAAAAAACAAAAAAATGAGCGTTCACTATCATGTGTTAAAAGATGAAGTGATGTATCTCCATAATGGATGTGTAGAAATTTGGTGGACAGATAGAAAAGATTTTGATATCTTAAAAAAAGAAATTGAAACACTAGGAAAAGAAAAAGTTTTAAATTTAACAGTACTACTTCCAGGTGAAAGTTTTCACGTACCTCAACAAAGAGTTCATCAAATTTTAGCTCTTGAAAATTCTAATATTTATGAGTTTTCTACAACAGACTACCCAGAAGATAGTTATAGAATTATCAAAGGTGATTAAGCTGTAATTTCTCTTAATTTATCTTTTCGTGAATAATTTTTCATGTTAAATTCCCACACACTTAATACTAATTCTTTTTGAATGATAATTTTTTTAATATGAAACTTATCATTATTTGTATCTAATACAATAAAGTCTTCACCAACTTCATCTATAATTCCATTATAACTTTCTTTAAATAGATGATTTCTGTTAACATCAACAAGGATACTTACGGTTTTGCCTTTTAGTGAGTCAATGTAGTTTCCTAATTTCATAATAGTCTCCATAAAATAAAATAGTTAAAATACACGTAAAAGAAAATAGTTATCAAATAGATAGATAGAATAACATAGAAACACAACTAAGTAAAGAAAATAATGAACTTACTAGATTTTATTAAGAATATATACAGTACATATACAAAGAGTACTATAAAATCTCATCCATCTCCAAAAAAAACAGTAATTGAACTCGTACAAGATCCAGAAGTTGTCTTGTGTAGACCTAAGCTCGTAAAAGCTTTTGATTTTGTTTTTACCTCTCAGAAAGACTCAAATGATGTTTTGGTTACTCAGGATATGTACGACGCTTTAAAAAAGCTTGAACTAGGAATAAAAGATTGTGGTGGTGAACTTAAAATAAATGCACTGTCGCGATCTTGGGAAAAGCAACAGCATCTTGTTGACCTTCATAACGCAGACGTAGAAGCACACAAGCTTGATCCATCAAAGCCGATCATACATGCCTACGCAGCACCTCCTGGAGGAAGCTATCATCAAGCACGCAGGGCAATTGATATTTCTCTTGGTGACTTAAAATTTACAGGATTAGAAAAAAAAGATTGGGTTTCTAAGCTATGGTCAGTTTATAAACCTTTGGGATTCACACCGATTATTAGTTCCCCAGATTTTGGAAAATCAGAAGCTTGGCATGCTGATTACCGAGGACCATGGCAGCATGTTCGCGATAAGATGGGCAATGTAACCGCAGCAAAGTGCGCCATTCTTGATGTTGGCAATTGGAACCCAAAAGAATCGCCTTCTAGGGTTAGAAATATGTTTATACAGGCTCAGCTTTTACGATTGGGTCAATATGATATTGGAGATGTAGATGGGATTATTGGCAAGAAGACTCAGGATGCAATTAGAAAGCTCGGCATAGTTGAAATTAGTCTAAATTCTATTGCGTTGATCCTTTCCAGAATGTAATTAGCGCCCCGCTAATGGCCCAAGGTGATGTTTTGAAAAGCAACTTGATGTCTACTACAAAAGAAAATCAAATAAAGCGCCTTCGCTGTCCGCATTGCAAGGTCGTCATTTCTAACGTTAAAGATCTCATCTATGGAAAAAAATATCAGTGTTCAAGCTGTAAGCAAAAATATTTTCTAACAAAAGCATGTCCTATTCTCTTTACCTCTTGGTAAATTTGTGATATATTTTCTTTGGAGAATATTATGAAAAAACTTTTTTTCGTTGCTATGGCGTTTCTTGTCTCGTGTGCTTCGCCAACAGTTTTTAAGACTAACAGAGGCATGGAAGTGTCTCGTTATTTTAGTGGGCCTACTCCGCAAGAAATTACTGAAATTGAAAATTTAGCAGTTGAACATGATCTCTGTTTTCCTTGGGAACTAAAAGGAATACAAGTAGAAGTTTTTCCTATAAATAAACTTTTTTCTAGCAATACTCTAGAGGCTACTCACGGTAAGTCTAGATACGACGAAGAAAGTGGAATTTCATATATCACAGTTGCAGGTCGTTATGATTTTTCATGTCGTGTATTTCTTCACGAAGTAGCTCACGCATGTATTCAGCAACGCTGGCGTGGCAGAGTTTCTGGTCACAGCAATAATAATGTTTGGGCTCCACGAGCTGATGGCACTGATGATCTTAATTCTAAATTTCTAAAAGAGGTAGCTCGTATCTGTCCGTGAGGGACCAAATTAAATGAAAAAAAGTAAAAATCTTAGAGAATATTTGAAAAAAACATACAAGAGAAAAAGAAAAGAAGATGTCAAAACTGTGGGCATAAAGATAAATGATCTCGTCCAATCTTTACACCTACAACAGCGCCTTCCAGAAAAGGAAAGAAATTTTGATGTTATTAACTCTGCTCTTAAAATTTTATCTGACATCCGTTCGGAACATAGATTCAAAGATGACTTTCCAAGTTTTGCAAAGTTTTATGCATTTATAGTAGATCCAGAAAATAAGTTTACTAACGAAGACTTGAAAGATCTGTAAAAAAAACAATTGCAATATGTTGTAAGATCTACTATAATAGATTTTATGAACTTTAAAAATGGTGACGGACAAGAAGTTTCTTTGTCTGATATTTGCAGTCTTATTAGCAACGATTACGAATATCAGGTATTTGTAGGGACAGACTCCCAGGTCCGCCGTAAGAAAAAGTGTGTCCTGTACGCTACTTGCGTTGTTCTTTATAAGAAAGGTAAAGGTGGTAGAATTTTTGTCGCGGCAGAATCGCAACAATATGCTAATTCTTTAAAAGAAAGATTGATGAACGAAGTATGGAGATCTTTGATGGTTTCTTTTGAACTTTCTAAAATACTTCCATCAAATGTTGAAATTATAGTTCACATTGACACAAATAGATCTACAAAATATAAGTCTGGTCTTTATACTCACGAGCTTGTATCGCTCGTAACTGGACAAGGATATAAGTGCAAAATAAAGCCCGACAGTTGGGCTGCTCAACATGTTGCCAATCATTATACAAAAAAGTAATATTTGACTTTGTTGGTGGAATGTGATATTGTAAAGGTTTGGAGAAACTATGAAGAAAATTTTAATTATTTCTTTGTCTTTTTCTATTTTGGTTCCTGCAACTTTAGGTTTTTTTCTGTATCTCACATACAAGGATTTACAGAATACAAAGCAAAGTCTATCTTCAGTCATGCAGAAAACTCATGAAAATAATACAAAAATTGGATCTGTCTCAGAACAGATTTCTGTTTTGGACGCATCAATTTCCCCAGAAGACAAACGCTGGGCAGTAATAAAACAGGTTAGAAAAACTATCCAAGAAGACATAAAATTAAATGGTCTAGGCAGAGAATTAAGTATTAAAGACTTAACAGAAATTTCCTCTGCTGTTATAGACTATTCTGAAGAATATGATGTTGAAAAAAGTTTTATTCTTGCTGTAATGCGAACAGAATCAGCTTACAATAAAAGGGCTTTGTCTCACGCTGGAGCCCAAGGATTGATGCAATTAATGCCAGCCACAGCAAAAGAGTGTGCCGATGATATTAATAAAAAATATTACAATGTGCACAAACCAAAAGATAACATCCAGTTGGGTGTTTGGTATTTGGCTAAAATGTCAAATAGATTTAAAAATGATATAGAGCTTGTTATAAGAGCATACAATGCTGGTCCTACCATGGTAGAGAAAGTATCTGTAGGTGATATTTCTGATTATCCTACCGAAACTAAACAATATCTTAAAAAAGTTTTAGAATGGAAAACAAAATACGAAAATGCAGGTATCAATTAACAAGGTCCGCAATGCCAGTATATGAATATCAATGTCCAAGCTGTAATTATGAATGCGAAGTAATGCAAAAATTTAACGATCCTTCTCCAATATGTGAGTTCTGTTCACGTGGCAACCCGCACGATCCAGATAATGATGTGCATATGATTAAACAAATTAGCCACTCTTCGTTTATATTAAAAGGTGGGGGATGGGCAAAACAAGGTTATTCAAAAAAAGGTAAAAAATGATATTACTAATTATTTTTTGTGTGTTATTGTTAGGATTGGCGGGATTTTTAGGTTTTCGTTTATTTAAGGAAAATAAAAAGGTTCAAAGCTTAAATGGGTCTCTTGAGGAATATTCTGATGCTTTACGCGAAGGACAAAAAGCTATTGAACTTGCATTACGGTATGAAGGTTTTTACAATTCAACAATAGGAGATATTGGGCAAATAGTAGATGCTCTTGAAAATTTAGTTAAGAAACGTCAAATGCTTTCAGACGATCCAGACGTTCAAAATCTTATAAGACTTATTTCAATTGCGCACGATACGTTGCTTGGTTATATAGATGCCAAAGTTTCAAAAGAAGAACGAGCAGAAGAAAAAGGACAAGCCACAGAAAATAAGCGTCAATTACTTTGACCACAATACTGAAGCTTCTATTGTAAAATTTCAAAAAGAACCTGACATAGAAAACAAAAAGAAAATTTTTGTTGAAGAAATACGACACTCTTTTGCAAAATTAATAGAAAATATCATATTTGTGTATAAGTTTCATTCTTTGGGAGATATAGAGATCCTTAAGAACGATTGTTTATCTTTTCTGTTTGAGACACTTTATAAATTTGATGCAACAAAAGGGCATAAGGCTTTTTCGTATTTTAATGTTATTGCAAAAAATTGGTTCATACAAAGAGTCAAAATTCATAAGAAAAAAAGCAAATCTGATGTATATTTTGACAAGGTTCTTCTAAATAAATTAGAAAGTACTGATGATAAATTTGTTCATAACGATGAAGAAATGTTTATAAATGTTGAGTATCTAATACTTTTAAAAGAAGAAATAAAAAAATGGCGTACAAAATTTGACAAAAAACAAGAAAAGATGGTGCTAGAGGCCATAATTCTTCTTTTGAACAATCCAGACTTAATTAACATTTTTAACAAAAAAGGAATATATCTATATATACGCGAAATTACTGGACTAAACACCAAACAGGTTGTTACTAATTTATCTAAAATAAGAAAGAAGTATGAGACATTTAAGCGTAAATATCATGCTGGTGAAATATGAAAAGATGTAGTAAATGTAAGTGTTATGAAAAATGAAGAGTAATTATATAAAAGGTGAAGTTTAGTGCCCGTTAAGAAATTTGACATTACAGATGAAGATCTTTTAGCGTTGTATGATCTTATATGGGGGCAACTCAAAGAAGATAGAGAAATAATTTTAAATTCATTTAAAGATTTACGTGAAATTGTTGGCAAAAGCCCAGAAAGATATGCGGTATCTGGCGATACGCTCGCCAAACTTGCAGAGCTTCTTACAAAACAAACTGCCGAAGTCGTAGAACTTCTTAAGATTGTTCAAAAAGAAAGAGATGATGATGAATCTCTTTCAGAATTAGATATTAGTAAAATAAGTGACGAAATTTCAAAGAAAAATGAACAATAATGAAGTTTTACAAAATACGGACACTTTAGAGCTGGTAGACAGGTATAATAATTTAATAAAAAAGTATGTTGAGCTATCAATAGAGCTTGCTCCTAAAATTGAAAAATTTGGTAAATATAGAAATGAATTGCAAATATTGTCAATGGAATTTGTTCGAAGAGGTTTTAAAGTGGACGAACCAGAGAGTCTCAAAAAATTATTGGAAGAAGAAATAAAAAAGAGGGAAAATAAATGAATGTTTTAGTTTTGTTTTCGTTAATTTCTGCGTTAAATTATAGCGTCAACGTAAATGACGCTCCAATGTTAGACATCTCTCGTATGGAAAGTTTTTTAAAAGTTCCAGTTGTTATTACTGTTACAGATTTTAATGATTACGCCGCAGAAAAATTTTCGTCAGATGTTCAGGAAGCTTTGGATTCTGGAGAGCCAATTATTCCAATAATTATTGATTCTTATGGTGGTTCTGTGTATGCTCTTTTGAGAATGGTAGATACTATTAAGTCTATAAAGGTTCCTGTAGCCACAATTGTTCTTGGCAAGGCCATGTCAGCAGGCGCTATTTTGGCAGCTATGGGCACAGACGGCTACAGATTTGCAGCTCCAAATTCTACAATTCTCATTCATGATGTAAGCTCGTGGGCACAAGGCAAGGTTCCATCCATGAAGAATGATGTTGAAGAAGCCGAAAGATTAAATAAGTTAATTTTTGTTTTGCTTGCTGAGCAGTGTCATAAACCTAAAAATTATTTTCTTAATATTTTAAACAAAAAAGGTCATCTTGATTTATATATGACACCACAGTCGGCAAAGAAGATGAACATTGTTAATCATGTTAAATTGCCTACAATTAAGATACAAATAAAGACCGAGATGGTTTTAGAATAAATTATTTATTATGTCTTCAAGACGACCTATTAGGCCAAAAGAAATATTAAATCCTGACAGGATTCTAAGTAATCTGCTTCGCGATTATGTCGAAGGCGTATTCGATGATTATAATTTTCTTTTTAGAGCATCTGTAGTAAAAATTGATCATGTTGGTGGACAATTGCCATCACCATCAGCTCCAGAGTTACCGCTTAATCCAAAAAATAGCATACAGGCTAGGGTTATTACAAACTCTAGAGATAAAGATCTACCAGATGTTGATCTTCCCATTTTTTGGCCTCTTTTTCCTCATGATGTAATGCCAGTTAAAGAAGGTGAGCATGTTTATGTTATTTTTGAAGATTCAAACAATAAATCCCATGGCTTATGGATTGCAAGAATTCCAGAACCAGCCACCGTAGATAGTGCAAATCTGGTTCCTGGCGTGAAGAAGTACCAAGATGATCCTGACAGTGATTTTAGCCAAATTGGAGCAGAACAAGCCGTTCAGGACACAGATAAGGCACCTTCTCCTGTTTCTGTTTCTGAGGATTTTTCGGTTGAAGCCGTCCCAGCTTTCACTGCACGTGTTGGTGACAGGGTTATAGAAGGATCCAACAATGCAATGATAGTCTTGGGCAGAGATAGACCTTCTGATAAAAGTTCTGGGCAAAAAGAAAACGCAGGGACAGTTGATATTGTCGTCGGCAGGAATAAACCAGAAGACATGGATATGGCCAATGATAAGGCTAGAATTTATATAACCTCAAAATCAGATATAGATGATAATCTTCAAATAACTGACGGAAATAATTCAAAAGGTACTTCTGCAATAGCTCTGAAGGCAGATCAAATACGCATTGTAGTGAATGGAGATTTTAAAATTGTAGCAGATGGAGATGTACTAATAGGCAAAGAAGCCACCGAGGCCGCTGTTTTGGGTGATACGTTAAAACAAATTATTAGCTCTGGACCTATAGCTACTCTAGGTTCAATACCATTGTTGGCTCATCCAACATTTATTAATAAGCTCGCCACCGCTTTGTCAAAGTCTGTAAAAATTAAAAAATAATGGCAAGAGGAACAATATTATCTTTGGCTCCGAATTCTGCCTTTATGTTAATGGGCTTGGGTGACACTCGGGAAGAAGCATACGTCATAACTACCTCAGACCCTTCTAAAAATATATTTAAAGGCACAAAGGTTGCCACCAAAGCTTCTGTTGATTTTAATTCCATTACTCCTAAAGGTCCCGCTACAGAAGTTACCATTATAGAAACTCCACAATTTTCTACAACTATTATTGGAAGTAAACTATTATCAGAACTTTAAATATATGCTAATTACTTATTAGCATATGGCGAATCCTATAAACATACGGTTTCCTCCAAGAAGGTCTTTTAAGGGAGCGTTTGACACGAATCAGTCTACTGTTGATGCTATAGCGGACGATTTAAGAATTTTGCTTCTTTCCAATTTTGGCGAAAGACCAGTCCACCACGATTTTGGGGCAAACTTAAGAAGTATCATATTTGAGCAAGGACCAGACGTTCCTCAACAGGTAAGGGACGCTATATCTTCTGCTGTTGAAAAATGGATGCCTTTTGTATCTATTTTGGATATAGAAGTCACCGATAATACAGCAAATACCACATTGCGTCCGAACGAGATTCATGTAAAAATAAATTTTTCTGTGTCTGGTATAGAAGGTGCCCTGTCTCAGAAGATTACTGCATAATGGAGAATAACTTAACTTAATGGCAACTGTTACGACAAAAAAACGCAATTTAAAATATTTAAATCGAGATTTTGAGGGGAACAAGCGCGATTTAATTGAACATTTGCGCATTTACTTTCCAGATACAGTACAAGATTTTAATGAATCGTCTGTCGGAATAATGCTTACAGAATTGGTCTCTTTTGTGGGCGATAATATGAGCTTTTATCTTGACCGTCGTTTTAATGAATCTTTTACAGAAACAGCTACAGAACCTAAAAACATTCTTAAACACGCCAAACAGCTTGGATTTAAACCTTTTGGCAAATCTGCTGCGTCTGGTAAGGTTGATGCATTTATTAAGGTTCCTACTATAAAACAAAATGAAGAAATAATACCAGACATGAGATATGCTGGCACGATAAAACGAGGCGCAAAACTAAAAAGCAGAAATGGCCAAACCTATGAGACATTGTTGGATATTGATTTTAGTGAAGTAAACATTAACGATTCTGCTGTCGTTGCAGTTGGCGACAGAGATTCATCTACCAGTGAGCCTGTTTCTTTTGTTTTGAAAAAATCTGATGTTGATATAAAGGCAGGCGAGACAAAATCAACAACATTTTCTGTAGGAACATACAAAGCCTTTAGATCATTGCTTTTGCCAGATGAAGATGTTTTGGAGATTTTAAGCGTTTTAGATTCTGAAAGGAATACTTGGTATGAGGTAGATTACCTAGCTCAGGATACTGTTTTTGATAATGTTTTAAATAATAAGAGTGATTCAGCAAATGTGCCATTTGTTTTAAAACTTCGTTCTGTTCCGTTTAGATTTATAACAGAATATGATGTTGTGACAAATAAGACCTCTATGGTCTTTGGCACTGGCGACGCTCAAACGTTTGATGGAGATTTAATTCCAAATTTGGGTGATTTAGCTCTTCCTCTTTTTGGCAAAGATACGTTTACAGATTTTTCTATAGATCCTCAAAACTTTTTAAAAACGAGAACTTTAGGATTAGCTCCAACAAATACAACCCTTACTGTTAATTACCGTGTCGGCGGCGGGGATGATACAAACGCAGGAGCTGGAGAAATTAATACGGTTGCAGAAAGCACTTTTGATATAGGAGATTCTTCTTTGTCGCAAGCGGTTATTAAAGATGTTGGAAATTCTTTTTCTGTCATGAATCCATTTCCAATTACTGGTGGCCGTTTGGCTCTTTCTGTTGATGAAATTAAACAACTAATTCCAGCTGTATATGCTTCTCAATCAAGAATTGTAACTCCTCAAGATTTTGTTGTTCGTGCACTTTCTATGCCATCAAAATTTGGTTCTGTATTTAGAGCCTCTGCTAAATCTAATCCTTTTAATAAAAATTCTGTAGAACTTATTATTCTTTCTAAAGATTCTGATGGATTTGTAGTGACAGCTCCAACGAGCCTTAAGGAAAATTTAAAAACATATCTTTCAAGATTTAGAATGATGACGGATGCTATTGAAATTTTAGATGGAGAAGTTATTAATATAGCAGTAAAATTTGATATTTTGGCTAGCCCAGATTTTAATAAAACAGAAGTCTTGACAAATTGTATTTTAGCATTAAAAGAATTTTTTGATGTAGATAAGTTTAGTTTAAATCAACCTATTAATTTTACAGACATTCACACCATTCTTGCTGCAATTCCAGGTGTCTTATCTCTAATTAATATAACGATAGAAAATAGGTCTGGTACGTTTGATGGAAGAACTTATTCTACGACTCCATTTAACGTAAACGAAAACAAGAAGGATGGCATTGTGTATTGCAAAGAAAATGCAATGTTTGAGGTGAAGCACCCTTCGCGCGACATTATAGGTACAGCAAAATAAAGAGGAATAAATTATAATGGGACTTTTCAGAATCTTTCCTTTAAAAGATACTACAATTACAAATGCTCACGTACCAAATGATTTGGCTGTAAGAGGTACTGGTTCTAATTTTGGAGCCGATCCATCATTAGAAGTTTTCGCGAGAAAAGCAGAAATTAGTTCTGGAAGTATAGAATTGAGTCGTGCTCTCTTGAGATTTAATGTTACGGAGCTTTCTGGAAAAATTTATACAGATAAAGTTATTCCTTCGTCTAGTGTTTCTTATTTTTTGAAAATGTTTAACATGCAGCACGACGAAACTGTTCCTACGAGTTACGATTTGTTTGTTTATCCGTTGTCTCAAAGTTGGGACGAAGGCACTGGTCTAAATATGAATTTTTGGAGTGACGGCTATGCCAATTGGCTTTCTGCTAGTAGCACTCAAACTTGGACAACAACAGGATCAGATTTTCTAACTACAAACTATGGCAGCGGGTCTCAACATTTTGATCGTGGTTCAGAAGATTTAGAAGTCAACATTACAGATGTCATCATTAATTGGTTAACTGGTACACTGCCAGAAAACGGTATCGTCGTAAAAATGGGCAATACGGAAGAAACCAACGGAGTTTCATATTTTAGAAAAGCTTTTCATTCTAGAGAATCAAAATTTATTGATAGACTTCCGTATGTTGAAGCTAGATGGAACGATGTTATAAAGGACAACAGAAACAATTTAGCATATGATCAAAACAATAAACTTTACATGTATAATTTTATAAGGGGTGTTCTAACGAATGTTACAGAGCCAGTATATGTCAGGATTCAAGATCACGTTGTGGGTATTTCTGCTTCATTTTCGTCAACAATTACTGCTTCTTTTGTTTCCGTTGGAACATATTCTGCTTCTTTGAATGTCAAACATACAGCTAGTTTTTCGTCATCATGGTATGACATATGGCATTCTGGAAGCTACGCATATATGACTGGCACTTTTATTCCGAGATCTCTCACAGGCTCGGCCACTGGCGATCATGATGAGCTGGTTGTAAACATTTCCAACCTAAAGAGAAAGTATTCAACGTCAGAAAAGGCCAGACTCAACGCTCTCGTGACGAAGAGAAACAGAAAAACACACATTGGAGTTGTAGCAACAGGTTCTCTTAACATACAAAAAGAAATGATGGACACAATGTATTACAGCATTATAAATTATGAGACTGGAGAAACTGTAATTCCATTTGCAACTGGTTCTGTTCCCCATACGCAGCTTTCCTATGATAATAGTGGAAATTATTTTGAAGTTTATATGAATTCTTTTGTACCTGGATTTATGTATGAAGTTTTGTTTTTGATAAAAGAAAACGGAGAAGATAAGCTTTTCCAAAATGATTTTAAATTTAAAATTATTTCATAAATTAGAATATGGCTAACAAAAAAATACCATTTCAGCTTATTTTTAATGAAAATTTAAAAAGAGACGCTGTTTCATCTTTTACGAAACCTTTATCCTTTGATCAATTGGGTGATTTTATCCAAGAAAGGGAAAAAATTCGTCGTCTTGTTGATCAAGGACTAGAAACAGAATTAAAGGTAGATTATTCAAATTTATCTAACCATGTATTTTTTGATTCTGCTGTTTCTAAGTTTGATATTGCAAAGGATAGAATTTTAAATGATTATCCTTATAATGGTACGTCTGAAGAAAAAGATGCATTTAATTTAACTGGATCTGGATATGAAGGCTATATTTTGGAACAATGGCCGAGATCTGTTGGATATCTATTTTTAAATGGTACGGATCAATATATTAGTGCATCCGATACAGACAATGGTCTTTTGTTGGGATCTTCTTCTCTTTATGTATCGGCGTGGATTAAACCAGCAATTACCAACCAAAACATCATTTTGCAGGTTTTGAGTTCTTCAACTGGTCCGATAAAAAAACAAGGATATGATTTTTTTCTCTCAGGCGCAACAGATCCCCATGTAAAGTTTACATTGTATTCAGGTTCTCAAAAAGTCTCTATTAGTTCTTCTTATACTGCATATACAGGAAGTTTTAATAATGTAAGTGTAATATATGATAATAATTCAGATTTATTGTCTCTTTATGTAAATAATTCTAGAAAAGTTTCCGCTTCTGTTGTTTTTAATTCTATTGAATTTGCTCCTATATCTTTAATGATCGGTAGTGGTAGTCAATATACTTCTCCTTCTTCAAGTTATGATTTTTATTCTGGATCTTTGGACGAAATTCGCGTGTTCCATACAGCTAGCGAACTTTATCATCTTAAAAATTATAATAAACCAATAGATTCAGAAGACTTTGTTGCTCTTAATTATAGATTCAACGAAGGTATTGTTGGAACCTCTTCTATTGATCAAGTTGTTGTTGACTATTCAAAGAGCACGCTTCACGGAGTTATTTTAAACTACACGTCAACTGCAAGGGTTTCTGGAACGTCAATGGCTCTAGATCCTGGCGATCCCATTCTTTATAGTTTTCATTCTGGCGTTATTGTATTTAGCTCAAGCCAAGAACTGTCCGCTTCAGCATACGACAACACAAACAATAATCAAATTAAAAACCTTATTGGAGAATATATTTTAAGTGCCGATACTGAACAAGAATCTTTATTGACTTCTTTTTCTTTTGCTATGGCTAGATTTTTTGATGAATTGAAGCTCTACATTGATCAATTTGAAAATCTTAGAATAACAAATTACCAAGGTACAAACCAAACACCAGATTTATTCCTTCCATTTTTAACAAGATATTTTGGATGGAAAGTAACAGATCATTTTGGGGATTCTAATCCTCTTGAATTTTTCTTTGGCGATGGTGTATTGTCTACTGGTAGTCTTGATACTTCTTTGTTTGAAATTAGAAACCAATTTTGGAGAAGAATTTTAAACAACCTTCCTTATTTGCTAAAAACAAAAGGCAAAAGATATAATTTGGATGCTTTTTTTAATGTTTTGGGCGTCAATAAGGACAATATTAGCATAAAGGAATATGGATATACGAAGGGGACATCAATACAAGATACAAGAATACACAAAGAAAAGTCAGTATCTTTATTGGGCATAGGGACTGGGAGCTTAAGTGCAAGCTTTATGAAGGTTCCTTTAATGGTAACTGCCTCTAATAATACATACACCATTGAAACACTTGTTCAACTTCCCTACGTAAGTGCTAGCTATAGTTCAAGCATAAAGGAAGTTACAGGAAGCCTATGGCAATTTATAGATCCCGAACAGGTAACTGGCTCGTTTGGGTTATATTGGAGAAGAAACGATTTAACTTCTGCCTCTGGTAGCTTTGTTTTATCTGGTACTGGCGCTACATTTTCCGCTAGCGGCGGCGTATTCTCTTCTTCTGTTATTTCTGTTTTTGATGGAAGATTTTTGCATATAGCCGCAGGTATTGATTCTGCGCAATTACCTTTCATTGAATTGCGTTCAATAGACAATGATGCAATTTCGTTTAGTGGATCATATGCTGGTACTACTGCTTTGAGCGGAGTATTCACGGGAAGTAAATACGATTTTATAATTGGTGCAAACTCTGGTTCAATTGCTGTAAGTAAGACCCATGGTTTCTTTGGCGAAGTTAGATTTTGGTCTAGAAAACTTTCAGGTTCAGAATTGGATGATCATGCGTTAAATTTTGAAAGCATTGGGACAGGAGATCCATTGGAGCTTCCATATCCTCTGAGAGCACAATGGGCCTTAAATGAGAACAAGGCTTCTGATTCTACTGGAGTCATTAATGGAATCACAGATCTTTCTAGGAATAAGTTTTTTGCAACAGGATCTCAATTTTTGTCAAGTCACAATCCATATAAGAAATTCTTGCTTGAACTGAATTATTTGAGTCCAAATATAGATTTAAAATGGACAGAAAACAAAATAAGAATTCATAATAAATCTGAATTAAAGCTTGCCGATGTGTCTACGGATACAAATGAAGTTTCGTTAGAATTTAATTTGGTTGATGCTTTAAATCAAGATATTTCAAAGATATATTCTACAATTGATACAATGAATAATGTTGTAGGTGCGCCAGTAAATAAGTATAGAGACGAATATGTAGAACTAGAAAACATAAGAAGAAGATATTTTGACAGACTTAACGATAGTGTAAATTTTACTAACTTTTTTAAGCTTTTTAGGTGGTTTGATAAAAAACTAAGCGATTCTATAAAACAGCTTCTTCCGACAAGGGTAAAATTTATTGGTGGCGAACAGGTTGTAGAAAGCCATTTTCTAGAGCGTAACAAATATGGATATAAATTCCCAATTTTCAGGACTCCAAAAGACATTGATGAAGGCATTATAGCTAGTGGTAGTTCTCCCTATAGCCTAAGTGCATCACATCAAAAATATCTTGAAGCGAGTTCTCCAATGAAAGGTACAACCGCAAGAACTGTTTTTGAGAATGATAATAAATTTACGAATAATACCATTTTCGCTGAAGGCTATGTGACAGTTGACGCGGGCTATGAAACTGTTGATTCTGGTTACCTTGATTCATTATTTGCAACCAATATCATTGGACATGCTTTTTCTCCCCCTCGCGACCGATCTGTAATCCCTGACGGCATGTATCAAAGAGATTTTAATTTGACATACGGGGATGGAGACGAAAGAAACGACAGAGTTCAAGATGCTTTCTTTAGAAGAAAGCTATATGGCGACGAAAACGCAAGAAGAGAAAAAGTTGGGTATACTGCTAATGCAAATGTCGGCATTAATAATAAAAATGAATTTGCAAGAAGAGAGTTAAGTAGATTAGAATCTCTTAATTTTGACGGATATTCTGCTGGATTTAAGACTGGCTCATTTATACATCCAAAAATTGGTATTAACGCAAATGTTTTCAATACGGTGAGATCTTCTCAAGATAATCAACATTATTTTGGTGGAAACAAAAAACAGATTAATATGGTCATAAGAGGATTTAGTGGTTCGTACAATCAAAAAGGAGACACTGGATTATTAAACGGAAATCAATTTTCTTTGACAGGAACAACTGGTGTTGAATTAAGCCAAAGCTTATTTGATAAAAATAATGTATATTTTAATACAGGAAGTATTGTTGGGAAAAATTTTGATTTAAACTCTTTGTTTAATGTAGGCAGTGGCACCATTAATACAAAGCACGAACCATACATGACCTTTATGGTGTCCGCGTCAAATGAAGTATTCACTCCAGCTAGTTTTACGGTTGAATTTAAAGATGATAATTCTGCTGCTTGGAGTAGTTACAAAGGCATGAATGACTTTGGCTTATATGTTGAATCTAGCGAAACAGGTTGGAGACAATACAGATCAAATCTAATTTCTGGTACACAACAGTTACCAAGAATAATTTTTGATGAATCAAGACCACACTGGCGTGTCTCGTGTTCTTCTGGAAAGACATATGCATTTAAAGATTTTAAACTTGAATTTAATCAACAGCTTACCGATGATGGAGTAAGAGATTATCAAAAACTAGACAATACAAACAATGAAGATGAATTTATATTTATCAATAGAAGCATAATGCCAAAAACGGAGTAACGCATGGCACTTAGAGACACAAGCTATTTTAATTGGCAAACAAAATTTATATTTGGGCCTGTTGGTTATTCTAGCGGTTCATCTGGAATTAAGAACTTTACATACAAGAATGTAACCTATCAACATCAAGGAAGTTCTTATTTTTTAGATGCAGCATTTGATTCAAGTGGAACAATGTATGTTTGTGGAACCGTCCGAGCAACAAAGCCCATTTCAGGTTCAACCTCCGATAATTATTATTGGGTAGTTTTGAAATCTGCCGATGAATGGAAATCATATACAGTATCTGACTTATTTAACGATGACGAAGAAAACACGGCAGGTAGCGCCGATCGTCCAGCTATAGCGACAAGCATGGCTGTTGATCAAAATGATTATATTTATGTTACTGGATGCGCCGCAAGATCTGGTTCTGTAGTTTCTAGTGATACGTCCATTATTTTTGCAAGAAGATCCACAGACAAAGGTCTGACGTGGCAGACTGTTTTTTGTTCAGGAAGTGGAGTCCAAACTACAGGTGGTGACATTTCTTCTATAGCTCTTAAGGTGTTTAATTATAAGCAATATAAACATGACGGAACTATCTCGTCAAGCAACGATGTATGGATTGGGGGTGGATCTCTTTCTGGCGCTGCTGGAAGTCTTTGGAGATGGGTAACTTTTAAATCAATTGACGGTTCAAGTGGAAGTTTCACACAAGAAGATACGTGGACCAATTCGGGTAGTACTGGTCCAATTACATTTGCCTCATGTATGGCTGCCCCACAAGATGATGTCACGAATAGCAAGAAAGGATGGCTCCTAGTAGGGGGTACAGCCAGAACAGCTGACAATGGTTTTGAGCACGCTTTTAGGGTGTTTAATGGAATCAGTACGTGGACACAAATTACAGGCTTGCAGTCCCCACTCGGCGGCGGCACAATCGCGACTGGTCATTTGCTTGATATGGTAACCGTTCCTAGTGGTTCTGTTGTTGGGTTTGGTGGCGGGAGCAAAATTGTTGTTGCTGGTATGGGAGACTCAGGTGAAGATGGTATGATTTGGATGTCAGACAGAGCAGCACCGACAGCTCCGAATCATTGGAATTGTATAATGTATGAAAACAATTATTATAATGCTGCTGACTTAACAATAGATCCATCTAATGCTCTTAATGAATTATTATATTATTATGGGTGTGCTATGGAAGAGACTACAAATAAGTCTCTTTATTTTGTGGGTACTGCTCGCATTGGTTCAAATAAAATTAATACTGTTAGATTCTATTCGTCAGGTAATTTAGCTGATGTAGTTGCTACACCAACTAATCCTGCATTTTCGGTCATGAAGGGAACAACTTGGTCAGATACAGACTATGGAGTACATAACGAACTTTTGATATCTTCTAGAAGAATAAAAATTGGTTTAAATAAAGACAAGTTTGGCAATTCAGATTTATGGGTTTTAGGCTTTAACCAAGGAAACGTCGCTTCTATTATTAGAAAGGGACACAAGAAATATAATAAACAAAATTTAGGACCAAGAATGTTAAATTCGTCATTTGGCTACGTGCATGAAGAAATTTCTGGATCAGTTGTGGAGAGATTTAAGCTTAACAATATATCCGAATTTCCTCATTCTGAAGGCATGTATCAAATGAAGAGCATTGTTTTAGGCACCCAAGATTCAGGAAAAGTTGGCAAAACTGACGATAGTATAGTTCAAGTTAATCATATTGGTTCTTTTGTCAAGGTCTTATGGCCAAAACAAGATCAAGATGTTTTTGTCAAAGGCTTTGGAGATTTTGCAATTGGTCAAAAACCTGGCAAACTGTCAACAGAATGGCAATCAGGTGAATTTATTGATGTTTCAAAAGATAATTTTGATCATGTTTCATTATATTGTTATGCTCTAAAGGCCAACAGTGGCTCACAAGACTCAATTTTGGTTCGTGTAGAAAGAAGACCATTGAGAAGCACTGGCTTCGGAGTTGAACAGGCCGTAGAGCATATAATATCTGGAAGCTATGTTGAATCAATTTATCGTGATCAATTGCACAGAAAAGATGTTGATTATGGCGATTTATCAATAAAGGAAGTGACCTTCCCAATAGATATTTCATTAACAAATGTTAAAGATTTTAGAGTATCTGCAAAAATGAAAAACGGACAATCTTCTGACGAGAATAGAAATTTTGTAATCTGGGCAAGACTTATTAAATCTAATAAAAATCACGAAGAAACATAAATGAAAAAATTAACCCTTAACACAAACAAAGGGCCTGGGAAACAGCTAGAATTTTTCAATGACCATAGCGATTCTCTTGATTTTTTAAATGATAAACAATATCATTTGAATGCCAAATCTGGCCATCTTATATTGAGTTCTAGCAATGGATCAGAAATTTATGTTAGTGGTACTCTTGATTTACTTAGTTATTCCAAGTTTGATGTACGGTATCTGAATACGGCATCTCTCCCTGACCAAAGATATGTGCTTACATCTTCTGATGTAGAACAAAGAATTCAAAGCAATCTCGTAACAAGTGGCACTTTTAAAATTCAAAGTATTATTTCTAATTATTCACAATATCTTATTTTGTCTTCAACTGTAGGCTCTATTGTTGCTTTGTCTTCGTCTTTAGATTTTCCAAATACAGACAAGAATTACCACATAAGAGCTGTTAATTCTGATTTAATCCTATCTTCTTCGTCAACTTCTATTATTGCGTTTTCTTCTGCTTTGGATATTACAAACGTTGGCAATAAAAATTATCAAATTAGAAATCCAAATGGACATCTCATTTTAAGCTCTTCCATTGGTTCCAGAATCACAGCTAGTGGCTCTTTGCTCATTCTTAGCGCATCCGTTGCTGTAGGTGGTGCCAGTGTTGGTACGACTGGTGATTATGGTCAGCTCATTTTGTCAAATCCGTTAAACCAGACAGACGCAGTTGCGGGAGTTAATCTAAGAACAGCATCGGGTTGGAATGTTTATTTAAGGACACGTCAGGATGTATCATGGCTGGAACTGACAACAGGTCAAGGCGTCTTGCAGCATCAATGGGTGGCAACGAACTATAATTTATCTGGAGCTGTCACATTTTTAGGTCAGTTAAGTGCTAGCATCGTCGCAAAGGATCAGCACCTTATCTTGAGTTCATCGGTAGGTTCAAGAATTGCAATAAGCGGGGCAATGATCCTTGTCGGCCAGTCAAATGACAAAAAAGATGCACTTGCATCGCCAGCGCCAGGGACGATAATATGGAACTCTTCATCTGGTTCAATGCAGGTTTTTGATGGAACAGATTGGAAAATCATTACGGTGACCTAATTATTAAAAATGAGCGGTTTTTTAGACAAAAAGGAGAGGGTTTTTGATATTGTCCTAACAGACCTCGGCAGGAAACTCTTATCAGAAAATCAGTTAGAATTTGTGCACTATGCTTTTAGCGATAGTGGTGTGGATTATAGTGGTTCTATAGATATGGTGTCCAAAACAACTGGCACCTTGGATGATTTTGTGTTTAGAAATTTGGCTTTTGAAGCAAATCAAGAAAAAGATAGTCTAAAAGATAAAACATTGGATACTTGGCTGTTTACAATACCCGCAAATAGTCCAGTTGTTCCAGAATTTAAGCCGAGTCTTACAGGAAGTATGACCCTAAATAGAAGATATAAGGTAGAAAAAGTTGTTAAAGTAATTGAACAGGCCATATCAAATCCAACAGCACGAGTGTTTGCTGTGAGCCCTCTTGACATAATTCTTGGCGCTTCTATTCCAAACCAAGCTCAAGCCCCCCGCGCCCACGTATATGCGCAAAAATTGGCCAACGACATAAAGGCTGAAGTGGAGACCAAGGTAGAGAAAAAGCCTACCGCTCCTAGTTTCTTGACCAAGAAAGTAAAAAAAATTATTGCAGAAATTAAGCGTGTTACGGCCATGTCTCCGTTTGCATTTCCGCCTCTTCTTAGTAAAAGTACAAAACTGGCCATACTAAAGCACGAATACAAAGACAAGACAAATGGTCGCAACTATGATAATGATTTAAAAAATGGGATTATACCATAATGGCCATAAATATTGATTTATTTAACCATATTTTTTTGGGAAACGGAAGCTTTCTAAACAAAAGTACGGGCGTCTTATCAAAAGAAATAGGCCCCCCTCCAGATATAAAAATAGAAGAAAATCTCACTATTGTTACTGGCGTTGATAGGCAAAAAATAAACCTAAATATAGTCTCTGATAATTTTAGAGCAGAACCAATAAATGGCTTTCTTATAGAAGTATATTCAAGTGGATCCGATGGCAGATTAACAAGATTGTTTAAAAATGATGATATTGATTTGAACGGAAATATAACAAACGAGAGCTTCTCACAATATTTTGATTTAAAGATTGATGAAGAATAATATATGGCTTTTTTTACACAAAATAAAAATATCAAATCTGTTAATTTTTCTTTAGATCTTGATACGCTTTCTAAATCAATAGAAATTGCCAAAAAACAACAACTTGATCAAATTGAAGCAACGCAACCTAAGGTTCGTTCCACCATATTTTCTGTTGGAAGAGATCCAAGGGTCCTATCATTAGATCAAATATCAACTCCAGATCTGTTTCTTGTTGAAATATTGCACGATCAATTAAAACAGTTATTTTTAAGAATTAATTGGAAAATATCCAGATTTGATACAGATAGTGGCCAAATAGTTGGTTTTAACGTTTACAGAAAAAGAATTAGAGGGCTTTCAGGCGATAGGTTGACTATTTCTAATTTTGAAAAATTATCGAAGAGAGTTAAAAAAGTAGGCAGATTTAATTTTGATAAAAAAGGTATTTCATATTCGAAAAAAGACATTATTCCACTTTCTGTATTAAATGCTAAATTGTCACAAGAACAAGAAAGCAAAAATAGTCAATCAATTAATCAACTAGAAAAATCAATTTCTTTATCTTCTGAAATAGAAACATTAATTGCTAATAAATTTGAAAAAATAGCTTATGTAGATTACACTAAATTTATCAAAAAAGAAAAACAAAAAAAGGTATTTGTAGAAGATGCTAATTTTATAAACTTGTCTTTTGACGATAGGAAGGTAGGCTATAGAGAAACTTTTGAATATTTTGTAACTTCTATAACGAAATCAGGAGAAGAAACGCACCAATCTGATATTGTGAAAGTATTAGTGTTTGACAGCAAAGGGATAAGTCCCCCTCTTGTAACCGCAAAACAAATTAATGAAAATTCTGTTCTTTTGTCTGTGAATTTCTCAGAATCTGATCAAATTAGTCAAATATCTGTTCTTAGAAAATCTGAAGATGAAATTGTTTTTAAAGAGAAAGTCATTGTAGAAGACTTTTCAAAAGAATCTGTTGATATTGTTGATAATGATGCGCGATATTCAAAAACCTATGTATATAGAGTCTTTCTTAAAAACATTGATGGCATTATTTCCAATCCAACAGAAATAACAGTTTTTTCTTCTGCTCAAAAAATTACAGAAAAAAGCAGATCTAATAACTTAAAAATTCCTATTTTAAGCGCAGTTCAGGATCAAAATTCAGATTTTATTAAAATTATTATTTTTCCAAATGATCCCAAGATTTTATATTATCAACTAGAGAGAAGAGATTTGACAATCGGAGAAAAGAAATTTTCTGTTCCTTCTGCTGTTTATACAAATTTTGGTGGAAGTGGCTGGACTAATAATAAATTTTTTGTAGACAAGGATAACTTATCTGAAATAGTATTTGTAGACAATTTAGTTTCTACGGGTCACATTTATCAATATAGAATTCTTGGATTAGATATATTTGGTAATTCTAGCTCTTATGCTTTCTCTTTGGTTAAATCAGAAAAGAAAAAATCTCTTAGATCACCCATAGCTATACAGGTGGGAGTATTGAGACAGTTTCCGATAAGAATAAAGCTATTATGGCAAAACGATAATGCAAACGTAGATAAGGCTGCAATTTCTTATTTGGTCCAAAGGAGAAAACAAGGAGAAGTAATTTATGAGTCTTTTCCCTTGACAAAAAACGAGTTTCTTGTTGATGAAGCGTTATCTGAAGATATTGTACCGTTTTCTGAAGAGAAAACAGAAGACACTTTTGAATCAACAGAAAACGTAAAAACAACCGCAGATAATGTAATTGTCTCAAAGGAAACAAGAAGATCTTTTGGAATGCCTGACTTTCTTAAAGAAAGTGATATATATTTTTACAGGATTAAAGCTGTTTTGCCAGATGAAAGCGAAAGTAATTTTACAGAAGAAATAAAGGTGTCTACTTTGTCTGAATTATCTGATCCTCTTGACTTTAAAGTCGCCGTGGAAAATATAAAAGTTAGACCATTAATGGCAAAATTGTCTTGGCGTACCAATCCGACAAGGCTTAAACCTGATCAATGGATTATAGAGAGACGTATTGATGATATTAATGATACATTTAAGGTTATAGGAAAAGCTTATCTTAAAGAAGAGTTTTTTGATAGAG